>Ga0335397_10004449_pt1 | contig 18530 bp, 14 predicted proteins | sample MAT04_FD_205740 | JGI IMG/M metagenome (GOLD analysis project Ga0335397, IMG submission 205740) | Freshwater microbial communities from Lake Fryxell liftoff mats and glacier meltwater in Antarctica - MAT-04 (spades assembly) (version 2) ... | reverse complement strand
AGCGGGCCCACTGTCCCGCCCCGCCGAGCGCGTCGTGCTGCGCCGCATCGCCACCGAACGTCAGCACTGTCGCGTGCTGCAGGCCGAGGCGCTGCGCGTCTCGCGCGAGCCGCGCGTCGGCGAACGGATGCCCCATCGTCGCCATCCCTGCGCGCAGCCCGCGCGCGTGCGCTTCTTCGAGCACGCGCAGAAAGCCCGGATGTTCGGCGGGCTCACCACCGAGCAGCCACAGCCGCTTGGCGCCGACCTTCACCGCATAGGCCACGCGATCGAGCAGCTCTTCGGTCGGCACGCCACCCGGCTGTTGCTTGTGCAGCTGCGCATGAAATGGCGGTCGCACGGAAGCTGCGCCGCCGAACTCGATACCCACCGTGTTCGGTCGACTGCAGGTCTCGTCGATGTCACTGAGCGTCCGAGTCACATACGCGGCGATCGCGGGATTGCCCAGATGCCGAGCGCGTAGCACCTCGAGATTCGCGAGAAAGCCGGCGAAGTCTTCGCGTGTCGGATGGGGGCGCCGAAACGGATTACGCGGTGCGTCCTCGAGCGGATCGACGACGTGATAGCCGAGGGCGAAGCGCGAGAAGATCCAGCGCGCCCCCGCCGCGTGAACGCGCACGCCGAGATCGAGATCTTCGAGGCCCCAGCCCTCGAAGTGCGAGTCGAAGCCACCGATCTCGTCGAACAGCGCGCGCGGCAGGGAGAGATTTCCCGTGTAGCAGAGCCGCCACGGCTCGCTCAGCCAGTCGATGTTGTCGAGGCAGGCGCGCGTCGGCGGCTCACGCTGCCTGTCTGGAATCACTGGCACGCTCTCGAGCGGCGCAGCGCCATGCACCTGCGCGAGCGTGTGCACGTATCCGAGGTCGTGCAGGTTGTAGCCCGAGAGATAGCCGAGCAGCGCAGTGCGCGGCCAGCGTCGATGGACCCAGTCGACGGCCCAGAGATAATCGCGTCCAACCGACACGTCTGCATCGAGGAACGCGATGATTGGATAGGTCGCCGCAGCCGCGCCAACCGCGCGCGTTTGTCCGGCTTGAAAGCGACCGCTGGTGTTGCCGCTCGGCAGCAGTCGAAAGCGCGGATCGTCTGGGAGCACCGCGCGCAGATCGTCGCGCGAGCCATCGTCGACGACGATCACCTCGTGCAGCTCGCTCGGATAGCTCTGCTCGGCGAGGCGCCGCAGCGTCTCGCCGAGGATCGCCGTGCGATCGCGCGCCGGGACGACGACGCTGATGCCGAGCGGAGGGCCATCCCCGGCGGTGACGAGCCCCGCCGCCTCCATCGCCTCGCGCCGCGGGATCGACAGCAAATCGCCATCCCAGTCGCGACTCTCCCGCACCGAGAACGCGGCGCTGAAGCCAGCCGCACGCACCGCATCGCGCGCTTCCGCGGGATCTTCGCCATACGGATACGCGAACAGCGCTGGCCATACGCCGAGCGCTGCGCCGAGCTGCTCACGCGAGCGTGCACACTCGTCGGCGAGGCGCTTTGCTCGTGCCGAAGGCGTCTCGTCATAGAGCGCCCAGCTCATGCGCGGATGGGTCACCGAGTGCGCGCCGATGGTCCAGCCGAGGTCGCGCAATCGGCGTAGGCCGTCCCAGTCGAGCCACTCTTCGCTCGTGCCGATCCACGCCGTCGCGACGAACAACGTCGCTGTGACGTCGAGCTCCGCGAGGACCGGCGCCGCGAGCTCGAGCACCGAGCGGTGTGCGTCATCGAACGAGAGCGTGAAGTGCGCGTCGTCGGGCACGGCTGCGCAGTAGTCGAGCAGGGACGCTGCGTTACGGCCTGACTCACGCTCACGCGCGACGAGCTCGCGCAGCGCGTCGACCGAGAGTGCCAGTCGGCGCTCCCCGGCGCGCTGACTCACATAGTGCAGACACAGATTGTTGGCAGTCTTGTCGTTGGCAGTCTGGTCGTCGGCAGTATGTGCGCTCATGGCTGATATCCGGCTGCCTGGAGCGCGAACATGCGCGCGTAAATGCCACCGTGCGCGACGAGCTCGGCGTGTGTGCCAGTCTCGGCGATCTTGCCTTCGTCGAGCACGATGATGCGATCCGCCATGCGTACGGTCGAGAAGCGATGGGTCACCAGCAGCACCGTGCGTCCTGCCGCGAGCTTCTGAAAGCGCTCGAAGATCGCGTGCTCTGCGTCGGCGTCGAGGCTGGCCGTCGGCTCGTCGAGCACGAGCACGCCGCTCGCGCGCATGAACGCACGCGCGAGCGCGACGCGCTGCCACTGGCCGATCGAGAGCTGCTCGCCGCCGAACCAGCGTCCGAGCATCGTGTCGTAGCCCGCCGGCAGCGACTCGAGCACCTCGGCGGCGCCACCTTGCGCTGCGGCTGCGGACACCGCGCTGCGATCGTCGAGCGAGGGCAGCCAGCCGATGCCGACGTTCTCCGCGGCCGTGAGGTGGTAGTGCGCGAAGTCTTGGAAGACGACGCCGACGCGCGCGCGTAGCTCACCCGGATCGAGTGACGCGATGTCCTGCCCGCCGATCGAGATGAGGCCGCCGGTCGGCCGATGCAGGCCAGTCAGCAGCTTGATCAGCGTCGTCTTGCCGGCGCCGTTCGCGCCGACGAGCGCCACCGCCTCACCCGCGGCGATGGTGAGGTCGACGCCAATCAACGCCTTGCGCGCCGAGTCCGGATAAGAGAACGACACCCCCTCGAAGCGGATCTCCGGCGCTGCGATGCTCGTCCGAACGACGTCCGCCGGCCCGAGGCGCGCCTCGTCGTCATCGGGGATCGCGAGGTAGCGAAACAGATTGCCCATGTAGAGACTGTCAGACCAAGCGCGCGCGACGGCCGACATCGCCGTCTGAAAGCCCTGCTGCGCTTGGCGAAACACGCCGAGATAGAGCGTCATCGCGCCGAGCGTGAGCGAGCCCGCGACGGCGAGGATCACGATCCACGCGAAGACACCGTAAAACACCAGGGTGCTCGCCGCACCGGAGAGCGTCACCCACACGCCGCGTGTGAGCGCGAAGCGCCGATCTTCAGCGAGAAAGCGCTGCTGAATCGCGCTCCATCGGCCGAGAAAGAAGGGCACCAATCCGAATAGCTTGATCTCTTTCACCAGCGAGTCGCTGGTGAGCGCCTGCTGGTAATAGCCAGCGCGCCGCTCGTCTTGCGTCCGCGCGAGCCGCAGCTCGTATTGCTGCGCCGAGAAGCGCGCCTCGGCGAGAAATGGCAGCGATGCGAGGAGCAGCGCGAGCACCGCCCACGGACTGAACGCGAGCAGCAGGGCGGCAAAGCCCGCGATCGTCACCAGCTGCCGCGTCAGCGAGACACCGTGCGTGATCATCTCGACCGGCCGCCAGCTCGCGTCTTTCCGCGCGCGCTCGAGCACGTCCATGAACGCCGGATCTTCGAAGTGCCGGAGCGACAGACGCGAGGCCTTCTCGGCGACGATGCCTTCGACGTGCGCCGCCATGCGCGCGCGCAAGATCTCGGCGGTGTAGCCGATCGCCTGACCGACCCCGAGGCGCCCGACGACCAGCGCACACTCGAGCGCGACCCAGCGGATCGCTGGTCCGTAGGACGCGTCGACCCGCCCCGCGGCGACGACCTCGTCGACGATCGACTTGCCGACCCACGCGATGGCAATCGGCGCGAGCGCGTCGAGGAGCCCGAGCGCGAGGTAGCGCAGCACGAGCGCGCGATCGAGACCCCACGCGAGGCCGAGCGAGCGCGCGAGGTTGCGGTAGAGCAGCACGATCTGCGCGGGGAGCGTGCGCTTTGGCTCGGCGTTCGCCGTCATGGTGCCTCTGCTTTGCGCGTGCGGCGCAGGCGCACGGCGAGCAGCGGACTCAGCATCAGCGCGAGCAATGCGACCCACGAAGCGAGCAGCAGCCAGCGCAGCGGCGCACCTTCCGCTGGGACGAAGCGCATCGTGACGCGATGTCGCCCGGCACGAAGCGCGAGTGCGCGCACCAGCCCGTTCGCGCGGAAGATCGGCGTCTCGTGGCCGTCGACCCAGGCGCGCCAGCCGGGATACCAGGTCTCGTTCACCACCAGCACGCCATCGGTAGGCGCGGTCGCGTCGAGCGTGAGCGCATCGGTGTCGTAGGAGAGCACGTCTGCGGTCACGAGCGCAGCGGGGGTCGCCACTTCGTCATCGTGCAGTGTCGGCGCGGCGCGCGCGTGCCCGATCTCCTCGAGGATCGCGATCGGCGCCGGTGCAAGCGCGATCGTGCGCGACAGCGCTTCTTCGCGCGTGTCGACGCGCTGCACCTGGCCATTCGGGACGATGTACGCGAGCGGCAGCGCGCCCGTCAGCTCAATCACACCCTCGCCGCGATCTCGCGCGCCAGGCAGCACGCGGAGCACGCTGGGCGGCGGCAGAAAGTGCCGATTCCAGCCGTGGATGAAGTGCGGCGCGGTCAGCGCATAGCGCACGTTGAACTGCATCGCGAGGCTCGGGTGCTCGCCGAGTGCCGCAAGCATGCGCTCGTAGCCGTGCAGCAAGAGCGGGTCCTGATAGCCGCGAAAGTCGCGCCGCGCGAGTCGCGTTCCGGAGCGACACGAGATGCCGAACTCGTCCATGTAGCGATAGTGAATCTGCGTATCCGGCGCGCGCCGCAACACCCGCGCTGCGACGGCCGCGCCCCCCGGTGCGGGACGTGGTCGCGTGTGTCGGTCACTCGGCATTCGCTGCGAGACGTCCAACACGACGACGAGCGGCAGCACCAGAGTCGCGAACTGCGCCGCGCCGCGCACGCGCAGGCGCGGGAGACGTTCGCGCAGGAGCTCCGCGAGCGCATCGAGCCCGCCCGCAGCGAGCGCACCGACCGCCGGACCAAGCCACGCTTCGTAGCGATGCGGCAGCCGAAACAGGCGCACGCCAGGGACGTAGTCGAACGCGAGACGAAACAGCGGTCCATGGTCCCCGAGCGCGAGCAGCACCGCGACGAGCGCACAGAGATAGAGCGCCCACAGTCCCGGCAGGCGAGGCCTTCGCAGCGCGGCGAGCGGCGCGAGGCCGAGCGCGATCCAGCCGACGTAGAGGTGATTGCCATCGCGCGGCCAGAACAACGCCGTCGCGTCCCGCAGCGCGAGCCCGCCCTCGGCGAGCGACGCGTACGAGCGCCCGGCTTGCACGGAGTGTTTGGCGAGCGTGAGGCCCGGCACAAGCACGGCGGCGCACAGCCCGCCGACCAGCAAGGCTGCGAGTCCGAGCGTCGCAGCCGCAGGGCGCAGCGCAGTGCGCCCTTCGCGCCGACCGAGCTCGATCAGCCGGCCACTCGCGTAGAGCACGGTGAACGTGCCGGCGAACCATGCCGCCGGCGGTGATCCCGACCAAACGAGCAGCGCCTGCGCCAGCGCGAGCAGCGCGGCATCGCGTGCGCGGCGGCGCTGCAGCGCGCGCTCGAGCGCCCACAACACCATCGGCAACCAGCCGAGCGCCGTGGTCAGATTCAGCTCCCAGTTGTGGCGCATGAACGGCGCCGCCTCGATCACCACTGCGCCGAGCGCCGACGCCTCCCAGCTCGCGCCGAGCCGACGCAGCCACAGCAATCCGAACAGCCCTGCGCAGAGAAAGCCGAGCACGACCCGCGCTTCCTGCCAGGCGAGACCTGGAGACGGGCCCGCGACCGCGCAGATCCCCCACGCGACAGGGTGATACGTCGCCGCCTGGGGATCGGCGTAGTAGGGATATCCACCGCGATCATAGGGATTCCAATAGGGCAGCACGCCGTCGTGCAGCGAGCGGCACAGATAGACGAGGTCGCCCCAATATTGCTCCGGCACGTCCCACTCGAAGAAGCGCGGTGCACCACGCAGCGCACCGAGCAGCAGCGGCGCGAACAGGAGTCCGGTGGCGAGCAGCACCGCAGATACGGCGAGCGCGGCACGGAGCCTCTGCGCCGAATCGTCGCGCGCCGTCATCGACTCCACAGCTCCAATCGCGGTGCAGTCCCGCGCTGAACCGTCGAGCGCAGTCGCAGTCCATGCTGGCGCGCGAGCGTGCGCAGGCGGTCCCGCTCGTGCGAGCCCTCATCGACGAGCACGACATCGGGCCGCGTGTTCGGACGCTGGTCGAGCAGATCGGGATGGAGCGAGCGCACTGGCGTCTCGACGAAGCCGAGCCATGGCTCACGCAGCTCCGTCGTCAGCGGCCACGTCGTCACGACAATAGGGTCGTCGATGTCGAGCTGCGCGATGCGCGCATAGGCTTGGCGATGCGAGTCGACGATGTCGGCGAACGCAAAGCTGTGCTCGGCGGCCTCACCCGGCGCACGCAGCGCGTTCAGCCCAAGCGTCACCGCCACGGCGCAGGGCGCGGCCGCGGCGAGGAGCTGCAGCCGCGTGGGCAGCAGCCGCGCCGCCTCGACCAGCGCCACCACCATCAGCGCGCACAGGCCCGGATGCACCGGCAGCGCGTAGCGCTCGAGCCAGAACATCTTGGCGAAGAACACGGCATTGCCGAGCAGCAGCAACAGAATCGCGAGATTGGTCGCATCCGCGCGCAGCGACACTGGCCACGCGCGTCGAACGATCAACGCGACAACCGCGATGAGCGCCGCGGCCGTCACGATCCACCGGCCGTGCCAAAGAAACACCGACGGAACTACGGTGACCACATTGGCGATCCCGAACGGACGATCGGTGAACAGATGTTGGTGATGCGGAAAGACGAAATAGCCCGCAGTCAGGCGCTGCCAGACGAAGAATCCGATCAGCGCGAGCACGGGAGTCAGCGCGATGGCCACGGAGCGCAGCGCACTAGCTCGCGGTGCGCGCGCTCGCAGCGCCTCGAGCGCGAGGCCACCGGCGATGGCGATCGGCGGACCGACTCCCGTCTCCTTCAGCGCGACCAGCGCCACGCCGACACCCGCGGCGGCGACGAGCTGACCGCGCGCGGTGAACACAAGCGCCAGCGCGGTGAGCGCGGTGAGTGGCATTTCCGGCAGTAGGAATGCGCCCATCGACATGAACAATGGGCTCGTCGCGATCAGCAGCGCCGCACCCGCGCCGACGAGGCGTGGGCCGCGTAGCGCGTGCAGCGCACCGGCATTGCCGTGCAGCGCGCGGGTCTCGCCGACGTGTGCGCCCGCGCGCTCTGCGCCGAGCACGTACGTCGCCGCGATCGCGAGCGCAGTGAATGGCACGATCAGCGCATGGCCGACGGCCGGCCCGGGGCCGAAGAGCCGGAACGCGAACGCGGCCAAGACGTAGAGCAGCTGCGGGTGACCACGCGACCAGTCGTCGGGAAAGTGCCCAGGCGTCGGATCGAGATCGTGATCCGCGAGCCATTTCGCACCCGGCGCGTAGACGTCCGCTTCGTCCCAGAAATACGGCAGCGAGAGCGGCCCAGGCCGCACCAGCAGCGCCCATGCGAGGCCAAGCATGAAGACGCCGAGCGCCTCACGCAGCGGCACTCGGAACGCCGTGATCGCGGCCGGCACCGGCGCACGCGAAGTCGCCTCCGGAGCGGCGGGCGTCACCGCTCAACTCGCGAGATAGCGGTCGACGATGTCGAGCCAGCGACTGCGCCAGGTCTCTTCGGCGTAGTCGCGCAGCGCGAGCGCGCGACTCGCCGCGCCCATGCGCTCTGCGAGCGCGTCGTCGTCGAGCAGCAGGCGACATCGCTCGCGCACTTGCGCAGCGGTGTCGCAGACGAAGCCGTTCTCGCCCTCGACGACGTAGCGCTCGATCCCGGGGAGCCGAAACGAGACGATCGGCATGCCGGTCATCAGCGCCTCGATCAGCGTGATCGTGTACTCCTGCTCACCGTCGTGCAGATACACGCGCGAGCTGCGCAGCAGCGCTTGAAGGCCATCGTAGGAGAATTTCTCCTGCGCATCGTCGAGGTGGTCGACATGCAGCGACGGCACATCGCGCATCGCCTCGACATATTGCTTGTAGTGCCAGCCACGCTGTCGATACGTGTGGATGATCGACAACACGCGCTTCTCGTGTCCCGTCCACGGGCCATACGCCGCGGGATCGAGACCGAGTGGCACGTACGGAACCTCGACCTTCTTCTCTGCGCGTAGCCACTCGACCGTATTCGGATAGAAGCTCACCACGGTGAAGTCGTCGCGCCCGAGCAGCTCGTCCCACTCGTGCGACTCGAGCTCTGCGACCTTGGCGACGCGATAGAGCTTCTTTCCCGGCCGGTCTTGGAAGAGCTTCACCTGCCAGTTGAACATCAGCCACGCCAGGTCGTATCGCTCTGGCCAGCCAATCGCCGGCTGGCCGGGCAATCGCCCATCGAGTAAGGCCTCGTACTCTGCAGGTCCCCACTCGAGCTGGGACTCGTCGAACGCGGGCAGCACGTTGTGTACGTTCGGCTCCTGCGGCCGCCAATATTGGAACTGGTCCCAGTGGCCGAGGAAATACGTCGGCAGACCGACGCGCGTGAAGTGGTATTGGACTCCCGGGTGCGTGGGAATCATCAGCAGCTTCCAGTCGGTCCGTGGCGCCCGCAGCGAGGTCACGCGCGGCCTCGCAGCACGACGACGGGCGCGAGCACCTCACGCTCCGGCTCACTCAGCTTGCGCGACAGCTCACCGCCTGCATCGAGCACCACGCCGCGCGGTCCGCGACGCGCCGTCCACAGCGCGACGAGCGCGCGCCGATCGGCCTCCGATGGATGCGCGACGACGACGACGTCCGCGCCCTCGACCGCCTCTGCGACGCTCTCGACGGCGCGGGCTCGCGGATCGTCGAGCGCGGCTTCGAGCGCGAGCAGGCCGAGCGGCGGCACACGTGCGTCGATCACCGACGAGTCCGCGACCGAGACCTCGAGCCCCGCGTCGAGCAGCGCGAGCACCAACATCACCGGCGCGCTGTCACGCACATCGGGCGCCCCCGGCTTGAAGCCGATACCGACGACGGCGACGCGCTTCGGCGCGCGCGCGAGCACTGCGGCGACGAGGTGATCGAGGTGCGCTTGGTTCGAGCCGAGCACCGCGCCGAGCACCGGCACGGACACACCCTCGGCGCGCGCGAAGGCCTCGAGCGCCGACACATCCTTCACCAGACACGCACCGCCGAACGGCATTCCGGGCCGCAGATATGCAGCGGAAGTGTTCAGCTTGGTATCGCGACAGAGCAGCTCCATCACCTCGAACGGGTCGACGCCAATCGGCCGCGCGACGCGTGCGACCTCGTTGGCGAACGCGACCTTCAGCGCGTGCCACGCATTGGCGACCAGCTTCAGCACCTCGGCGCTCGCCGGATCGGTGCGCACGAGCCGCGCGCGATGTGCGCCCCACAGCGACTCGACGACGGCGACCGCGCTCTCGTCTTCCGTCGCATAGACGACCAGCTCTGGCTCTTCGCGATCGCGCACCGCGCTGCCCTCGCGCAGAAACTCCGGATTGAGCGCGAGGCCCACGCGCGCGCGCACCCCGCGCTCCGCGAGCGTCGTCGCGATACGCGCACGGGCGAGCGCATAGAGCCCCGGCGGCACCGTGCTGCGAATCACGATCACGTAGGAAGCGCCCGGTGGCACCGCGCGCGCGACGGACGCACAGGCGCTGAGAACGTCGCGCGTATCGAGCTCGCCCTCGGGCCCGCGCGGCGTGCCGACGCAGATCAGCGCGCAGGCCGTCGACTGCACCGCATCCGCGAGATCGGTAGTGGCGCGCAGCGTGCCTTGCGTGCGACCGCTGACGATGCGCTCGGCGAGCTGCGGTTCGGTCAGCGGCGTGCGTCCTGCCTCGATCGCTGCGACCACGGCCTGGCGCAGATCGACGCCGACGACGTGCCGTCCCGATGCTGCGAGCACCGCCGCCTCGACGCAGCCGACGTAGCCGAGCCCGATGACCGCGACTGCGCCGGCCGCGTCCGCCGCTGTCGTACTCATGACGCCGTACTCATGACGCCGCACCTGTCGTGCTCATGACGTCGTGCTCATGACGCAGCCGCGCCGATGAAGGGGACGCCGTCCGTCCAGTCCGAGAGCTTGCGCCCGGCGCGATCGAACAGCGGCGACGGAGCGAGACCGGCGCGATGCGCGCGCATCGCCGACGCCGTCTTCACGCAGCCGATTCCGTATTTGATGCCGGGCAGCAGCGTGATCGTCTGCATCCCATCGAAGTAGTGCGCCGGGCAGCTGACCTCGCCGATCGGGTAGCCGAAGTGGATCGCCTGCGCGAGCAGCTCGTTGTCAAAGACGTAGTCGTTGCGGTTCTCGGTGAGCGGCAGCTCCTCGAGCACCTTGCGCGAGAACGCGCGATAGCCGGTGTGGTACTCGCTGAGGCCGGCGCCCATCAGCCCGTTCTCGAAGATCGTCAGCCCGCGATTGACGAGATATTTCCACATCGGCATGCCGCCCGCGAGCGCGCCGCGCATCAGCAGCCGCGAGCCGAGCACGATGTCGTAGCCGCCGTACACGACCATCGAGGCCATCGCCGGCACGAGCTCCGGCTTGTACTGAAAGTCGGGGTGCACCATCACCACGACGTCCGCGCCGAGCCGCAGCGCCTCGCGATAGCCGGTCTTCTGCGCCGCGCCATAACCGCGATTTTTCGGGTGTCGAAACACGTGGCAGCCGAGCTTGCGCCCGAGGTCCGCCGAGCCATCCGTGCCGCCGTCGTCGACGAAGATCAGCAGGTCGACGATGTTCGGCGGAATCGCTGCGATCGTGCGCTCGAGCGTCGTGGCGACGTTCAGCCCTGGGAGGACCACTGCGATCTTCTTCTGACCGAGCATTCTGGGCGCCGAAGCTAGCACGCCAAGGCTACGCGCGGACCCGTGCGATCTACCTCATCGACGCCTACGAGCCGCGCCTCTTCGCTCCGCGGCCGCGCCGCCTACTTCCAGCTCGGCGGCAGCCCCTCTTCGAGCTCGATCGAGGTGAACGGCGGCGTCTCCGTTGGCCCCACGGTCTGCGCCCACTCCCAGGTGCGCGCGAGCCCGTCGGCGAGCGGCGTCTGCTGCGTCGTCCCGAGCACCTTGCGGAAGCGCGTGTGATCGGAGTGCGCGTGTACGACCTCGTTGCGCGGCGGCAGGTGCACGATCTCGAGCGGCTTGCCGGTCACTTCGATGACAGCGCGCGCGAGCTCGCCGACCTCGTACGTCTGATCGCCGCCGACATTGAGTACGACGTTGCGCGCTTCGACCGACCACGCGCTCTCGGCGATCGCGCCGATGATGTCGCGCACGTAGGTGAACGCGCGCGTCTGCTTGCCGTCGCCGAAGATCGTCAGCGGCTTTCCGGCCATCGCCTGGTTGAGGAAGATGCCGACGACGTTGCGATAGCGGTCGCGCATGCTCTGGTACGCGCCGTAGAGGTTGTGCGGCCGGAAGATCGTGTACTCGAGACCAAACTGGTGGAACGCGGCAGCGAGGTCTTGCTCCACCGCGAGCTTGGCGATGCCATACGGATCTTCCGGATGCGGCGTGTGCGACTCACGCAGCGGCAGCTCGCCCGTGCCGTAGACGGCGATGGACGAGGTGAACACGAAGCGTCGCGTCTTGTGACGGATCGCCTCGTTGATCAGCGTCACCGAGCCCACGACGTTGTTGGTGTAGTTGTAGCGGCGGATGAAGTGCGACAGGCCCTCCGCCGCGTACGCCGCCAAGTGATAGACGACATCGAAGCGATGCTCGTCGAACAGCCGCCCGACGAGCGCGGCATCGCAGATGTCGCCGACGACCAGCGGCACGTCGTCGGGCACGTTCTCGCGCACGCCGCCGGAGAGATCGTCGAGCACGACGACGTCGTGGCGGCGCTCGCGCAGGGAGCGCACGAGATGTGCGCCGAGAAAGCCGGCGCCGCCGGTGACGAGGACGGTCATGGCCAGGGATGGTGACGCGTCACGTGCCGCGCGTCACGCGCCGCAAGTCAGCCGAGCGCGCCTTCAAGTCCGCCGAGCGCCCAGCACTCCGCGAGCCAGTCGAGCACGGCGCTCTCGCCGATGGCGATCCCATCGGACGCGGCGACCTCGAACAGCAGCGCGTGAATCGTCGCGCGCGCGGCCGGTCGCGTCACCGTGCGCGCCAGCGTGCGAATCGACGCCTCATCGGGCAGCTCTCTGCCTGCGCGCTCGATCAGCGCGAACAGCGCGTCGTCGCCGAGCGGCTGCAGCGGCTCACCCGTGGTGCGGTACGTCGCGCTGTCGTCCGCGTCGCGCTCGACCATCAGCGTCACCGACGCCGCCACCGCCGACAGCGCCGCGTGCTCGTCCGCGCTGAACGCACCATCGGCGCGAATGAGCACACGCAGCAGCGCCGCGAGCGCCAGCATCTCCGCCTCCGTCAGCTCTTCGATCTCGTCCATGAGCGCGAGGATAGCGCGATGTGGCCCGTGCGAACGAGTGCCTCGCCCACGTCCGTCCCGCCGCACGCCGCGCCGATGTTGCAATAGCCACCGGGCAGCTGCGCGCTCCCCTATCGCGCCGCGCCGCTGCAACGCGATCAGCTCGCCGCAACGACCTCGACGTAGCGCGGCGGCGCCTTCCAGATCAGCCACAGCAGGCAGCCGGGGAAGAGCCACACCGCGAGACCGACGAGGACGTAGGAATAGCTGTGAGTCGCATCGACGACTCGGCCGATGATCAGTCCCGCGATGATGTAGGCCACAGACTGTGCTGCTGCGGTGAGGCCGCCGCAGAGCGATACTGCGCTCGGCGGAACGCGCGCGAGCATGTCCGCCGTGAGCAGCGCGAACAGGCCACCGCCGCCGGCCATGGCGACGCCGGCGACGATGACGGTGGGCCATGGGCCGTGCACGAGCGAAATCGCGCCGATGGCCGCGGCGAGCAGCAGCGCAGCGCCGAGCAGCAGGCGTGGTGGCGTGTCGTCGCTCGCGCGCTGCTTGCGGCGCTGGCGCGTCGCGAGGTCGCCGAACGCGACGGCGCCGATGTCGAACAGCACGGGAGGCACCCACAGATAGCGCATCACGTCCTCCTGCCGGACGTGCATCGAGTCGACGAGCATCTTGCTGCTCCAGAGGAGCAAGAATCCGATCATCGGCGCGCTGGCGACGACGACGGCGGCCGCGCGAAGCACCGCCGGATGACGCAGCATGGTGAGCGGGGCGATACGTAGTCCGCCGTCGCGCATCGGGGTATCGAGGGCAGCGCGCGCGCCGCGGGCGTAGGCAGTCGCGAACCAGAGCGGTATCCAGACGAGGCCGATCAGCGCGCTGCCTGCGAACGCACCGCGCCAGCCGAGCCAGTTGTAGAGCGCAGTCGCGATGAACGGCGTCGCCATCGCGCCGAGCGACGAGCCCGTGAACAAGACGCCGATCCCGCGCGAGCGCTCGGCCGCGGGCAGCGCGCGATAGACGATCTGCGTGCCTGCTGGAAACGACGGCGACTCCGCCACGCCGAGCGCGAGGCGCAGCGCGAACAGCGTGCCGAAGCCGGGCACCAAGGCGTGTGCGGCCGACACCATCGACCAGACGATCACGGCGCCGAGCAGGCCGTGGCGCACACCGATCTTGTCGAGCATCCGTCCCGCGAAAGGCGTCGCCAGCAGATAGGCAATCGAGAATGCCGAGGTGAGGTCGCCGTAGGAGCTGTCGGAGATGTGCAGCTTCTCGCAGACGGTGGGCGCGAGCAGCGACATGGTCTGTCGATCGAAGTAGCTGATCGCCATCGTCAGCGTCGCCATCGCGACGAGGATCCAGCCGCGGCGCCGCGAGAGCGCAGGGACGACGTTGGGCGCAACGACTGCGGCCACGGCTCAGCTGCCTCGGTACGTCGAATAGCCGAACGGGCTGAGCAGCAGCGGCACGTGGTAGTGCTCACTCGTCGCGCCGGCCGCGACGACGAATACGATGTCGACGTGCGGATAGAACGACGTCCGCTGCGTCCGTGCGAAGTAGTCAGTCAGCATGAAGCGGAGTCGATAGGTGCCCGGCGCGAGCGTGCCCGGCGCGAGCAGCTGACTCGCGCGACCGTCGGTGTCGGTCTCGCCGGTGGCGAGCGACTGCCACTCTTCGCCCGCCGCGCGCGCGAGTGTGACCGCGATGCCGGCGGCGGGGCGGCCGAGCGCGAGGTCGAGCACGTGGGTGGTGATCGGACTACGGGTCGTCATCGCAGCTTCTCCAGTCGAATCCGGGTGATCTTCGCCTGCTCGGCCGCCGCGACCTGCAGCTCCGCTGCGGCCTCGTTCGGCAAGCGCACCTCGAGCAGCGCGAGCATCTCCGCTGCACTCTTGCCGGTCGCACAGACGACGAAGATGTGCCCGAAGCGCGCCTCGTAGCGCAGGTTCCCGTCGCGTAGTGCGTGCAGCGTCGACTCGTCCGCCGCGGCGGCGCCGGCCTGCTCGCCGGCGGCCCACTGCGCCGTCGCGCCGTAGCGCTTGCGCAGCTCGTCGAGGTCGGCGCCGATGCGCGGATGGTGCGTCAGCGCATCGAGGATGTCAGACGGCGTCATCGTCGCCCACACCACCTCTGCGGCGTCGAAGAGCGCTGTGTCACTGCCGAATGGACGCTTTGCGAGCATGCCATTCACCCAGTGAGTGGCGCCGCAGCAGCGCGTGAGCGATGCGCGCGCGTCATCGAGCGAGGCTGCGTCGAGGAGCGCGCTCGGCGTCACGTGCGCTTGCCCCAGACGCGCAGACGGCTGATGCCGCCATCGGGATAGACATCGACCTTCACGTGGGTGAACGGGCCCTTCGCCTGCAGCTCGCTGCGGTAGAAGTGCCGCTCACTCGCGCCGAGCTTTGTCTCCGGGATCACCGTCTGCCACTCGCGCGCGCTCGCGTACGAGGTCACCGCGACGAGATCGGTGATGTTCGCGCCCGGCGCGTGAATGCCACGCAGCGCGAAACGATCGGCGAAATTGCCTTTGAAGTGATTGGTGTCGATCTCGACCAGACCGAGCTCGCCCGGCGCGCCCAGGCGCACGAGGATCCAGTCGTGTCCTGGCTGGCGCTTGCGCCGCGTCTCCCAGCCGCCGCCCATGTTCACCGCGCGACCAGGCGCGATCAGGTTGTTCATCGGGCCGAAGAACGCGTCGCTGCAGGCGAGCGCGAGCGCTCCGTTACGCACCGAGGCGAGGTCGACCTCGCCAGCGTGCAGCAGCGGCTTTGTGAGCACGTCGGCGTCGGAGCGCTGCCAGTCGGGATCGGCGACGCCCCAGACGCGCAGCCGCGCGACGCCGCCATCCGGGTAGATGTGCAGTCGCACGTGCGTGTATGAATCCGTGCCAGAGATCGCGAATAGGTTCTGCGAGCCGGGGCGCAGTGGCGACTGCGTGAGCAGCTCCGTCCAGCTGGCGGCGGCGAGCTCTTCGTCCGTCGCGGTCTCACGGGCGCGCGTCGCCTCGAGCGAGGCGAACGGCGGGTGGTTGCCGAGGAAGTGATTTGTGTCGACGTCGAGCGCGCGAATCGCACCGCGCACGCCGAGCCGCACGATGCAGCTGTCGTGGCCCGGTCCGCGCTTGCGACGGCTCTCCCAGCCATCCATCCACTTGCCGCGATCGGTGTATTCGTCAGGCAGAAACACGCCGCGCCCCGGCTTCACCAGATTGTCCATCCCCGCGAAGAAGTCGTCGGTGCAGTGGACGGCTGCGCCGCCGACCTCTTCGGCGGCGAGATCGATGAGGCCGACGAAGGCCGCGCCAGTTTCTTTGGTACTCATACGATCTCAGCTCCTCCCGAGGATCGCGCGACCCCGCGCGTCGGTGTGTACGCCGTCTGCGTAGATGGGCTGCCCACGCAGCCAGGTCTTCTCGATCTGCCCAAGGACCTCGCGCCCGATGTACGGCGAGACCTTGTGGCGAAACTGCAGCGCGTCGCGCGCGACCGTCGTGTATCCGTCAGGCGAAAACGCAGCGAGATCGGCGTCGAAGCCACGCGCGATACGGCCCTTTCTCCGCTCGACTCCGGCGAGTCGCGCTGGGCGCTCGGACATGAGCGCGACAAGCTGCGTCAGCGACATGCCCCGCGCGTGGGCCTGCGCCCAGACCGAGGGTAGCCCGAGCTGCAGCGAGGCGATGCCGCCCCACGCGCCGCAGAAGTCGCCCTCTGCGGGCTTCTTCAGGTGCGGTGTGCACGGCGAGTGATCGGAGGTGACGAAGTCGATGACGCCACTCTCGAGACCGGCCCACAGCAGCTCGCGATTCTCACGTTCGCGGATCGGCGGAGCGCACTTCCACTCCGTCGCACCCTCGGGGACCTCTTCTGCCGTGAGACAGAGATAGTGCGGGCAGGTCTCGACGGTGAGTGGCAGTCCATCGTCCTTCGCCGAGCGAATCAGCGGCAGCGCGCTGGCGGACGAGAGGTGCACGATGTGGACGCGCGCGCGCGTCTCGCGGCACAGCTCAATCATCTGCGCGATCGCGGCGTCCTCCCAGCTGCGCGGGCGCGAGGCGAGATACGTCGCATACGCGCGCACGTCGCCGGCACACGGCGGCGCGAGCTCGGCCTCGAGCTCTGCGTGGACGAGCAGCGGCACGCCGGCGTCGCGCAAGATCGGCATCGCCGCGCGCAGATCTTCGCGGCTCGACGCGGGGAAGTCGTCGATCCCCGAGTGACACAGAAAGCACTTTGCGCCGAGCATCCCGCGCTCCGCCATCGCCGCGAGCTCGCCTGCATTGCCGGGGACGACGCCGCCCCAGAAGCCGACATCGACCGACAGCAGCTCGCCGACCGCCTCGAGCTTCGTCTCGAGCGCGGCGAGGCTCGTCGTCACCGGGATGCAGTTGAGTGGCATGTCGATCAGCGTCGTCACGCCGCCTGCGGCCGCCGCGCGCGTCGCAGTCGCGAATCCCTCCCAGTCGGTGCGACCGGGCTCGTTGATGTGTACGTGGGTGTCGACGAGCCCAGGAATCAACACGCTGTCGATCTGCTCGACGTGGAAGCTCACGCCCTCGAGCGCGCTGAACTCGACGACGTCTTCGATGCGACCGTCCTCGATCAGCAGACACGCCGGGCGGAGCGCGCCATCGATCAGCACACGCTCGCTGCGAATCGCAGTGCGCTCGCGGGTCATTGGGCCTCCATTCATTGAACCTGTGCGCCCTGGTCGATCCAGCGCCGCAGTATCTCGCGCTCGGCGTCGGTCATGTTCGTGCGGTTGCCGAGCGGCATCGCGCGCGCGACGACCACCTGCTGGCGGATGCGCGGCGCGAGCGCCTGTACGGTGTCGGAGCGATCGAAGATGATGCCATTCGGCGCCACGCGAAAGAGGGGATCCGTCGGTGTGCTCGAGTGACACTGACTGCAGCGTCGGGTGAGGATGTCGCGCGCGTCGGCGAACGCGACCGGCGGGCTGGTGTCGACGGGTACGGTCTCCGGCAAGGTGAGCGCGATGACGAGGCCGAGCCCGACCAGCGCCGGCGCAAACGCCCAGTAGGCCGGCGCGCTGCGATCGAAGGTGATCATCAGGTGGCGGATGCTCGCGCCGACGATGCAGAGGATCGTCAGCAGTACCCAGTTGAGCGGATGATCGAAGGCGAACGAGAAGTGGTTCGATACCATGGTGATGAGCACCGGTATCGTCATGTAGCTGTTGTGCAGCGAGCGCTGCTTCGCGCCGGCGCCGCGCGCCCAGTCGGGCTCTTTGCCGGCGAGGCTCGCGGCGATCATGCGCCGCTGGTTCGGCAGGATGCGCATCCACACGTTGGCGACCATCACCGTGCCGAACATCGCGCCTACGTGGAGAAACGCCGCGCGGCCGGAGAAGACGCTGCAATAGCCATAGATCGCCCCGACACCGAGCAGCAGCGAGAGCAGCAGCGCAAGCCGCGGTGCGCGCGCGCCGATCAGCGCCCAGAGGAAGTCGTAGACCAGCCAGCCGGCGATCAGCGTGCCAATCGACACGCCGATCGCCATCGTGCCAGTCATCGGATAGCGGTTGAGATCGATCAGCGCGAGCCCGCCGCGCAGCCAATAGACCAGTCCCAGCAGGAAGACGCCGCTGAGCCAGGTGAGCAGCGCTTCGTATTTGAACCAGTGCAGCACCCTCGGCATGACCAGCGGGCGCTGCTTCTCGACGCGGTAGAAGAAGCCGCCGTGGACCATGTAGGTCTCGCCCTCGACGCCAGGCTGCTTCTCCGCGAGCGGCGTGAAGCTGAAGTCGAGCCAGACGAAGTAGAACGAGGTGCCGATCCACATGATCCCGGCGATCAGGTGAAACAGCCGAAAGCCATAGTGGAGCCACTCTTCGATCATCGCGTTTGCTCAGTCGGTTGAAGTCTGCTCAGTCGGTTGAAGTCCGCTCAGCCCGGTGAACCAGCGCGCTGCGCTGCTGCCGTACGACCGGCGACGATGCGAAGGAAAGAGCGGCTGCGCACTTCGTCGACCGTGAGACCGGTGATCGACAGCTCCTCCGGCGAGACGGCGCCGCTGCTCAGGCCGCGGAGAAAGTAGTTGAGCAGGCCTTGGCCGGTCGCAGCGTCGTCGAAGACATCGCCGATCAGCGTCGCTTGCGCAGCCTTGTCGATGAAATTGCGCAGACGATCGGCGGCGGCGGTGAAGCTCTCGAGGAAGAAGGCGTAGCTCGCGGCGTAGCGGATCGGGATCTGCGCGGGGTGCAGATCCCAGCCTTGATAGAAGCCGTTCTTCAGCGAGCCACGGACGTGGCCGTACATCAGCCGCCATGCCGCGTGGACGTTGTCG
>Ga0335397_10004441_pt1 | contig 18545 bp, 15 predicted proteins | sample MAT04_FD_205740 | JGI IMG/M metagenome (GOLD analysis project Ga0335397, IMG submission 205740) | Freshwater microbial communities from Lake Fryxell liftoff mats and glacier meltwater in Antarctica - MAT-04 (spades assembly) (version 2) ... | reverse complement strand
CGGTCCCCGGACCTTGGGCCGGTCCCCTGGCCGGGGGCCATCCCCCGATCCAGCCCCGCGACGACGCGCGCCTCGCCCGGGGCAACTTCGGCTTGCGTCGGGCCCTTCGTTGTTGTAACTATATGTGAATTCAATGGTTACGACGATGGCCTGTGGAGAGGCTGTGGACCTGCGGCGGAGAGCCGGTGAAGAACCCGGCGCCGTTGGGGTCCGCGATGCCCACCCGACCGTCGGCCGTCCGTCGTCCCGTCCCCCCCTGGCCGCGCAATGGGCGTCGTGGGGGGCTCCCCCGCCCGCTCCGTCCGCCTCGTCCGTGACCGCCGAAAGGGATCCCGCGTGATCGAACGCGTCGCCCCGCTCCCGACCGAAGCAAGCTCGCTCCTCCGCGTCCCGCCGCACAGCCTCGAGGCCGAGACCTCGCTGCTCGGTGCGCTGCTCCTCGACCCCGAGGTCATCGGGGTCGTCGTGCCGTTGCTCACCCCCGACGACTTCTACCGGTCGGCCCACGGCAAGTTGTACGAGGTCATCCGGTCGCTGTTCGACCGCGGCGAGCCCTCCGACGCGCTGATCGTGATGCGCGAGTGCGAGCGGCTGAAGATCCTCGAGGAACTCGGGGGCCGCGAGTTCCTCGCGTCACTTGCGCGGTCGGTGGCCACGGCGGCGAACGCCGAGCACTACGCGAAGATCGTGCGGGAGAAGTCGATCTCCCGCGGGCTGATCCGCGCCGCGATGGAGATCCAGCGGTCGGCCTACGACGAGGAGGGGCGCGGCGACGAGCTGCTCGAGAAGGCGGAGCGCCTCGTCTTCGAGCTGGCGCGGACGAAGGACACCGGCGCCGCGACGAGCGTCCGGGACCTCATCGAGGAGGCCTTCCACGAGCTCGGTGACCGCGACCAGGTCGCGTCGGGCGTGCCGACCGGGTTCACCGAGTTCGACCAGCTGACGACGGGCCTGCACGCCGGCGAGCTGGTGATCGTGGCCGGCCGCCCGTCCATGGGCAAGACGACCTGGGCCATGAACGTGGCCTACAACGTCGCCGTCGAGGCGCAGCGGGGCGTCGCCGTGTACTCGCTCGAGATGGGCAAGCAGCAGATCGCGAAGAACATCCTCGCGGCGCGCGCGGAGGTGCCGGCGCAGAAACTGCGGGGCGGGCGGTTCCTGTCCGACGAGGAGTTCGCGCGGCTGACGGACGCGGCCAACCCGCTCATGCAGGCGCCGCTGTTCATCGACGACTCGCCGGGACTCTCGCCGACGACCCTGCGCGCGAAAGCGCGGCGGCTGAAGCAGAAACACGACATCCAGTTGATCGTGGTCGACTACCTCCAGCTGATGGAGGGCGGCGCCGGGAAGAAGACCGACAGCCGGCAGGAGGAGATCTCGTACATCTCGCGGTCGCTGAAGATGCTCGCGCGCGAATTGCGCGTGCCGATCATCGCGATCTCGCAGCTGAACCGTGCGGCCGAGACGCGCGAGGACCACAAGCCCCGCCTTTCCGACCTCCGCGAGTCGGGTGCCATCGAGCAGGACGCCGACCTGATCTGCTTCCTCTACCGGAAACACTACTACACGAAGGCCGAGAGCGACCGCGGGCTCGCCGAGATCATCGTGGCCAAGCAGCGCAACGGGCCGACGGACTCGGTGCAGCTGGTCTTCATGGACCAGTTCATGCGCTTCGACAACCGCCACTTCGGCGCCGAGCCGGGGCGGTAGGGGGGGCCCCCGCCGCGTCGGTGGGGGGCCGCAGTCGGGCGGGTGGTTCCCGGTGGGTACCGGGGGCGTCGGCGGGGGGACTCGGCGGGGGGACTCGGCGGGGGGCAACGTGCGTCCGGGCGTCCCCGGTCGGGTACCATGCGCCCTTCATGGGTGGTGGGCGACCCCGCGGCACGTCGGTGCCCGGTGCTGGCCCCCGGTAGCTCGAGCACCGGTCGCAGGGCGTCGCCCTCCGACCGGACGGTTTCTAGGCTTTACGTCCGGGAGGTCAGGCGCTTGGGTCGATCCGACGGGCAACAGCCGTGCGATGGCGTCCGGCTCCGCCGCGGCGCCGTCGCGGCGCTCGGGTTCGCCGTGGCGCTGCTTGGCGGCCTCGGTTGGATGTCGTCCGAGCGCGCGCTGGCCGACGAAACGCTGCCGCCGGCCCGTCGGCGGGGGGCGCCGGAGCCGCCGCCGCTCCCCGCGCCGCGGCCGACGCCCGTGCCGGCTCCGATGCCGGTCCCGGCTCCGGCTCCCGTGTCTCCCGTGGCTCCCGCGCCCGCCCCGCCCCCGGTGGCGGTGCCGGTGCCGGGCGCAGGGGTGCCGGGCGCAGGGGTGCCGGGCGCAGGGACCGAGCGCCCCCGGCCCGCGGGGCCGCCGATCGTGCGGCGCATCGAATTCGAGGGCAATACCGCGTACGCCGCCGACAGCATCAAGTTGAAGTTGCGCCTGAAGGAAGGCCGCCCCTTCGACCCGTCGCTGCTCGACATCGACACGGAGACGCTCTACCAGTTCTTCCAGGAGGTCACGATCGACCTCCAGGACGTCCCCGGGGGCGTCACGCTCCGCTTCGTGGTCTCCGAGAACCCCGTGGTCCGCGACCTCGTGATCAACGGCCTCGAGGCGATGAAGCGCGAGGAACTGGAGGCGCTGCCGCTCCGCACGCGCGTCGGCTTCCCCCGCGTGCAGCGCAACCTCGACCTCGACCGCGAGGACGTCGCCTCCGTCTACCGCCGGAAGGGGTACGCGTTCGCGACGGTCGGCGACCCGGTGTACGAGGAGCGCCTCCCGACCGGCGGGCTCCGCGTCGTCTTCACCGTCGTCGAGGGGCCGCAGGTCAAGGTGGCCGAGGTCGTCATCCGCGGCAACGCGTCGGTCCCGCGCAAGCGGATCCTCGACGCGATGCTCACCAAGACGTCGAAGTTCCTCTCGTCGCAGTACTTCAACGAGGAGACGCTCCGCGAGGACGTGGTCGAGGTCCGCCGCGTCTACCGCGCCGAGGGTTTCCTCGATGCGGAGGTCGTGCTCGAGGACCTGCGGTTCTCCGACGACAAGTCGGAGGCGGTCGTGGTGCTCTCGGTCGTCGAGGGCGAGCGCTACCAGGTGGGCGACGTGCGATTCGAGGTCAAGCGGGAGGAGAGCGGGCCGGGCGCCGCGCCCGCCGACGACCGCGCCTACTTCACGCAGGAGACGCTGCGCCGCCTGCTCGGGCTCGAGCCGGGCGCCGTGTACGCGGGCAAGACCGAGGAGAAGGGCCGCGACCGCATCAAGGAGGCCTACTTCTCGCGCAGCTACCTCGAGGCGCGCGTCGAGAAGGCCGAGCTCCGGCCCCGCGCCGGGAGTCGCGCGGTCGACGTCGTGGTGCCGGTGCTCGAGGGCGCGAAGTACCGCGTGGCCCGCGTCCAGATCGTGGGCAACGAGTTCACGCGCGACAAGATCGTCCGCCGCGAGATCGCCGCGGCGCCGGGCGACTACGTCGACCGCAACGCGCTCGACCGCGGCCTCGCGCGCGTCCGGGGCCTGCGCTTCTTCGAGCGCGTGACCCGTCGTTTCGAGGACGTCATGGGCCCGGACGGCGCGCCGCTGCCCGCACAGAAGGACGTCGTCTACGAGGTCGTCGAGGGGAAGACCGGCAAGCTCAACATCGGCGGCGCGATCTCCGACTCGGGCGGCCTGTCGGCCAACGTGCAGTTCCTCAAGAAGAACTTCGACATCGCCCGGCCGCCGACCTCGTTCGACGACCTCGCGTCGGGCCGCGCGTTCACGGGGGCCGGCCAGTCCCTCGACATCTACATCCAGCCGGGCACCCAGGTCAGCAGCTTCGGCGTCGACTTCGGCGAGCCGCGGATGTTCGGGACGAACCTCGGGTTCCGCATGGGCGCCAGCAAGCGCATCGGCTTCCGCGAGTCGTACCGCGAGGACATCGGGGGGTACTACCTCCGCCTCTCGCACCCGATCTACGAGGCGCAGGACGACCGGACCAAGCTCGACGCGGGCATCACCTGGCGTCAGGAAATCCGCTCCATCAAGGACGTCGGCGACCTGGCGGTGCCGGGCGTGTTCCTGTTCGAGGGCTCGCGCGAACTGCGCTCCCTGGGGCTCTCGCTCGCCCTGCGCCACGTCGACGATCCGCTCCGCCCCGCCGACAAGTACACCACGACGCTCAACTTCGAGCACGTCGGCGGCGTGCTCGGGGGCGAACTCGACTACTGGCGTGTGGACCTGAACCACGACCAGCGCTGGAAGGTCGGCGAGGACGAGTCGGGGCGGCGTTCGTGGCTCTCGTTCGCGCTCACCGGCGGCGTCGCCGACGCGTTCGGCGACACGCCCGAGGTCCCGCCGTACTCGCGCTTCTTCGCCGGCGGCCGCGACACCCTGCGCGGGTTCGAGTACCGGGGCGTCGGGCCCCACAGCAACGACCGGCCCATGGGCGGCGAGTTCCTCCTGGCGGGCTCGCTGCAGTACGAGCGGCCGGTGCTCGAGGAGTTCCTGTCCGTCGTCGGCTTCGTCGACGCGGGCACGCTCTCGACGTCGATCGCGGACGGCGTCGACCCGTTCCGCGTCGCCGTCGGCGCGGGCATCCGGCTTCGGATCCCGGGGCTCTTCACGGAGACGCCGATCGCCGTCGACTTCGCGATCCCCCTCGCCAAGGAAGACGAGGACGAGACCCGCCTCATCTCGTTCTCGCTCTCCCGCGACTTCTGACCCGCCCGCCCCGGGTCGCCCCGGGTCGCCCCGGGACGTCACGGGACGCGACGGAAACAGCGCGAAGACGCGAGGGGGCCGGGCGGAGGCCCGGCGGCGGTCGGGCGGTCGCGGGGCCGCCGTCCGAGCCGGGCGGGTGCGACCCCCGGGCGCTGCGATCCCCGTAGGTAAGTCGGCGGCCGTCTTGGACAATCCGGGACTTGCCGTCTCCGGCGTTCCCCGGCCCTTCCTCGGAGCCCCTCCATGCGACGTCTTTCGCTCTCCGCGACCGTGTTCGGTCTCGCCGGTCTCGCGCTCGGCGGCCTGCTCTCCAGCGGGCTGCTGCCCCAGCGGCCCGTCGTGGCCGCCCCCGGGGACGCGCCGCGCGTCGCCGCCGTCGACATGTTCAAACTGCTGAAGGACGCGCCGAGCCAGAAGGTCATCGACACGAAGCGCAAGGCCGACCGCGATGCCGTGGAGGCGTTCAAGGAAGAGCAAGGCAAGAAGCTCCGGTCGCTGCAGGAGGAACTCGCCAACCTGACGCGGCTCGACCCCAAGCGCCGCAGCCTCGAGGAGAACCTCGCACGCGCGTCCGCCCTGGCCGAGTTCGAGGTGAAGTGGCGCGTCGCTCGTGCGGACGAGGACTACAGCGCCGCGCTCGAGAAGCTCTACGCCGAGGTGCGCGGGATGATCCGCGAGGTGGCCTCGTCGAACGGCTTCAATCTGGTGATCGCGAAGACGGACGAGGCGCTGAACCTCGACCGTCCGGGCGAGTTCACCCTCTCCGTCGCCATGCGCCCGGTGCTCTACGCCGACCGCACGGTGGACATCACCGGCCTCGTCGCGGACCGCCTGGCCCAGGCGAAGCCGCCGGTGCCGCCGATGGTGCCGCCGATGGTGCCGCCCGCCACCTCGTCGCCTGGCACGGTCCCGCCGGCGCCCTCGTCGCCGGGCTCGGTGCCGCCGCCGTCGTCGCCCGGCTCGATCCCGAACCCGGGCATGCGCTAGGCCGCGCCGAGGCGATGTCGCGGCCGCAGCGCACCGTCCAGCGTGAGGCGTCCGTCCGCGGGGTGACGCTCCACGGCGGCATCGAGGTCGAGGTGCGCCTGCGCCCGGCCCCGGCCGACGCGGGCGTCGTCTTCGTCCGGAAGGACCTGCCGGGCGAGCCCAAGGTCCCGGCCGACGCGGCCCACGTGGTCCCCGGTGAGCACCGCACGGTGCTCCGGGGCGAGGCCGGGGCCACCGTCGAGACGGTGGAGCACCTGCTCGCGTGCGCCACGGGCCTCGGCGTCGACAACCTCGTCGTCGAACTCACCGGGCCCGAGCTCCCGGCGCTCGACGGGTCGGCCGCCGAGTACGTCGCGCTCGTGGACCGCGCGGGCCTCGCCGACCTCGCGGCCCCGCGCCGCACGCTGACCGTGGACGCCCCGCTCGACCTTTCGTGGGATGCCCCCGACAAGTGGTTCGCCGTGAGCCCGCGGACCCCGCCGGCAGGGCAGGGCGGGCTGCGCGTCGCGTACACCTACGCGGCGTCCGACCATACCCAGTCGGCCACCTTCACCGTCGATGCCGACACGTTCCGCCGCGAGATCGCTCCCGCGCGCACGTTCGTCCTCGAGGCCCACATGAAGACGGCGCTTGCGCGAGGCGAGGGTAAGGGCGCGACGCCCGACAACACGGTGGTGCTGCTGCCCGGCGGCGGCACCCAGCGCCCGACGCGCTTCCCCGACGAGTGCGCGCGCCACAAGGTGCTCGACCTCCTCGGCGACCTGTTCTTGGCGGGGGGCGACGTCGTCGCGACGGTGCGGGCCCACCGGACGGGCCACCGCGAGAACGCCGCGCTCGTCGAGCGCCTGCGCGCGTCCGGGACCTTCGTGGTCGGCGAGAGCGCCCGGCGCCCCACGCTCGACCACGTGCAGATCCGCCGGGTCCTGCCGCACCGCTACCCGATGTTGCTCGTGGACCGTGTGCTCGAGATCGACGGCTTCCAGCGCGCCGTCGGGATCAAGAACGTCACGTTGAACGAGCCCTACTTCATCGGGCACTATCCCGAGCAGCCCATCATGCCGGGCGTGCTCCTCGTGGAGGCCATGGCGCAGCTCGGTGGCCTGCTCCTGCTCCGCAAGCTCGAGCTGACCGGCCGGCTGCCGGTGCTGCTCTCCATCGACCGGGTGAAGTTCCGCCGGGCCGTCGTCCCCGGTGACCAGGTCCGGCTCGAGGCCGAGACGGTCCGGCTGGCCTCCGGGCGCGGCCGGGTGCAGTGCCGGGCGCTCGTCCAGGGCGCGCTCGCCGCCGAGGCCCGCCTCAACTTCGCGCTGACGCAGGAGACCCGTTCGTGAAGCGTATCCACCCGACCGCCGTCGTGGACCCCGCCGCCGAGCTCGGCGACGACGTCGTCGTCGGCCCGTACTGCGTGATCGACGGCCCCGTGAAGGTCGGCGCCCGCACGGTGCTGCACGCCCACGTCACGTTGATGGGCCACACGACGCTGGGCGAGGGCAACGTCGTCTACCCCGGGGCCGTCCTCGGCGCGCCGCCGCAGGACCTCAAGTACGCCGGGGCCGTCACGCGCTTGGTCGTGGGCGACCGCAACCAGATCCGCGAGCACGTCACCTTCCACGCGGGCACGGAGAAGGGCGGCGGCGTCACGACCGTCGGCAGCGACGGCATGTACATGGCGGGCTGCCACGTCGCCCACGACGGCCACGTAGGCCACGGCGTGATCATGGCGAACCACGTCCTCCTGGCGGGGCACGTGACGGTGGGGGACCGCGCGGTCCTGAACGGCGCCGCCGCGGCCCACCACTTCTCCACCGTGGGCCGCCTCGCCTACGTCGGCGGCCTCTCGCGGATCGTCCGCGACATCCCGCCGTTCTGCATCGCCGAAGGGCACCCGCTCCGCATCCGCGGCGCCAACGTCGTCGGCATGCGCCGCGCCGGGATCCCGGCCGACGCGGTCGCGCGCCTGCGCGACGCGATCCACCGCATCTTCGTGAGCGACAAGGAGCCCGCCCGGCTCGCCATGGACCGGCTGGCCGAGGCGCACGCGGGCGACCCCTTCGTGGCGGAACTCGTTGACTTCGTCCGCCGCTCCGACCAGGGCCGCAACGGCCGCGCCAACGATCGCCGCGCCGGCGCCCCCCCGGCTCCCGCGCCGACCCCGCCCCCCGGCCGGAGCGCCTGACCGTGGCCGCGACGCGCCCCCTGGGTCGGCCGCCCCGCGTCGCGGTCGTCGGCGTCGGCGGCTTCGGCCGCCACCACGCGCGGATCTACGGCGAGTTGATGGCGCTCGGCGAGTGCCGCCTCGTGGGTCTCGTCGATCGCGACGTCGAGAAGGCGCGCCCGCACGCCGATGCCTGGGGCGTGCCCGTCGTGCCGCGCGTGGAGGACCTGCCGGAGGCGCCCGACGCCGTCACCGTGGCGGTGCCGACGGTGTTCCACCGGACGGTCGCCGAGCCGCTGCTGCTCCGGGGCGTCCACTGCCTCGTGGAGAAGCCCATCGCCGCGACGTCGGAGGAGGCGCGCCTCCTCGTCGAGGCGGCGCGCCGTGGCGGGGCCGTCCTCGCCGTGGGCCACGTCGAGCGCTTCAACCCCGTCATGAGCGCCGTCGAACGCCTGGGCATGAAGCCCCGCTTCCTCGAGGTCCACCGCCTCGCGCCCTACACCTTCCGCTCGGCCGACGTCGGCGTCGTCATGGACCTCATGATCCACGACCTCGACATCGTGCTGCACCTCGTCGGCGAGGAACCGTCCACCGTCGACGCGGTGGGGGTGCCCGTGATCGGCCCCCGCGAGGACATCGCGAACGCCCGCCTGCAGTTCCCGAGCGGCGCGGTCGCCAACGTGACCGCGAGCCGCGTCTCGCTGACCAAGATGCGTAAGGTCCGCGTCTTCGGCCCGGACGCGTACGTCTCCCTCGACTACGACCGGCGCCAGGCCGTCCTCGTGCGAACGACGGAGAAACTCGACGTCGTCCGCCGCGACCCCAAGGCCGCCGCGGCGGCGGCCGCCGCCGGGACGGGCCTCGCGTTCACCGACTTCGTCCGCTCTGAGCTCCTGACGATCGACGAGGTCGAGCCGCTCAAGGAGGAACTCCGCTCCTTCCTCGCGGCCATCCGGGACGGCACGGCCCCGCGGGTGCCGGGGGAGCAAGGTGCGCGGGCCCTCACCCTCGCCGAGCGCATCCTCGCCCGCATCGGCGAGCGGCCCCCCCTCCCCGTCTGACCGGGCGCGTCGGCATCGACGCAAGGCCCTGTCGGAAAAGGGGTTGAGGCCGTTCGGCCCCGCTTGACGGCCGACGGCTTGCTCCTACACTCGCCCCTTCGGTCGTTGCAACCCGAACTTCACGGCAAGCCCCTCGTGCGGGGGCTCGGCGACCGCAAGCACGGAGACCCCCCCCTTGTCCCAGATCACGATCACCGAGCTCCTCGAGAGCGGCGTCCACTTCGGCCACCGGGCCAGCAAGTGGAACCCGAAGATGCGGCCGTTCATCCACGGCAAGCGCAACTCGATCCACATCATCGACCTCAAGGAGACGGTGAAGGGCCTGCTGCGCGCGTGCCACTTCGTCCAGGAGACCGTCGCCGAGGGCGGCAAGGTCCTCCTGGTCGGCACGAAGCGCTCCGCGCGCGACGCGGTCCGCGCCGTGGCCCAGCGGACGGGGATGCCCTACGTGACCGAGCGCTGGCTCGGTGGCACGCTCACGAACTTCCGGACGATCCGCTCGCGCCTCGACCGCCTCAAGGAGCTCGAGGACCTCGAGGCTTCCGGCGTCGTCACCGCGCTCTCGAAGAAGTTGCAGGCGCGCCACCTGCTCGAGAAGAGCAAGATCCTCAAGAACCTCGAGGGCGTCCGCGGCCTCCAGGACCTGCCGGCGGCCCTCGTCATCGTCGACCCGGGCCACGAGCACATCGCCGTCGCCGAGGCCAACAAGACGGGCACGCCGTGCGTCGCGCTGCTCGACACCGACTGCGACCCGGACCTCGTCGACATCGCCATCCCGGGCAACGACGACGCCATGCGCTCGGTCGCCCTGATCCTCGCGCGCCTCGGCGACGCCATGGACGCGGGCCTCAAGAACTGGCAGGCGCGCGCCGCCGAGCTCGAGAAGGTCGAGGCCGACAAGCGCAAGGTCGAGGAGGCCAAGCGGGCCGAGATGGACCGTCGCCGCCAGGTCGAGCAGGACTGGCAGAAGAAGCTCAAGGCCGAGGCCGAAGCCCGTCGCTCCCGCGCGAACACGGAAGCGGCCCTGCAGGCCCTTGAGCACGAGGCGGGCAGCCGCGAGGAGGGCGTCACGCGCCCCATCGAGGACGAGCCCGAGGAGAAGCCGGCGCGCGACGCGAAGGCGCCCGCGACCGACGCCGCCGAGAAGCCGAAGGCCGACAAGCCGAAGGCCGACAAGCCGGCCGGCGACGCCCCCAAGGCCTGACGCCCGCGACGCGAGGCCCGGCCCCGGTCGGGCCTCGCGTCCCCCCCGACCGGTCCCCCGCGTGCGCGGCCGGTCGCCGCTTTCTCCCCGCCGCGTTCCCCCCACCCGCCGCTCCCTCCCCCGTACTCCCTTCCCCGTATTCCCTTCCCCGCAGGGTCCCATGTCGAACGAAGAGATCTCCGCCAAGCTCGTGATGCAACTCCGCGCGGCTTCCGGCCTCCCGATGATGAAGTGCAAGGAAGCGTTGCTGGCCAACGACAGCAACTTCGAGAAGGCCGTCGAGTGGCTCCGCAAGAAGGGCCTCGAGACCGCCGCCAAGAAGGCGGACCGCGTCATGAAGGAAGGGCGCGTCGCTATTAAGTCGTCGCCCGACGCGACCGTGGCGGTGATGGTCGAGGTCGATTGCGAGACCGAGCCGGTGTCGGGCGGCCCCGACTTCAGGGGGCTGGTCGACACGGTCCTCGGGCTCGCCTGGGAGAAACTCGCAGCGACGGGCCCCGGCGAGGTGCCGGCCGAGCAGGTGCTCGCGTGGCCCCACGCGGGCGCGAACGTCGACACCACCGTGAAGACGCTCGTCGCGAAGATCGGCGAGAACATGGCCGTGCGGCGCGCGGCCGGCTTCAAGGGCGGCCGCGTCGCGACCTACCTGCACTTCAACGGCAAGGTCGGCGTGCTCGCCCACCTCGAGGGCCCCGCGGCCGCGCTCGCGTCGGACGCCGTGAAGGCGTTCGCCGCCGACCTCGGCATGCACGTCGCCTTCTCGAAGCCGACGGCGATCACGCGCGCCGAGGTCAGCCAGGCGGCGGTGGACAAGGAGCTCGAGATCTACCGCGAACGGGCCAAACAGGACCCGAAGATGGCCAACAAGCCCGCGGCGATCGTCGAGAAGATCCTCGTCGGACAGCTCGACAAGTTCTACGCCGGCATCGTGCTCGAGGAGCAGGTGTGGGTGAAGGACGACACGAAGTCGGTGAAGGCCGTCCTCGAGGGCGTGTCGAAGGCGGCGGGCGGGCCGGTGTCGGTCAAGCGCGTCGCGCTCTTCCAGGTCGGCGCCTGATGCCGGCCGGCGCGCCCCTCGCCTGGAAGCGGATCCTCCTGAAGGTCTCGGGGGAGTCGCTGTCGGGGGAGGGGCGCCTCGGCATCGACGGAGGGCCGCTGCACGCGGTGGCGGAGGAGATCGCGGCCGCGGCGCGGACCGGCGCCGAGATCGCGATCGTGAACGGCGGTGGCAACATCGTCCGCGGCGCGCAGATGGCCATCAAGGGCATCGGGCGCGCCACCGCCGACTACATGGGCATGCTCGCCACGGTGATCAACGCCCTGGCGCTGCAGGACGTGCTCGAGAGCCTCGGGGCGCCCACGCGCGTCCTCTCGGCCATCGAGATGCGCGGCGTCGCGGAGCCGTACATCCGGCGGCGCGCCATGCGCCACCTCGAGAAGGGCCGGATCATCATCCTGGCGGGGGGCTCGGGCCACCCGTACTTCTCGACGGACACGACCGCGGCCCTGCGGGGCAGCGAGATCGGGGCCCAGGTGCTGCTGAAGGGCACCAAGGTGGACGGCGTCTACGACAAGGACCCGAAGCGGAACGCCGACGCGCAGCGCTTCCTCGACGTCTCGTTCGAGGAGGTCTACGCGCGCCGACTGCAGGTGATGGACCGCACGGCCATCACGATGTGCCAGGAGAACGCGCTGCCCATCGTCGTGTTCGACATGGGCGTGCCCGGCAACCTCGCGCGCGTCCTGCGTGGCGAGACGGTCGGGACGCGGGTGGGTTTCACGGCCTAGGGAGCGACCACGATGAGCGTCGACGACATCCTCCTCGAGACCGAAGAGAAGATGGAGGGCGCGGTCGCCCACCTCGCGGGCGAGCTCCGCGGCATGCGCTCCGGTCGGGCGAGCCCCGCGCTGGTCGACAACCTGCGCGTGGACTACTACGGGGCCATGACGCCGCTGAGCCAGATGGCGCAGATCGGCTGCCCGGAGCCGCGGCTCATCGTGATCAAGCCCTTCGACGCGTCGGCGATCCCGAACATCGACAAGGCGATCCAGACGAGCAACCTCGGCCTGAACCCGCAGAACGACGGCAAGGTGATCCGGCTGATCCTCCCGCCGCTCTCCGAGGAGCGCCGCAAGCAGTTGGTGAAGGTGGTGAAGGAGCAGGGCGAGACGGCGAACGTCGCCATCCGCAACGTGCGGCGCGACGGCAACAAGGCCGCCGACACCTCCTTCAACGACCGCGAGATCACCGAGGACCAGCTCGACCAGGTCAAAGAGCAGATCCAGGAGCTCACGAAGACGTACGAGGGGAAGGCGAAGGAACTCGTGGACAAGAAGTCCGCGGAGCTCATGGAGTAGGCGGGGCGCCGGGCGCAGGACCGTCCTGCGGGGCCGCCAGGACCTCGTCGACGCGACGCGCGGCGGGGCCGGCGGGCGTCGCCGCGCGGCACACGACGAGCGTCAGGTCGTCCCGCCGGGCGCGGCCGTCCATGTGCACGCCGCCGTCGTGGACCCGGCACCATCGGGCGTCGCCGGAGGGCCGCCTCCGACCGATCGGCGTGCGGGCCCGCGAAGATGCGGTAGCGGAGCCCGCCAACGACCGGCCCGAGGCGCAGCAGCCCGAACCTCGACGGCGCGCCCAGCCGCCGACCGCGGCGCGGCGTGTGGCGTTCGGCGACCCGAGCGTGCGATCGTGGACGTGGAGAGGGTCGCCCAGGGCCCGGAGAGGCCGGCGGGGAAGGACCCCGAGGGAGGCTGCCGGTCGCGGCGTCCTGCCTCACGCACGCCGCACCTCGCGAGACTCGGTGCCGCCGAGGAGTGCCGCCGAGGAGTGCCGCCGAGGAGTGCCGTCGAGGAGTGCCGCCGAGGATTGCCGTCGAGGAGCCCCGTCGTTCCCCGCGTCTTCCCATGTTCTAGACGGCAGGCGTGCGCCCGTGATTCGCTCCGGCGCGCGTCGCCGCAGCAGCCGGGGGGCAGCGGTCGTCCGCTCCGTACCGGACCGCGGTGGCGGGGGGGGGCAAGAGGGCCTGAAGGTTCTCTCCCCCTCCCGTTCGCAGCTACGGCAGCGGCTTCGCACACCGGAGCCCCGCGTTCACGGGGTCGATGTCGTGGGACCCGAGGCCCCGGCTCGAGGCCCGGAGCGCCGGGCGCAGGCTCTGCGCGCAGCCCCCCCGTACCACGCGCGTCGGGAGCGCGTCGGCGGGTCCGGAGGGGTCGGTCGCCGCGCCGGACGCGTAGGCCTGTTCGTCGTAGGCGTCGAGGCACCACTCCTCGACGTTGCCGGCGACGTCGAAGAGGCCGTAGTCGTTCGCGGGGAACGACTTCACGGGCGCGAGGCCCGCGAACCCGTCGAAGTCGAGCGCGCCGTTGCGCTGCTTGACGTCGTCGTCGGCGCCCCACGGGAACACGAAGTCGGCGTGGCCGCCGCGCGCGGCGCGCTCCCACTGGGCCTCGGTGGGCAGCGTGACGCCGGCCCACGCGGCGTACGCTCGCGCGGCGTCCCACGACACGCCGTGGGCTGGATGGGCGTCCTCCGTCCCCTCCTGCAGCGTTGGCATCGCGGCTCCCGTGGCGGCGGCGTACGCCTTCCACATCGCGACCGTCACCTCGTGTTCGTCGACGTAGTACGCCTTCGACAACGTGACGTCGCGCCGGGGCTTCTCCTCGGGGAGGGCCCGGGCGTCGCCGGGCACGGCCCCCTGTGCGAACGTGCCGCCGGCCACGAGCACCATCGCCATGCCGTCCTTCGTGCGCCGGACGCGCCTCGGGAAGCCGATCGCCTCATCCTGGTCCTTCGCGTCGCCGACGGCCTCCGCCCAGCCCTTCAGGAACGTCGGGACCGGATTGGGCGGCGTCGCGGGCGCCGCGTCGGCCGGCGCCGGCGCGGTCGGGGCGGGGCCAGGGACGGGGGCGGCTGCGTCGTCCGCTCGCGCGGCACGCATGAGCGCGAGGCTGGCGACCAGGAGCGTGGCAACTCGCGACCGTCGGCTCCACTGCGTCATGACGGTCTCCGGGTCTCGATCGATCGGCAGGTCCGCCGGGGAGCGACCATCGTAGGAGCGATCATGGTAGGAGCGACCAGGGTAGCAGCGACCATCGTAGGAGCGACCATCGTAGGAGCGACCATCGTAGGAGCGACCATCGTAGGAGCGACCATCGTAGGAGCGACCAACGTAGCGCCGGACGGTCTGCGGCGCGGGCCCCTGCCTCGGCGCGGGCCCCTGCCTCGGCGCGGGCCCCTGCCTCGGCGCGGGCCCCTGCCTCGGCGCGGGCACCTGCCTCGGCGCGGGCGACGACCGGGCCTCGCGTCCCGGGAGCCCGGGGCCCGCCTTCCCGACGCTTCGGAGCGTACGATGGGGCGCCGGAGGTGGCCGTGCGCAGATCCCATCCGGGAACCCGGTCGGGGCGGCGAGCGGCGACCCTTGCGGCCATGCCGTGGCTCGGGGCGGCGCCTTCGCCTTCGCCGTCGCGGGCGGCCCCCGAGCCGCCGGGCGGCGCGACCGACGTCGTCGCACACCCCGACGCGCCCCTTGTGGCCGGGCGGAACACGCGCTGGTGCGTCACGTCGCAATGCGCGTGGGATGCGGCCGTGGACGCGCTCGTCGCGGCGAAGCTCTGCGGGCCTGCCCCGACGTTCCTCCCGCCGACATTCGCAGCCGACATTCGCAGCCGACATTCGCCGCCGACATTCGCCGCCGACATTCGCCGCCGACGTCGCCCGGTTGAACCGCCGGTCGTACCCGTCGGCCAGCGTGAATCCCGCTGCGCTCGCGGTCGTCGGGGGGGGGGCGCCGACGGAGTCGTCGAGCGTGCGGGTGAGGCGTGGCGGCGAGCGTTCGGCCCGGCCGCCCGGAACCCTCTCTCCCGCGTGGCGTCCGGCGACGTCGTGGGGGCCGCCGCGTTCGCGAAGGACCTCCCTTTCACGCGACCCTTCACGGTCCACCCGCATGCGATCGCGTTTGCGGGAGGGCGGTCGTTCGAGCATGGGGGATCCGGGCCTACGAGTCGGGCCCCGAGGCGACGAAGGTCGCCGACCAGGTCCGCGCCTACGTCCCGAAGGGGGCGACGTCCGGGCAACTCCCGCCCCCGCCGGTCGTCGAGTTCACGCCGCGCGACGCCGACGAACGGATCGTGTTCGCGGCGGTCCCGCCCGAAGCGACCCGCGAGGCGACGTGGAACGTCGTCGACGGCTTCCTCCGCACGTGGACGCCGGACGTGGTGGACGCGGGATCGTTGCTCGTGGTCCCGACGGTACGACTCGATCTCGCGGCACGCTTCGCGTCCCTCGAGGGCGGTCCGCTGGAAGGCGTCCCGGACATCCGTCTGGAGCGCTTCGAGGAGAGGATCCGCTTCGCGCGCTCCGAACGCGGGGCCTCGCTGACGGGGGAGTCGGTCGTCCTCCACCGCGTGGGGCTCCACCCGGAGCTGGTCTTCGACCGCCCGTTCCTGCTCGCGTTGCGGCGCGTCGGCGCTCCGAAGCCCGATCTCCTGCGCTGGATCGGCAACGACGCGCTCCTCGAGCGCTGGAGCCCGCCGAAGATCGAGTCGGCGAACGCCGCGACGAAGGCCGTGCTCGCCGCGAGGTGGACCCTCGACCCCGAAGCCACCTTCCGTGCGTGTATCCTCCGAGAGCGGGACCTCGGGATGTTTGTGTCGGACGACCTGGGCTTCGCCCGCCCTGACGGGACGCGAGGCCCGGCCGGTCAAAGGCGGTAGACGTCGGGCCGGCGCGCGCCGAAGAGGTCGTTGCCGTACGTGAGTCGCTTGTCGCGGGCGCGCGCGGGGTCGAGCTCGGCGCGTACGAGCGCCGGGCGGTCGTCGGGCGCGCGCGCGAGGACCTCGCCGCGCGGGCCCACGATCTGGCTGCCGCCCTGGAACGCGAGCGACGGACGCGGCGGGCGGTGCTCGACGCCCGTGCGGCCGGCCGTCACCGCATACACGCCGTTCTCGACCGCGCGCGTCACCATCGCCGCGGGACACAGCGCCGTGACGAGGTTGCTCGGGTGCGCCAGCACGTCGGCGCCGGCGAGGGCCAGCGTGCGCGCCGCCTCCGGGAAGCGCCAGTCGAAGCAGATCATCACGCCCACGCGCAGCCCGCGGTGCTCGACGACCGGGAACGGGCCGGGGCCCGCGTCGAAGACCTCGTCCTCGAACCCGAAGAGGTGCACCTTGCGGTAGGAGACGCGGGAAACCCCGGCCGTGAAGACGGCCGCTGCGTTGTAGATCCGGTCCCCGTCCCGCTCGACGTACCCGCCGACGACGACGCCGCCCGTGCGCGCGCTCGTCCGCGCGAGGAAGCGCAGCGTGGGGCCGCCGTCGGGGAACGTCTCCGCGACGCCGCGCGCCTCGGCGCGGTCGCGGAACGCGTAGCCCGACGAGAACAACTCCGACAAGACGAGCAAGTCGGGCGCGAGGTCGCCGAGCCGGGTCTCCGCGTCGGCGAGGTTGGGTTCGACCTCCCCGAACCTGGGCTCCGTCTGTAGCGCGGCAGCGAAGGGCATGGCGGCATCCTACGCGGGCCGGGCGGCGTCCGCCCGGGCCCGCACTGGATCGCGACCGACGGGATCCTCGGCCCATGGCCCGGACGTTCCCGATCGGCGTCCGGCGCGCCGCCGTCCTCGCCTCCGGCGGAAGATGTCGGGGCCTGGAAACGTTCCGGAACGCGCGGGAGACTCGCATGCGGACCCTCGTGATCGCGTTGCTCTTCACGCTCGGGGGCACGGCCGCCGCGGGGCGCTCGGCGACCGCGGAAGACGCGCCGCCGAGGAAGGCGCTCGACGCGAAGGCCGGCGGCGGCGTGGTGTCCGAGGGAAAGTCCGCCGACGGTCTCCTGTTCCTCGGGCGGGCCCCGAGGCGCTACGACGCGGCGAAGGGCTGCGGCTTGACCGTGATCCTCCACGGCTCGGGTCTCGACCGCCGGTGGGGCTTCGCGAACCACGACAAGGCGACCTTCCGTCCCGACGACCTCGTCCTCTCGCCCGACGGCACGAGCGGCAACGGCGAGTTCATGGGCGCGGCCAAGGACGCGAAGCGATTCCACGCGTTCCTCGAGGAGGTGAAGAAGGCCGTCAAGGTCCGCGCGACGTTCTTGTACGGTCACAGCCAGGGCTCGTTCTTCTCGCTCCATCACGCCGGCGAGTTCCCGTCCGACGTCCAGGGTGTCGTCGCGCACGCGAGCGGGATGTGGAACGGGACGAACGTCGGCAAGGACGGACACGGCCAGGCCATCGTCCTCATGCACGGTACGCAGGACCCCGTCGTGCCGTACGTCCAGAGCGCGGGCGCCTACGAGGCGCTGCGCCGGGCGGGGTACCCGACGGTCCGCCTGTACCCGCTCGAGGGCTGGAACCACTGGCCCGCCGAGCACAACAGCGCGGGGGGGACGCCGCACACGTCGCAGGAACTCGCGTGGGCCGAGGGGATGACGACCGGCGACGCCGACCGGCTCGCGGCGTGCCTCGACGTGCTCGCGGACGTGAAGGACCGCGTCGAACACGACTGGGCCGCCCTGTACGCCCTCGCGAAACGCGTCGGCGGGTGCGACTTCGCCACGGACGCGACGCGGGCGCGGGCGGCGAAGGCCGTGGCGGTCGTGGAGGCGCTCGCGAGGAAACATGTCGAGGCGCTGACCGGCGTGAAGCCTGGCGCGCCGCTCGACGGGAAGGGTTGGGCGGCGCATCTGCCCGTGTTCCTGCGTCAATTCGCGGGCGTCCCCGCGTCCGACGAATTCGGGGCGACGTGGGCGGACGTTCGAAAGGGGCACGAGGAGAAGGGGCACGCTGCCTACGAGCGGTGGTGGGCCGCGTCGCGCAAGGGCTCGCCCGACGTGGGGGCGGCGTTCGACGCGGGCCTCGACGCGATCGAACACGGTTTCCTCTCGACTCGTGCGCAGGACCGCGCGATGCGCGACCAGCTCGAGGCGTGGCAGAAGGACGCGAAGACGCAGAAACTCTCGAAGAAGGCGCTCCAGGCCTTCGCGACCGTGGAGACGATGAAGGCGGCGTGGCGGAGGGGCGGGGACGCATACGCCGACGTCTGCAAGACGGCGGGCGACGTCTGAACGGAGGGGCGCCTCGGTGTCTCGCCGCGGGGCGACGCGCCGACACGCCGATGCGCCGATGCGGCCGCGGGTCGCGCAGGCCGCAGGGATCGCGCCGTTCGCGCGATCGAAGGATCGGCGATCGTCGGCGCGCGGTCAGGTGGGGGCGGCGGTGCTCGTCCACAGGCCGACGTGGCGCGCCCCGAGACTGCGGCGCTCGTGCGCGTCCGCACGTGCTGGCGGTCGATCTCGGCCACGGGACGTCCGGGCGGGGGAGGGGCGTCTCGGGCCCCGGCCCCGTCCCGTTCGACCCCTCGACCGAAGCCGTCTCCGTCCCCGACCTCCATGGAACGCAGGGCATCCCAGCGATGCCCCTCTTCCGGCCCCATGGCGCGAGGCCCGGCCCTCCCCCCTTCTCAAGGGGGG
>Ga0335397_10004435_pt1 | contig 18557 bp, 17 predicted proteins | sample MAT04_FD_205740 | JGI IMG/M metagenome (GOLD analysis project Ga0335397, IMG submission 205740) | Freshwater microbial communities from Lake Fryxell liftoff mats and glacier meltwater in Antarctica - MAT-04 (spades assembly) (version 2) ... | reverse complement strand
CGTCTCCGCGTTGGCTGGTTTTTCGGGAGCGATCGCTTTGAGTCTGAAGGCGAATTCTTCCGATGTGCGATCGATAAAGCAATCTATCAATAAAGGAGTCATTTAAGTAGGTCATTGCGAAAAAAAAATAGTATTTTGTAGGGGCGGGTTTAGCTAAGAATCTATGATACCAGCCAGTTTTTGAAGGCAAAACCCGCCCTCCCCATCTACTGTTTATTTGTACCCACCTACTTATGTCTGAGTCAATGAACCAACAAATCCTGCTCAAAAGTTACCCGACGGGAGAACCCAAAGAAAGTAATTTTGCTTTAGTTGAAACAGCAATTCCAGAACCGGGAGAGGTCATCGCGGCAGGATCTGGCGGGCAAATAATTGGATGCAAGGCTTACCGATTGGGCGACCTCATCCCATCTAGCAGCTTGTAAAGTTTGAATACAATTTGATACAATTCAGACCATTAAAACATTCATATCAAGACAATTTCAAAGATGCAGTGCTACAATTTTAGAGCGAGAACACAGAGCATTTATCTAATTCATTCATCTAATTTTTGTGAGGCATAAAGGTATGGCTCGCTTACTTACTTTAACCAAAATAGGAGCAGAATCATGAGTGAGAAAATTGATAACTTCACCAGCAACCTGAGAGATACATTAAACGACATTGATAGTCGTATGTCATCAGTTAAGGCAACTATTGAGTCTGCCTCGGAAGAAACCCAAGAAACGATTAAATCCAAACTGAGTGCTGTTAAAGCAAATTTGGAAGCTAAGCAACACGAATTTGTTGCTTACAGGACAAAACTTCAAGAGCTGGGGTTAGAAAAGCAAGCTGAGGTCAAGTCGAAGGTTGAGGGATGGAAAACGAAACGGGAAACTGAACACCTCAATCACCGAGCCGATCGCGCTGAAAACTATGCTGCTAGTGGAATCGCCGTTGCTATGGCAGCGATCGATGAAGCGGAAGAGGCAATTTTAGAAGCGATCGCCGCCAGATTAGATGCAGATAACGCAGTAACAGCTTCATCAGCCCATTAACAGTTGACAGTTAACAGTTGACCTGTGACAGTTGACCTGTGACAGTTGACAGCGAAGTTTTTAGGCTGGGGATTTAAGCCCCAGCCTAAAAACAATCCACCTAAAGGTGGGGGCTTAAATCCCCAGTGATGCAGGTTAAAGCATTTCGCTAACTATTTAGGAGGCCTATGTCTGACTCAATGAACCAACAAATCCTGCTCAAAAGTTACCCGACGGGAGAACCCAAAGAGAGTAATTTTGCCGTTGTCGAAACAGCAATTCCAGAACCGGGAGAGGGAGAAATACTCAACCGCACCATTTACTTATCCCTTGATCCGTATATGCGAGGGCGAATGAGCGATCGCGCCTCCTACACAACTCCGGCAAAGTTAGGCGAAGTCATGGTGGGGAGCACTGTCAGCCAAGTAGTGAAATCAAACAACCCCAAATTTTCAGCAGGAGACTTCGTGCTGGGATATGGCGGTTGGCAAGATTATGCGATCGCCCAAGCCGAAACCTTGACAAAACTCGACCCCAATCAAGTACCAATCTCTTACGCATTAGGCATTACCGGAATGCCTGGAATGACAGCCTATTTTGCACTGCTAGATATTGGCAAACCCAAAGCCGGCGAAACAATGGTGGTTTCTGCTGCTTCTGGCGCAGTTGGTGCAGTTGTCGGTCAAATTGCCAAAATCAAAGATTGTCGGGCAGTAGGCATCGTTGGCAGTGATGAAAAATGCGATTACGTTGTCAATGAATTAGGATTTGATGCCTGCATTAACCGCAAAACTCAAGACCTAAATTCAGCATTAAAAGCTGCTTGCCCAAATGGAATTGATATCTACGTCGATCATACGGCTGGCCCGATTCTAGAAGCAGTTTTGCAAAACATTAATCTGGGAGCCAGAATTCCTTTAGTAGGCTTAATCTCCCAGTACAATGCCGAAACTCCACCTCCCGGCCCTAATCTGATGCCGCTACTGGTTAAACGTGCGCTGATTAAAGGGTTTCTGGTTGGCGATTACCAGCAGCGTCATGCAGAGTTTATGAATGATATGTCTCAGTGGTTGCAGGCAGGCAAACTGAAGTACAAAGAAGACATTGTACAAGGGCTGAAAAATGCACCCCACGCCTTTATTGGTTTACTGAAAGGGGAAAACTTTGGCAAGTTAATCGTTCAGGTTGGTGACGATCCAACAAAGAAATAAAACATCAATATACTGGAGGCAAGCATAGCTCATGAAGTATAGAATTATTTTTCTGGGATTGTCACTCTTTCTATACGGAATAGCACTTACCTTGCCTTGTCTACTTTTTAATATAGTTCCTAGAGAAATATCAATAGATCACCTAAAAGATTATGGGAGTTTTTATGAAATGAAGGGGCTTGAAGTTACTACTTGGGGAATATTAGGATTGCTGTTCCTGCAAATTCCAGCCTTGGGTTGGTTAGCTAATCCCGTTTATTGGCTATCTTGCATATTTTTTGTTCGACAGCAATATAAGTTCTCAGCAATTACTTCCTTAACTGCGATCGCTATAGGCTTTGGCGGAACACTATCAGCATTTTGGTTTAATTTACCTAATGGTAGTAATCCTTTCTCTGTATTGGCATTGCACAAGCTGTTAGCTGGTTTCTGGGTATGGCTTAGTGCCCCTGGCTTGCTAGGTTTAATTTCTGTATTTTACCTAGTGAAAATGACCAGATATCCAGAAAATTTAACTTGATTTTCAGTTAGATTCTTTCAGGCTTACGGGGTTCGTGTAAACAAACCGAATACTTCTTTTGTAGCAAAATTTTGTAAAAATGGTATGAGGTGCGTCGCTGTGAGATTGTCACTCAAATTTAGGGCTTGTCTAGGGCGACGCACCCAGGGCTGTTTCATTCTCGCAAAAACGAGGGTTTTGTAGGGGTAGTGCCCCCGTGCCTACCCTCCCCCACCAACCATTTATCGTTATTTCAGGCCCTGGGGCAGCCACGGGGGGCAGCCCCTACAAGAGAATGAAATAGCCCTGGCGATACACCCTACAACTAATGTTGTATGAGTTTTGAGCAATAGCATTAAATCCAAATCCAGAATAGCTGACATCAAAATCTAATTTAGGAATTTAAAATCATGGCAAAAGTTGTTGGAATTGATTTAGGTACGACTAACTCTTGTATTGCAGTTATCGAAGGTGGAAAACCGATCGTGATTGCTAATGCAGAAGGACAACGCATCACGCCCTCTGTAGTTGCGTATACCAAAACGGGCGATCGCCTAGTTGGTCAAATTGCCCGCAGACAGGCGGTAATGAATACAGACAATACCTTCTACTCAGTGAAACGATTTATCGGACGCAAATACGATGAGATCACTCACGAAGCGAGCGAAGTTGCTTACAAAGTCATCCGCGATAATAATGGAAATGTCAAGCTCGATTGTCCGGCGCTAAAAAAACAGTTCGCGCCTGAAGAAATTGCTGCTCAAGTCTTGCAAAAACTTACGGATGATGCTAGCAAATACTTGGGAGAACGGATTACGCAAGCAGTAATTACCGTGCCTGCTTACTTCAATGATTCGCAACGTCAAGCAACCAAAGATGCAGGCAAAATTGCTGGGTTAGAGGTACTCCGCATTATTAATGAACCGACGGCAGCAGCGCTTGCCTATGGTTTGAACAAAAAGGGCAATGAAACAATTCTAGTGTTCGATTTAGGGGGCGGTACCTTCGATGTTTCGATTCTCGAAGTGGGAGAAGGTGTGTTTGAAGTCAAATCTACCAGTGGGGATACTCACTTAGGCGGCGATGATTTCGATAAAAAGATTGTCGATCGCATTGCTGACGAATTTCAGAGTAACGAAGGCGTTGATTTACGCAAGGATAAGCAAGCCCTCCAACGATTAACCGAAGCCGCAGAAAAAGCCAAAATTGAACTTTCTAATGCGACTCAAACGACGATTAATCTGCCCTTCATTACGGCAACGCAGGAGGGGCCAAAGCACCTCGATATCACCTTGACAAGGGCAGATTTTGATAAACTGTGTTCAGATTTGCTCGATCGCTGCCGTATCCCAGTTGAGCAAGCCTTGAAGGATGCCAATCTCAGCAGTGAAAATCTCGATGAAGTTGTGCTAGTCGGCGGTTCTACGCGAATTCCAGCCGTGCAGCAACTTGTCCGACGGATCACAAATAAAGATCCAAATCAGGGCGTTAACCCCGATGAAGTGGTGGCTATAGGGGCAGCGATTCAAGCCGGGGTGCTGGCTGGAGAAGTAAAAGATGTTCTGCTACTCGATGTCACACCGCTTTCTTTGGGCGTAGAAACAATGGGCGCGGTAATGACGAAAATTATTCCCCGCAATACCACAATTCCTGTCAAGAAATCGGAGACTTTTTCGACGGCTGCGGATGGCCAAACAAATGTCGAGATTCATGTTTTGCAGGGAGAACGAGAATTAGTCAACGATAACAAAAGTTTGGGAACTTTCCGATTTGATGGTATTCCTCCGGCCCCGCGCGGCGTGCCACAAATTGATGTGACTTTCGACATTGATGCGAATGGTTTACTATCAGTAACTGCGAAAGATCGCGCCACTGGCAAAGCACAATCGATTACAATTTCTGGTGCTTCTACTCTGAATCAAGCCGATGTGGAACGCATGGTGCGCGATGGGGAAACTCATGCTGAGGAAGATCGAAGACGGCGCGATCAGATTGATACCAAGAACAATGCAGATTCGCTAGTTTATCAATCGGAAAAACAACTGGAAGATTTGGACGGTCAAGTTTCTGATGCGGATCAGGAGCGGGCGGTATCATTGATTGGAAATTTGCGATCGGCAATTGGTCAAGAAAACTACGATCAAATGCGATCGCTCACAACGGATCTCAAACAAGCCCTGATGCAAATTGGTAGCGCCGTTTACGCCAAAGCTGGTGCGAATCCGAGCAATCCTCATCCCGCAAGTCCACCGTCGGGAAACAGCGAGGACGATGTGATTGATGCTGATTTTGTATAAAACCAGCAAACTAAACCACAAATTAAGAGGTTCTAATCATGAATGATGAATCAATGATAGCTCAAGCAGCAGTTTCCAATCAAGCCGCCGCCGAAGCTCTACAAACGATCGCCGGAAAAAATCATTATGCTGGAGGTAATGCACTGTTGGCCGCCGAAGCCGAGGCCGGAGCCGAAATCGATCCTTCTGCGATCGATCGCTCAGCAGCGACCAATTTTGCGGGCAATCCAGCCACAGATCCAACAGAGGCAAAGCGGTTTACCACAAATGAAGATTTTGAACAACTCAGTGAAGAAGGAGATTTATCACTGACAAACGATGTTCCCAGTGCAGAATAATTGGATTTTCAGTAATTTAAATCATGCCAACTGCAACCGACTTCAAAGATTACTACACCATTCTGGGAGTTAGCAAAACTGCAACTCCTGAAGAAATCAAGCGGGCATATCGTAAACTTGCCCGCAAACATCATCCTGATGTGAATCCCGGCAATTCAGAAGCTGAGGAGAAATTCAAAGATTTGAATGAAGCCAACGAGGTTTTATCAAATCCTGAAACGCGCAGCAAGTATGACCAATTTGGGCAGCACTGGAAGCAAGCAGGGGCTGGCGGCGCTCCTCCGAGAGGAAGTAGCACGAATGCCGGGGGATTTGATTTCGATCCGTCCACTAATTTCGATGAATACAGCAATTTTGATGATTTTCTCAAGGATTTGCTGGGTCGCGGCGGCCAAACTCGATCGCGACAAACTCATTCGGGCACCTCGACTCAGGCTGATGATTTTGCGGGATTTCGCACTCAAGCACCTGCACCTGATACTGAAGCGGCGATCGCGCTTTCGTTCTCAGAAGCCTTTCACGGCGTGCAGAAACGCTTGCAGTTGGACGATGAAACCCTTAACGTTCGTATTCCCGCAGGTGCGAAATTAGGCAGTCGGATTCGGCTGAAAGGAAAAGGTCGCGCCAGCCCTTTTTCTGAACAGCGAGGCGATTTGTATCTGACAATCGAACTATTTCCCCATCCTTTTTTTAAGTTTTCAGGTGATAATTTAACCTGCGAGGTTCCTATTCGCCCAGATGAAGCTGTTTTAGGTACTCAAATGCAAGTGCCAACGCCAGATGGTTCTGTGACGATGACTGTTCCTAAAGGGGTAAATTCCGGGCAATCGCTGCGGCTGCGCGGCAAGGGTTGGATATTACCGAAAGGCGATCGCACCGATTTAATTGTAAAACTTCAGATCGTGTCTCCGAAGGAGTTGAGTGAAATCGAGCAGGAGTGTTATGAAAAAATTAAGGCGAGTAGCAGTTTTAACCCGCGTTCTGCAATAGAAGAGGTGAGACTATGACGGAATTTAGCTTGTCCACTATGGTTGTTTCCGAAAATGGCGATCGGCTGTATACGTTTGAATATGCAGCTTTCGTGACGGAAACTTCAACGATGGTAATTGAACAATTTGTGCAAGTGGGGTTGATTGAGCCGATCGGCTCAATGCTACACGCGCGGGAAATTGCGCGCATTGGTCAAATCCAACGGTTGCGCCAGGATTTAGGACTAAATCTCGTAGGGGCGGTGATGGTTGTAGATATGGCGCAGGAAATTGCCCAACTTCGGGCCAGGCTAAAAGCATTGCAGGCTTGACTTGAGAAAATATTAGTTATGTTGCTGTAGTGCACCAAGCCTCGGCTAAACGGAAATCCCTAATTGACTAATTCGCCGGTTTCTTGCAGGGAGTGCAGCCGGCGGTAAATACCTTTTTGGTTCAAGAGTTCGTCGTGGCTGCCAACTTCGACGATTTTACCGCCGTCGAGTACGACGATCGCATCGGCTTCGCGAATTGTACTCAGTCGGTGGGCGATAATTATGGTGGTGCGCGTACCCAAAATATTCTGCATGGCTAGCTGGATCGATCGCTCTGACTCATAATCCAAACTAGAAGTAGCTTCGTCAAAGATTAACACGTCCGGCTCCACCAACAGCGCCCTGGCAATCCCCAACCGCTGCCGCTGACCGCCGGACAAACGCATTCCCCGCTCCCCGACAACGGTATAGTAACCTTGGGGCAACAAGCTGACAAATTCGTCTACTCTGGCGATGCGACAAGCTTCTTCAACTTGCGCGAAAGTTGCTTTTGGATTGCCGTATTTCAAATTTTCCAACAGAGTACCGTTAAACACGTCTACTTCTTGGTGCACAATGGCTAAACGTTTGCGGTAGCGAGTCACGTCTAAGCTGCAAATGTCCTCGCCGTCGATCAGAATGCGGCCGGAATTGGGCTCGAAATACCGAAACAGCAGTTTAACTAATGTTGATTTCCCCGAACCCGATCGCCCGACTAATGCTACAGTTTGACGGGGATGAATCAATAAATTTACATCCTGCAAAACAGGCTTTTGGCGATCGTACCCGAACGTCAGCCCGCAAAACTCGATTTTGCCAGTAAATTTATAGGGCGACGCGGCTACAGCATTTTCTGCTAAATTCACCGCATCAACACCGTCGGGTAACTGCATAAACTCATGGAAGCGGATCATTGAGGAATATCGGCGGGCCAATAATTCGGCGATCATGCTAATCGGACGCAGTTGGGAATAGGCCATGCTTGCTAAGGTATAAACCGTCACAAAATATCCCAGAGATATATTGCCTGCGACTGTTGCTGCTAAACTAAAACCTAGAACTGAAAACAAGCAAAGCTGGACGATTGTCTGCTGGTATGTTCCCAGGATGACGTATCCTTTGTGAATGCGGTTAATTACAACTTTTAATTCGCGATCGAGTCTGGTTGTTTGTCTTTTTAGTTCGTCTGTTTCTGTCGCAAATGCTTTGACTGTTTTGATGTTGGTGATAATTTCCGAGTTGCGACTTTCGGTATCTTCGATGTATTCATCCAGAATTTCTTCGCGCCCAGTAACTACCATCAGAGTTTTTAAGGTAAAACCGAGGATAAATAGGAAGGAAACCAAAATTAATAAGCCGATCCGCCATTCTATTAGCCAGATAACGGCAAAGATGCCGATTAAGCGGACGACTTCGGGGATGAATTCACCAGCAATTTCTGGGTATGTCCAAGTGTGGTTGGCGATGCCTTTGGCGATGCGGCTGGCAATGCGTCCGGCGTTGTTTTCGTCGTAGAATTCTAGGGGTAAGGTGAGGATTTTGCCGATCGCTCCTCTCATCTGATCCCGTCGTGCTGTCAATGCTACTACCCAGTGGAACCAATTTCCCACCCAAGGCTGTATGGGTGCTTTGGCGACTGTTACGATAAAAATCAAGCCCAGCAAGACGGATAGCGATAATATTTTGTTGGGTGACTGCTGGGTAAGTGAGGCGATCGCAGCGATCGATGTTTGCGTTACTGTATCTGTAGGTTGATTCGACAATACGTTTAATATTTGTCCGATCGCGTAGGGTACAGCTAAATCGGCGATCGCAAACAGGCTGGATGCACCGATGCTCAGAACCGAGGTTTTCCAGTAATGGTTGTAGTATTTGATGATGTCCTGAAAGCTTGCCATAAATTTCTTTTGAGATACAACCCTTGCAAACACTTGAGTTTGATAACTGCGCCCGATCGCGCTCGGACTACAATTATATTACAAAAGTAGTTGATGGGGGAAGTTCTGGCTCGTTTAGTCCGCAATATAAAGCGGACTAAAGTCCGCACTACGAACCAATCGCGAGATCGATCGCCCGCGATGATATTTCAAGCGTTGATGCAGGAACAGAAAACCACAGATTAACGCTCCTTAACGCAGATAGTTTCCTGTTATGGCGATCGAATTAATGCAATGCCGAACTCAGTTGTGGTGTCGCAGAAGTCCTTGTACTTGTACTTTTGGGCAACAATTGATTTAGCGCATCGCACAAGTATTTTTTCACCGTGTCCCTGCTTGCACCCACGCCACTGGGAAGGGTAAAAATCATCTCGACAGTTAACAGATTGTCATCCTGTGAGGCAAATACATCGATCGGCAAAGCGCGCTGAAAAGCTGTTGCGGGATTTTCCGCCTTCATCACACCCATACTCACATCGGTGCTGACAGTCTTGATACCTTCGCGGGCTAAAATGGGTCGCAATCGGGAAAATGCTTTTTCTACTGATAATCCCTCAACCTGAACCCGCGCCGAAAAGGCGGCACCACTGAGAAAGTCGCCTTTTTTTTGAAAGCTTTCCTCGCAGGTTGCGGCAACAGCGGGGGTAGCTAAACACATGAGAGCAAACGTCAAGAAAATCGATCGCATATTAATTAAGTTAAGAATATGAAAGCCTCATTAAGCTCAGGATAAGCACCACATAACAGTTTGGCAAGTGCTGTCTGAGGGCAAAAAAAATACAGAAGGCAGAATTTGCTGAAAATTCTGCCTTCAGAGCAATGCTTTGTGACGTACCCGACTCTGATTGCTTCGCAATACAGGGCGGGCTTCCCGTTTTATCCGCCGTTGCCTCCACCATTCTTGAATGATTTTGGTCTGACACAGCGTCTAGAGGTTTTAGTCAATGTTTGAGTCAATCAACACACTGCTACTGACTCTTTCACTATCCCGTGATCGTGATCGGGCAGACTCCCTGCGCCCCAAGGAGTTAAGGTTTGATCGCACAACACATCTTGGATTTATGGCAATTAGGCTACAAGTTAGACGTGTTCCTTCCTTGGCTGCGTTCTTTCTGTGGTAAGAGTCGAAACTCTACTGAAACCTGTCTGTCCGAGCGCCCAAGCGGGTCAGCGACCATCTGTACTATATCGTGTCGGCTTCGTTTCGGGCTCGCTTGGCTGCCTCCTCCTCTGAAAGCTTGCGCCAATTCGTTTAGGGAGTGTCGTCAGGAGCAGGGCTCTCATCCCGACGCTCATCCGAAGCGGATAGAGCGCGGGGCTTCCCACGAGTCAGCTAATTTTTCGGTTCTCAGTGCTGGAGGCGCGCGAAGTCAAAAACCCGGTTCCTGTCTCAAGTATCTCCCGAATCTATCGACGATTTTTCTGAGAAACCGGGTTTTTGCATAAGTCTTAGTTCTATGCGCCTGTTAACTGAAGGCGTAGGCTGATTGCATCGCCCACCAGATCAGGAAGGCGATGCCGCTGCCAATGACGATCGCCGAAAGGGCGATCGCGATCGGGCTGTCAGCTCCCTTGAACTTCATGATTCCGCGATTTAAGTCTGACATGAGCCGTGTTCTCCCACAATTGCAGCTTGATTGTAGCCTTGCCTTGCGGCGGATGACGGTTAAAAGCACTGCAATTACTGATTTTTTTAACAATCAGGCTGCTGCAACTTCCGCCACTCCCCGCCGGAAGTTGCAGCAGGGAGTTTCTGAAAAAAAAACTTACAAAAAAGACTTGACAAATTCCCAGAAGTGAGACATGATAGTTAAGACCGCAGAAAATGCGGGTGTGGCTCAGTGGTAGAGCGTCACCTTGCCAAGGTGAATGTCGCGCGTTCGAATCGCGTCACCCGCTTTAAAAAATCAAGAAAATAAACAAAACCGGAAAGTAGATCAAAAAAGTATTCGGTATACTCCTAACGATGGTTGAAAATACCTAAGTTAGTGGTAGAATTGAGTCCAGAACTTGCAAGTCAAAATGGCCGATCGAGCTTCGGCTCGGAACAGGCAGTTGAAAGCCTCGGGCAGAATTGACAAGCTTGATCAAGTGGATATGTTAACGATTATTTTCGCAAAAACGCTTTTTTTATCCGATCGCCCGTGCCATCCCAAAAAGCTCAAAAAATTGACTTAAACGATGAGTACCCCTGCCCCTGCCGGCGCAAGGGTCGTCTCGTACCCATAACCCTGACAGAAGCCTTTGGCTGCAACCGCTGTCAGCAAATATTTGTATTGGACGAAAGCGGACAGGTCATCGAGCAACTATCAACAAACTATCCTTACAAGCAGGCTTGGCGGTGGACGGGGAAGCAATGGAACAGAGCGAATCCGGGTTTGAAAACCCACTACTTGCCACTGGCGCTAGGGATGATTTTGGTGCCCCTAGTGATTTGGTTGCCCCTGGCGCTGAGCTCGCCCGGCCCGAATGTTATTCTATGGGCAATAGTCGCCGTGATCCTAGCAATGCTGCCGGCGCTGATGGTATGGCTGGCTTACAGGCGTTAGTTAAATGATAATACAGGACTTTAGCCATTCATCAGATGGGGCAAATGTTGCCCGCCGCGCCAATCTTGCTTCTTTGGACTTGGCGGCGACAAAAAGCACCGATCGCGCGGCTGGTTTGCAGGCGATGGCGAGAACGCTCAAAGAGAGACAAAATGACATTTTAGAAGCAAATACTCTGGATCTAGAAGCGAGTCGCGATATGGCGATTCCCGAGTTGATTGTGGAGTGGCTGAAGCTGACGCCGGAACGGATCAAGACAACTGTGCAAATTCTGGAACGGTTGGGGGAAATGCCAGATCCGATCGGCAGGGTGATCAATGCTTCTTATCAGGTCGATCGCTGTCAGGTATACTGTCAATCGTTGCCGCTGGGGGCGATCGCGCTAATTTACGAGGCGTTTCCCGAGTTCGGGGCGATCGCGGCCGGTTTGTGTCTCAAAACCGCTAACAGCTTGATTCTCAAAGGCGGCAGCGAAAGCTGGCAAACTAATGCTGTAATTGGAGAAGCTTTGATGTCGGCGATCGATGATGTCGGTTTGCCGTCAGGATGCTTGCAGGTATTGCCACCGGATCGGGGCGCTTCGATCCGGGATTTGGTGACTCAAGACCAATATCTCAATTTAATTATTCCCTACGGCAGACCGAGTTTGGTGCAGCAGGTGGTAAGGCTGTGCACAGCGCCCGTGTTGCGATCGGCAATGGGCAATTGTTACCTCTATTGGTCGCCGACTGGTAGTTTGGAGATGGCAAGGTGGATGATTTTGGACAGCCATCAAAGTGTGCCAGATCCGGTAAATGCGATCGAGAAAGTCCTGATCGATCGCAATCAAAAGCCTTCTTCTTTAGTCAGGCTGTGGAATAGTTTAAAAGAAAAAGGCTTTAAAATTAGCGCAGACGCGGATCTCGTCGCAGATTTCCCAGAGTTGAAGCTGGCTGAACCCTACGAGTGGACTCAACCTTATTTAAACAAAACCATCGCGTTTAAAGTTGTCGATAGTCTGGAAATTGCGATCGGCTGGATCAACCGTTACAGCAGTGGCCACGCTGACAGCATCGCCACAGAATCTTACCTAGAAAGTCGCCAATTTGCTCTGGATGTCAACAGCGCGTCTACTTTTATTAATGCCTCCCCTCGGTTTTGGCGCTATCAAAATCGGGGAGATGCGATATTTTTGGGAATGTCAAACCAAAAAGGCTATCGCCGGGGATTGATCGGGCTAGATACGTTGACGACAATTAAAGAAATTGTTCAGGGAAACGGACTATTTTAGGGAGTTATATTTTGCGGTTTGGCTGTTGCATTGAATTTAAGTATAGCAGTTCTCAGTAACATGAGTGCCCTCGATAATTGGTAATTGGTAATTGGTAATTGGTAATTGCTCGTCCGCGTACCTCACTTAATTGAGAACCGCTATATAACATCCTTCTACACGTCGATTCAAGCATCTTTATTTTAACAGCTAATTATGATATAAAATGTCTGGATAACAGTTGTGAATTTTACAAAATAATGATTTACCAATCCTAAATTATCCCAAAATCGATATAATTAAAAGAGGAAAAACAATCTGACTGAAATTAGGGTGTAATTAGCAAACAATGAAATCAGAAAAAATGCTCATTTCTTCAGACGAGACAGTCGGTCTCGAAACGCTAATTCATCAATCGGTATATGCTAAAAAATTGCGTCCGCTGCTGCCATCAGATGCCTTTGAACCCGATCCTAGCAAGTTAACAATACTCTTAATCAATCTGGGAATTTTATTGCTGGGATGGGGAATTGCCGACTATCTCGATCGCTGGCCTGTCTATCTTTTATGGCTTTACTTACCTTTCGCCGCGATTATGGGCAATAGTATCATAGTTTTGCTATTTAGCTCCCACGATTTGATGCACGGCAGCGTTCAGAAAAAGTCTCGCCTGACTTATCCGATCGCCTTTTTAGGGCTAAGTATGCTATTGATGCCACCCACTCAGTGGAAATCCCTGCACAACCTCGTACACCACAATACCACGAATTCCCTAGCAGACCCCGATCGCAATTACCTGTACCGGCAACCGGATACTTGGGGAAAATGGATTCAAAATCTATTTGTACCATCGGTAGAAGTCAATCCGCTGTGGTTAACTGTAGGCATGGCTGGATCGTGGTTGGTACACAATTTCCGCAACGTGTCCTCGGTGTTGTTATTCAACGATAAATCTGTTGATTACGTACCGGCTGCGTTTACAGTTAGTCCGAAAGATCGATCGACAATCGCCCTAGAATGTCTGGGAATCCTAGGAATTCATCTCAGCGTCTTGTTCTACCTAGACTTTAACCCGATTAAAGTTACTCTGGCGTACATTTTGCCGATCGCACTTGGTCATGCAGGAGCAATGTTTTATATCTATACTAACCATATGGGTTGCCGGATGACCAGCATTAATGACCCGCTGATCAATAGTGCTTCCCTGCGGGTTCCTAAAATATTTGACCTGCTGCACTTGAATTTTTCCTACCACACAGAACATCACATTTTCCCCAGCCTCAACTCAAACTATTACCCGATGGTGCAAGAATTGTTAAAAGTTCACTATCCCGATCGAATGAATTTAATAGATGCTGGGGAAGCTTGGCGGTTGCTTAGGGAAACACCCCGGCATTACAAAGATGAAGTCACCTTCACTGATTCATCAGGAGAAATATCGGTAAATTGCAGTATTCTCGAAGAATACAAAGGCTGATGCAAGCGATGTTCAAAAAGTAAGGTGCGGACTGGGCACCCTACGGTTTTTCCACAGTTATATCATGTCCCAAGATTTGACTTGAGCGTTGGCAATTCAGCGGACATCATATTATGATAAGTTGCGTCGCGTTAAAAACCGCCGCTCTGACTCGGCGGTTTTTAACGCAGATTTGGTATTAGATGCTGATGCTATTGATCACTAAAGAAGGTTTGAGAGCAATGATTTCCCTTCGTGCAACTCTACCTTCCGAACTTCGATCGCACGACTACACTAAGGATCGCGAATTAAATAACTTACAATTTTTATTGTTATTCTGGGATGGGCGGGAGAGCCCGTCCAAAAAGGGCGGGCTCTCCCGCCCACCCCACAAACTTGTGTAAGTTATTTAATTCTCATCCCTAAAATTGGTTCGATCGTTCGGAATGCAAGTCCTCAGAGTTTTATGAGGGCTTGCATTCCTGACTGCAAACACCTTTATTAGGGGTAATTGAGCGGACACTATCTGAACTCGCATCTCGTTATCTAACCATAATTAAGGTCGCAGTCAGAGCAAATATTTTTTATTCAGATTTATAAAAAAACTAAAGTTCTGACTACAAACCTGCGCTAATTATGGACGATCTGCATCTCATGGTGTCATGAAATGTCAGCGATCAGGCATGAACCATTAAATATTGGCCATTACCATTATATTCACCATCGCAACTGGCGAAATTAGCCACAAACCAAATCAAGTAAAACCGCCAGATGCGGCGGAATTTGGCATAGTCGATGCCGTAGTTTAAATCTTTGACTATCGCCTGAGAATCATCAAAATTTTGCAGCCAGTTAGCAAAGGTTGTAGAGTAATTGTAGCCGTTGAGATACCATTGTTTGATGGTTTTGAGGTCTTTGTTGTGGCTGGGAACGGCATCGTATTTCCAGTAACGGCCGTGGGGGAAAATGTATTTGTGCGTGAAAACGCTGGATATGTTGTTAGGGGTGCGAACTGTGATGATGTGAATGAAAAGGCGGCCGTTATCTTTGAGGAAAGAGGCGAGCTTTTGGAAAGCTTTGGTTAAATTGCCTACATGACAAAAAACTCCGATGGAGAGAATTTTGTCAAATTTGGTATCGAATTGGGCGTCGTTCAAATCGCCTTCAAATAGGGTGAATCGACCTGAACTGAGGTAGCTTTCGGGGTCTTGCATTTTCTGACGAATATATTCGCATTGATGCTGGCTGAGGTTAATCCCTGTAAACTGGACATTGGGGAATTTGGAAAGAATGTAATTGGGAACGCAGCCCCAACCGCAGCCAAAGTCTAAAATTCGATCGCCATCCTGAATGTCTAGCTTTTCAATCACATCATCCATCATCTGGATTTGGGATTGTTCGAGGTTGGCGGCTCCGTTTTCCCACAATCCCATGCTGTATTTAGGATAAATGAGTTTGCTGTCGCCTAACATCGGATTCAGCATGGCTTGAGGTAAGTCGTACTGAATTTTCATTAAATCCCGTGGGCCTTCGGCGGTGTGATCTGTTTCTGTGAGTACCCATTCGTAGGGTGCGAGGAGGGAGGGAAAATGCTTAAAGAAGACGGGCATACAGGTATCAAAAAGCGATCGCAATACAGTATCCGGTACTTCTAAGCCGTTGATATAAGACTCTGCTACTGCCATTTGCACCGTGTTAACTGCACTGACTGCGAGGCGGGTTGCTCGGTAGGCGATCGGACTTTTGAGATGGATATTTCCCACCAGCGGGATGTGGTGTTCGAGGTTTTGTAGGGCTGTTGACGAACTCATGGTTATACGGGTTTTAAAGATGCTGCTATTCTATCTCATGAAAATTTGGTGGTTGTTTGAGAGCCAAAAAGCTCAAACTATTACTAATCAAGGTTTTCACAGCAAAATCCTGCAAAATTATCAAAATATCTGGCGGTTGAAGGCGATTCGATAACGGATTTATAGGGTTTTCAGCCATTATAAATTTATTAAGAATTATGTCAGTCGATTTGAGATTTGAGATTTGAGATTTGAGCTTGATTCCACAGTATTTAGTGGGGCTTGAATTGGGGTGTTTTCAGGGTGCGATCGCCAATTTACGGCTGAGTCATTTGGGCGGTTGGGCTGACGAGACGAGAAGCAAATGCCGATCGCCATTTATACTGAATGAATCAGGCAATGCCGAAAAGACGCCGAGAAACCGGGTTTGCATACAAGTTCGCTGCAATAACAGATGTCCGCGAGATTCCTCACTAATTAGCTAGAAACGCCACATATGCCACAGATTCACTATCTGCCGGACGATCGCGCGATCGAGATAGACGACGACGATCTAATTCTGGAAGCTTCCCTGCGTGCAGGGATTCCGCACACGCCTGCGGCGGTAGCGCCCGGTGTTCGACTTGTCGCGTCTTGATTGTCGAAGGTTTAGAATTTTGCTCGCCCCGCACTTCGCCAGAAGAGGATATCGCCAAAAAATTGCGTTTAGAGCCGGAAATCAGGCTGGCGTGTCAGACGCAGGTGGCGGGCGGGGAGGTGATTTTGCGCCGATTGGCGATCGATTCTGAAGACTTGGAATCATTTAACGACGAAATGGCCGGAAAGTTTATTCATTCACCTGTGGGCCAAGAAAAGAAAATTGCCATTTTGTTTGCCGATATTCGAGGATTTACGGCCTTTGCAGAATCGCTATTACCCTACGATGTAATTTATATTTTAAATCGCTATTTCCAAAAAATGGGTTATGCGATCAACCGCAACGGCGGGATGATCAATAATTATATGGGAGATGGTTTTATGGCGCTGTTTGGGTTAGAAAACTCAGAGAAGGCGGCGGAACAAGCCGTGAGGGCTGGGGTAGAGATGCTGGAGGAATTAGAGAAACTCAATCCCTATTTTGAGACTTTATACCGTCACCGATTGCGGATTGGGATTGGGATTCACTGCGGTTGGGCGGTTGTGGGGAATCTGGGGGCCGAGCAAAATCAGTCGATTACGGCGATCGGCGATGCGGTGAATTTGGCCAGCAGGATTGAAGCTGCTAACAAGCAAGTGGGAACAAGCTTGTTGATTTCCCAGGAGACTTATGAGGAAGTCAAAGAATTGGCGATCGTCAACCAGCGCGTATCAGTTAAAATTCCGGGAAAGAGCGGCGAATATCCGCTTTACGAAGTTGTCGGAATGCCGCCACTGCCCATCCAAATTGAAGAGATTGCTGAAGTTGATAAAAGTTCTGTTTTGCAGGTTTTTTTCAAGAAGTTGATGGGTTTATTTGCTCAGGTGCGAAATTGGATTCGGAAAATATTTGGATCGTGAAACTTAGATTGAGCTGAGCATATAATTATTGTTATAATTAAGTTGCATACTTGTCATAAACCTATGAATGAGGATCAGTAGTCGTAGGGTGCGTCGCCATCGAAAATCTCTCAAGAAAGATCGACAATCTCATAGCGACGCACCTTACAAATTACTTAAGGAAACAAACCCAACACTTCTTTTGTAGAAATACTTTTTAGAAATGGTATTATCTTCAAGTATTTAAGGGATAGTTTGTATGGATAATCTCTCCGAGCTTCTCAAAAAAATCAAGAATAAACCTTCAGTCTATTTGGGTAAGGCATCAATTAGTTGCCTTCAGGCTTTTTTGTCGGGATATAATGTGGCACAGTACCAGCTAGGCGTACCTCTAAAAGAAGAAAACGCCCTAGATGGCTTTCAAGAATGGATACAGAAAAAATTTAATATTGATTCATCTCAATCATGGGCGAATATAATTCTATTTTTTTCTCAGGATGAGAGGGATGCTCTAAATAGTTTTTTTGAACTCTTTGAGGAGTTTTGTCAAAGTAAGGCGGGCGAATCGGGGAAGGTGCGCACTGCGCACCCTACAGGGATTTGAGATAAATTCATAACCGCAGACATCCGCGTTCATCCGCGTGCATCTGCGGTTAAAAAAATCCCCAAATCCTAAGCCATCACCATGCCCCCATCCACATTAAAAACCTGCCCCGTAATATAAGCAGCCGCCGCATCCGCCGCCAAAAACTTCACCATCCCGGCAACTTCGTCAGCTTCGCCGTATCTTCCCAGCGGAATGTACTTCAAAATTTCGTCAGATTTGACATTTTTGGTCATATCTGTGGTGATAAATCCAGGTGCAACCGCATTTACAGTAATCGCACGACTGGCCAACTCTTTCGCCACAGTTTTCGTAAACCCAATTACCCCAGCCTTCGCGGCACTGTAATTAGCTTGTCCGGGATTTCCCATTTGGCCGGCAACCGACGCAATATTAATAATTCGGCCGCTGCGCTGCTTTAACATGATTTTGCTGGCAGCTTTTGTACACAAAAATACGCCGGTGAGATTCAAATCAATCACGGCTTGCCAATCTTCTAGCTTCATCCGCAGCAGCAAAGTATCGCGGGTGATGCCGGCATTGTTCACCAAAATGTCAATTCGTCCCCATTTTTCCATGACTTTGCTGATGAGTGCATCCACTTGGTCAGTTTTGGAGACATCTGCTGCAAGGGCGATAGCTTCGCCACCAGCGGCGACTATTTCTGCTACCACTTCATCAGCAGCAGCACTGGAACTCGCATAGTTGACGGCGACTTTAGCGCCTTCTGTGGCGAATGCTAAAGCAACGGCGCGGCCGATTCCTCGCGATGCACCGGTGACGACTGCAACTTTACCCCGCAATCTCTGAAAAGTCT
>Ga0335397_10004431_pt1 | contig 18574 bp, 14 predicted proteins | sample MAT04_FD_205740 | JGI IMG/M metagenome (GOLD analysis project Ga0335397, IMG submission 205740) | Freshwater microbial communities from Lake Fryxell liftoff mats and glacier meltwater in Antarctica - MAT-04 (spades assembly) (version 2) ... | reverse complement strand
CTGCCATTGAGTTATCTTGGTAAACATCTGTTGTTTTACTTCTTCTTTACTTTGCATAAATAAATTTTATGTGCAAAGCTATTTACTGTTTTAAGCATATACAAGATGGTGTTAGACGGTGGCTTACGCTTTGAAAATAAATTAGACCGAACAGATCTTGTTCTATGGTTTAAAATGGAATCAAACAAGGATTTAACTATCACAGTTGAACCGCAGAACTAGATAAAACGTGAACGGAACTTTAATTATTTCCAAGGCTTTTCCATAAATTCCTTTATAGCAAGAACCTTAAAAAACTGAGATAGAAATAAAATTAATTATGCATAAAAATCTTGAACAATCGACAAGGGAGAATCTAACAAATACATTAGAACACAGGATGTTTATTTTTTCATATTTGAAAAAAATACTTTTTTCGGCAACTATAATAATTTGCTTTTTAACCATAAACATTTTTGCCCAGGATACATCAAAAGTTTCATTTTTAAATCAAGCTAAACAGCTCAACCCCCAATTAAGCCATCAAACATCTTATCAAATTCGGTCAATTTCAATTAAAAAAGATGTAAAAACATGGTTGGGTTGGAAAGCTGCAACACGAAAAACGTTAAACCAACAAAGTATTCTAAAACTAACCAAAGGGGATACGTTAATACTCGACTTTGGCCGGAATATGGTTGGGTATATTCAAGGTAAAACTCAAACAACGGCTAAAGTAAAAATAGAATCGGCTGAGGTTTTGGCCGAACTTGGAGATAGTTGGGACCAATTTCCGGCGAATTTTGAAAATGGCTATAAAGCTGAGAAAACCTGGTCGCCTTATGAATTAGATATTTCTAAAAACTGGCGCTTAAATGAAAGGCTCACTTTTCGATATATCAGGATTTGTGCTCTTGAATCTTCCAACGAAATATTATTATCAAATTTGAAATGCGATGAAGTCTCGGCCATACCATTTGCCAAAATAAGACCGCTTAAAGGATTTAGTGCTAAGATGCAACATATCGATCTGCTATCGCAATATACGCTACGAAATTGCTTGCAGGAAGTGTTTGAAGATGGCCCCAAACGCGACAGACGCCTTTGGCTCGGCGATTAGAGACTGGAAGCATTAACCGATGGGGTTCTTTTTAAATCAGATTCTCTGGTTAAACGCTGTCTTTTGTTATTTGCAGGTAGTCAAAGAGCCGATGGTTTTATTCCGGCATGTGTTTACACTACCAATGGTAGTAATCCTGAAATTGGTGACGAGATGATACCCGATTATGCGATGTTATTTAGCTCGGTATTATTAGATTATTCTTCAAATACAAACGATTGGCAATTGGCACGAAAACTATACTCAATTGCCTGCCAACAAGTAGATTTGGTTTTAAGCAAATGGCTTAATTCAAAAAATTATTTGGAAATACCTGGTAACGTTTGGCTTTTTGTTGATTGGAGTAAAAACTTAGACAGGCAGGCTTCTGAACAGGCCACTGCTATCTATGCTGCAAAATCATTGTTGAGCCTTGCAACCAGGTTGGGTTTAAAAAAAGATATGGAAAAATGGCAAATCTTAATCAAACAACTTACAACATCAGCTTTAGATAATTTGTATGATAAAGAAAAAGGTCTGTTTATTTCGGGCAGCCAACGGCAGGTTTCCTGGGCTTCGCAGATATGGATGATATTGGCAGGCGTGGTAGATAAGAATACCGGCACTCAAATTTTAAAGCAAATACAAAAGGATACCACCGCAATACAACCTGGTACGCCTTACCTGGTGCATCATTTAGTGCAAGCATACCTGCTGTGCGATATGGATGAGGCCGCTTATAATTTTATTAAAAATTATTGGGGCGGCATGGTTGATAAAGGCGCTGATACTTTTTGGGAAATATACAATCCTGAAAATGCTTATACATCGCCTTACAACAGTCATTTGTTTAACAGCTATTGCCACGCCTGGAGCTGCACACCTGCCTGGTTTCTGCGCCATCCTGTTTATGGCAAAAGGCTTTTAAAAATTGATAAGAAGAAGTGAATTTTAAATAATAATTAGATGGTGGCTTATTGCCGTGGAGCGTACACCCAAACTCTAAGGTCGATGTCTTCACCGACCTGTGTAAATGTTAAGGGGGTATCTGAAAAAAAGAGAATAACCTGAATAAAAATTAGGTGGTGGCGAACTAAAGTAGAAGAAATATTGGAAGGTTAACTTAACTAAAAGTTGATATTTTGAGAGCAAATTACTAAACTGCAAAAATGAAAGAAAGTGATTTTAAATATAAAGGTCATCGAAATTCTTATACGACACTCAATGAAATTTATTTCTGGACAATCACCATCAACAATTGGCAGCATTTGTTACGTGCAGATGACAATAAAATGATTGTGATGAATAGTTTACAATGGCTGGTACAAAACAAGCTGGTGCGGATATGTGGGTATGTAATAATGCCCAATCATTTTCACCTGTTATGGGAACAGCTAAAAATGAATGGCAAAGAATTGCCAAAAAGCAGCTTTGAAAAATACACTGCAAAATCCATTGGTGAACAAAATGAAAGCAGCAAATGATGTTGCGCTTAAAAATTATTTGGTAGCAGCAACAGACAGGCAACACCCCTTCCAGCTTCCAGTGGCCTGGCGTATGTGATACACCCATCGGACATATTGCAGGGCCACATCCGGGTGGGTCATAAAACAAAAACATACGCCAGCCTTTAATATCTTCATCCCAAACAATACATGGGTCGCCAACTACACTTGAACCAAGCCGCTGAATATTTATTCATACGGCCATATAATGCAGTGGATGGTGCCTGCAAATCGGGTACAACCGCTTTAAGGTCATTTACGATAGAATCGAAAAGGGCAGCCGGAGCTAGTTGGGCTTGTCGGGTATCGCTGCTGAATTTAGCAACAAATGGTGCATTTTGACAGGCAACTAAAATCCAGGCATGATAAAATGCCCTTAATGCTTTCATTTCAGCAACCACCTTTTTTTCTTCAACAGGGTCTAATTTTACCCTTCCTGATGCAATCATAAAATCCAATATCTGGTTGCAACGCTGAATGCCTGCATAACCATTATTCCAGGTTCCGCCTTCTTCTGTAGCTTGAAAATTATGTAAATGCTGGCGTTGAAAAACACCGCCATCCACCCATCCATTAGGACGTCCGGGTATGCAAAATTCATCACTGCAAACATCGTTTTGCCAACTGGTGACATAATTCCTTACAGGACCGTAAGCGCTGATAATAAACCCTTGTAAATCGGCTGCTTCATTTGAGGGTGTGCCGAAAGACCTCCCTTTTTTACTGCTGACAGTAGTACATTTCGGTGTTACAATTGTTATACATAATACACAGTTACAATTATTAAACGATGCGACGGAATGAGTGGTTCGTTGCTCGGTCCCGAATATACGGATAAAGATATTCAGAAAATGGTCAACCAATATGCGGCGAAAGCTAGATTTATACTGGATTTTGAAGATCTGGCAGTCGAAACGGCCTCACTCCTGGCAAGTGGCAAAATCGTTGGCTGGTTCCAGGGAAGGATGGAATATGGCCCCGGGCTTTGGGTAACCGATCTATTTTATGTGACCCCCGGAACCCCGAAATGCAACGAAAGTTAAATCTGAGTATCAAATACCGGGAAGGATTCCGACCGTTTGCCCCGGCTGTTCTTGCAGAAAACAGCATTGAGTATTTCTAACTGGACAAGTCGTCACCCTACATGCTTTTCGTCGCACCTGTAAAAACATCGCGTTGCAATGAGTCCTCGGAATTTTCGGATGGTAAGATGTTGGAACGGCTTTATTATCAGCGATCAGACAATCCTGCCGTCACGCACATCGATTAATCGGCTCGTGTGCAAACAGTTGACGCAAAAACAAATACTAGATTTTATCAGTTGTTAAAAGCATTTGCTGATCAAACAGGATGTGACGTGCTGGTGAATACAAGTTTCAATGTCAGAGGCGAACCAATAGTTTGTGCTCCTGAAGATGCATACCGGTGCTTTATGTCAACCGAAATGGATTGTCTTATAATGCGGAATTTTCTGTTGAAAAAGGAAGATCAACCAAAATTGGCCGGTGTCTTTAAAGGGGCAAAGGCAACGGATTAATCTGTTTTGTTTTCCAGGGTTGCTAATGCATTGGATTTGTCACAATTTTGAGACATGATTATTCTATCTGCCTGAAAATTAAATCGATGTAAGTTTTAAAGAAATGGTAGTCATGAGATTGGTATGCTTAATTTTTACCGCAGAAATATAAATAAAAATATAAAATACTAAAATGACCAGGAGAAAATCTTTCTCACACAGAAAGTTGATTAATTGTGAATTATATCTGACAATTAAAAATTAAATTATAAAAAGATGAAATCAAATAATAGCAATCGCAGGGATTTCCTAAAAGCTGCCGGACTTGGAGTGGCTGCATTATCAATTCCATTGGCTGCAATACCAATTCCAGGGATTAAAAACGCAAAAAATCAAACAAATTCTCCTGATTTGATAAAATCTTTGGATAAGTTATCCCTGAATGGATTTGACTTTGAATTCAAATTCGCCGGAGATTATTTTTTAGGTCTCGGCGATATTAAAACCGCCGGGATTTCACTTCGGAGCAATCGACTTCCCATGTTTGCCCAGGTGACAACTCCCGAAGCTATTGAATTCGTAAACGCCACCCTGTTGAATAAAACCATTAATAACGAAGGTATTACGCTTGATTTTTCTGTCCAGAAACAACGTGGAAATACCATGGAATGGATGCTTCATACGGTGCGTAACCGTCGAAATATGACCGACTGGACCAAAGGATCCGAAGATGCGCCAGGTACCAGATTAACCATGAAAATCGAACCGGTGACACGAAAAATAGGTAAGATTAGCGCAAGGGGATTTAGTTACCAGTATCTGTTTAAAAGCGAAACGCTTGCGATTTACAAAATTACAGATCGTGCCTCCTGGGAAATTGGCGGATCTGCCATTGGTAATGAGTTGTGGATGCGCAATGGCGTGGTTGAATCGATTGTGAAATTTGCTGACCGCAAAGATTTTTATTCTACCGAGTGGTACCTGCCCGGGATAGCCAATCCAAATATTTTCCAGTTCCATCCTTTACAATCACAATTTCAAGGTTTTACATTTACAAGTTCCAAAATGGGAACAGTTGTTACCTTTCCAGGCAAAGTTTCACATATCCGGTCTTTATTCGAAAAGTGGCGAAATGGAAACGAAATTGTCCATTTTCATGAGCATTGCAATGATCTGAATAAAATATTTGAAACATCACCGGTTGAAGTTCTTTGGATTCCCGGTCAGCTTGACAGGGTCGGTAGTGCCAACCTCTATAACGATATTCGTGAAATGGTTCATGAAGAGCTTCACCAGCAGATTGGTATGAAGCGGGAACGAGTTACAACTTACGGGGTTATCGAAGAATGGACAGAACCCGATTTTGACCGGTACACCAGCAAAGGAGTTCCTAAACTTTTAGAAGCAGGCGTCAAAACCATCTTTATACCAAGTCAGTGCCAGAACGATATGAATACCTGGGGCATTTCGAATATGTGTTGTAATGTAGATTTCAAAATCTCTGAAACAGTTGGCGAAGAAAAGTTGAAGAAGTTTTGCCAGGCGGTAAAAGCCGGTGGGGCACGCGTGGAAATGTGGGGAAATACTGCTGTTTCATCTTTAACCGAACGGTTCGGCTACCAGGATGGCAGACCCAAAGGAATCCAGTTTCTTCCTGAAAAAGGTTCCATTACAGAGGTAATCCGAAAAGCTAAATCCCCATTTGTTCGCAACGCTTCCAATGCGATCGAAGCCGATCATTATACACCGCGTTTTTGTGTTCTGAACCTGAGAGATCAGGATATTCGGACCTACTGGCTTAAGCAATGGAAATATTTCCATGATGAAATTGGTATTGAAGGAATTTTTCTCGATTCCTCATTTAACATGTCAAGCGACAAATTCCATCATGCCCAATTCGACGAGTCCAAAAGTTGGGGTGGTGCCACGCTTGATCAGAAGGATATTACCGGTAAAATGAGACCTGCCTCCGAGCCAGCAAAACTTATTCATTCACAATATCAAGCACATTTGAGTCTGATTGCCCAAATGCAAAAAAACGGCTACCACTATTGCGGTGAAGATATGGGCGTTTTTGGGATTAACCGCACCGGTCCTGATATGATTAATCGGATTTCAACACTTCCCCTCTGGGCTGATTGTTATTGTGATTTTAACGAGACGGCTGCAAGGAAAGCAGGATTTGATCCGATGGAATTATTCTTTAAAGGATTGGCTTACCGAATGATGTGGAAAGTATACTGGGATATTAAAGAAGACAAACTGGAACTCGGAACATCAAATCCATCAGCTTACAAATTACTGAAAGTTTTCAATCTGGCAACCGAATATATGTATAATCGTGAGATTCTTGCAGATGAAAAAGGTGTTTTGTATGAAAAAGATGGAACAACAATTATATGGGCCTTTACCAGTTTCAAACATTTACTAACCCGGAAGGCGAAAGTGGTTGATTTAACGGATGCTTCATCTACTTCATCTTCAGAAATTAATGCTGAAAAAAATCATGTCTACCAGGTCTCGTTTTGATAATTTATATGAATAAAGTATTGTTGTTACATATTTTTAGTCTGTTACTGATTTCGTCTGTTTTTTCTAATAAAAAATCCATCCGGATTTTTGAGGTGAAGGCAGGGAAAACGGCTATGAAAATCTCAGTTCATGGCGGAAGGATTATTTCATTTAAATACTGTGGGAATGAGATTTTAACACAATCATCCGAGCACGCCAACTTTGGCTCAACACTTTGGACAGCACCCCAAAGCGATTGGGGTTGGCCGCCGTTTGCTGTTTTGGACAGCATTGAATATCTGGCCGAACAAAAGGGGGATCTATTGAAAATGATCAGCCAGCCTGATCCGATTAGTGGGTTTCAGATCGAAAAAACCTGGCAACCAGTGGGCGATCATTCTATACGGATCGAATACCTGATTCGCAATATTTCCACAAAACCAAAAGCTGTCGGACCGTGGGATGTTACCCGGGTTCCCTGCGGCGGAATTGCATTTTACCCCGATGGCGGTAAAGCTAAAGTTCCTGAATCGAATTTGAAAATTGACCTTCAGCAAGAAGGAATTAATTGGATTTCGATTGATAAAAATCCAATTCCGGATCATAAGAAATTATTTTCAACTGCCCAGGAGGGCTGGCTGGGTTACGGTTACAACGGAATGCTGTTTATCAAGCAATTCCCAGATACCAAACCCGGAAACTATTCTCCGCAACAGGGTGAAATCGAAATTTACGTCGATAAAGGGAAGAACTATACCGAGCTCGAAAATCAGGGAGTTTATCAATCTTTAAAACCGGGCGAATCGCTTGAATATTCAGAAACGTGGACACTGATGCCAATTCCTGAAAACGTTAAGATAGAAATCGGAAATCCAAAGCTTTGTGCAATTGTCAGAAAACTAATGATGTCCGAAAGAAATGATAACAGAAATTAACGAAAATAATTATGAAATACACACTATCAATTCTAGTTGTTTTTTGTGGCTTACTTTTACAAAACCTGAGAGCCCAAATGAAAGATCCTGTAGATTGGCTCAAATACGAATCGGTGTTGAATCTTAAAAACAATCAGCGTTTTTACGATTATGATGTTTACTGTATCCGAACTTCTTCAGCAGCCAATCTTTTTTGGCCTGGTGAGAAATCAAAATTCACTTTCCAGCTTGTTAACTATATCAATGACCCCATTTCAATTGATGCTAAAGTCGAGATTATTCAATATGGAACAAAGGGAATCCCGAATGATATATGGTTGCCTGAAATGTTTAAAATTGCTGATATTCAGGCGATATCAATAAAAGTAAATATTTCGGCTAATGGTTTTACAAACATTGATTTGGAACCAAATCTTCCGGAAACTCTTGGTGGTTATGCAATTATATTTGATTTGGGAAAGTTTGGCCGCAGATTGGCAACCAGTGTTGTTCGGACTTTTAAACCAAATCCGAAGGCAATCCAGTATCCGAAACAAGCGTTGGATGATATTGGCGCCGACTTTTTGAGCCGGATCGGTGTTCAGGCCATTCGTATGGGAATTTCATACATTCCGACCACCAGCCGCGATTATATTTCTGAAATGGAAAAACTAAACCGCCGGCTGAAAGAATACAAAGACAATAACATCACTGTTTTGCTCATGTTCATGGAAGGTCCGGCATTGATTCCGCTTGGCAATCCACGGTCGTTTCTCGATGATAAAAACGTATTCCTGAAAACCAAGCAGGATTATGTGTGGCTTCCTGAATTGGATAGTGACTTTCAGCAATTTGTAAAAAATATTTGTACTAACAATGGCTGGCCGAAAGGTTGTGTTACAGGCGTTCATTTGTGGAACGAACCATGGGAAGGGATTTCAATTTCGGGTTGGCAAAGCGATATGCTTCGATACCGCGAGTTGTACAAAGCCATGGCAAACGGCGTTTTACAAGCCAGAAAAGAAGGTGCGGACGTGTTGATTGGCGGTTGCGATTCTAATTCGAATGCCTGGGACAAGCTTTTTAGCGATGGCACAATGGACTTTTTGCCCATCTTTGATTTTCTTTCCATCCATTATCAGGGCATGGAGTCACCTTGTTTGTATCCGCAGTGGAATGAACGTAAAGACCACAAAGGCAGGGTTTTGATTTGGGATACTGAAAGTTGGGTGGGAAATACCGACGATCGAATTGCTACAGTTGTTGCTACCAACCGATCGGCCGGATATGACCGTTCGATGGGAATTTATGGTGGATACATGATTTCCAGAGACCATGAAGGACGTGGCGAAAAAAAACAAATCCTTACTGCCGATGGCACTAAAGAGATAGATGCAGTTCCTTATGTATGGTCGCCATCGGCAGCCATGGGAGCAGTGCAGCACATGATTGGCGAACGCAATTTCAAAGAATTTCTGTTTAAAAACGGATTGCCCTGGGTGATGTGTTTTGATGGTTACAAGAGTAATCCAGACGACGGTACCGTGGTGGTCATTGGCGATATTGGCGAAGCTTTTGGCGCCGAAAATGTTCTCTTCCGTAATGTCCGTGGCAGCAAAGAAGCCTTTGAAAAAGAGGAAATCAGAAAACAAATCAATCAGTTACCAGCTGACTCTCCTGAACGGTCAAAACTTCAGGAACAACTTGCCAATTACAAAGCATTAATCGGTGGCAAAATGACGATTAAAGCCGATCCGTCGTTTTCACTCTTCGATTTCTACGGCAATCAGGTTCCGGCCAAAGGAAATCAAATTGAAATTCCGCTTTCATTCCAGGGCTATTTTTTGCGCACCAACGGTTCAAAAGGCTCGTTTGCCCGCTTGACTTCAGCCTTAAAACAAGGGGTTATTGAAGGTTACGAACCAGTTGAAATTGTTGCCAAAGACATGATTGGCCACATTGAGCAAAATCCGGTGATGGAACTTCAAATTACAAACATTTTGAATCGGCCGGTTTCAGCCACTTTGTATGTAAAATTGGGCGAATTGATGGTGAAAGCTCCTGAAAAAATTAGTTTGAAAGGCAATGAAACGAAAACTATTTCGATTCAAATTTCCGGAGGAAAAACCTCACCTGATAATTCGTATCCGCTTGATTTGGTTTTCGATGCCGGAAAAAATGGCAAAGCATTTCATCATGAAATTATGCACGTAAATGTGATTTCTAAATTGAGTCCGACGATTGACGGCAAACTTGATGAATGGAAGAACTGTATTCCGCAGACTGTAAATGCCGGAAAAGCAAGCCTTTCGGTTACCGAAGCGGCCTGGTATCCGTTTAAAGAATTTGATAAAAAGGCAGAAGGTTTGGCCAATGGTTATATGGCGTACGACGATCAGTATTTTTATTTTGCCGCAAAGGTGGCCGACAAATCGCCGCACCCGGGAACTTATCGTTTTGAAACTCGTAACGATGATGAATTTTTCTATCCCGATATGGCGTATAAACCTGAAGCCAACCTGTCGTTCAGAAAAAAAGACGGAGAAAGGAATGCTGGTGACAATGATCAATTTGCCCTGCAAAACTCCAATGGAACAGGCCGTTTGATGCACTTTTGGCAACCCGATGATAATAATATTGGTTTTGGAATCGACCTCAATTTGCCTTCAGATAAAACCACACAAGTTGCATTTTACCTTCCCAACCTGGATACTTACAAAACCGAGGTCGAATTTTGGAATTTACATACCAATGCTCTGCTTACTTCAAAAACATGCGATAAACTTTGGGATGGGTGTTATGTTGTTTACGAACTTTCGGGCAACGTCAGAGTGACTTTCAAAGGAAACTGGTGGTATAATGTGAAACTTGCCGGGGTTTTCTTCGACAAAACTACGACCGGTGCCAATGGCGTTTCGGCATTCCCGGTGAAGGAAGATTTCGACACCAAAGGAAACTGGAAGGGAGTTTATGGTAAGGATGGCTCCTGGGTTTTTGGCAGTGAACCAAATTTTTCTGTCGGAATTTCAGCAAAAGCTACCGACAATGATGTGCTTACACCGCTGAAATGGCCTGAAGGTGTTCGCCATTTTTCGTACCGCAAAGATCCTGTTTTGCCGGATAACAGTACAGGAATGGGTTTTGCCACAGACAATGTGCAGATTGCCTTTAACGTAATCCCGATTGGCGATGATGGATACGCATCCACTCCAAAAGGAACCATGCCCAAATATGTCGGTTATAAGTGTACCGATTATGAATATGCACTCAATCAGGTTGCAGCGGAATATGGCGGCGGCAGTGAAATCTGGCGATTGTTGGTTCCAGGAATGCCTGAAAAACATTTTTACCCGCGACAGCCCAAATCGCCCTTAGATGGTCCGGTAGAAAACGGCAAACTGGCCATTACCCACGAAGGTAACACCCGCATTACCGAATGTGCCATTCCGTGGAGCGAATTGCCCGACGTGAAAAAAGCCCTGGATGCAGGAAAAACTATCAAATTTTCCTTCCGGGTAAACGACAACGAAAACATGGGAAGTTGCATAGAACTGGCGCGTGAACGAAGCGTTTCGAAGAAGAACTCAAGGGCATTCCACGCTTCGTGGAAAGAACACTGGGCGAATGAAGTAGAATTCGGATTTGGAAAATAAGATATATAACTGATGGAAAAGATTCTGATAATAACATTGTTCATCGCTATCGCATCTTTTGCTACTGCGCAATCTAGAAAATTTAATGGGTTGCCACAATTGAAAAAATGCCCTGGAAAGAAACACTACAAAATAGGATTCCAAAAAGTAACGCAAGAAACCATAGAAAACCAGGTGCACAATGCTTAAAAACAAAATTTGCTTCTTCTAACCTGCCCGCATTGGTCAATCCGGATCAAAGGATTGTTGTTGTTAAGCAGTTTATCAAAGATGATCTTAATTGATAGTTCCATGATAAATTAAGAAACACGGAAAACAAATATTTAATAAATAATAAAATATACAATTATGAAGAAATCAATCGCTATCCTATCGATTGCCTTGTTTTGCCTGGCAGAATTGTTTGCGCAAAAAACGCAAAATCTTGCTCTTACACCTCCAATGGGTTGGAATAGCTGGAATAAATTCGGATGTGATGTAAGTGAAAAACTGATCATGGAAATGGCAGATGCTTTAGTTGCAAATGGCATGAAAGATCTTGGATACGAGTATATAGTAATTGACGACTGTTGGCAGGTTGCACGTAAAAACGATGGAACTATCATTGCCGACTCAACTCGTTTTCCGTCAGGAATAAAGGCTTTGGCCGACTACGTACATTCAAAGGGGCTTAAATTCGGGATTTATTCATGTGCCGGAAAAATGACCTGTCAAAAACGTCCCGGGGGAAATGGTTATGAAGTGATTGACGCCAACACCTATGCAAAATGGGGAGTTGATTACCTGAAGTACGACTGGTGTTTTTCAGACGGTATCGATCCGGTTAAGGCTTATACTGATATGAGTAATGCCTTGGCAAAGAGTGGTCGTCCAATCGTTTTTAGCTTGTGCGAATGGGGTAGTAGCCGGCCATGGACCTGGGCTCAAAATGTAGGTCATTTGTGGCGTACTACCGGCGATATCCAGGATTGTTGGGACTGTAAGCGTGATTGGGGCGGCATGGGCTGGGTAAGCATCCTTGATTTGCAGGAAGGTCTTGAAAAATTTGCCGGACCGGGTCATTGGAACGATCCCGACATGCTTGAGGTTGGAAATGGGAAAATGAAATTCAATGAATATGTTGCCCATTTCAGCTTTTGGTGTTTACTGGCTGCACCATTGATGGCTGGTAACGACCTGAAGGCTATGGACGAGGAAACCAAATTAATTCTGACAAACAAGTATGCAATCCAGGTTAATCAGGATAAGTTAGGTATTCAAGGAAGTAAAATATTTGACGAAAGTGATTTTGAAGTTTGGTCGAAAAAACTAAGTAATAACGAAACCGCCATTATTTTCTTTAACCGGAACGAGAAAGAAATCACACAGCCAGTTGATTGGAAACAGCTTGGAATTAAACGTGATGCACAGATTTTTGATATTTGGAAGGGAACCTCATCTGGTAACACAAGTGCCATGAAAAAAGTGACCATTCCTGGTCATTCCGTATTGTTTTACAAATTAAAATAAAATCATTCAATGAAATCAATTCTCTATTTAGCTGGTATAATTTTTCTTTTAAATTCATGCCAACCACCAAAATCCGATAGCTTGACTTCTTTTGTAAAACCATTAATCGGTACTTCTGCCCATGGGCACACGTTTCCGGGTGCTACAGTTCCTTTTGGCATGGTGCAGCTAAGTCCGGATACCTACAACGAAGGTTGGGACTGGTGTGCCGGATATCATTATTCCGATAATTCAATCATGGGCTTCAGCCATACACATTTGAGTGGAACAGGCCGTGGAGAGTTGCTCGATGTGCTGATGATGCCTACCACAGGAGCGGTTCAGTTTGAACCCGGAACACGCGAAAACCCTGAAACGGGCTACCGTTCTCGTTTTTCACATCAAAACGAAGTGGCTAAAGCCGGCTATTATTCGGTAGTGTTAGACGATTACCAGATTAAAGCAGAACTGACAGCCACACAGCGTGCCGGATTTCATCGGTATACTTTCGGGAAGGATGAAAAAGCCAATCTGATTATTGATATGGCGCACAGTTTTAAAACCGATTCAATCCTGGATGGAACCATCAAAATAATAAATGATACGTTGATTGTTGGTTCGCACCGATCGAAAGGGTGGGGCGAAGGAACCGAGAAATATTGGGTTCAGCACGAAGTGTTTTTCGCAGCCAGACTTTCGAAACCAATCAAAAGTGCATCCTTTTGGGTTGATGGTAAAATCCTTGAAAACGTGAAAAACGTTCAGGGGAAATCTGTGAAAACCAACCTTGTTTTCGATATTGCCCAGAATAAGCAAATGATGATTAAAGTCGGAATTTCAGGAGTAGATGTGGATGGCGCTATAAAAAATGTAGACGGAGAAATTCAGAACTGGGATTTCGATAAAGTGGTTCAATCGGCTGACCAGGTTTGGAATGAAACATTGAAGACATTTCAGGTAAATGATGAAAATCAGGCCAATAAAGAAACATTTTATACCGCTGTTTATCATGCTTGTGTAGCTCCGTTTACCGGCAGCGATGTGGATGGCCGCTATATGGGATTTGATCACAAAATTCAGAAAGCTACCGGATTCATCCTATCTACCGGATTATCTTTATGGGATACTTTCCGAGCTGCCAATCCATTATACACCATTATTGCTCCATCAAAAACTTCTGACATCATCAATTCGATGCTGGTACAATACGACCAATACGGCTTGCTTCCAATTTGGCCATTGTGCAATAGCGAAACGAACTGCATGATTGGCTATCATTCCATTCCGGTTATTGTGGATGCATACTTGAAAGGAACCGGCGATTTTGATGCTGAAAAAGCTTTTCAGGCCATGAAGAAGAGCGCCATGCAGGATGATTTTGACGTTCAGTACCTGAAAAAGTACAGTTACATCCCACGTGATCTGGCTCCAACTATATCGGTTGCCAAAACTTTGGAATATGCCTTCGACGATTATTGCATTGCCATGATGGCACAGAAAATGGGTAAAACTGACGATTACAACTACTTCTCGAAACGTGGTCAGGCCTTTAAAAATCTGTTTGATACTTCTATTGGTTTTATGCGTGGAAAAGATTCGAAAGGTGTTTTCAGGCCAGACTTTGATCCTTATGATGCTGTAAATGCCCACAGCGATTTTGTCGAAGGAAACTCCTGGCAATATACCTGGTTCGTACCACAAAATATTCACGCATTAATTGGTGGAATGGGGGGAAAAGCAGGGTTTGTAAATAAATTGGACACATTGTTTTCGCTAAGTTCGAAACTGGATAAAGATACCCCTGGCGATGTAAGTGGCTTAATTGGTCAATATGCTCAAGGAAACGAGCCGAGCCATCATGTTGCATACCTGTTCAACTTTGGTGATGCGCCTTGGAAAACGCAGGAACGGGTTCATCAGATCATGACAACTCTTTATTCAAATCATCCAGATGGTCTGTGCGGCAACGAAGATATGGGTCAAATGTCGGCGTGGTATATTTTCAGTGCGATGGGCTTTTATCCGGTCAATCCAGTTGATGGCAGGTATGTTTTCGGAACTCCTCAATTTGCTAAAGTGGCTATCAATGTTCAGAATAGCAAAACGTTCACTATTAAAGCTACCAATTTGAGCCCGCAAAATATTTATATTGAGAAGGTAAATCTAAACGGAAAAGAATACGACAAGGGGTATATTACTCATCAGGAATTGATGGCAGGTGGAAATTTGGAATTTATAATGTCGGACAAACCAGGTAAGGTATTCATAATGGAATAAAATAGTTACTATGAAAAAATATCTTCGGAATCTTGCATTTCTATTACTGTGCCTGTTCAATTATTTTCACATATCAGCACAACACTCAACCGAACCCATTCAAAATATCAATGAATTTACTCCTTCAAAGTCAATCTATTTTGACTGGATCAACCGTAATTGGTATGGTTCGAATGAAAAGAAGATAGAAACCAACCTTAAATTCTTTAAGTGGCTCCATGATGAATACGGAATGCAACTGGATATTTACCTGATGGATGCCGGTGATATTGATCAGGGGCCCAATTGTGCTCAATCATTTGGATTGCCCACCTATGGTTCCTTGGAAACCGAACATTTCAAAAAACGTTTTCCAAATGGATTTGACCCGTTGGTGAAGCTTGCCAGATCGTTCGATTGCCGCTTGGGAATCTGGCTCGGTCCGGATGGTTATGGGAAGACAAAGGAGGATGCAATGAAGCGGAAAGCGATGCTTGTTAAATTCTGCAGAGAGTACAATTTCGCACTGTTTAAATTTGATGCATGTTGTTCTGATCTAAGTGCTGAGTACCAGAAATATTTCATCGAAACCATGCTGGAATGTCGCAAATATTCACCCGATTTAATCATTCTAAACCATCGTATTACTTTGAACAGGGAGGCCAGGAAACTAACTACAACTTTTCTTTGGGAAGGCCGCGAAACCTGCGTAGATGTGAACATTACAAATGAGAAAGTCGCTCCACACCACCGTGAAGGAAATCTCTTGCGTGGATTGCCACCTCAATTGAATCGCTTAACAGAAGACCATTGTTTGCTTGTCAACTGGTCCAAATTTCTGGGAGGATGATCTGATTCTTCAAGCCTTTAACCGGAACCTGATTATGTAGCCCGAAATTTATGGTAGTCCGTTTTTACTGTGCGACGATGAATTGCCAAGATTGGCCCGGATTTATAATATTCACCGGCTGTATAATAATATCCTTGTAAATGGAAGCATTCTTCGTGAAAACAGATATGGAAAATTTGCCGTTTCCCGTGGTGACAATTCAACCCGTTTAATTACGCTGCGAAATCTTACCTGGCAATTCATTCAAATACCTGTTAAGCTTGATGAATCAATCGGTTTGAAGAGTCATGAAAAGGTAGAAGTGCTGCAATACCATCCTACCGAAGAATTTCTGGGTAGCTATACATCCGGAGAAACCGTTAACATAACTGTTTTGCCCTTTCGATCCTGCCTGATAAAAGTTTCATCCAAACTAAATCCTGAACTGGTTTTGAAAGGTGTCAGTTATCAGGTAACACAAGATATACCAGGAAAACCGGTAAGGATTAATCTGATGGGATGAATCAGCATGAATAAAACTCTGTAAGCCCCATCAGGAATTGTGGCTCCCGGTATGAATAGCATTCATTTTATCAATTGCTTTATTAGCATTTTCTGGAGAAGAAAAAACAATGCACCTTGCATAAGCAACAGTTGAAAATAAGCGGACTAATGGATCGGAAGGGGGGGCGACCTGTAAAGTAAAGCCAGTCAACAGCTTTGTTTAATTCAAATTTTGCTAAGGTGCCTGCAAAAATAAAGAGTTATTGTCTCTCCTTTACCCCATATCTGCCGTACAATACATTCCTTCGATACAAAAAGCTCCCAAGTTTTCTTCAACGCTTTTAAACAAGATTCATTCTGTTACAACTTAATATTATATTTTGTACATCTTTTAATAACTTAAAGACATTATTCTATAAGTAATATACTAATGAGTAAAGCAACAATCAACGGGGTTAAACTGATCAACGAAGCTCTTAAGGATGCTCTATGATTTACCAGATCTCACAGTATGGAACATCAATAAAGAAATCATTAAATTTAACAAGTTATTTCTATTGTTTAAAAAATTTCCAATGAAAGCAAAATATATTATTTGTTTGGTACTACTGAGCGCTTCAATTATTTTATTAATTGCCTTTACACCTGAAAAAAATAAAAAAGCTGCTATAAAGCACTATCTCTATGTAGCTGCTCCGGGCATTCGAGATTATCTTGGTTTTGGAGGGCATGGCATACTGGTTTTTGATATGGACAATAATCATGCTTTTGTGAAGAGGATAAAAACAAAAGGGTTTCATCCTAATAAAAAACCTTCAAACGTAAAGGGGATTGCTGTCAGTGTGCCACTGAACAGTATATATATTAGTACACTGGAATCGCTCCAGCGTATTGACCTTAGCACGGAAAAAATTATATGGGAAAAAGACTTTGAAGGGGGATGCGACCGTATGTCCATATCGCCTGATGGTAAAACAATGTACCTGCCATCGCTGGAAAAAGATTTCTGGAATGTGGTGGATTGTAACACAGGCGGGATAGTTACGAAGATCAATGGTTTTAAAAGAGCACACAATACTTTATATGGAGCTTCCGGTAATCACGTTTATATGGGTGATATAGGTAATCCATGGTTGTACATGGCAAATACAAAATCAAATATAATCGAAGGTAAGATTGGCCCCTTTGGAAATTATGTTCGCCCTTTTACTGTCAATAACAGCGAAACCAGGGCATATGTTACTGTAGATAGTTTACTTGGTTTTGAAGTGGGTGATATTAAATCTAAAAATAAAATTGCAAAGGTTGTTGTAGAAGGCTGGAACATGGGGCCTGTTCGTCGCCATGGCAATCCAAGTCATGGAATTGCACTAACCCCTGATGAAAAAGAATTATGGGTTTGCGATGGATATAACATGCGCTTGCATGTTTTTAATGCAATGGCACCTTACCAGCAACTTACCACAATTACATTGCAGGATATGCCTGGTTGGATTAATTTTAGTATGGATGGCCGTTATGCATATCCTTCCAGCGGGGAGGTTATTGATGCAAAATCCCGAAAAATTTTATTCCCTCTTCGTGACGAATTTCAAAATGCTGTAGCCAGCGAAAAATTGTTAGAAATACATTTTGATGGACAAAAAGCTGTAAAAGCCAGTGATCAATTTGGCATCGGCCGTATAAAATCGGAGGTATCCGTATTGTTGTTAACCAATCCAAATACAAAAAGATAGATTATGTCGCACAGGTAATCACGATTGTTCATTTTTGATAGAAATTTCAAAAACATTTTGCGGTAATGCAGTACATTGCTTTTGTATTATCATAAGCTTATTTAAAATCATAACAAGAATCTGTATTGAATCCAATAAGTGCTATAACAACCGGTTAATTAAGTTATCAGTCAGAAAAAATACCTAAACATATCAACAATGAGATGGACACAGGTGATTGATCCCTTTGATAATATTGCCTTATCGGCCCTGGTTGCTGTGTTGCCGGTAATCTTTATTTTCTGGGCATTGATTATAAAAAAAATGAAGGATTATCATGCCAGCCTGATAGCCGTTTTCAGCGCTATACTAATTGCTGTGTTTGTGTATGGCATGCCGGTAAAATTTGCCTTATTGTCAACCTTACATGGTGGTTTGTATGGTTTATTTCCAATTTGCTGGATCATTATCAACGCGATTTTTTTGTTTAATATTCACGGTCAAAAGCGGGCAGTTTGAGAATCATCAAACATTTCACGGCTTCCATCACTGCAGACAGAAGATTGCAGGCACTGCTTATCGCATTTTCTTTTGGCTCCTTCCTG
>Ga0335397_10004430_pt1 | contig 18577 bp, 18 predicted proteins | sample MAT04_FD_205740 | JGI IMG/M metagenome (GOLD analysis project Ga0335397, IMG submission 205740) | Freshwater microbial communities from Lake Fryxell liftoff mats and glacier meltwater in Antarctica - MAT-04 (spades assembly) (version 2) ... | reverse complement strand
TCAGCGCGTCGTTGACCCAGTGGCGCAGCGACTCGCTGATCTGCGAGTCGCCCAGCTGCAGCGACAGGGTCGTCTCCCACAGCCGCTCGTAGCTGTCGGCGACCGGGCTGTTGGCCCACACCAGCGCGGTGAGGGTGGCGAGCAGCAGCAGGACCGCGCTGCCCGACTCGGTCCTGAGGTAGTCCCGGGCCGCGGACGTGACCTCCGTGCGCGACTGGACCCGCAGCGGCGCCGTCACGCCAGACCCGTCACGCCAGAAACCGTCACAGGCGCGCCGTCATGCCAGCGCCCGCTCGACCGCCGCGGTCACGCGGGCCAGCGACGGGCCGCCCTCGAAGCGCACCCCGTCGACGAACAGCGCCGGCGTGCCCTCCACCCCGCTGGCCACCCCGCTGTGGAAGTCGTCGCGGACCCGCTGGTCGTAGCGCTCGCTCGCCGGACGCAGCAGGCTCGCGGGCGGCAGGTCCAGCTGTTCGGCGCACTCAGCGAGCCGGCGGCGGCCGAGGTGGTCCTGGTCGGCGAGCAGCAGGTCGTGCAGGTCCCAAAAGCGGCCCCCCTCCGCCGCCACCTCCAGCGCGAGCGCCGCGGAGTAGGCGTGCGGGTGCACCTCGACGAGGGGGAAGTGCCGGTAGACCAGCCGGACGTCGTCGCGGCGGGCGAGCAGCTCCCACAGCACCGGCTCGAGCCGACCGCAGTAGGGGCACTCGACGTCGGCGTACTCCACGATCGTCGCCGGCGCGTCGCGCTGCCCCCACACGTGGTCGCGTGGGCCCACCGGCAGCGTCAGATCCGTCATGGCGCGCATCCTCCCCCGTGGACGGCGAGCGGGACAGTACGGTCAGGCGATGACTGCGCCCGCCCTGTCCTGCGACGGCCTGGTGAAGGTCTTCGGGGACATCCGGGCGCTCGACGGCGTGACGGTGAGCGTCTCCGCCCCGGCCACCGGGCTGCTCGGGGCCAACGGCGCCGGCAAGTCGACGCTGATGAAGGTCGCGCTCGGTCTGCTCGCCCCCGACTCCGGTGACGTCCGGGTCCTCGGGCTCGACGCCGCGCGGGACCGCCGGCAGATCCGCGCCCGGGTCGGCTACATGCCCGAGCACGACTGCCTGCCGACCGACATGTCGGCGCAGGACCTGTGCGTGCACCTGGCCCGACTGCGCGGGCTGCCCCGCCGCGACGCGCTGCGCCGGGCGTCGGAGGTGCTGTTCGCCGTCGGGCTCGAGGAGGAGCGGCACCGCCTGGTCGCGACCTACAGCCTCGGGATGGCCCAGCGCACCAAGCTCGCCCAGGCGCTGGTGCACGGCCCCGACCTGGTCGTGCTCGACGAGCCGACCTCCGGGCTCGACCCGGCCGGCCGCCACGAGATGCTCGCGATCCTGCGCCACCTCTCCCGCGACCTCGACATCCAGGTGCTCATCTCCTCCCACGTGCTCGACGACATCGAGCGGACCTGCGACGAGGTCGTCGTGCTCGCCGGCGGACGGGTCGCCGCGCAGCAGTCCGTCGCCGCGACCCCCGCCGGCGGACCGGTCGCGCTGCAGGTCACCGGCGACCCCGCCGCCTTCCTCGCGCGCCTGCACGAGCGGGGCGTCGACGCCGCGCTCGACGGCGTACAGATCCGGCTGGCCTCCGCCTCCCCACACGTGCTGGAGGTGGTCCGTGAGCTCGCCGCGACCACGGGCGTCGGGATCAGCGCGCTGGTCGACGGCGCGCACGCTCTCGAGGACGCCGTCGTCGAGGCGATGGCATGACCGAGCGCTATGGCATGACCGAGCCAGACACGACCGAGTCCGCCAAGCTGTACGACGTCCGCTACTCCCGCTACGAGGGGTTGCACGAGGCCCGGTGGCGCAGCGTCCTGGCACTGGCCCGCTCCTCGGCGACCCGTGCCCTCGGACTCCGCCGTACGCCCGGCGCGAAGGTCTGGCCGTTCCTGCTGGTCCTGCTGGCGTTCCTGCCGGTGGTCGCGGCCATCGGCATCCCGCTGCTCGTGCCGGTCGTGGGGTCGCCGCAGGAGGTGCTGTCCTACGCCGACCTGGTCACCACGCTGATCCCGATCACCGTCGCGTTCGCCGCGACGGTCCTGCCCTCGCTGCTGACCCGCGAGCGCCGCGACCGGGTGCTCAGCCTCTACTTCGCCACCGCCGTCTCCCCCACGGAGTACGTCCTGGGCAAGGTGCTCGCGGCGCTGGCCCTGATGTCGCTCGTGGGGCTGGCCCCACTGGTCGTGCTGTTCCTCGGCACGATCCTGACCGCCGACGCCCCGCTGCAACAGCTCGGCGACGACATCTCGGGCCTGCCGGGCGTGCTCGCCGGCGGCCTGGTGATCGCCGTCTACTACGCCGCGATCGGTTTGCTGGCCGGGTCGCTGACCGGCAAGCGGGTCTTCGCCGTCGGCGGGCTGCTGGCGGTGCTGCTCGTCACGCCGGTGCTGTCGGGGCTGGCGTTCGCGTTCAGCGACAACCGCGACCTGCTCGCGCTCGACCTCGCGACCACGCCGATCCGCGCCGCCGCGACGCTCCTGCCCGGTCGGGTCGCCGAGCAGCAGCCGCCTTCGGCCACGATCGTCTGGGCCGTCGTCGTGGTCGTCGTGCTGGTCGCCGCCGCCGTGCTGGCCGCCCGCTACGACGATGGCGACAGCACATGAGCCCGGCGCTGCGCCTGGACGGGGTGTCGAAGTGGTTCGGGGACACCGTCGCGCTGTCCGACGTGTCCTTCCACTCCGCGCCGGGCGTCACCGGCCTGCTCGGCCACAACGGCGCCGGCAAGTCGACGCTGTTCGACCTGCTCGCCGGCTTCACCGCCCCCAGCCAGGGGACCGTGCGGGTGCTCGACCTCGACCCGCGCAACGACCCATCGGTCCACGCCCGCCTCGGCCTGGTGCCCGACGGCGACGGGCTCTGGCCGTTCCTCACCGCCCGGCAGACCGTGGCGTTCCTGGCCCGGCACCGCGGTGTCAAGGACCACGACGGCGCTGCCCGCCACGCGCTGCACCTGGTCGGCATGGACGCCGCCGCCGACCGCCGGGTCGCCGGCTTCTCCAAGGGCATGCGCCAGCGGGTGCGCCTGGCGCAGGCCCTCGCCCACGACCCCGAGGTGCTGCTGCTCGATGAGCCGCTCAACGGCCTGGACCCCGCCCAGCGCCGGGCCGACGTCGAGCTCATCCGCAGGCTCGGCGCCGAGGGCCGCACCGTGCTGGTCAGCTCGCACATCCTGGGCGAGGTCGAGCGGATGGCCGACCGCGTCCTGGTCATCGTCAACGGCCGCCTGGTCGCCGAGGGCACGCCCGCCGGCGTCCAGGGGCTGCTGGCCCAGAGCGCCCGGACCGTACGCGTGGAGACCGACGACCCGCGGCGCCTGGGCGGCCTGCTGCTCACCGAGCCCGGTGTGCACTCCGTCGCGCTCGACGCCAACGGCCTGGTCGTCCAGACCACCGACGGCCGGGCGCTGTCGCTCCGGCTCCCGCAGCTGGCCCATGCCGAGGGGCTGTCGCTGCGCCGGGTCATCCCGGTCGGCGAGGACCTCGAGAGCGTCTTCACCCGGCTCACCGCCTCCGCCCGCGGAGCCGGCCGGTGAGCCTGCTCGCCATGAGCTTCCGCTCGGTGCTGCGCGGCAAGCGGGTCGTCGCCGTGACCGTCCTGCCGCTGCTCGTCGCTGTCTTTGCGCTGGCGCTGACCGCGACCGCCGACGGGCAGGACCGCACCGGCGGCTACGCCACCCTGGCCGGCGAGCTGCTCGTGCTCGTCCTCGCCCTGGTCGCGCTGGTGCTCGGCGTCAACGCCTTCGGCGACGACCGCGACGAGCGCACCCTCGGGCTGCTGCTGGCCACGACCCTGCCGCGCTCGCGGATCACGGTCGCGAAGTACGCCGCGGCGACCGTCGTCACCTGGCTGGCCTGCCTCCCGGCGACGCTGGCCTGCCTGGTGCTGGCGACCGCCACCGACCTGAGCCTCGCCGACGCGGTGTGGAGCCTGCTGCTGGCCAGCGCGCTCGCCGCCGCGGCGTACGTCGGGCTGTTCGTCCTGCTCTCGCTTGTGCTACGGCGGGCGGTGCTGGTCGGGCTCGCCTACCTGGTGCTGTGGGAGGGCCTGCTCGCCGGCACGACGACGGCGTTCCGCAACCTGTCGGTCGGGTCCTACGCCAGCCGGGTCGTGGGCGCGCCGTTCGACGTCCGGCCGTTCCTCACCGCCGACACCTCCGTCGCCGTCGCGGCACTCGTGCTGCTCGGCGTCGCGGTCGCGGCGGTCGCCGTCGCGGCCTGGCGGCTGCCCCGCGCCCACGTCAGCTGAGCTGGACGTGCTGCGACCTGGTTCGGCGCGGAAAACCCGCCCGTTCGGGACAGACCGGGCGTGTCGTTCGCCACTGTGACGGTTGTGTAACGGAATTCAGGGCATCCTGAGAGGTGATGACTGCCGCGACGTTGGACCCCACGCCCCGGACCAGCAGCGATCTGCCTGGCCGCAGAGGCCCCGTCCGACGGGCTCTGCTCGGCCGCTCCCCCGCCCTAGACGGGCTGCGCGGGCTGGCCCTCATCTGGGTCGTGATCTACCACTTCACCTCCAGCGCGGGCCCGTTCCCCGGTGGCTGGGTCGGTCTCGACGTCTTCTTCGTGCTGTCGGGGTTCCTCATCACCGGGATGCTGCTCGATGAGCACCGGATCCACGGCCGGGTCGCGCTCGGCATGTTCTACGCCCGCCGGGCGCTGCGCCTGCTGCCGGCGCTGCTGGTGATGCTGGCGATCTGGGTCGGCGTGCTGCTGCTGTTCCACGACACGACGTGGATCGCCGCGACGCCCGGCGGCAACGGCACCGGTGATCCTGTCGACGTCGGGGCGGCGCTGCGCCAGGTCGGCATCGTCCTGGTCTACGGCGTCAACTGGGTCTACGCGCTGAGCTCGGGTGACGCCCCGCTGGCGCACCTGTGGTCACTCGCGGTCGAGGAGCAGTTCTACGTCGTCTGGCCGTTCGTCATGCTGCTGCTGCTCAAGGTGCCGTCCGTACGCCGGATCTGGCCGGTGCTGGCGCTCGCCGCCGTCTCCGCCACCCTGCCGCTCTTCTACTACGACGGTGGCGAGGGCACGAACCGCATCTACTTCGGCACCGACACCCGCGCGGTCGGCATGCTGCTCGGCGCGGTCGCCGCGCTCGCGTGGCACCACCGCCGGGCCCACGGCCTCCCGTCGTGGTCACCGACCGCACGCGCCTGGCTGGGCCTGTCGACGGTGTTCCTGTTCCTGTTCACCGTCGGCAACATCCCGCTCAAGTCCCTCGCCGGCCCGGCGATCATGGCCGTCGCGGCGATGCAGGTCATCCCCTACCTCGTCGAGCGCCCGGCCTCGCTCATGGCCCGCGGCTTCGACAACCGGGTCCTCGTCTGGCTGGGCCAGCGCTCCTACGCCGTCTACCTTTGGCACTACCTGTTCGCCACCTGGCTGAACGCGCTGTCGCCGTGGGTGTCGATCCCCGTCGGCGTGAGCGCGTCGCTGGGCGCCGCCTGGCTGTCGTGGCGCTACGTGGAGGCCCCGGCCCTGCAGTACGCCAAGCGCTTCCGGCCCGCGCCGCCGGTGGTCCGTGAGGAGCAGCCCGAGCGGGAGCGGCTCGCGGCCTAGGATCGCCCGTGGGGCCGTCGCGCCGAGGCCGCGTCGAGCGCCTTGTCGGACCTGTGTTGGACTGCCTAGGTGGCGCAGACCCTCACGGCCGCGGAGGCCATCGAGCTCGTCCAGCCGGGCGACCGGGTCTGGGTGGGCTCGGCCTGCGGGACCCCGCTGGCGTTGCTCGGTGCCCTGCACGCCCTGCCCGCCCCCCGGCCCGGCGTACGCCTGGTCCACTTCCTGGCCAACGGCACGACCGTCGACCATGTCGTGCGCTACCCGCAGGAGGTCTTCTTCGTCGGGAGCAACCTGCGTGGCGCTCTGCAGGCCGGCCTGATCGACTACGTGCCGGTCCCCCTGTCGGACGTGCCGTCGCTCATGCACCGCGGTCAGTACCGCATCGACGTCGCGCTGGTGCAGGTCGGCCCGCCTGATGCCGACGGCAACTGCAGCTTGGGCGTCTCGGTCGACGTCACCCTCGCGGCGGCGCTGGCCGCCCGCACGGTGATCGCCGAGGTCAACCCGGACATGCCCTCGACCGGGCCGGCGACGATGCTGCCGCTGGACCGGATCGACGCGTTGGTGCACGTCGACGGACCGGTCGTGGAGTACGTCCACGAGCCCGCCGCCGACGGGGCCGCAGCGATCGCCGCCTACGTCGCACGCCTGGTCCCCGACGGCGCGACGCTGCAGATCGGGTTCGGCCGGGTGCCCAACAAGATGCTCCGGCACCTGTCCGGGCGCCGGGACCTGCGGGTCCACAGCGACGTCATCACCGACGGGCTGGTCGACCTGCTGGACAGCGGAGCCGTACGCCCGGGTCCCCGGTCGGTCATTGCCTCGATGGCGATCGGCACCCGGCGGTTGTTCGACCGGCTGGCCGGTCCCGAGATCGAGCTCGAGCCGCTCGAAAGCGTCTGCGACCCGGCGCGGCTCACCGCGCTGGACCGGCTGGTCTCGGTCACGCAGGCCTTCGCGGTCGACCTGACCGGCCAGGTCTGCGCCGACAGCGACAACGGCCAGACGTACGGCGGCGTCGCCTCCCAGTCGCTGATGCACCGGTCCGCGGCCCACTCCCCCGGCGGGCGGGCCGTCGTGTGCCTGACCACGCAGTTCCCCGACGGCTCGTCGCGGGTGCGCAGCGTCCTGCACGCCGAGGAGTCGGTGACGATCCCGCGCGCCGACGTCCACTTCGTCGTCACCGAGTACGGCACGGCCTACCTCTACGGCCGGTCCCTGCGCGAGCGGGCCGTCGCGCTGATCGAGCTCGCTCACCCGTCCGCCCGGCAGCAGCTGCTCGCCGATGCGGTCGAGCGCGGGCTGGTGCCGCCCGGGCAGCAGCTGCGCTCCCGCGGGGCCTACCCGCCGGACGAGGAGCGCACGGTGACGCTCAACGACGGCGGTCAGGTGCGGGTCCGGCCGGCCCGGACGGGGGATGCCGGGGCACTGCAGGACCTGTTCTACCGGATGCCGCCCGAAGATGTGTTCACCCGGTTCTTCCGCCACCTGACGAGCCTGCCGCTGTCGACCGCCGAGCACATGACCAGCGTGTCGTTCGAGGACGAGATGACCCTGCTGGCGGTCGTCGGCGACTGGGGCAGCGAGCAGGTCGTCGGGACGGTCTCCTACTACCGCGACCCGACGACCGGCCATGCCGATGTGGCGTTCATGGTCGACCCGGACTGGAAGGGCCGTGGGCTCGGCTCGGCGCTGCGCGACGTCGTGATCGATGTGGCCCGACGCGGGGGGGTCGTCGCGCTGACCGCCGACGTCCTGATCGAGAACACGGCGATGCTGAGCGTCTTCCGGGGCAGCGGGCTGCCGATGACGGCCCGCAGCTCGCAGGGGGTCACCGAGATCGTGATGCCGCTGTAGGGCTCACGCGGTCGGCGCGGTCGGCCTCAGGCGGGTGGCGCGGTCGCAAGGAAGGCGCGGGCCTCGGCCAGGAACCGGTCGAGCTGACCCGGCGGGCGGGGGACGAACGCCGAGCCCAAGGTGACCACGGCCCCGCCGCGCTGCTGCTCGTCGCGGGTCGCGGACAGCTGCTCCAGCTCGGCCATGGCGGCCGGGACCAGCCCGGGTTCGGTCAAGGCGAACAGGCCGACCGGCGCCAGGGGGTGGGCCCCGGGGTGCTCGTCGAGCCAGTCCGGGTGCAGGTAGGCGCCGAACAGGACGGCCAGGGCGGGCATCTCGGGCAGCGGCGGCAGCGTGGGGGCGGGGTGGCAGGAGAACACGTGCGCTCCGCCGCCGATGTCGTGCAGCAGGACGACCGCCGTACGCGTCTCACCCTGCCGGCCCTCGCGGTCGACGACGATGCCGACCGGCTCGTCGAGATCGTGCCGTAGTGGAGCCAGGCGCCGCGTGATGCCGGGCCGGGACGTCGAGAAGACGGTGCGGACGCGGTCGCCGTGGGCCTGCAGGACGGCCGTGGCGCAGCGGTCGGCGGTCGCGGCGTCGGGAAAGCTCGAAGCCCAGAGCGGGGTGGTGTCGTACGCCTGCGGTGGTGCCGACGTGCTGGGTGCCGGCGTGCTGGGTGCCGGCGTGCTGGGTCGTCGGGTGAACCCTGGCCTCTTCATGTCCCGCTCCTCGGGGGTCGTGGCGGGCGCATGCCGCCCGCTCGGGGGCGGTCGTCGACGAAGGCGGTCAGCACCCGCAGACCGTCACCGTCCTTGACGACCGTGACGTTCACGTGGGTGCCGGGGGTCATGGCCCCACCACGATGCACCACCGTGCCCGCCGGGACGGCGAGCGCCGTCGACGGCAGGTCGAACGAGCCGAACTCGTCAGAGTCGGCGAACCGGCGCAGCGCGTCGGCGTGGTCGGTCAGCGCGCGCTGCACGAGCTCCTCCGCGGTGCTCAGGTCGGGGAAGGTGCTGCGGCGGGCATGCACCTCCCGCGGCAGCGTCTCCAGCTCGAGACGGGCCTGGAGCGTGGCGACGCTGGCCCCCACGTGCTTGAGCAGGGTGTGGCCACCGCGCTGCTCGTGCACCGCCAGCTCCACCCGAGTGCCCAACAGCTCCTCGACCGAGGGAGCCGGCCGACCACGCAGCTCGATCACGCGGTCCTGCAGGGCCTTGGCCTCGTGGGCCTGCTTCCAGGCCGCGGCGAACGAGTCGACGGTCAGCTCGCCCTCGGCGATGCCGTTGAGGAAGCCGTCGGTCTTGACCCGGTCGGGGTCAGCGCCCGTCACGGCGGTCGCCCGCTTGGGCCAGCCGCCGAGCAGACCGCCGATCGCGATGCCGGGCCGACCGCCGGTGAGGTCGTCGACGAGCGGCGGCACCTGCTCCCACACCTGGACGACGTCGGTCAGCACGGCCCGGCCCTCCTGCTGCCGCTGCCGGTCGTGCCAGGGCATCGCGGAGTAGCCGGCGCCGGCGAGCGCACCGAGGGCCGAGGGCAGCTCGACGATCCCGGCGACCGCCTCGCGGACAACGTCGTCGACGACCCTGACAGCCCGGGCCGCCAGACCGGGCCGAGGCGCCTGCGCGGCGAGGCTGCGCAGGTGCCCGGCAGCCCGGTCGGCGGCGTCGCGCTCCAGCCGCTCCGCCTCGGCGACCGCGTGCTGGCCCTGCCAGACCAGGGCGGCCCCGGGGTCGGGTCCCAGCAGCACAGGCATATCCGGTCCGGTCCGGGAGCGGGCCAGCTGATCGGTACGCCGCTCCCCTTCGGCCTGCAGCCGCTGTCCGTGGCGCGCCAGGTCCTGGGCCTCCTCCAGCGCCCGGGCGTAGGTCCGGATCGCCGCGGCGGCCTGCGCATGGGCCCGTCCCGAGCGGGTGACCCGCCCGGCCAGGTCCTCGGTCTGCGCCCGGTAGTCCCGCCCGGACGGGCTGCTCCAGCACGGAAGCGGTTGGCCCAGCAGCTGGCGCGACAGCCGGTCGGCCTCGTCGTCGATCCGCTCGAGCAGCGCGCCGGCGCGTCGTACCTCGGTGGGGTCGGTGTGCAGCAGTCGGGTCACCGGCGAGCTCCCGCGGGCGGCGTTGACGGGGCCGGGATCGACCGGGCCGGCGTGGACGGGGCCGGAATCGACAAGGGCGGCGTCGACCGGGCCGGCGTGGACGGGGCCGGAATCGACAAGGGCGGCGTCGACGGGGCCGGCGTGGACGGTGCCGGCGTGGACGGTGCCGGCGTCAAGGCCGCCGGCCCACGGGCAGCAGTCCGCGGGCAATGGCGCTCTCCCTCTCGGCGTAGAACCGGGCGGCGTACTGCAGGGCTTGGGCGAGCTCCAGCACGGCGTCGGACAGGTCGAGGGACGCCGGAGTCCAGGCGCCCAGGAAGTCATCGAAGGCGTCACGCACCGAAGGTGTCGGCGCCTGATCGAGCAGGCCCTGCAGGTCCCAGCGTCGATCGGCCAGCTCCCGCAAGCCGTGCCCCACCGCCTGCAGCGGAGCTGCCGCAGCGCTCAGCTGGGTGGGGATGACCTGGATCGTCGGCACCGGCGCACCGTACGGATGCTCAGCCCGGCTGCGTCGGCGTTGTCCACAGGCGACACTTCATGCCCTGTCGGAGTGGCCCGCGGCAGCCGACACCGGATTGAACCGTGACCACGCGCTCGGCGTGGCATCTCGTGATCGGCTCATCCCCGCGCGGTCGTCAGACCGCGGCATGTCGACTCAGCGGGGCTCACGCAGCGATGGGGAGGAGCAGGTGCTGGCCCGCCTGAACCTGACTGCCGGCCATGTCGTTGAGCTGACGAATCTGCGCGACTACCGTGCGCGGGTCGTTGTCCGGCGCGATGCGGCGAGCAAGAGTCCAAAGCGACTCGCCCGGCTGGATGACCGTCTGCTGCACCGGCGCCGCCACCGGCGTGTCCCCCGCCGGCGCCGCCTCGCTGTTGGAGCGCCCGAACGAGAAGGTGCCGAACAGCAACGCGACCAGGGCGACAAGCACGAGGGCCCGCCCTCGCGTCGTCAGCCGGACGTGCGGGGCGGTGGTGGTGGTCTTGCTGATCGTCGTCGTCATCATGTGCTCCTTCGTCTCCCTCATCGAGCGAACGTGCGTTCGATCGAACCTCTGGGCGAGAACGTACCCACCCCCTCTGACAAAACGCCAGACACGGTCGAACATGTGTTTGATCTGTGACCTGGACAGGGCTAGCGTCTGCACCTGTGAGGCGGGCCGACGGGGCCCCAGATGCAGCGGAGGTCGAGATGGCACGCAAGCAGTCCGGAGCAGGCGAGACAGCGAAGACGGGTGTCGTCCGAGACCTTCCGGAGGGACCGGCAGATGAGGCCGGACTGACCCCTCGTCAGCGCAAGGTCCTGGAGGTGATCCGCGACTCCGTCGAGCGCCGGGGCTACCCGCCCACCGTCCGCGAGATCGGTGAAGCCGTCGGCCTGACCAGCACGAGCAGCGTCTCCTACCAGCTCTCGACGCTGCAGAAGAAGGGCTTCCTGCGCCGCGACCCGTCCAAGCCGCGCGCCGTCGACGTCCGCCTGCCCGGCGAAGCCGCTGCCGCAGTCGCGGCCGCCGACCAGGCGCAGGACGACGCCGCGGAACGGGCAGCGCACCCGATCCCCGCGTACGTCCCTGTCATCGGACGTATCGCTGCCGGCGGACCGATCCTGGCCGAGCAGGCCGTCGAAGACGTGTTCCCGCTCCCCCGTGAGCTCGTCGGCAGCGGCACGCTGTTCATGCTCAAGGTCGTCGGTGACTCGATGGTGGACGCGGCGATCGCGAACGGCGACTGGGTCGTGGTCCGTCAGCAGCCGAACGCCGAGAACGGCGACATCGTGGCCGCGATGATCGACGGCGAGGCCACAGTCAAGACATTTAAGCGGCGCGACGGCCACGTCTGGCTGATGCCGCACAACAGCGCCTTCGCTCCGATCCCGGGCGACGACGCGATGATCCTCGGCCGCGTCGTGACGGTCCTGCGCAAGGTGTGACCCGCCGGCTGGCTGTCCCGGACGCGCTGGAGGCGTCCGGGACGTCAGCTCGGTTGATCGACCAGCTCGGTGCGCGCCTGTCGTACGAGCACCTGGATCGGGTCCCCCGTCGTGGTCGCCGTCCCCGTCACGGCCCGCACCTGCGGGTCGCCACCGATGCGGTAGGTCCCGGTCCACTCGATCACCACGTAGGCGCCGCGGGCGGCGGCGGTGGCGTACTCGTGGGTCGTGCGGCCAGCGGTGCCCGTCGCCTCGACCCGTGTCGACGACCCGTCGCCGAAGAACCACGTCCACGAGTCGGCCGTGGCCGTGATCACGACGGACTGGCCGAGGATCGTCAAGGGGATGTCGTAGCTCGCCGGCGCCGCGGTCGTGAAGACCGTGTCGATGTTGACGAGCGTGTCGGGCCGGGGCGTCACCTCGGCGATGCCCTTGAGCACCACCACCCGCTGGAACTCCTGCTCGACGATGGCGGGGATGGCAACGGTCGGATCGAGGAGCGGATCCTGTGGCCCCAGGCAGACGAACGGCGGCTCGAGGACTCGCTCGAACGGCGGGTCGGCTTCGGGTATGCGTATATCGATTACTCGCCTATAGGCCCAGTATCGCGTGTCATCGAGAGCCGGGCAGGTCTCCACGGCGGCTGTACACAGTCCGACGTCCGTAGCATCAGTGTTGCCATCGCAGGTCGGCACGTATTTGACCTCGCTCCGAAACGGTGAGCCTGGCTTGGTGGAGGCCGACTCTCCGCTCTTTTCGCCCGACGCCGCACCCCTCGTCCCAACTATTGATATGCCGTCGCTATTTGCCTCCGTGCACAGGGAGCGGTTCTCCCGGCTGCATCCCGGGTCGGCGGCATCTGCTGCCGCAGCAGGCAGCCCGAGCCAGATTACGAAACCGAGAACGGACGCGGAAGCAACCGCAAGGCGCAGTGTACTCATGCCGCGACACTTTCAAACTCGACGACCGACCAACTGCCCGCTGAGCGCGACATGGATATCGTCGCCGAAAGTCTTTCCTTGCGTGGAGTCTCCCTGAGCACCTGCCCTTGATCATCCGTAACCCGCACCGCTGTGAGGTCGTACGTTACGAGCGCAGTGACTTCACCATTGACCGTCTCTGGCGAGGCCACGCTCGTGACTGCGTAGTCCCCACCCTCAAATCGTTCTGCCCCCTCCTCCCCGGCCTCAATGAGTTGAATCAGATTTGTGCAGCCGGCGCAGTCAGCGGAGCTGAGAATCCGCACATCAGAAGCATCACCCGTGGCAAAGCCCCGGTTCATCTCGCCTAAGTAGAATCGGACAAAGGCAGACGCCCCCTCCGAGCTCTCCGCCCTCGCTTCGGGAGGGACGGCCAACGGCGTCGGCGCCGGGGCCGCTGACGTGGCCGTGGCGATCGGCGGCAGGACGTTGGGGTTCTCGCCACCAGAGCAGGCTGGCAAGAGCAGCGATGCGAGCAGCAGGTACGCCCCGAAGCGGATCTTCACCGCCGGAGCGTAACGGGACAGGTCCCCATCACCTACGTGCTTGTGGAAAACCCGTCAGGAGCCCCAGCGCCCCTACAGACGCGGCTGCTCGGTCGACAGAGCGGAATCCCCAGGACTCTGGTCCTGGGGATTCCGCTTTGTCGGGGTCGGGGTCGGGGTCGGGGTCGGGGTCGGGGTCGGGGTCGGGGTCGGCTACGCGACGAGGTAGGCGTTGAGCTCCGACGCGAGCTGGGGGCCGACGCGGGCCTGCATGCGGGTGCCCTCGGCCTCGTGCTCCTCAGACAGGACCTCGCCCTCGGAGTGGATCCGGGAGACCAGGCCGCCGTGGGAGTAGGGCAGGACGACGTGGACCAGCATGTCGGGGTGCGGGACCTCGTCCTCGAGCACCTGAAGGAGCTCCGGCAGGCCCTCGCCGGTCAGGGCCGAGACCTGGACGACGTGCTTCTCCCGGCGCGCGAGGCGGCCGAGCACGAGGGGGTCGGCGAGGTCGCACTTGTTGATGACCACGACCTCGGGGATGTCGTGGGCGTCGATGTCGGCGAAGACGGCGCGGACGGCGGCGAGCTGACCCTCGGGATCGGGGTGCGAGCCGTCGACGACGTGCAGGATCAGGTCGGCGCCGGCCACCTCCTCCAGAGTCGATCGGAAGGCCTCGACCAGCTGGTGCGGCAGCAGCCGGACGAACCCGACGGTGTCGGTGAGGGTGAAGTCGCGCCCGGTCGGGGTGACGGCCTTGCGCACGGTCGGGTCGAGGGTCGCGAACAGCGCGTTCTCGACCAAGACGCCGGCGCCGGTGAGGCGGTTGAGCAGCGAGCTCTTGCCGGCGTTGGTGTAGCCGGCGATGGCCACCGACGGGACGGCGTTGCGCTCGCGCTCCTGGCGCTTGGTGTCCCGGGCGGTCTTCATCAGCTTGATCTCGCCCGCGAGCTTGGCCTTGCGGGAGCGGATCCGTCGACGGTCGGTCTCGATCTTGGTCTCACCGGGGCCGCGGGTGCCGACGCCCCCGGAGGAGCCGCCGGCGCCACCGCCCTGACGGGACAGCGACTCACCCCAGCCGCGCAGGCGCGGGAGCATGTAGGTCATCTGCGCCAGCTCGACCTGCGCCTTGCCCTCTCGCGAGGTGGCGTGCTGCGCGAAGATGTCCAGGATCAGCCAGGTCCGGTCGATGACCTTGACCTTGACGACCTCCTCCAGGCTGCGGAGCTGGCCGGGGGTGAGCTCCCCGTCGCAGATGACGGTGTCGGCGCCGGTGGCGAGCACCGCGTCGCGCAGCTCCTTGGCCTTGCCGGAGCCGACGTAGGTCTTGGGGTCGGGCTTCTCGCGCCGCTGCGCCAGGCCCTCGAGGACCTCGCAGCCGGCGGTCTCCGCGAGCGCCTGCAGCTCCTTGAGGGAGTTCTCCGCGCCGATCGCGTCGCCGTAGCCGTAGACGCCCATGAGCACGACGCGCTCGAGACGCAGCTGGCGGTACTCGACCTCGGTGACGTCCTCGAGGTCGGTGCGGATCCCGGCGACGCGGCGCAGGCCCTGCCGCTGCTCGAGGTCGAAACCCTCGCCCTCGATGTCGTGGAAGCCGTCTTCGGCGAGCAGCGTGTCGTCGAGCAGCACGCGTCCGTCGGCGGGCGTGCGAGGGTCGGAGGCGGGGGTGGCGGTGTCGCGGGCTGCAGCAGTCATCGACTGGTCAACGCCGTGCGCGGGTCGTGTCATCCCGACCAGAGTCGCACGCGGGCGGTCCCGCGGCTACGGCGTTTCCCCAGGCCTGCCCAACAGCCGTCACGGCCTCAGGGCGCCGCGGGCTTGCTGCTCACCAGCGCTGTGAGCAGTCCGACCAGCTCGGCGCGCTCGTCCGGGCTCAGCACGGCGTACGGCACGGCCGCGGACGCGGACGTGAGCTCCTCGGCGCGCTCCCAGGCCGCCCGGTGCTCGGCCGGGTCGGGGTAGGGCTCGGGCCACTCGAAGAACCGGGCGTTGGCCTCGCCGTAGGAGCCGGCGACGATAGCGGCCAGCGGGTGGATCCCGACCGCAGCGACCGCGGCTGCGTGCGCGGAGCCGCGGTGCTCGCGCAGCACGTTGAGCAGCAGCCCGAGCCGGCCGGGGGCGTCGGCGGGCCGGGGCAGCGCCCGCCATGCGGCGAACAGCGGGAGGCCGAGTGGCTCGGCGCCGTCGACGACCTGCTCCACCAGGTCGGCGGCGCGCTTGACCTCCGGTGCGTCCGGGAAGCGGGAACGGGCGACGTCGGAGCAGAACCCGGCGTAGGCCACGGCCGCGTCCATCGGCGCCATGACGGCACGGCCCTCGGCCCAGTGGGTCCGCACGACCTCCGGCGGGAAGAACGCCTCCGCCGCCATGACGACCTCCACCGCCACGTCGCCGAGCGCGCCGCCCCGACCCAGGTGGTAGAGCGCCCGGCCGCGCAGGCCCAGCTCGGCCTTGCCGCGGGCGCGCACCTCGGGTGAGGACATCCAGTCGAAGCCGAAGCCTCCGACGACTTCCTTCAACGCAGCAGCGGTCTGAGCCTCGGTCACAGGTCCAGCGGTCACAGGCTCTCCAGCCACTCGGGGGTCAGGACGCCCTCGGCGACGAGCACCGCAGGGCCGGTCAGCAGCACGTGGCCGTCCTCGCGCCACGAGACCGCGAGGTGGCCGCCGGGGACTTCCACGGAGTAGGGCAGGCCGCCGCGTGGGGTGCCGGTGCGCAGCATGGTCGCGACCACGGCCGCGCAGGCGCCGGTGCCGCAGGACCGGGTCTCGCCGACGCCCCGCTCGTGCACGCGCATGCGGATGACGTGGGGCCCGACGTCCTCGACGTACTCCACGTTGAGGTCGAGTCGGGCGGTCTTGAGCTCGCCGAGGGCGGCGACGGACGGGACTGGCACGACCGCGTGGGGGTTGCCCATCGACACGAAAGTCGCGCTGGCCCCGTCGACGTCGACGTCGTCGCCGATCTCGGCCGGCCCCATGTCGACGGTGACCTCACCCTCGCGCGAGACGTGGACGGCCAGCACCCCGCGACGGGTGGCGAGGCGCATCCAGCCGGGCTCCGCCAGCCCCGCCACCACCAGGTAGTGGGCGTAGACGCGCACGCCGTTGCCGCACATCTCGGCGATCGTGCCGTCGGCGTTGCGGTAGTCCATGAAGAACGGCGCCGCCTCAGCGTGCTCGACGCTCTCGTGGCCCAGCTCGCTCGGGACGATGCGGAGCACGCCGTCGGCGCCGATCCCCGCCCGCCGGTTGCACACGGCCCGGACCAGCTCGGGGGTCAGGTCGAGGGTGCCGTCGAGGTCGGGCAGCAGCACGAAGTCGTTCTCCGTGCCGTGGCCCTTGAGAAAGCGCATCCCCGCGGTCATGCGGCCGAGCCTACGACGCGACGGTGACAGCGCTCTGAGCCGGGACGACCGAAACGGCGCGCTGCACCGGGATCCTGGGAACCGGCCCCGGTGCCGGGACCACGCCCGCCGCGCGCCCCACCGGGATCGCCGGAGCGGGGACGCCGACGAGATGACTGCCGCGACGGTCGTGTCGCGGGCCCCGAGCTCGCCCGTGACGTCGCCCGAGGTCACGGTGGTGCCACCGCAGCAGACCCTCCCTCGCCACGATGCCGCCCGTCGCGAGGTCGACCTCCGGCTGGTGGAGCACACCCGCACGGGTGTCACCCGTGCCGTGCCAGGGCCTCGGAGAGCAGCTTCGCCGGCGACAGCGCAGCGGCGTCGAGCCACGTGACGCGGGGGTCCCGCGTGAACCAGGCCCGCTGCCGCCGGGCGAACCTGCGCGTCGCGGTGACCGTGAGCGCGAGGGCCTGCTCGAGCGACCACCGGCCGTCCCGCGCTCCGAGCACCTGGGCGTAGCCCAGCGCCCGCGAGGCGGTGACCCCCTCCCGCAGCCCCTCCCCCTCGAGCCGCTGCACCTCCTCGACGAGCCCCTGCTCCCACATCCGGTCGACCCTCAGCGCGATCCGCTCGGCGAGGTCGGGCCGGTCGACGCCGACGTAGGTGGTGGCGTAGTGCCCGTCGTACGACGTCATCGCGCCCGGCATGTGGCCGGTCATCGTCACGACCTCGAGCGCCCGGACGACACGACGGCCGTTCGTGGGCTCCATCCGCGCGGCTGCCTCGGGCGAGAGCGCCGCGAGCCGGGCGTGCAGCGCGAGCGCCCCGCCCGCCTCGAGCTCGGCCTCCAGCTCGGCCCGCAGCACCGGGTCGGTCCCCGGGAACTCCAGGTCGTCGAGGGCGGCCCGCAGGTAGAGCCCGGACCCCCCGACCAGCACAGGTGTACGACCAGCGGCGCGCAGCGCGTCGACGACGGCGCGGCAATGGACCTGGTAGTCCGCGGCCGTCGCGGTCTGCGTCACCGGCCAGACCGACAGCAGGTGGTGCGGCACGCCCTGCTGCTCGGCCGGCGTGAGCTTGGCGGTGCCGACGTCCATCCCGCGGTAGAGCTGCATCGAGTCGGCGTTGACCACCTCGCCGCCGACGGCACGGGCCAACGCGACGGCGAGGTCGGACTTGCCGGCCGCCGTGGGGCCGACGACCGCGAGGACGCGACCGCTCAGCGGACGGCGCCCTTCTCCGTCGGGGCCATCGTGGCCGAGCTGCCGACCGTGCGGCGCTGACGGCGCTCGAGCACGTTGGCGAGCGAAGACAGCGCGAGGTTGATCGCGATGTAGATCAGCGCGATGAACGTGAACAGCTGCAGCGGGTTGCCGAAGAACTGGACCAGCTGCTGGCCCGTGCGCAGCAGCTCGGAGAAGCTGATGACGAAGCCGAGCGAGGTGTCCTTGAGCAGCACGACGAGCTGGCTGACCAGGGCCGGCAGCATGATCCGAACCGCCTGCGGCAGAAGCACCAGGCGAAGGTTCTGCCCGCGGGTCAGCCCGATCGACAGCGCCGCCTCGCTCTGACCCCGGGGCAGCGCCAGGATGCCGGCACGCACGATCTCGGCGATGACCGCGCCGTTGTAGAGCGTGAGCCCGACGACCAGCGCGTACAGCGGGTCGAGCGAGCGGCCGACGACGATCGGGTAGGCGAGGAAGATCCCGAGGATGAGCAGCAGCAGCGGGAGCGCCCGGAACAGCTCGATCACGGCGATGGCCGGGAGCCGGACAAGCGGCGTGCTCGACAGCCGCCCGAAGGCCAGCAGCACCCCGAGCACGCTGGCGAGCACCAGGGCGTACACCGCGGCCGTCAGGGTGTTGCGCAGCCCCTCGGCGAGCCGCTCGTAGAGCTGGGGCTCCTCGATGAACGGCCGGTAGAGGTCGGCCTCGAACTGGCCGTTGGCGGCCAGTCGGACCCCGGCGACAGCGAACACGGCCAGGATCAGGACGGCCCCGACGACACTGCCGATCAGCACCCGGCGTCGGGCCTTGGGGCCCTGCACGTCGTAGAGCACCGTCTCGCTCATCGGGCCACCTTCACGCTGCGCTCGAGCAGGGAGAACAGCAGGCTGGCCCCGAGAGCCAGGATCAGGTAGCCGATGGCGGTGCCCGCGAGGATCCACAGGACGGCCTGGGCGTTGCTGTTGATCAGCCCCTGCGTGCGCTGCAGGGCATCGGCGACGAAGAAGGCCGAGGCGATCGAGGTGTTCTTCAGCAGGGCGATGAACACGCTCGCGAGTGGCGGGATCG
>Ga0335397_10004429_pt1 | contig 18579 bp, 16 predicted proteins | sample MAT04_FD_205740 | JGI IMG/M metagenome (GOLD analysis project Ga0335397, IMG submission 205740) | Freshwater microbial communities from Lake Fryxell liftoff mats and glacier meltwater in Antarctica - MAT-04 (spades assembly) (version 2) ... | reverse complement strand
AAAGTCCCAATGGGATGCGTTAGCTTTCTAGCCCCCTAAATCCCCCAATTCTGGGGGACTTTGAAAGGCTCGGAAGTCCCCCAGAATTGGGGGATTTAGGGGGCGGATCGGGACGTTATTTCATTGTTACTCCCTTAGTGTTGAAACAGGTGAAATGATTTTTCTGAAATTAGCCGAGGCAAAAGCGGAAGCGGAACACATTGGGACATTCAAACCGTAAGTCTGCGCCTCCTATCTCGGCAAATCTTCCAATACCCGCACTTCTACAATTTGGTTGGGCTGAATAATGGCAGTTTCAGGAGCCGATACGAAAACGCTGCCTGCCCCTGAAACTGCGCCCAATGCCACACCCGCCAAGACGCCGATTCCGGTAGTTAATCCCAGTAAAAGACCGACCACGGCACCGGCAGCAGAGTTGCGAACAACCCTGTTACTAGAAGCCTCGCGTTTGCCCCCAAGAGAGTCTGATTCGGCGGAAACCGGTCGGTTTTCCCCTTGAATGCGAATCGATCGCGCAATAAACTGACTCCCATCGCTGTTGCTTTCAAAGCTACCAATCACCTGACTATCGATCGGGATCAGCAGATTTCCCTCCCGATCGCGCACGTTTTGAGCCAGAAACAAGACTTCCTCCTGAGACTCGGTTGTTAACTTTAAGGGGGTGTCTTGAGGATAGTAGAGGCTGAGTTGGGTGTCGGCAGGAATTAATATATTGAAGGTAGAATCGACCGAAATCTCGGTGGGTGGCGGGGGAGAAGTCGTGGGGTTGTCGGTGGGGCGATCGGGGAGTACGGTTGGTTCTGAGGTAGGCTGACGCGGCGGTGTATCCGTTGTGCTGCCAGGGAGCGGTTGCCCAAAAGGAATTGAATCGTTGGCAGCTATCGTCACAGGAGCAGGAGACGGAGTGAGCGCAGGCACATTGACCGTGGCAGCAGGAGGCGTAAAGGTTGCCGGGGGCAAAGCTTGGGCGATCGGGCTAAGCTGCTGTGGCGCACGTTGTGGATCTGGTCGTTCAACTCGGCGGGCTTCTTGTCGAGCTTCTTGTTGAGCGCGGCGGGCTTGTCGATCTGCGGCTCGGGTGGAGGCTCTAGCAGATTCTCTGGTGGCTGGAGGATCGCCGACAGACGGGCGATCGCGTTGAGCTTCAGCAGCGTTTACCGCCGGGACTGGAATAGCAACTGCTCTAGGAGCGGGAGGCAAGCTGGCTGACTCAGGAACCACAACTGTTGTTGCCGCAGACGCGATAGTCGGCAGGGCGGGAGGTAAGCCTGTGGGAACGGGGCTGATATCTGGATTGGGTAAGGGGTAAGGGGCAGAACTGGTAATACTTGAGACGGAACTTGGCGAGATTGGGTTAGGTGCGACGGGCTGGGTTTGTCCAGCAGACGCTACAGGCGAAGCGGCATCGGCAACGAGGGGGCGAAGCGTCCAGCGCTGTGCGCCTTGCTCGACGGAGCCGACCTTTTCAAGCTTGACTTGTCCTGGAGCCAGTACAGTATCCGGTGAAAGTCGCAGGACAATGCGCGCTAAATCGGGCTGGAATTGGGCTACGCGGATTTGTTGAATGGCACCGCTATAGTTGCCTTCCGTGGGAACTGCGCCAACTTGAGTGCTGGGTAAATCTAGAACAATGCGGGCGGGTTCTGCAACTAAGAAGTAGCGAGGCTGCACACCTTCGGGGAGTGAGACTTCGAGTTGGTTGTTGCTGGGATTAAAGCTCCAGTTACTGAGAGTAGCGGCTTGGACAACGGTTGAAGTGAGGACGATCGCTCCTATAGCGCCCAAAAATCCTACAGCTCCCATCCCACGGCTACCGATCGCTGTCATTAGTCCAACGCTCAGCCAGAATTTTTGTACCGTAGCGCTCCGCATGGCGTCCTCACGACTGATTAACTTCTAGGTCTACTTTTCAAGTCCTAAAGGTTATATCATCTTGCAGAAAAGTTGGCACGTTTTTCAGAAAAGAATTTCGTTTTTGTCAGAATAAATTAGCGCGATCGCTTCGAGCCATCTGCAAGCGATCGACGAATCTCCCCGCCGAACGTCACATTGATTTGATCGCCAATTAATAGCGCCAACGAACTCATATACAGCCAAAGCAATAGAATAATTACCGCTCCAACCACACCATAGACTTGATTACTGCCAATGTAGCGAGCCGCAATACGCAGCACATTTGAGAGAATTGCCCAAACGATCGCGGCTAAAACTGCCCCCGGCATAATGGGCTGCCCTGGATTCCATCGGCTAGGACCGAAACGATAAATGAAGGCGAATAGCACTGCCATTGTTGTCAACGCTAAGGGAAAACTCAGCAACCACCAAAGGGCAAGCAAGTTGGTCGAAAAAACACCGCTCTGGTGAGCAATCATCCGAATCAAAATATCGCTAACAAAAATTAAGGTGGCGGCCAGCATTAGCATCAAAATGGCGCTAATCGTCAGCAAGATGGCAATTAGCCGTGCCTTCCAAAACGGGCGCTTGAGTTTACGGGGTGTTTGGTGAATTTCGTCGAGGGCAGCCATGGCGGTACTTAAGGCACCAGATGCCGACCATAGAGCAAAGATAAAGCTTAGAGAAAATAATCCACCGTTCTGGCTGGCGCTAATTTGCTCAGCAATATTTTTGACCAAACTCAGAGCCTCAACAGGCGCAACTTCACTAATGCGTCCGGCGACGTTCTGAAACGTGGTTTGGAGCGGCTTGAATAAGCCAATCGCCGTTAATACCGCCAGCATAGTAGGAAATAGAGCCAGCATGGCATTGTATGCCATCTCAGATGCCAAACCTGAGAGGCGGCGGCGGTTAGAGGCAACAATGACTTTGCGGATGGTCTTAGGTGTGAAATGGTGAAAGAAACTGCCCCATCTGCCCATTGGTTACTCTATCCTCATAGGATGTTTGACGGTAAAAGTAGTCCATTGATTATGACTATTAACGGCGATCGCGGCTTGTAGTTGTTTAACCAGGTTATCGACCAATGCTAAGCCCAGTCCGGTTCCGCCTTGGCTCCAGGGGTCGGCGTTGGGGCAGCGGTAGAACTTATCAAACACTTTGGGAAGCTCTTCTTTTGGGATTTGGGCATGGTTTCCGACTTGAAAAACAATGGCTGGATGCTCGGCGGGGTCATAGGTCACGCTTAGACAAATTTTGCCGCCCGGAGCTGTATATTTGCAAGCGTTGTTGAGTAGCTCGAACAGAATGCGCCGCAAAATAATGACATCTGAAAATAGAGTGGGCAGGTTTTCAGGCAAATCTAAGCTAAAGGTTTGCTCGCGGCTGATGAATTGAGCTTGGAAAGGTGCAACCAACTCCAGTAGCCATTCTGGAAGTTGCAAGGGTTGAAGGGCGATCGGGTGTAGTCGCAAGGGTTGGAGGGCGATCGGGCAGGAAGCCCCTTCTAAACGCTGAAATTCTAGCAAGTCGTTGATCAGGTTGGCTTCTCGGAGCGACTGCTCATCTAAAATGTCGAGGTATTGGTTGCGCTTTTCTTCGGTGGGCGCCAGTCTGAGCATTTTAATCGCCATTTTGACGTTGGCAATGGGCGTGCGCAGCTCGTGAGAAACTGTGCTGAGAAATTCGTCTTTGAGGCGGTTGAGCTTTTCGAGTTCCTGGACTTGTACCTGAGAAGCCTGGTAAAGGCGGGCTTGACGAATGGCGATCGCACATTGGTTGGCAACTTGCTCGACTAACCGAATTTCAAACTCTTTATAAATATAGTCTTCGTGATGAATTAACCACAGGTCGCCCAATACGGTTTGCGCTATGCCTTCAGCAGATTGGGTATCGACAAAAATAGGACAAGCCAAGGTCGAAACTCTGCCTCGGTCGGGGTTAGGCAAAAGGGAGCAGAACTGAAAATATTGACCCTGCTGCAATTGCTGGTAGGCTTCAGGAAAGTTTGCCATCTGTGCCACTCTGCCCCAATAAGTGGGAATCGAGTGAATATATTCATAGCGAATGGTGGAAGTGCCTTCTGCCCAGTCGTAGAGCGAGGCATTACAGCCGCCCAGTTTTAGCCCCAAAGTGAGTTCTTCAACTGCTGCTTGAAGGATCTGGGTTTCGTCTAGAGAATCGCGGACTTTGTCAGTAATCCGACGCAGGGCTGATTCAAAATCGAGCGATCGCTTTAGTTCAACAGTCCGCTCTTGCACCTGGACATTGAGCTGTTTAGACTCTTGGTAGAGAGCAGCTTGCTGGAGAGCGATCGCCACTTCTGTCGCAAGCTGCTGTAAGGCTTCTGCCTCAAACGTTTTCCAGTGACGGGTGTTGTCTATTTGATAGGCACAAATAATGCCGAGCAAATTGTCTTCCCACTGAATCACAGTCATTAACGCCGCCTTTGCCCGGTACTGCTGCATCAAACGCCGGATTTCGACAGGGCAATCTTCTGAAGGGTTGCCGTCAATAATGAATAAAGAGAGGTGCTGAAAAATTTCGGTCAGACTTCGAGCTGTGGCTTGGTCAACTGGGTCGAACAGGATGGAAACGCTACTGTGAGGCGTGGCTTCAACGGCGGCGATCGCGTCTTCTTCAGTTTGAAAGCGATAAAGCACGGCACTGTCAATGGATAGAAGTTGCCGGACAGCTTCTACAGCTTGCTTTAAAACTTCAGTAGGGTGCAATGCTTGCCGCAAATTTTGAGCAATTCTGCCTAGATGTCGATAACAATCCAACTCTTTGACGACTTGGTGGTAAGCCGCCATGCCATCGGCGTGATGCAGCGGAGTTGCTAAGAGCGACGTCTGTATGGTTGTAATTTCTTCAATACCACTCATGGCGATACCCTTTGTTCCTGATGCATCGGAAACCCAGTCCCTTCTCTCTTTAAAGCTGATGTCGATCGCTAGCAAAACCGCAGTGCCAGTGGCAAGATGTTTTCAAGTGTAAAGCCAACATTACAATTTTGTACAAGTTCCCGACCATTTTTCAGGGTCTGAACATAGTCTAAACGTCTGACTCGTAGCTGCTAGTGTTCCCTGATAGGATTTTAAAAAACAGGGGGATAACCGTTAAGTTATCCCCCTGTCTAAATAAAAACTGGTCTGGCGACAAGACAAAAATAAATAGAGCAAAACTAACTCGCGACGCTTTCGATCAGATGCCACTGTCGATTTTCGGCGATTGCTTGATTGACCAAGTTAAAAATTTGCCGACAGTGGTTATTGCTTCTCAACGGCAATTCCTCGTTTTTGACCACAAAATTCATCCTGACTTCTGCACCTGGGGCTTGAGGTTGATCAATGAGCACCTCAACAGTCACTAATTTTGCATAAGAGACATGACCAGGCAGTTCGCGGGCAACCCAGTAATCTTCCGAAGCATAAATCACATCAAGGCTACACGATCGCAAGATATCTGTCAGCAATTGCCGAAAGCGATCGAGCGACACTGCAACGGTATAGAGACTGGTATAACGAGCCATAGGCAACCCCGGACGTTTAACTTGTAGGTTTATTGGTCATGATTAACTCAATTTCAAATCCATCGCCAATATACAATAAGGAAACCGTAGTGTAAATTGCCAGATTTTACCAATGTCAATTAGAGACATTAGGGATCTGCATTGAAATAAAGTCCCAATGGGATGCGTTAGCTTTCTAGCCCCCTAAATCCCCCAATTCTGGGGGACTTTGAAAGGCTCGGAAGTCCCCCAGAATTGGGGGATTTAGGGGGCGGATCGGGACGTTATTTCATTGCTACTCCCTTACTGCTTCTACGGTGTCGCTTATCTTAGCTATGAGTCAAAACAAAGGCTGAACTAGTCTGTTTTGCAGATTAATCTTGCATCTAATTTAGAAATTCGTGTGTCTAAGCATTTTCCCGGAAAGTTTTATTTCTGACTCTCGTGATCCAGATGACCTCGGGCTTAATATTTATATTGGTGAAAAGTTAAAAAGGAATCATCCATGCAGGGTCGATTGGTAGTCTTTGAAGGGGTTGAGGGCTGTGGTAAAACAACGCAGGTGAAGCGATCGCAACTTTGGCTCACAGATTTACTGCAAGGGAACGATGTTTCGAGTTCTACGCCCTTAGTGGTCACCCGTGAACCGGGCGGCACAGAGTTATGTCAATCCATCCGTAAACTGTTGCTGACGCCTTCTACTGAAGAACCCATGCAAGATCGGACAGAGCTATTGCTTTATGCTGCGGATCGGGCACAGCACGTGGAAGGGCTACTGATGCCTCAGCTTGCTTCAGGCGCGTTAATTTTGTGCGATCGCTACACCGATTCTACGGTTGCCTATCAGGGTTATGGACGGGGCTTAGATCGATCGCTGATTGATCAGTTAAACCACATTGCCACAGGTGGGCTACAGAGTGACTTAACGCTGTGGTTAGATGTAGATGTTGAAGTGGGTTTAGCCCGTGCCCAACGACGAGGAGCGCGCGATCGCATTGAGCAAGCGACTCTTGCCTTCCATCAGCGCGTTCAGCGAGGCTTTGCCCAACTGGCACAAGCCCATCCTCAGCGCATTATCCGCATTGACGCTAGCCGCAGTGAAGCAGAGGTGACTGAGCAAGTGCAGACCATTTTGGCAGCCCGAATTAAAACCTGGTGCGAATCATGACCGCTTTTTCGGCGCTGATTGGACAATCTCAAGCGGTGGAACTGCTGAACAGCGCGATCGCCCAAAACCGCGTCGCCCCTGCCTACCTTTTTGCCGGAGCGCCTGGGGTGGGGCGCAGCCTTGCCGCTCGTCACTTTGCCGGGCTTTTACTGGCTCCTCTTAATCAGGTCGGTCAGCCCTCAAAAACCATTTCAGCCCGTGTTCAACAAAGCAATCACCCCGATTTATTTTGGGTAGAACCCACTTACCTGCACCAGGGCAAGCGGCTCTCGGCAGCAGAAGCGACAGAGCAAGGGGTTAAGCGCAAATCGCCGCCCGAAATTCGGTTAGAGCAAGTGCGAGAGATAGCACGATTTCTAGGTCGTCCACCGTTAGAAGCGCCGCGATCGGTTGTGGTGCTAGAAGATGCCGAAACAATGGCAGAGGCAGCCGCGAATGGTCTGCTGAAAACTTTGGAGGAGCCGGGAAGGGCAACGTTGATTTTAATTGCGCCCAGTGCGGAGAGTTTACTGCCGACGCTGGTGTCTCGCTGTCAGCGGATTCCGTTTCGACGATTAGACAGGGAGGCGATCGCTCAAGTGCTGACTCAAACTGGCAATGGCGAGATTTTGCAGCATCCAGAAGTTTTGGCACTAGCGCAGGGAAGTCCGGGGGAGGCGATCGCCCAATGGCAACAAATCCAGGCGATCCCGCCGGAGCTTCTAGAAGCCGTCACCCAGCCGCCCCAGTCACTGCGGAACGCTCTCGATTTGGCTCGGCAAGTTGCTCAAGTATTAGATACCGAATCGCAGCTTTGGCTACTCGACTATTTGCAATATCACTATTGGGAAACCCAACGTCAGCCAGCTTATTTGCATCATTTAGAAAAGGCTCGTCGTTATTTGCGGCAATATGTGCAGCCACGCTTAGTCTGGGAAGTGACGTTTTTAGGAATGAAGGGCGAAGCGATGCCGTAGGGGCGAAGCATTTGCATCAATACTCTGGAAGCGCAGCCTAAATTTGAGTGCAAATGCTCCGCCCCTATAGGATATTCGCAATAACCGGAAAGATTTCAAATGGGTTCTATATTTCTTTTATCGAGGAGCCTGTGTGATTAAACACAGCAGTTTAGCTCATTAATAAAGATGAACATATGGGCAATGGTTACGCATCATGACGACTCCGACCGCTTGGAATTTCTCCAGGTATCGAGCCAAATGGTGTACGGTATCATCAATTCCGGGTAGCTCGAAGTCGGGTGCGTAGTGACCGATTTTTTCCATCATTGCCTCTTGCTCTTGCGCAGATGACCCCAATCAAACCGCTATGTTAACTCAAGCCATCATATCCTGCTAACTCCTTAGCCTTCCCCCTGAGAATACAAGTTAAATGCAAGTCCCTATCCGCAAAGACCTGGTGTTGATCGGCGGCGGTCATAGCCACGCGATCGCGCTCAAAAAATTTGGCATGAATCCTGTGGCTGGCGTGCAGCTGACGCTGATTACTGATGTGTCACACACGCCCTATTCTGGAATGCTGCCGGGGTATGTGGCGGGACTGTATGACTTTGATGATTGCCACATCGATTTACGTCCGTTGACGCAGTTTGCCCAGGTGCGGATGATTGTCGATCGGGCGGTGGGGTTAGATGGCGTGAAGAATCAGGTCATGTTGCAACAACATCCGCCGATCGCCTTTGACCTGCTTTCGATTGACATTGGCAGCAATCCGGCAGCGGTGACCGTTCCAGGTGCCACGGAATACGCGATCGCCGTTAAGCCGATTTCGCAGTTTTTGACCTACTGGGATCAGATGGTGGCGGCGATCGCTCAAAATCCTAAACGTCCGGTGCGGGTGGCGATCGTGGGAGGCGGATCTGGGGGCGTGGAGTTGGCGTTTAACATCCAGGCGAGGCTGCTGAAAATTTTCAGTCAAGCGGGGCAGCCTGCGGCTCACTTGGAATTGCATTTATTTCATCGGGGCGATCGCCTTTTGCCAGAGCGTCATCCAGGAGCAAGTCGTCAAGTTCAAAAGCTGCTTGCCCGACGGGGTGTTCATGTCCATCTACAGCAGTCGGTAACAGAGGTCAGGGCGGCTTCGGTTCACTGCGAGTCGGGGTTGACGGTGGGGTGCGATCGCATTTTCTGGGTGACGCAAGCGGCGGCGGCTCCCTGGTTAAAAGCCTCTGGGTTAGCCACCGATGAGCGAGGCTTTATTTTGGTCAACGATCAGCTTCAGTCGATTTCTCATCCGCAGGTGTTTGCGGCGGGTGATGTCGCAACCATGATTCACCATACTCGACCCAAAGCGGGGGTATTTGCCGTAAGGCAGGGCAAGCCTTTAGCAGAGAATTTACGGCGCGCTGTGCAGATACCGCAAGGGTCGCACTTGTCCCAACCGTTAAAGCCTTTTGTGCCGCAGAAGGAATTTTTGATTTTGCTAGGAACGGGCGATCGCCAAGCATTAGCTTCCCGTGGCGTGTTGAGCCTACCGCCCCATCCGTGGCTTTGGCGCTGGAAGGATAGTATTGATCAAAAGTTTATGGATCAGTTTCGGAATTTGACTCTGGAGAGCATGGCGAGTGAGATGCCTTCAGAAATGCCCTGTGCAGGATGTGCTTCTAAAGTGGGTGGGGCAGTCTTGGGAAGAGTGTTGGCGCGGATTGGCGCGGGGCAGGTTGACCGGGACGATGTATTAGTGGGGTTAGCGGCGGCAGATGATGCCGCAGTGGTGACGGTTCCAGTCGGGATGGTGATGGTGCAGACGGTCGATCATTTTCGGGCGTTGGTGAATGATCCGTTTTTGTTTGGGCAGATTTGCGCCAATCATTGTTTAAGCGATTTATTTGCGATGGGGGCAATGCCTCAAAGTGCGCTGGCGATCGCCACCCTGCCCTATGCCTCAGAATCCAAACAAGAAGAAATGCTCTACCAGCTTTTATCAGGCGCAATTAAAGTTCTTACCCAATCCCAAGCAATGCTGATCGGTGGACATACCACAGAGGGAACTGATCTTTCTTTGGGTCTTTCGTGCAATGGTTTGGCTGATCCTAAAAAACTTTGGCGCAAAAGCGGTATGAAGCCAGGACAAGTTTTGATTTTGACGAAAGCGCTGGGTACGGGAACTTTGTTTGCGGCAGATATGCGGTTGCAGGCGAAGGGACGATGGATTGAGGACGCGATCGCCTCAATGCTGCTTTCCAACCAGACGGCAGCAGATTGTTTGCGATCGCATGGCGTCACGGCTTGTACAGACGTAACGGGATTTGGATTATTAGGTCATTTACTGGAAATGGTGCGGGCTTCTGAGGTGGCAGTTGAGTTAGATATTGGGGCGATCGCGGTGTTACAAGGCGCGTCAGAAACTATTCAAAAAGGCATTCTTAGTTCTCTCCATCTGCAAAACTTACAGGTTGCTGCATGGATTCACAATCATAGTAAAGTTGTCCGTCATCCGCTGTATCCGCTGTTGTTCGATCCGCAAACATCGGGCGGACTATTGGCAACGGTTCCAGTGGAGCAGGCAAGCGCCTGTATAGAGGCGCTGCACGCAGCTGGGTATGCAGAAAGTCGAGTTGTGGGAAGGGTTACGCCGCGATCGCAGTTTCCGCCTGTAACCATTACGCTGGATTGATAAAGAGTTTCTGGACGCTCTAAGAGGATGTTTGAAAAGTAGCAAATCACGAGACTTTTACGCTCGATCCCCCCAACCCCCCTTAAGAAAGGGGGCTTCGGAACTCAAAGTCCCCCTTTCTTAAGGGGGATTTAGGGGGATCTCCAGAATTGAGGTGCTTGATCAGACTTTTCAAACATCCTCTAATCTCGAAAGTTTTGAAGAGGCAGTCAATCTTGACATTAGCTACATTGCAAATTGGTCGCTATGGTTAGACTTAAAGATTATGCTGAAGACGGTCAGAGTTGTGCTGAAGAAATAGGGAGCTTATTAGAAAGCATTCGGTTGGCATGATTAAGCTCGTCCAACTCAAAGGTTGAACGCGATACTGGCTGTGCCTGGAAATGTTTCGATCGCGTTCTATAGCTTGGCTGGGGGTTGCGTTTATAGCTGGTTCTCCCTTTCATGCTACTAATCCTTGGGTAGTCATAGACAAAGGATTTACTAGCATTCTCACACTCACCTATGAACTGAAGCTAGAAATTCAGATACAGCTTGTGACAGAAGGAGGAACTGAGCCTATTTGTCCGAAGGGTTTAGTAGTAGGATGAGTGGAGGGACTGCAATTCCTCCATTCATCTATCTTTGGCTTACTGTGCCTCACTCGTTGCTCATTGACAAGTTTCTCAACGTTCCTGGCATTCTTTTAGATGTGCGCAGTCCGGCGGAATTTGCCCAGGGGCATATTCCAGGTGCTATTAGTTTTCCGTTGTTTGATGATGACGAGCGATCGCAAGTTGGGATTTGTTACAAGCAGCGCGGGCGAAATGAGGCAGTGGAATTAGGATTTGCGATCGCCGGATCAAAATGTGCGGGCTTTATTGTGCAAGCGAAAAAACTGGCGGGCGATCGCTCCATCCGCATTCACTGCTGGCGGGGTGGAATGCGTAGTGAGGCAGTAGCTTGGGTGCTAGAAATGGCAGGCATGAATGTATCGTTGCTAGTGGGCGGCTACAAAGCGTTTCGCAACTGGGCACAATCGCAGTTTTTGCTCCCTAAGAACGCAATTATTTTGGGCGGCATGACGGGAACCTGCAAAACAGATATCTTGGTTGCCCTAGCCCAGCAAGGCGCACAGGTTTTAGATCTAGAAAATTTAGCCAATCACCGAGGCAGCAGTTATGGAGGCATAGGGCTACCTCCCCAGCCTTCCAACGAACATTTTGAGAACTTAATTGCAATGCAGTGGGGAAAGTTTCAGCCTGAGCAGCCTGTATGGATTGAGGCAGAGAGTAAACGAATTGGAACTTGCCGAATTCCAGAGGCACTTTTTCAACAAATGGAAGAGGCAAGAGTAATCGAAATTTGTCGTCCTCGTTCAGAACGCTTAGCGGCTCTCGTTCAATTATATGGGGCAATGGATCGGGCAGATCTCATTGCGGCAACCGAGAGAATTCGCAAGCGATTGGGCGGACTGCGAACTCAGCAAGCCGTAGCGTTGCTGCAACAGGGGCAGATCCTGGAAGCCTCTGATATTGTTCTAGAGTATTACGACAAAACTTATACCTATGATCTACAGCGGCGAAAGATCTTAATTCAACCCGTTGATGTTACGGGTCTTTTGGCAAACACAGCCGCACAAGTCTTGTTAGAGCAGATAGAAAGGTTGTAGAAACAATTCTTGGGCTATCTAAAAGCCTCTACATAGCAATTTATGGGTAAATGATGTGCGCTTAAGGCTCTAGAACAAGGGACTTAAACCCCTTGTCTGCACCTCGCTAGATTGAAAAAGGCTATAGCTTTGAAGAGAAATCCTAATCGAGCCATGCTTCAAAGATTTACAGGTCGATGATTTCTCCAAGTTTATATGGAATTCCTAGTTGCTTCACAAGTTTTGATCAAAATATCCGTATATTTGGGAAGATGATCAAATCATTAAGATTTGCTCGTGACCCATTGGTGCGGCAACCTCACGCAGTTTTGGATATTTACTTTACAAATAGGAGAAAAACAATGGGTGGCATGACAGTTTGGTTCACAGGGTTAAGCGGTGCAGGTAAGACCACCATTCGGATGGCAGTAGAGGAAGCGTTACGCGCACAAGGGCACAAAGTCGAAGTTTTGGATGGTGACATTGTGCGGGAAAACCTGACCAAAGGGCTAGGATTTAGTAAGGCAGACCGAGACGAGAACATCCGTCGGATTGGGTTTGTGTCTCATCTGTTGACCCGCAATGGCGTCATTGTCTTGGTTTCGGCGATTTCGCCCTACCGCGATATCCGGGATGAAGTGCGGAAACGAATTGGCGATTTTGTGGAAGTTTTTGTCAATGCGCCCTTAGAAGTTTGCGAAGATCGAGACGTGAAAGGGCTGTATAAGCGAGCGCGAGCTGGAGAGTTGAAGCAATTTACTGGCATTGATGATCCGTATGAAGCGCCTCTTTCACCTGAAATTGAATGCAGAACAGATTTAGAAACGCTGGAGGAAAGCACCGCTAAGGTTCTCAATCAACTTCAAGAACTGGGCTATTTGCCAAATGACTCAAAAGCGGCGTAGGGGTCAGATTAACTCTCTGTCGCCTGTTTTGCGGGCGATGGAGTCCAACCGGTGATGCTGCGCAAGTATAGACCTCCGACTGATCCTAGAAATAGGACATAACCGATCGCCTGCACTAGATAAAGCTTTTGGGTGTACCCGAAAAATGCCTTAAGCAAAATCCCTGGAAATTGGCGATCGGGCAACACACCACTGGCATCCCACACTTGTGAACCCAGGATGCAGGATTGGTTAGGGTTTGAGCAGAGGTAGGCAAACTGTGGATCGGTTTGTGACAATAGACCGATCGCGGCATCAAATTTTCGTAAAGCGGTCACCACTAATCCAGAAACAATCAACAGCAGTAAGATGCCCATGACCTGAAAAAAGCGGCGCAGGTTGATTTTTACACCTAGTTGAAACAGCAGAAAGCCAATGCCTGTGGCGCTGATTAAACCCGTTATGGCTCCCAGAACAGGCATCCATCCCTGCTGAAATTGAGCGGCAATAAATAAAACTGTCTCGAAGCCTTCTCGTAGAACAGCGATCGCCACTAACCCAAATACGCCCCAGCCCGCTCTCTGATTTTCCGCTAGTGCCGCCCCGATCGCTCCCTCTACTTGGGTCTTCAGGAAGCGTGCCTGTTGGGTCATCCAAACCAGCATCCAACTGAGGAGAGCGATCGCCACAGTACAGAAAATGCCCTCCAATAGAGGCTTTAGCACTGCTGCATAGGGCTGATTAGAGTTTGCCAATGCCAGCAGGATGCCGCTGAATAAGATGCCAATTAGCACACTCGCTCCAATGCCAACTCCAATCCCGGCATAGACCCAAGAATTAAGGCGGGTTTGATTCGCTTTTTTAAGATAAGCCAGTACAATTCCTACAACCAAAGCCGCTTCTACCCCTTCACGGAGGGTGATGACAAAGGTCGGTAATGCGGCACTAAAATCGATCGCCATTGTTGCCTCGGGGGAGTATGGGTGGGTGATAAGGAGAACGGAAATTGCGCCTTTAGATAGATTGACTTAGCGCCTCAGATAAATAGTCTGCGGTCGCTTCTACAAGCGCGATCGCATTTTCATACATCATGCGGGTGGGCCCGAGCATGCCCACGCTGCCCACGGGCACTGAGCCACGTTGGTAAGTGGCTGACACTAGGGTGCAGGTGCGAAAAGGCTCTAAAGGATTTTCGGCTCCAATTCTGACAGTCACTCGCTTACCGCCAGGTTCTGCCGCTTCAAAAATCAACGACAAAATCTGATCTTGCTCAGACTCTAGCAGTTGCATAATGGTTTGCACCTGCTGAATTTCTGCAAATTCAGGTTGTCGTCGTAGCACTTCAGCCACACCATTGATTAAAATTTGAGTTGAAAAGGAAGTTTGACTACGCTGGCTCAGATCGATTAACGATTTGCGCAAAAGATTAAGGTAGCGCTCGAATTCTTGTCCTAGTTCCTGTTGGTCAAGTCTGGCAATTTCACTAAGCGATCGCCCCTTTAGTCGATCATTCAAAAAATTGGAGAGGATCTGTAATTCTCGATCAAGCTGCTCGGCAGGTGTCACCTCATCATCAGGCACGGGCGGCAGATCTATCAACATAGATTGGGTTTCGTAGGAATCGAGCACCACAATCAGCATGACGCGCCCCGGATCAATCTGCACTAGCTGGAGATGCCGCATGGAAGCAGTATTGGTCTGGGGCATAGTCACCAGGGTGATGTAGCCGCTCAGAGTAGAGAGGATTTGGGCGGCTCCTCGCAACACTGTCTCGAAGCTACGATCTTCCCAATTGACTTGTGCAGACAGCATTTGATCGATCTGACGGGCGATCGCTTCTGACGGAATTACCAACTGATCGACATAGATTCGATAGCCCGAATCAGAAGGGACGCGCCCTGCCGAAATATGGGGCTGGTAGAGTAGCCCTGCTTTTTCTAAATACCCCATAGCATTGCGGATGGTGGCAGAGCTAACCCTAGGATTAAAATCTTCGAGCAATGCCTCTGAGCCGACTGGTTTGGCCGTAGCAATGTAGTGCCGTATAGTTGCCCCCAACACCTGTTGCTGACGAAGATTGAGCGTAATTGCCATAGCGTTTAGAGAGCAAGAATTAAGACTAGATTAACGAATAATAGAGGTTTCTGCTTGACATCCTCCCCGACGTAAACGCACGGGGATTCCAAGAATCACTTCTTAGATCTTTCTGCTTCATCGCAACTGCCATCAGACTTATGCCTATCCGGTCTTACGTTCGCTCCACAGACTTTCACCGCAAGCCCTGCGGCGAGTATGTTTTTGGCTGCATTCACATCCCGGTCATGGTAAGCGCTGCACTTGGGGCAGTCCCATTCTCGGATGTTGAGCGGCAACTTTTCAACGATGTGTCCACAGTTGCCACATCGCTTAGAACTCGGAAACCAACGGTCAATCCTGACCAGAGTGCGACCATACCACTCGCACTTGTATTCAAGCTGTCTGACCAACTCACCCCAACTGGCATCACTAATTGCCAGGGAGAGTTTTCGGTTCTTCACCATATTCTTCACAGCCAAGTCCTCAACGGCGATGGTTTGGTTTTCACGCACCAATCGAGTCGTCAACTTGTGAAGGAAATCGAGTCTCGCATCACTAATTTCCGCATGGACTTTAGCGACTTTGAGACGGGCTTTGTAACGGTTGTTAGAACCCTTTTGCTTGCGGCTCAACGCCTTCTGCACTTTTCGCAGTTTGCGGCGTTTGGCGGCAAAGCCTTTGGGGTTAGCAACCTTCTCACCTGTACTCAAGGCGATCAAGCTGGTGATGCCCAAATCAACCCCAACCCTTTGAGGAGACTCAGGCAATGGCTCAATCTCAACGTCAGTTAACAGAGAAACCGTCCACCGACCGGAGGGTGAGAGCTTCACCGTTACGGTAGAGGGTTCAACGTCTTCTGGAAGGGTGCGGCTCCAACGAATGTTGAGCGGTTCAAGACACTTTGCCAGAAACAGTTGACCATTCCGCCATTTGAAGGCGGACTTAGTGAACTCTGCATTGCCGCCATTTCGTTTCTTCTTAAAGTTGGGGTATTGCGCCCGTCCTGCAAAGAAGTTAGAGAACGCGGTTTGCAGATGCCTCAATCCCTGTTGCAGGGGAACGCAACTCACCTCATTGAGGAAGCTAAGACTTTCGTCTTTCTTCCATTCAGTCAGGCTTGCAGAAGTCTCACTGTATCCGACTCGCTTCTGGTCTTTGTACCAGGCATCAGTCCGCAAAGCGAGGGCGCGGTTATACACCAAACGAGTACAGCCCATCGTTCTTCTCAGCAAGGTTTCTTGCTCAGGAGTGGGATAGAAGCGGTACTTAAAGGCTTTTTGCGTCATACCTCACATTATAGTATTTATTCTGTGAGACGCGCAAAACGAACAGTAAAGCCGTCCTTTAAGGACAGGGTTTCCACCCACATTTTCCGATGATCAGTCTGGGCATCCTTAGTACCGAGGTACGGCAGAATCTATCGTGACTGCATATTCTTCAACGCCCCCGACCACGTTACTAACGTCAGTAAAACCTTGCTGGGTAAGCCATTGGCACATTTGGGCAGAGCGGATGCCATGATGACAGATCACAATGGTTTCAGCATGGGGATCAAGCTGTGTTGCAATTTGCGTTGACCATTCGGCAAATTGACTGAGGGGGAGGCTAGCAAAATTAGGAAGACTGGCGATCGCCAATTCTTCAGGTTCGCGGACATCGATCATTTGGATCTTTTTCTCTGCTGCCATACAGTTGGCGAGTTCAGTGACGCTAATAGTCTTGAATGAAGATGAGTTCATAGGGAAGGCTTCGAGGAGTTTTCGGTTTAGAGTTCTATGGGAACTCTTTAATTAACCTATCAGAATGCTGGATCTGCTCAACTGCAAGACCTCAGTTCAAGATCTCCACAATTTTCCGTTTCAGAAGACTGCTGAGCCTGTCAATCGTACAAATACGGTCACAAAATTATCCAAATCTTTAACTTTCATCATATCAGCCCGTAAAGTGCGGATGCGGGGTGGCACCCATTATTGAACAATGAGTTCAAGTGTGAAGGGGGAAAATCATGGGTAAGCGATTTATTCAAGCAGCGACTATCACTTGTCTGCTTTTTTTAGTAATGGAAGTTGGCTCAAGCCCAACCGTAAAGTCCTCTTCAGGTTCGACCCATCAGGTTCTCACTGATGACCCTGAAACTATGTTTCCGGCTCTAAAAGCAGTTTTTCAATAGCTTCAAATTCGGCGTTGCTGAATCGAGATATGAATGGCTGAAATTCCCATCACCCTAGCCCTCTCCCAAATGGAGAGGGGAAAAGAACTCTGGCTCCCTGCTCCAAATGGAGAAGGACTGGGGATGAGGGGAAATCATATCTTAATTCAGCAATGCCTCAAATTCTTAGCTCGACTTTGAGTAGTCCAACCAGCATACTGTTATAAGCCAGACTAGTTATCCAGTAAAGCTTTTAGGGTTTTCGCTCTGCCGGTTTTGGCATAAAGCCGAGCTAAGAGGATGTTTGAAAAGGATCGCCAACCATCGGTAGGGGCGGGGCATTCGGCACAAAAGTTCTCGAACTCACCAAAAAGTGGTCGTCCGAATGCCGCGCCCTTACATCCTGATGTTACACCGACGACTTTTCAGACATCTTTTAAGAGGCTTTGGAGGCTTGGTTGATTTTAGAAATCTTTGCCAAATTTTCGGGGTAGAGCTTGACGGGTAGAGCCTCGGCGCTGCTGTCGTTGAGCGATCGCCGTATTTCTCCTAAGTACAAGGGTTGGGAAAGCCCATCTTTGACATGAACCATAGTGCGTGCCCGAATCAGCATTTCTTCTCTGCCGCGCCCTAGGCGTCCGGGGGAGAACAGATCGCTGGCGGCTTGTTGCAGGGTTGCGGTGAGTTGCGATTCGGTGACGGTGGGCGCGACGACGATGGTAGCTAGGGTGGAGCCGCCATCGTAAACGGTGGTGAAGCGGGCGGCACCGGGAATAGTAGTGCGGGTAATGGGAACCAGGCTGAGGGCAAATAAGCCAACGGTCAATACGACCATGAAGCCTGTTGCGCCGACTAGACGGAACCGAAAGCCCCATTTGAACAAAAAGCTAATTCCCGTCGCAACAACACAAAGAATTACAAAAAGCCCTGACCATTGGGTGTAGGTGAGAAAGTCGGAAGTGGATAGCATGATTATTCGTTTGTGACAAAACCAACAGGCTGGGGAGTGGACATTTCGATCGCCGCCTTCAGCGTGTGCCACGAGAGATTAGCACATTTGATGCGCACAGGAAACTGCGCTACGCCGCGCATGGCATTAAGTTTGCGGAATTCTTGAGGAAATTCGGCTTCGCCTTTCATCATCGATTGAAAGCGCTGAACCATGTCTGCCGCTTCGGTGAGGGTTCTGCCGCGAAGTGCTTCTGCCATCAGGTCGGCGGAGGAGATGGCGATCGCACAACCTTCGCCCTCAAATTTGACGTCTTCGATGCGATCGCCATTGATCTTAAGGGTCAATTCAATGGTGTCGCCACAGGAGGGATTGTGCCCCTTTTGGTAGCGATCGGCGGGGTCGGTTCTGCCTTTGTGCCGGGGTTTTTTGTAGCGCTCTAAAATGACCTGTTGATACAGATCGCGCATGTTATCCAAAGACATAGTGGGGGTTGCTCAGAGTCAACGATTCTATCTCCATCCTATCAGCATCACTGAATTTGGGGGGTAGATGTGGGCTGGAAAGGAGGATTCTTGTTCAAGTGCGATATTCTCAAGAGGAAATGTTGCTTTCCCAAGAAACCGTTTGTGAGCAAAGGCTTTGATCCCCCTAAATCCCCCTTATTAAGGGGGACTTCAGAGTTTTTGTTCGGTTCCCTCCTTGTT
>Ga0335397_10004428_pt1 | contig 18581 bp, 18 predicted proteins | sample MAT04_FD_205740 | JGI IMG/M metagenome (GOLD analysis project Ga0335397, IMG submission 205740) | Freshwater microbial communities from Lake Fryxell liftoff mats and glacier meltwater in Antarctica - MAT-04 (spades assembly) (version 2) ... | reverse complement strand
TAATTTTACATTTGCAGGCATAAGCGGTTTTAAACGTGCTACAAAATCGATAAGCATATTTTCGCTTGTAGGCTGGTAATCAACTAATATTGTTCGCCCGAACATTTCAGCATCGGGTTTGAAATCATCCACCGATTCCTTGTTCAGAACCAACGAATGATCGAATTCGTCAATAATACAGCCACGTACAATATACTTCAGATCACCAAAATCCATGACCATTCCCAATTTTGTCGAGGCTTTATCCGAAACAGGTACACCGGTAACGGTTACCAGTAGCTCATACGAATGTCCGTGAATATTCCTGCAAAGTCCGTCGTAGCCTTTGAGAGCATGAGCCATTTCAAATTTGAATTCCTTGGTTAAGCGGATCGTTTGCAAAGTATTTGGTTTAATTATTTTTTAATAATCCTGGCTTGGTATAGTGTATTGTAATCATTTAATGCCAGGCGCAAAAGGTAAAATCCTGAAGGCAGTTCTTCCATATTCACTATTGCGTGGTCGCCGGTAATAACCAGATTTGTATTTACCTCAACTCCGGTTGAGGAATAAACAACAAATGTATAATTTTGTTGATTGAATTCCGGAGGCAGCGTTATAGTGCATTTTGATGATGCAGGATTTGGATAAACCTGAAGTGCAACCTGGGCAGGCTGGTCAAAAATACCGGTATTGCTCCCCCAAATGCTGTTGGCATACTCCGGGTGGTCGATAAACGGGTTGCGGTTATCCTGGATAGTATAAATGGCATTATTTCTGTTGATTTCCTTTTGCGAAACAGGGTCTTCCTGTGCCCAGATTAAAAGCATGGCTCGTGCCCAGGGTTTAAATTGCGAACCGGTCACCATTGCGCTGCCCGGCCATCCACTATCTTCTTTATAGTACCTGGTTGCCATATAAAAATAGTTGCGTGCAAAATCGCCTTTATATTCGTCACGTGGCTCAAAAACAACACCTGTATAACCCGGGGTTGCGCAATCCCCCAGCCTTGATCCATTCTGTGAAGTCCACGATGCCGTGCCAACCTCCCCGTAAGGATAATTTGAACGCCTTCCGTTTACATACCCGTCAGTCGGCACAAGGTGAAACATATCCGTGTACATAGGGTTTCCATCGTTAAACCAGCTTTTAGGCCAGGAATGCTCGCGATTATAACAATCGCTTTCACCGCTGTAATTGCCGCACTGGTCACTGCCAAAAGTAAATTCATACGGGGGAGTTCCTCCAGGAATGTCAGAATACATATCCCAAACTTTACCGTTTGATTTCTTATCAGTTGTTTGAAAATGAGTCCATAACGAAGCATACGAAACAGCCGTATGGTTATCGATAATATCATGAAGAGCTTGTTGCAAAGCGGTACCAAGTTTCCCGGCAGCCGGATCATAATAACCCTGAGGCGGCTGTGCTTTGGCAGTTGATATAAGTAAGGTCAACAGGAAGAAAAGAAGAGTTTGTTTCATTCGGGTAAGTTTAAGAATGGAATAATTTCGTGTTTCAGAAACCGGTTAAATTAATTGCAAGTTTTATAGCAGCCGCCAGCAACAGCAAACCACCAACAGGGCCAAGTTTGAGTTTAAGTGACTCTTTACCCATTCTGATAGCCAGGAGTAGTGCTGTAACTATTCCTGACAGCAGGAATAAGCCTATCAGAATCCAGTGTAAGTAGGCATGAAGGGACAGCAACCCTATGGAAATCCCGATTGCCAGGGTAGTTATTCCCTCGGCCAGAGCTGCAAAGAAAGTTACCTTGCTATCCGTGTAGTCAAAAGTCCTATCCTCTTCCCGCGTACGAATGCCGGTAAGCAAAACTTTAAGACCAAAAATAAACATAATGCTCAGGCTGATCAACATGTTTATCCTGACCTCAAGGCTGCCGGTTTTGTAGCCTATCCATATACCTGCTCCTGCCATAACAAACTGTACCAGGAACATTATACCTGTATAATTAACTTTTCGAATTAATGGCTCAGCTGATAATACCAATCCTGCATTACTATAAACTATCCAGGAGTTGAAAACCAGGGCGAGGGCCAATATTACAATTTCGAAGTTATTCATCGCTTTGTAAAAACTATCAGGAAGAATAAACCATTGCAGTAATCACCTCAAGTTGCACCCGATCTGTTTCATCAAAGGAACTGAACGAGATACTATCGACATCCAGCACTGCCAGTATTTTCCCTTCAGCGTTGCGCACAGGCACTACAATCTCGGAATTGGATCGGGAATCACAAGCTATATGACCGGGAAATTTATGCACATCAGGCACTATTATACTTTTATCCTGTTTAACAGCAGCCAGGCAAACTCCTGTTCCCTGCAACACCTGGCAGGCTACCGGTCCCTGGTATGGACCTACAATCAGTATATCATCATGTACCTGGTAGAAACCGCACCAGAAAAAATAGTCGAACTTATGACTTAACACGGCAGCTATAGTCGCCATCCGGGCCACCGGATCGGCAGTTTTGGTGAGCAAACCTTTGAGTTGACTAATAATCCGCTGGTAACGGCCTTCTTTTTTCGTAAAGTCCATGTACTAAAAATAGCCGACAAAGATACGAACAATCAGCGAGTATTCAGGAGTTACTTTGGGAAAAGGAATTCAGAAAGGGACGAAGTACGATTGAGGAAGTACGATTGAGGATTATAACACTTACAAGCACTACAAATCGTAAATCGTAAATCTTAAATATTTTTACCGATTTATATTTTCCGAAGCTTAACTGTGAAGTGTCTCAGAATCGGAGCTTCCTGATCTATGGCAAAGCCTGTGGTGATCTGGTGCCTGCGTTCGTACACATTACCCATGGCAACGGCTACGTAATTCATATGATCGTTGGTATACGTGCGGCGCGGAATAGCCAGGCGAAGCAATTCGAGCGTTGGATAGCGGTTTTCGCGGGTAACCGGATCGCGGTCGGCCATGATAGCACCGATTTCGACACCTCTGACACCTGCTTCGATGTATAATTCAACAGCTAAAGTCTGCGCTCTGAAATGTTCCTTTGGCATATGCGAAAGCACTTTGCTGGCATCAATAAAAATAGCATGTCCTCCATAAGGCATCTGAACCGGAACGCCGAATCCTGTAAGTTTACTACCCAGCAAAGCTACCTGGCCAACCCGTGATTTCAGGTAATCAAATTCAGTGGCTTCGTATAGACCCTGTGCAATAGCATTAAGATCGCGACCGGCAAGACCTCCATAAGTAAGAAATCCTTCGAACATTATATTGAACACTGATGCCTGGCGGTGCAGTTCAGGATCACGAAGTGCAATAAAACCACCAATATTGACAATTGCATCTTTTTTGCTGCTCATGGTCATGCCATCGGCATAGGAGAACATTTCGGCAACAATTTCGCGTATGCTCCGGTCCTGCTGACCCTCCTCACGGGTTTTGATAAAAAAAGCATTTTCAGCAAAACGTGCCGAATCGAAAATAACCGGCACATCGTATTTCTGCGCAAGCTGCTTGACCTCCTTAATATTGGCCATTGAAACCGGCTGACCGCCCGACGAATTACAGGTAATGGTAACAATGATCATCGGAACCTGTTCGCGTGGATACTTTTTAAGTACCTCCTCAAGTTTATTCAGATCGATATTCCCTTTAAACGGATGATCGATAGTGGTATCAAATGCCTCATCGATAGTACAATCCACGGCAGTTGCCTTGCGAAACTCAATATGTCCTTTGGTTGTATCGAAGTGTGTGTTACCAGGAACCACATTACCTTCTTTAACCAGAACGCTGAAAAGAACATTTTCGGCAGCGCGGCCCTGGTGCGTGGGTAAAAAGTAATCGAAACCCAGTAAGTCTTTTATTGCCGCTTTAAGTTTATAATAGGAGGAAGCTCCGGCGTAACTTTCGTCGCCAAGCATCATTTCACTCCATTGTTTGTCACTCATCGCGCCTGTGCCCGAATCGGTAAGCAGGTCGATAAAAACCTGGTTGCTACGGAGGTTGAAGAGATTATAGCCTGCTTCTTTTATCCATTGTTCGCGTTGTTCGCGTGTACTGCAGCGGATGGACTCCACCATTTTAATCCTGTAAGGTTCAGCAAAAGGTAATTCCATGTTATTAAAATTTAAAAATAAAAAAATGTATGATTCAGTATATCAATTAAATAAAGATCACAAATTCATCGCGTCTTTTTATATTCCTGAATATCCACTTTCTAAATCGTAACATGATGTAAGCTTTATCTACTATAATCTGAAGCATCAAATATACATTATTTTGTTATAAATCATAAAAAAGCGAACTTTGAAGAAAAAAAAACTTTACTGCCCTTTTTATCCTTAATTAGTGTGAATAAGTAAACGAGTTAAAAATGAGTTCTACCCACGCGCACCCTTTAGTCCCCGTAGGGGAAAGTCCTCGCGCTCAGAAGATTGAGTTTTGTTTACCAAACCTAAAATTAAAGAAAATGAGCATGTTTAAGCAAAATGATGAGTTTTCTTACTGACACTAATTACAATGGTACAAAAATTATGTTTTAAAGTTTCCTGCATTTTGATTCTTTTATTTTCAATTTCCTGCGTTTCGGGGCAACAGCATAAGAAACCAGAGTTTACAAAATCGAAAGTTTATCCGGTTGTTAGTTGCACTTCGGATACAAACTTCTCGTATGCACTGTTTTTGCCCCCGGACTATGAAGCGGAAAAACCTTGCCTGGTATTTATTTTATTTGACTCACATGGTGACGGATTGCTGCCGGTAAATCTATTTAGTGCCGAAGCAGCAAAAAACGGATTCATGCTGGCCGGATCAAATAATTCAAAAAACGGAATGCCTGCTGAACAAACAACCGCTATATACCGAAGTATAATAGCTGACCTTACAAGCCGGTTCACAATTGAAAAGAAGGCTATTTACCTGGGAGGTTTCTCAGGCGGATCAAGAGTAGCGGGTGCGGCAGCAATTACCGAAGGAGGTGTTGCAGGCGTTGTGGGATGCGGAGCAGGAATGCCAAATATAAACCGGAAACCAGTAAATAAATTCAGTTACCTGGCTGTAGCCGGAAACCAGGATTTTAACTTTGCCGAGATGCAGCAATTGGATCAATCGCTCGAACAGGCCGGCTATCAGCATCATTTACTTGTTTTCGACGGAACACACCAATGGCCACCCAATGAAATAATTCCAGATATTTTCACCTGGTTGCGATTTGATGCCATGCGGCAAAATGCGATTCCGGTTGAAAAAAATGAAATAAACTCGTTTATTGAAAAGAATGACAAAGAAGCAGGTAAATTATTAGCAGAAGGTAAATCTGCACTCTTGCTGGAAACATACATTAAAATGATGCATTACCTTCAGGGACTGACCGATGTAACGCCCTTGCAGGCTGAAATTACAAAGCTGTCTGCTGATAAGGAGGTGGTTGCGTATCACGAAAAGCAAAAACAAATCCTGGCAATGGAACAAGAACTTCAGCGTAAATACTCACCCGAAATACAGCAAAAAAATGCAGCGTGGTGGACAAGTGAAACTTCAAAACTCCGGTTGCAGGCAGAAAATCCCGGAAGCCAGGAAATGAGTTCGGTTTATAAAAGAGTTCTGGGATACCTGAGCCTGAATTGTTATATGTACTCAACGGGTGCGTTAAAGCAAAATGACCTGGCTGCTGCTGCAAAATATATTGAAATATACAGTCTCGTTGACCCTTCCAATGCCGAACACCGCTACCTTGCAGCAAAAGTTGCAGCACTCAACCATCAGCCCGAAACAGTTTTCGATAACCTGAAACAAGCCTTTGACCTTGGTTTTAAGGATATCATGCGGTTAAAATCTGATGCTGACTTTAAACCTTATCAACAGGATGAAAGATTCAAGAAACTATTGTTGGTTATACCGCAAATGGAATAGAATGTTGAATGGTAAAAGTCCAAAATAATTTTTATGCAATGCTTAGGTTTTGGAACCTGGAACCTGGAACCTGGGTTTTAGATTGCGGAAATTTATCCCTCTTTTAGTAATAAATCTTCGTTTGCCTACACATAAAATTATCTGCTGAAGCAAAAATACTTCAGCAGGTTTTTTCTTTTCCTGGTTGAATTAAATATTTAACAATTGCAATATTTGTATGCTGTATTCTGTATTTTTGTATCATCAACATTCAACTGTCCCCATCCATCCCGCAACTGAATTATTTAAATGGCCAGCCGTATTTATGCCGATCGTAAAATAGTGATTATCAGTACATTTCTATTCGTTGGCTTCATTTATGTTATACGATTATTTTACATACAGGTTATTGACAGGAGTTATACGCTATCTGCTAACAATAATGTTCTCCGTTATGTTACACAATTTCCGGCTCGCGGCCTTATTTACGACCGTAACGGGAAGTTGTTGGTTTACAACGAGGCTGTATATGACCTGATGGTAATACCACGGCAGGTTAAAGATGTAGATACTGCCGAATTATGCCATTTACTCGATATCTCTCCGGAAGGTTTCCAGGAGCGGATGAAAAAAGCCAGGGACTATTCACCCATGCTGGCATCGGCATTTGAAAAGCAGATTTCCAAGGAAACCTATGGATATATTGAAGAGAAACTGTACAGGTTCAGAGGATTCTTTGTGCAACCACGTACACTTCGAAAATACCCTATGTCGATAGGCGCACACCTCTTAGGTTATATTGGTGAGGTAACGCCGGCCCAGGTTGAAAAGCGCGAGTATTACAAACAAGGCGACTATATTGGCATCAGCGGAATTGAACGCGCCTACGAGAAAGAACTTCGTGGAGTAAAAGGGCTGAAAATCCGTATGGTTGATGTTTTTAACCGTGATGTGGGGAGTTTCGAGAATGGCCGCTACGATACTGCTTCAATAATGGGCAGCGACCTCTACACCGGCATTGATGCTGATCTGCAGGAATACGGTGAAAAACTTATGGCAAACAAACGCGGAAGTGTGGTTGCCATTGATCCAAAAACCGGTGAAATCCTCTGTTTCCTTTCGAGCCCGGGATATGATCCTAACCTGCTGGTTGGAAGAGTCAGGGGTAAAAATTATAATGCGCTGAATGAAGATCCGATCAAGCCATTATATAACAGAGCCATTATGGGGCAATATCCTCCGGGTTCCACGTTTAAAATGGCCAACGATATGGTAGGGCTGCAAATGGGAGTAATTACAAAAACAACCCGCTTTAGCTGCCAGGGGAAAGGCTCCTCCCCTATTAAATGCACCCACAGCCACGTTTCACCACTCGATGTATATATGGCTATACAGCAGTCGTGTAATCCTTTTCACTGGCAGGTATTTCGTGCTATCATGAACGACCAGCATTATGAAACCACCAAAGAACGTTATGATGTATGGCGCAGGCATTTGATGAGCATGGGTTTTGGCCGCACTCTGAATACTGACCTGGCCTTCGAACTGAAGGGAAACCTGCCTCCATCCGAAGTATTCGATAAAATTTATGGCAAAAACCACTGGAATGCCATGACAATACGTTCCTTATCCATTGGTCAGGGTGAAGTTCTTACCACGCCTCTGCAACTTGTTAATTATGCCGCAATGGTTGCTAACAGGGGTTTCTTTTATCCACCGCATGTAGTAAGAGGAATCGGAAGCGAAAAAAACAAGACCAGGTTTTCCTCACAAAAAAATGTTGCCACTATTAATCCTGAATATATTGATGTTGTAATCCAGGGAATGATGGAAGTTTTCGCCGGAGCACACGGAACCGCCAGAGCATACAAAATTGACAGTATAACCATGGCAGGAAAGACCGGTACAGCCCAGACTTCGAGCGGGAAAGACAATTCAAATTTTATTGCTTTTGCGCCAGTTGAAAATCCCAGTATTGCAATCTGTGTTATTGTTGAAGAAGCAGGTTATGGTTCAACCTGGGCCGCGCCTATAGCTTCGCTGATGATTGAAAAGTATATTACCCGAAAAGTGAAACGCAAGGAAATTGAAGACCGTATGATTAATGCTAACCTATTGAATAATTGAAAGAACAAAAAGGATTATTCCGTTATATAGACCGTACATTGGTACTGTTATATCTCACGCTGGTGCTGATGGGCTGGATCAGTATTTATGCGGCCGTGTACAACGAAGAACACGGAAGCATATTCGACTTATCGCAATCGTACGGCAAACAGATGCTGTGGATAGCTACTTCGCTGGTAATAGCAGCTATGGTTATACTTACCGACGCTAAATTTTTTAATGCTTTTGCCTATCCTATTTACATTGGAACCATTTTTTTACTGGTAATTGTCTTGATTTTTGGAAAGGAGATAGCTGGTTCCAAATCGTGGTTCCAGATTGGTGAATTCAGACTTCAACCTGCCGAATTTGCAAAATTTGCTACAAACCTGGCCCTGGCTCATTTCCTGAGTGCCCTCGATTTTGATTCCCGAAAGCGAAAATCGCAGATAATTCCATTACTTATTCTTGCGGTGCCTGCTGTACTTATCCTGCTTCAGAATGATACCGGATCGGCCATCGTATATGCTTCGCTTGCACTTGTGCTTTACAGGCAGGGAATGCCGGGAAGCATTCTCCTTCTGGGTGTGGCTGTGGTTATACTTACTATCATGGCACTCCTTTTTAACCAATATATTGTAATTGCTGTAATAGGAGTACTTCTGGCAGGTTTCATCTTTTTTATCCGGCGTACCCTGCGCAATTTACTTACTGTAATTGGAATTTTTATTGTAGCAACTCTATTTATTCTGAGTGTTGATTATGCTTTCGAAAATATACTGGAACAACATCAGAAAACACGTATCAATGTGCTGCTGGGAAAACAAATTGACCTTAAAGGAGCCGGGTATAATGTTAACCAGTCGAAAATTGCAATCGGGTCAGGAGGATTCTGGGGCAAAGGTTTCCTTAACGGAACACAGACAAAGTTTAACTTTGTACCTGAACAAAGCACTGATTTTATTTTCTGTACGGTTGGCGAAGAATGGGGATTTGTAGGCTCATTAATTGTAGTATTACTATACCTGGCTTTATGCGTACGAATAATTCTGATGGCGGAGCGACAACGCTCGGATTTCAGCCGTATATACGGATACGGCGTTGCCTCTATTTTATTCTTCCATTTTTTTGTTAATATCGGGATGACCATAGGTATTATGCCGGTAATCGGTATCCCTTTGCCTTTCTTCAGTTATGGAGGATCGTCGCTATGGGCATTCACCATCCTGCTGTTTATTTTCATAAAACAGGATTCGAACAGGCTCCAGCTGGTATAAACAGGAGTTGCTTATTGATTTTTCTGCCTTCTGAATAACAAACATATTATAGCCTAACCTTACCAGGGCAGAACCAGAAAAATAATTCAAAAAGCAAAATTCAAAAAGCAAAATTCAAAAAGAGTATTCAAAGAGTATACTATTTTTAAAGCAAACGAGAACATCTTTTATGGAACTATTCTCTTAATGGTACAATTTTGAATGCATTGAATGACCAAAAACTTTGAATTATGAATTAATAGAAATGAATATTGTGCCAAAAAAATGCTTCAACATAAAGTTTAGATGTTAAATCGTATTGAAATCTACCGAATATAATGCCGGCAACCAGTATTCAACAGTATTTGTTATTATTCCTGGAAGTTCCTCCTTCAAAAAAAAACACCTATACGCCTTTCTGACTTTGTTCTTTTCAAAGGGTTCCTTCTTATCATGCCGGGCATAAAAAAAGCCGCTCCTTTAACTGAAGCGGCTTTCTGTCATATGATAATATCTTTTAATAGAAAATCAACCTGTTATCTTTAATTTCGGCTTTCTCCTGCAGAATGTTCGACAGCATTCCGGCTCGCCCCTGGAAATACATTTCCATCTGTTTTTTCTGGTTGGTAAAATCGGTGGTTGCAGGAGCTTCTTTCATCTGATCGAGAATAAAAACATATACACCCTGTTCCCCTTGAACCGGCCCGGTTACCTGGCCGGCTTTAGCTGAGAATATCTGTCCGGTTAAATTTGCCTCATGACCATAGTTAGGGATATTGGCACTTGCGAAAGATACATCCACAGTATCGATCCTGATATTTGGAAACTCCTGTATAAGAGCATTAACGTCCTTTAGTTTTGCAAACTGGTTGTTAACCTTCTTCATAAGGAATTCGGCCTTTTTCTCGCGGATAACGAGTGGTTTAATCGACTCTTTCAGAACTTCGAGAGGGACAATTCCTTTTTCAACTTTATTTTTCAGTGCTGCTACTACATAAGTGCCTTCGATATCGAATACATTTGAAACAGCACCTTTTTCGGTTTCTTCGTTAAACGCCCAGCGTACAACTTCACGCGCCGTTTTCAGACCTGGCACGGTATTGTCGTTTTGCGAAAGCCTGTCGGCAGTGCGGAGGTTCAATCCTTTGTCTTTAACTGCTTTTTCAAATTTCTCGAGTGTATTGTTAGCCGCAGCAAAATTGCTGGCGTCGTTATACAGGGTTTCAATGGTTTTGGAGCCTGGTTCCATCAGGAAATCAACACTGGCAACTTTTATTTTTGTTGAAGGATCTTTTTTTCCAACAACCTTTATTATATGATAGCCAAACTGGGTTTCAACCTTTTTTATATCACCGATTGATCCATTTATAACTGCCTCGTTAAATTCAGGTACCATAGCACCATCAGCAAACCATCCAAGATCACCACTCTTCTTTGCGGCAACTTCATCGTCACTCCTGGTAGCGGCAAGGCTTTCGAAAAGTGCAGGGGTTTTCTTTACTACGTTCAAAATGCTGTCGGCTGTTTTTTCGGCTGCTTCGCGTGTGCGGGTAGCAGTCTTTACAGGAGTACCTGCATATGAAACAAGTATATGGCTTGCTTTCAGAGAGTCGGGTTGAGTCTGACGATCGACTACTTTAAAGATGCGGTACATGCCATTATCTTCGAGTGGTTCGAATACCTGCCCGACCGGTGCATTGAAGAGCATCGAATCGATTACAGGGGCAAAGCTGCCACGTTTCCGCCAACTGCTGTCGTAACGGTTATCCGAAGTGGAATTAACAAAACCTGCTACATCAGTGGCAACGACGAATTCGTTATATGCTTTCTGTATGTTACTTTTTAAAAGAGTTACATCTTCATCCGAAAGTCTTGGCTCGAACATTACAAATTCGAGATCACGAATAGGATTATCCTGTTTGTATTTAAACTTGTACTCGTTGTAATACTTTTCGTAATCGGCGTCAGTAACTTTTACAAGGCTATCAGACACTGTTTGATAACGCACACCAGTTATGCGTACCTGTGCCATTGCATTCGACTCGGTGAAGTTTCGTTTTGCAAATGCAGCAGGAACATAAAATCCTTTTGTAATCAGGTTGTTGTATTTTGTTGACTGCCTGTCGGTTTTAATTGCTTTTTCCATCAGCAGGTAGCGCTGCTTCATTTCGGGTGCCACCATTTCCGGATTATCGAGGTTCTGCAGGAAGTTATTTACTGCTTTCTGATCATATTGGCCGGTTTTAGGATCGGTAAAACTTGAGACTATGTATTGATGAGGATTTTTACCGCGGATAAGATCATCAAGTTCTTCAACTGAAACTGAAATCCCAAGCATTTCGTATTGCTTATTCATTACAATTTCATTTACAACCTGCTGCCAGGTCTGCTGGCGTATCTGGTAGTTTTCTTCTGCAGTGAGATTCTCCTTCTGGCTGTTAGCCTTCTGTATTTCAGTGTTTTCGTCAACTCTCTTGTTGAATTCAGTAATTGCGATTTTTTCACCTGCAATAGTACCAATAGTATTGGACTGTTTTGTTTGTTTGCGCTGGAAATCGCTGAGCACAAAGAGTAAAAGTGCAACACCAATAATAGCTACAAGTAACCAGTAACGTTTTCGTATTTCGCCGATAATTGCCATTTGAATGTAATTTAATAGTTTACGTAAAAAGAGGTGCAAATTTACAATAATTCCCCAGTTGGAAAAATTATTTTTTCATTCGTAAATCCCCAGCTTGAAAATGGAAGCCTTTAATAATGAAACTTTTAATACAAGCCAGCTACAGCAAGCCATCCAACCGGAATTGCAACTGCAGGCAATATTGAAAATTTATGCTATTATTGTTCAATCTTCAGGAGTACTTTATCAATTCTGCTGCCGGAAGCTTCGAGAATAGTAAACGTAAACCGGTTTATTACTATCTCCTCGCGAATTTGCGGTATGCTTTGATGGTAACTCAGGATAAGTCCGGCAAGGGTTTCATATTCATCTGATTGTGGGAGATTTAATGAATATTCCTGGTTGAGGTAATCGATTTCGAGCCGACCTGCCAGGATGTACTCATTTTCGCTGTTTCGCTTTACCAGTAGCTCATCCACATCAAACTCATCCTGAATTTCGCCGAAAATTTCTTCTATCAGGTCTTCAACTGTTACCATACCAGCGGTACCTCCGAATTCATCTACAACAACCGCGACGCTTTTTCGCTGGCCAATCATCATATTGAGAGCTTCACTTGCTGCGATAGTTTCAGGAATTATCATAACCGGCCTGATAACAGATTTCACATCCCCTCTCCCGCCAAACAAGTCGAACAAATGTATATAGCCTGTAAGGTTGTCGATACTTTGCTTATACACCGGAATTTTTGAATGTTGCGATTCGATGAATAATTCCCGGATTTCAGTATTAGTTATTGAATCATCGGCAGCAACTATTTCGTTACGCGGCACCATACATTCGCGGACTTTAGTTGAATGGAAATCGCGTACATTCTGTATCATCTGCATTTCACTCGATTCATCAACCTGTGCAGCAGCAGGATTATAAAAATCACGGATGTACTCATCGAAATCGACTGACGAAAACTGGTATAGCACCCTCCCGGATTTTATACCAAAAACATACCTGAGAATAAGTTCGGCCAAACCGAGAAAAAAATACATGAATGGGTACAGCACCATGTATATCACATAAACGGGTACTGCAAAAAAATTAAGCAACCCATTGGGGTTAAGCCTGAAAAGGATTTTTGGCAAAAATTCAGCAGTTATCAGAATAAGCAATGTTGATATTATGGTTTGAAGGGCAAGTATCAGGCCTTCAGAAATCAATTGTACCGGTAGCAATTGATTTAAAAATGGCTTCAGGATGGCAGCAGCAGCAATACCATAAATGACAAGGGCAATATTGTTTCCTACCAGCATAGCACCGATAAAGCGCGAAGGGTGATGAATAAACCCAGAAACCAACCTGGCTGAAAGCAGCCCTTTACCCTTTTCGAGTTCGATACGCAGTTTGTTAGAGCTTACAAATGCTATTTCCATTCCCGAGAAAAATGCGGAAAAAGCAAGGGTAAAGACTATAATCAAAAAATTATTCATTTGTTTTTGCGAAAGTTATGCTTCGAAAAGTAAGTATGAATGCGGAACAACAAGCAAGAAAATTTTCGAATTGCTGAATTCAAGACTTAAAATTTCATTCAATATACTTTAATTGTAAAAAATGGCAGAGACTGTTGTATTTATTTTTACGCCACCAAAGGTATAGCTCTCTTCCGGATTATTTATTCTCATCCACATATATGGTTCCCGATACATTACGTATGGACCAGTTACCAAAAAGTTCATCCGATTCCATGCCTCTTCCCGTTATGATTTTATCCGGTTGTGTAATCTTAACAAATTCCTCGGTCGAGACTTTCCGTTTGTTTTTGTCGTAGAGCAGGCTTTCGGTATTAAGCTGCTCGTGTTTCTCGAAATTTTTTATTATCACATTTCCCCGGGCATGCATGGTGCTCCTGCTATCCCAGCTGATGCCGTAATTGGCGGTAAGTTCGCTTTTGGGTTGCATAACCGAATCAAAGAAAATGATCCTGAGGCCGTCAGGAAACTCGGTATAAGCATCGCGTGTCTGATAAGAAATCATGCGGGGCGCTGTGAGTTCGAGGGTCATTATGCCCTTTTCACTTTCCTTCACATGCACATTATAAACAGCAACATCCGGAATTGAATCTTTCGAGGACAATTTCACAACGGCCATCATATCGTTTTCACATGAAAAAAGCATTGTTGCCAAAAGCAGGACAACAATGCTGTAGTATATTCTGTATTTTATTGCCGCAGATAAAATCCTGCTCATAATTTCTAATGTGAATGTTATTTTGATGCGCGAACGGTGGTGGATTCCCCAATCCAGCAACCTACATTGTAACTGCTGCCTTCTTTAACATCATTAAAAAATAAACGTTCACGGGTTGGGAAGTATGATGAGTATAACGCAATACTTTGATTAGCCTCGTCAGCAACAGATGGATCAACACTACGGGCCTTACTAAATTTATCAACGGCAGCCCAGTAGCCGGCTCGGGTTCCGATTTCGTCAGTTCCGCATGATGCAGCACTTGCGGCATACATGTTCCCAATAATCATGTAGCATTTCCCATCGTCAGGATTAATAGCAAGCGATTTGAGTGCATATGAACGGGCTTCGCTGTATCTTTTCTGATCGTAACTGATTTTAGCCAGGTAGTAACTGGCTTTTGCTTTAAGCACATCATCGAGGTTGGGAATTGCTTCGATCAAATAACTTTCGGCCTTAGGCAAATCACCTTTCACAAGGCTTAATTTACCCATCAGGTAGGCCGACTGCCCGGTAGGCTTTGCTTTATGGAGGTTTTCTGTAGTCTGGAAGAAGAGAGGCCTGTCGGTGCAGTCCTTTTTATCGAGCAAACGGGTTATCTTTTTAAGCAGGGTTGTATCATTAGGTGACTTGTTGAACTTACGTGTATAAATCCTGTCGATTTCGTCGCAGGTTGCATAAGGTTCGAAACGGGTTTCGAGAAGTGTTCTAACTTCTGTCCATTTGGTTTCTTCTTCCTGATCGCCTTTAATCATTCCCATCTTCTGGTCAACCATGTCGCTGAGCCTGTCATACACTTCTGCAATTGTATCAGCTGGAAATCGCTTGTTGGCTACCAGGTTGCCTACATTGATAAAATACCTGGAAACTATAAACGGGTCACTGTTAATGCCCTCTCTTTCAACTGATTTTCGTAAATAATCATAAACTCTCATCGTATCGGAAGGCCGGTAATTTTCGAGTTCGACAGCTTGCCTGCCCCAAACCATACCTTCTCTGCTTGTAGGTGAATCGCCGAAATACTTTACACGGTTTTCGAACACGATCATCAGGGTATCTATATAGGCATTACGGGCATCCGGATCTTTTGCTTCATTTATTTTCTCCCCCATCATTCTGGCACCATCAATATAAACGTTCTGGCTGGCAAGCGGGCAGTTAAAGAAAACCCATCTCCAATGCGGTAATGCATCTGCATAGTTTTTCTGTTTGTAAAATTCGCGGTATAAGGATGTATGTGTTATACACGAAACACTGTCTTCTCCGTATTTATTCATTGTTTTCTGGGCGAAAACCTGGCTGGTTGCTATCGAAAAGACAGCGGCAAATACCAGAAGAATGCTTAACTTTTTCATTATGTATTATTGTTGACTTTTATGAAATTCTCTTATGTAAATCAGGTTGAGGTTGAGATTGAGGTTGAGGTTGAGGTTGAGATTGAGGTTGAGATTAAGGTTGAGATTGAGGTTGAGGTTGAGGTTGAGATTGAGGTTGAGGTTTTGTCGCTCAAATTTTAACTTTACCCTTTTAAAAATCCAACTTAATTTACTCTTTCAGGGCTAAATCATTAATAATGAGCGACTAATTAAAGCGTCGTTTCAGGAACCATCTTTCCTGTAGAGAGGTACCTAAGGTGAACCTCACATAGTTTTCCTTTATAAGTCCTTTCTCGGTTGTTCCCTGAGTTCCAACTTCAACGGCAATATTTACTGTGGATCTCGACTTCTTCATAGGTAATCCTACACCAAAACTTATGCCAAAATCGTTGAGCCTGGTATCATAAATCTCGAGGTAACTCTGCTCAAACCTGAAACCGGCCCGGTAATTTATGCGTTCATAGTACTTCCCGATATCAACTGCAGAAGGCCTGTACTGTCCACCCAGCGAAAGCCGCAGGTTATTTTGCAATTTCGGATTATTGCCCAGGTAGCGGAACTCACTCCATTTTTGCCAGTTAACATCGGCAGTAGCGAACCACCTGTTAGTGCTACCTATCATGAAACCACCTCCGATTGCTGTTGGCAATATAACTTCACCATTATCTCCGGCCTCATAACTTACTGTGTCTTTAATCTTCTCGATATTTGTGGAATAATCGTAAGAATAGGTAATCTTTTCGGCGAATCCATTAATGTTTTGCACCGGATTATAGGTAAGGCCAATCTGTACGAATTTACCTTCTTTAAAATTCTTACGGTAAATAAGCCCTGCATCAAAATTAAGTTTATTTAACCTGGCGGTACTTTTTATCATGGTGTTGGCAAAGGCTCCTGAATCAGGGAATGTAACTGTCCTTTGCTTTATAATATTTCCAAAGATATATGACATGTTTACGCCTACTGAAAGGTTTTTTACAGGAGAGAATGCATTGCCGAAATATGCTTTATTAAGTCCGCCGCTACCACTGTAAGTGAAAACTGAATTCCCTATATCATCAACAAACTGGCTATTTTGCATTTCGAAACCTACCTGTGAAAAGGGCATTATCCCAAGGCTTGTCCGCCACCATTTGGTAACCGGAAACCCGAAATAGAGGTTCGACAAGGTGCCAAACCTGGTTTTTTGCGATTCTGTGGTGGTTTTGAGTGTACCTGACCGGAGGTTGAAAGCCCCGTCGAATACAAAACTGTTGGTATCGAATGCCATATACGAAGCCGGATTGGCCGGGTTGATAAAGTAGGGGCTGCTGAATGCCGTGGCAGCACCACCAATAGCCATATTCATCTGGCTGCTTACACCATATAAATTACCAATCCCAAAAAGTGAATATGGGGAAGAAATCTTAACCTGTGCTGTTGCTATGAAAGCAGGTAAAAGCAATACTACAGCCAGTGTAAGTTTGTGAATAATTTTAAAGTGTTTCAATGTTGAAATCGAGTATTAGGTTTAAACCCTCCAGCACCAGATTGGGGGCCGCAAAGGTCTTAATTTTTAATCTTTTATCAAAATAATTATGGTCTCCACCAGTCAGAATTATTTTGAGTCCGGGATAAAGTATCTGGTAGCTCTTAATAATTCCTTCCATTTCGGCAAGTGCACCATTCAGCACACCCGAATGAATACTTGATGAAGTATCATCACCGATCAGTTGAGCATCATCATAATAATCGAGTAACGGTAAACGGTTTGTAAAAGTGTGCAACGCTTTATAACGCATTGATAAACCCGGCGAAATACCTCCACCCAGATACTCCCCGGCTGCGGTTATCAGATCGTAGGTTATAGCCGTTCCTGAATCAATAACAAGAATATCGCATCCGGGAACAAGGAACCGGGCTCCCACCACCCCTGCCAACCTATCCTTGCCCAGCGTTTCGGGAGAACTGTATTTATTTATAACAGGTACAGCTGTGTGATGGTTAAAAAAAACCGTTTGGTAGCTTTTACGCAGAAAACTATCAACCTCGGAAGGATATTCTTTTACTGTTGAAACAATAACGCTTTTAACAGGTGCATTACTCTCGCAAAACTGCCTGATTTGCATAACATCAACCCCGGCAAAACTTACAAATGCAACCATCTCCCTTCCCTGGAACAAAGCCAGTTTGGTGAGTGTGTTCCCTGCATCAATAACGAAATTCATGGTATTTCACTGATAAATAAAAGTAAGTCCTGGAATGACAAAATTAGAAAAAGCTAATGAGCCTTTTTACCTGTCAGGAGTTTTTACCTTTGCATTTGTGAAATTTTAACATGAAAGCAGCGTTACGGGAAGTACATTTGCAAACAAAATCTGTTATATCCATAGACCTATAAAACCCGTTAACAATAGAATTATGAAACGATTTTTAGTACTCATGTGCCTTGGATGCTTGCTCAGTGCCGGATTATCAGCACAGCAACCGGTACCTATTTATAAAACGGAAGCTGATGCGAAAACCGAAGTTAAAGCTGCAGTTGCAAAAGCCGCTGCCGGGGGGAAACATGTTTTTCTTCAGATTGGCGGTAACTGGTGCCCCTGGTGTATTAAATTTCACAAAATGGTGACTGAAGATCAGAAACTCGACAGCCTGATCCATGCTAATTACGAAGTAGTAAAGGTAAATTACAGCAAGGAGAATGAAAACAACGAATTACTTGCAACACTGGGCTACCCGCAGCGATTCGGATTTCCGGTATTTGTAATTCTCGATGAAAAAGGCAATGTAATTCATACACAGGATAGTTGGTATCTTGAGCAGGATAAGGCTTACAGTAGAGAAAAAGTTGAACATATGTTCCTGATGTGGTCGGATTATACCTTGAAGGAAGCAGCTGCGAAGTATGGGGAGTAATAATGTCGGATTGAGGATTGGGGATTGGGGATTGGGGATTGGCGATTGGCGATTGCGGATTGCGGATTGGGGATTGCGGATTGTGGATTGCGGATTGTGGGGGGGGTGGTAATGTCCAGATCTTTGGTCTCCATAGTTCCGGATGAAAATGCGCTTACCCTCTGTGTGTTCAAACTTTGTACTTTTGCACCTTGTTTCTGAAATGAGTATCCTTTAAAAGATTA
>Ga0335397_10004426_pt1 | contig 18583 bp, 19 predicted proteins | sample MAT04_FD_205740 | JGI IMG/M metagenome (GOLD analysis project Ga0335397, IMG submission 205740) | Freshwater microbial communities from Lake Fryxell liftoff mats and glacier meltwater in Antarctica - MAT-04 (spades assembly) (version 2) ... | reverse complement strand
GCGCGCCGGGAGGGGCGGCACCGCCGGGAGTGAGTGCCTTGTCCGGCATCCGCCGGGACTGCGGTCGCCGTCATCCGTCGGCTACTGCGCCCGTTAGTAGCAATGGCGCCCAGTCGACCGGGCGCGGATGCGTCAAACGGGCGCACACACTGGCCGTGGCCGTGCGCGCCGACGCCGCCCGACCACGAGTCACCGTCGGGTCAGGCGAGCGCCCGGGCCTGGGCTATCTCGCTCCATCCTTTGCCGGACACGGTGATCTCCAGGTGTGTCGTGATCTGCTCCTTCATCGCCTCGACATGGCTGATCAGGCCGATCGTTCGACCGCCCGCTCGCAGCGAGTCGAGGGTGCTCATCGCGATCTCGAGGGTGTCGCCGTCGAGCGAGCCGAAGCCCTCGTCGATGAACAGGGTGTCGAGCCGAATACCGCCCGCCTGATTCTGCACGACCTCGGCAAGGCCCAGGGCGAGCGCGAGGGAGGCGAGGAAGGTCTCGCCGCCGGAGAGGGAGTGGGTTGCTCTGGCGCGCCCGCTGTGCTCGTCGCGGATGGCGAGCCCGAGCCCGGACTGCACGTTGCGGTAGGCGATGGCGTCGTCGTGTTCGAGCGCGTACCGTCCGCTCGTCATCGTGCGCAGGCGCGCGTTCGCGGCCGCGACGATCTCCTCGAGGCGGGCAGCGAGCACGTAGGTCTCGAGGCGCATCCGCTTGTCGTTGGGCTCCTTACCCTCGACGGCGTTCGCGAGTTCCCGCAGTTGGCGTTGCTCGTCGAGTAGCGCCCCGGATGCTGCGATTCGACGCCGTGCGGACGCGACGATGGTCTCAAGCTGCTCCACCCGGGCGCCGAGCGAGGTGCTCGCGGCGAGGGCAGCATCCCGTGCGTCCGCCGCTGCGTCCCGGGCGGCCTCGGCCGGGAGGAGCTCGACCGCGTCGTCGGGCACGGCCGCGATCGCGGGCTCCGCGAGAGTCGCGGCGGCTGCGGCGAGGGCGTCGTCGAAGATGCGGATGTGCGCCTCTATCGCGGTGACCGCGCTGGCGTCGCGACTCGCGTCGACGACCGAGGACTCGTCGGTGAATCCGTGCTCGTCGAGCACTTCGCGAACGGCTGCGATTGCCGCGTCGAGCGTCTCGGTGCGCGTGAAGACCGCGGCGATCGCGTCGGCGAGCACCGACGCGGCATCGAGCTGCTGCCGCAGTTGTGCCGCTCGGGCCGCGACAGAGTCGAAGCCGCCACGGTGGGTCGCGATCCGCGCCTCGAGTGAGGAACACCGGGTGCGGCTCTCGACCAGCTGTCTCTCGGCGTCGTCGCGCTCGGACCGAATTTCGTCGAGGGCTGCTGTGGCCTCTGCGAGCTCGGTCGTCAGGCGCGACAGCTCCAGGTCGAGGTCGGTCGACTCGGCCGCGGCGGCCACGGCGGCGGCCAGCCGCTCGCGAGCCTCGGCGAGTTCGAGCTGCAGCTGTTCGCTTGCCTTGCCCCCCGCGACCGCCTGCGCTTCGGCCACCCGGCGGTCGAGGTCTTTTGTGGACTCGTGCGCGGAGTCGAGGTCGGCCTGCCGCGCGGAGGCGGCAGCGCGGGCCCGCTCGATGTCCTGCGGGGTGATCTGGGCACCGTCGAAGGCCGCCGGTGCCGGATGCGTCGCCGAGCCGCACACGGAGCAGGGTTGGCCCTCGCGCAGCTCGCCGGCGAGCTCGGCGGCATGCCCGGAGAGCCGCTGCGCCATCAGATCGTGGACGAGGGTGGCGCTCGCGGCGGCCTCGCCGCTCGCGGCGGTCGCGGCGGCAAGCGCTGCCGCGAGCTTCGGCTCGAGGCGGACCACCATCGTCGCGGCCTTCTCGGCGACGGTGAGGCGATCGACGCGCTCGGCGACGTCAGGCGCTGCCGCGGCGAGCACCTTCACCTCGCCCAGTCGAGAACGAACACCCTCGACCTCGGCCGGCAGCGACTGGGCCCGGGTTGTCCGCTCGGCGACCGCGGCCGCGAGGTCATCGCGCCCGCGTTGCAGCGTGTCGGTAGCGGCCCTCAGAGGGGGGAGCGCCGCCTCATCGTCGAGAGCGTCGGAGAGGGTGCCGAGCGTGTGCGTGAGGTCGTCGATCTCGGCGCGCAGGTCACCGGTGCTCGAGGAGTGGTCGCCGGCGACGTGACGGTGATGCCCCTCGCGGGCGACGGCCTCGGCGGCTCGGGCGGAGTCGAGTGCGGCCGCGGCGGTGCGCCTCGCGGTCACGTGCGGTGTGGCGGCGGCCGCGTGGCGCGCGAGGTCGAGGGCCTTGCGGTCCAGGGCGACCGTATCGCGCTCGGCCTCGAGCTCGGCCAGACGGCGCCGCGCGTCATCGCGCCGCTCCTGCTGCGCGCGGGTCTTCTCGAGGGTGCGGTGGGCGCGGTCGGCACTGGTGAACTCGGCGTCGGCTCGCGTTGCGGCATCCGTCGCGGAGAGGAGCCGGTCGGTCAGCGCGGCGACCCCTTGCTCGAACCAGCCAAGTTCGGGATCAAGCGGTGTCGGGATACTGGTTCCCGTGGCACCAGCCCCGCCGCCTGACGCGCCGAGCTCGCCAGGCCCGAGAGAGGCAGCGCCGGGCCCGCCAGGCCCGAGGGAGGCCGCGCCGGGTTCACCGCCCGCCTCGATGCCGCCCAGCAGCGCGGCAGCGTGGGCCGCGTCGACGGCGATTGCCTCGCGGGCGGCCCGCAGCCGCTCGTCGAGCGCCTTGCGCTGATCGACGAGCGCGGTCTCGATGTCGAGGAAGCGGTGGGTGCCGAAGAGGCTGCGCAGCACCTTCTGCCGCTCGTCGTTCTTCGCGAGCAGGAACTCCTGAAACCGGTTCTGGGCGAGCAGGATCACCTGCAGAAACTGGTCCTTGGTGAGCCCCACGATGCGCCGCACCTCTGGGCCGACCTGGGCCGGGATGGCGGCGATACCCTCCCAGTGGTCGCCGCGGCGCACGGCGAGCTCCGCGGTGGCCTTCTCCAGGGCCATCCCGACGCCCCTCTTCTTCGGACGGTCGTAGGCCGGGCTGCGCGAGAGCCGATAATCGATGTCGTGCACCGTGAAGACAAGCTCGACCCGGGTCGGATCATCGTCGGCACAGTGGTCGCTGCGCAGATTCGACTCGGTGCCGTCGTAGCGGGGCACGCTGCCGTAGAGGGCGAAGCAGATCGCGTCGAGGATGCTCGACTTGCCCGCCCCCGTCTTGCCGGTGATGAGAAAAAGGCCGTCCCCGGCGAACCGGTCGAAGTCGACCAACTGGCGCTGCTTATAGGGGCCGAACCCCTCGATCTCGAGCGTGCGGATTCTCATGCCACTGCCTCTTCGAGGTCGTCGGATGCCGCCTGCACGGCGATCGCTTCGCGGATGGTTTCCCGTTCGTACTCGCTCGGCCCGGAACCGTTCCGCACGAAGGTGAGGAAGTCAGCGACGATCTCGTTGTCGGACTTGCCGCGAACCCGCTCGGCGTAGCTGTCATCGCCGGCGTCGGCGGTGACCAGCGGGTGGTGCTGCACATTCACACAGTGCGGGAACCGCTGCTGCAGCCGGCGCATGCCGTCGAGCGGCCGCATCTGGTCGGTGAGGACGGCCGAAACCCAGGCATCGGCGTGGGCGTCGTGGCGGGCATCCGTCAGCAGCTCCTCGATCGTGCCAGCCAGCACGGCGAGACGCCGGGGGATCGGGAGGTCGACCCAGGTCACCTCGCCGAGACCGGCAGCGTCGAGCTGCACCAGCCAGGCCCCGCGCGGGCGGGCCGCCTCCCCGAAGGAGTAGTGCAGCGGTGCCCCGGAGTAGCGCACGCGCTCGCTGATCGTGGTGCGAGAGTGGATGTGGCCGAGAGCGACGTAGTCGGGCCCGTCGAAGACGCCCGCGGGAACGTAGTCGATGCCGCCGGAGGTGATGTCGCGTTCGACGTCACTCGATTCCACGCCCACCGCGAAGCAGTGCGAGAGCACGACCGAGCGTCCGTCACGGTCGGCGAGGTCGGCGCGCACCCGCCCCATCGCGAAACCGAGCACCTGCTCGTGCGTGGTCAGCTTCGCTTCGGGGTAGTGGTGCCGCACAAGCGACGGCTCGAGGTAGGGAATGCCGTAGAAATGCACTGGTCCGTGCTCGTCGGAGATCGTCACCGGGGTGTCGAGCTGGTCGTGCCTCGTGATGACGTGGATGCCGGCCAGCTGTGCGAACTCCGACTGGAAGCCCAGCCGCGTGGCCGAATCGTGGTTGCCGCTCGTCAGGATCACGGTTGCTCCGGCCTCGCGTAGCTGCCGGAGGGAGGAGGTGAGCACGGTGTAGAAGTCCGCGGCTGGCGTGGCCGAGTCGAAGATGTCGCCGGAGACCACGACGACATCGACCGCGCGCTGCCGTACCTCGTCGACGAGCGCGGCGAGGACGACGCGAAGGCTCTCGACCGTCGAGTGCCCGTGGAAGGTGCGCCCGATATGCCAGTCAGAGGTGTGGAGGATTCGCATGTGTCCGACGCTAACCCGCACCACCGACACTCGCGGCGGGAGCGCGCCGGTCACTTTCACAGATGCGCCCGCGCGGGGCTAACATCGGCGAATGGCACCCGGAGCAGAGCGCATGGACGGCACTCTCGTTTCGTGGAAGGATTCGCGAGGTTTCGGCTTCATCGCTCCGGCGAACGGAGGTGCCGACGTGTTCGTCCACATTTCCGAGTTCGTCGACGCGAGCAGACGGCCACTCCTCGGCGAGGCGTTCACCTTTGAGATGGGGGCCACTCCTGAGGGGAAGTTCCGGGCTCGCCGAGTGCTCGCGCTCGGTGCCACCCTCGGCGCCACCCCGCCGCGGGCCAAACGCGCGCTCAATCTGGGCCGTGCCGGTTACCTCGCGGTCGCCGCCTTCGTGGTGCTCTTTGCCCTCATCGCGAGCGAGCGGGACCTGCCGGTCTGGGCGATCGCCCTCTACGCGGGTACGAGCATTCTGACCTTTCTCGTCTACGCCGACGATAAGTCGGCCGCAGCGTCGGGACGCTGGCGCACCCCGGAGGGTTCACTGCTCGCGCTCGGGCTTGTCGGCGGCTGGCCCGGAGCCGTCATCGCCCAGCGGATGCTGCGCCACAAGACCCGCAAGATGAGCTTTCAGTTGGCGTTTTGGGGCACGGTCGCACTCAATATCACGGCCTTCGTCGCCTTCAGCTCGCCGGAGTTTCTCGATCTTGTCGCGCGGCTCTCGCAGCCGTAGAGGGGCGGCGGGTTTCGACGCGGTCGCTGGGCGACCTGCTCACCCGGCGGGCGCGCTACTGCGAGTCGGCGATGTCGTCGGCGATGGCGTCGGCGTCGGTCGCGGTCAGCGGTACGCCCGCCTCACGGGCACGCTGCTGCAGCTCGGCCGAGACATCGACATCCGCGCTGTCGAGATCGATGTCGGCCTTCACCTGGTCGATGATCCCCTGAGTCTTATCGTCGGCGGTCGCGCCATTGCCGTCCTGGATGGGTTCGTTCTGGAAGTCAGCCATGGTCCATCGTCGCAGTAACTTGCGCGCGGCAGCTACCGTTTCGGTCAAGGGGCTTGAAGCGGGCAACATCCGCGCGCACTCTGTACGGACCGCGCACTCTGTACGGACCGCGGGCGAGGGCATGACAGGAGAGGACGTGAGTCGCGTGGGCACCGAGCAATCCATCAGGGCGATCGTCGGTGACCTTCTGGCCGACATCCGGTTGGGGCACATCGACGACGACGTCGCGAACGTGCTCGCGGAGCGACTCCGGCGGGCCGGGCTCGAGGTGCGGCCGGAGGAGGTCGAGGACCTCGCCGAAGAAATCGAGAACCACGCCTCCCGATAGCCGGGGCCAGCCCCCTCGCCGGATGCCGCGCCCGGGCGTCGGCCGCCGCGCCCGCCGAAGCCGCGACCTCCTCGCCTACTACGGCTACGTCGCGCGTGCCAGGGCGCGCAGCGCTGGCGGGCACACTCGGCGCCACATACTCGCTAGCGCGGGTGCTGTTCACACGTGCGGCAGTAATCGCACACGCGGAAGTGAACAACATGCGCGCGGACGTCGGTGCGCGTCTAGGCGCCGCGCTCGCCGGAGGCCGTGCGCTCGCCGGCAGCGCCACCAGCGCCACCAGCGTCGCCACCGGCAGCAGCATCCGCGGGCTCGGTATCCGTGCCTCGCAGCTTTCCCAGGCCGTTCATCAGGTGGTAGACGACGATCGCGGCGACCGTGCCGAGCACGATGCCGGTGAACTCGACGTCGCCGAGCACAATGGTGAAATTCGCGATTCCCATTATGAGTGCGATGCCCGCGGTCAGCTGGTTCTTGGGCAGGCTGAAGTCGACGCGGTTCTCGACCCAAATGCGCACGCCGATGATGCCGATCAGGCCGTAGAGCGCGGTTGTGACGCCGCCGAGCACCCCGGGCGGAACAGAGAAGATGATCGCGCCGACCTTGGGCGACATGCCGAGCAGGATCGCGGTGATGCCGGCCACCCAGTAGGCGGCGGTCGAGAACACACGCGTCGCTGCCATCACGCCGATGTTCTCGCCGTAGGTCGTGGTGGGGGAGCCGCCACCGATGCCGGAGATGACAGTGGCGAGGCCGTCGGCGAAGAGGGCCCGTCCGGTGAGCGGGTCGAGGTTGCGTCCGGTGAGCTGACCGACGCCCTTGATGTGGCCGACGTTCTCGGCGATCAGCGCAAGCACGACCGGCAGGAACATCAGGTACACGCCGATGTACTCGAGCGAGAAGCTGGGGGTCGTGAACTGCGGCAGGCCGACCCAGGGGGCGTCGCCGACCGGCGAGAAGTCGATCTGCCCGGCGATGACGGCGGCGACGTAGCCGACGACAACACCGACGACGATCGAGAGGCGCCCGAGCAGCCCCCTGAAGAGCACCGCCGCGAGGATGATCGACAGCAGCGTTATCGTCGCGATAAGTGGTGAGGCCGCGAAGTTGTCGCGCGCGGCCGGGGCGAGGTTGAACCCGATGAGGGCGACGATCGCGCCGCTCACGATGGGCGGCAGCGCCACGTTGATCCAGCGGGTGCCGCTGAGGTGCACAATCACGCCGACAATCGCGAGCAGCGCACCGACGACGATGACGCCGCCGAGAGCGACCGACTGTCCGCCGGATCCGACCGCCGCACCGATCGGCGCGATGAACGCGAACGACGAGCCGAGGTAGCTCGGCAGCTTGTTCTTTGTGATGATCAGGAACAGCAGCGTGCCGAGGCCGGAGAACAGCAGCGTCGTCGCGGGCGGGAACCCCGTGATGAGCGGCACGAGGAACGTCGCGCCGAACATCGCGACGACATGCTGGGCACCGAAGCCGATGGTGCGCGGCCAGGTGAGGCGCTCCTCCGGCTGCACGATCTCCTTCGCCGCGACGTTCTTGCCGTCGCCGTGGAGCTTCCAGGGGAGTGCCATCTGATTCTGCTTCCTGTCGGGGAGCGGATGCCCGCGCCCGCGCCCACGATGGGTCGGACTCGACAGTATCGGACCGCGGGCCCGGCGCCGTGCACGAGGGTCGGATGCGGGTGGCGCCGACTCCGCTCAGCTGCTCTTGCGGGTCTCCCGCGCGTTCGCCTTCTGCAGCGCGTCGACGAGCTCCGACTTGTTCATGGAGGAGCGTCCCTTCACATCGAGTCGTTTCGCGAGATCCATCAGATGTTCCTTCGAGGCGTTCGCATCCACCCCTCCTTTGGTCTGGCCCGTTCCGCGCGGGCCGGCGGCTCTGGAGTCGGACGGCCCCGACTTGGCCTTCCTCTCCCAATGGTCGCCGACCTTCTCGTACTCGTGCTTGAGTGCGGCGAAGGCGGTGCGGTGGGCACGCTCGCCTTCCCCGTAGCTGTCGACGGCCGAGTCGTGCGCCTTCGACCAGAGCGACTGGGCATGCGTGTCCGACCGGCGGAGCGTGTCGGGCATCTCGTCCGAAGCGGGCATCTCGAACTCCTTATCTCTCGGTTCCGTTTCGATTCTCGCCAACGGGAGGCCGGGAGGGTAGCCTCGAATCACCTCATCGCGAGGGGAACGACCGGCAGGGGAGGGGTGATGACAATGACTGTCTCCACGCCCGCACCTGCCGCTTTCTCCCCCTCCCTGTAGCGCCCCGATCGGGGCGTGCCGCCCGCCCGGGCGCCGATCGATGAGGTATTCACGTGCCAGAATTTTCTTCCCTCCTGCCATTTGGCTGGAGCGATAGCTGGAGCGCACTGCTCCCCGAGAACACCCTCCCCGCCCGCGTGATCCGTCACGACGGCGCGACTCTGCGTGTGGCGACGAGCGACGGCCAGCTCAGCATCCGCACCCCCGCCCACGATGGCCTCGAGCCGACCGTCGGCGACTGGCTCGCGGTCGAGGAGGCCAGCCGGTCCGCCGTCGCCGTGCTGCCGCGGGCGTCGCTGCTGCGACGGCGCGACGCCCACCCAGGCGCGCGCGACCAGTCGCTCGCCGCAAACGTCGACATCGTGCTCATCACCTGCGGACTCGACCGCCCCGTGAAGCCGGGCCGCCTCGACCGCAGCATCGCCCTCGCGGCCGACGCGGGGGTAACGCCGATGATCGTGCTCACCAAGGCCGCGTCGGCGCGCCCGCCCGACCTCGATCAGCTGGCCGCCCAGCATCCGGGGGTCGCGATCGTCGTGACATCGGCGCTCGAGGGCATCGGCATCGAGGCGCTGCGCGACGCGCTCGTCGGCAGCACCGCGGTGCTCCTCGGCGAGTCGGGCGCTGGCAAGTCGACGCTGGCCAATGCCCTGCTCGGCCGAGACGACGCGTTCACCGGGGACGTGCGCAGCGACTCGAAAGGACGCCACACCACCACCTCGCGCCACCTGCATGTGCTCGACGGTGGCGGTGTGATTATCGACACCCCGGGCATCCGTGCGGTCGGGCTGTGGACCGATCCGGATGCCGTCGATGAGGCGTTCTCCGACATCGGCGCGATCGCCGAGAACTGCCGATTCCGGGACTGCCGGCACGACACCGAACCGGGATGCGCCGTGCGGGAGGCCATCGACGACGGCACACTCTCCGTCGACCGGCACGCGGCCTGGCGGCGATTGCGCCGCGAGGCGGCCTCCGCTGAGCTGCGCGCGTCGCCGCAGGAGCAGCGCCGGCGCGGCAAGACCTTTTCCCGGGCCGCGAAGCTCGGCCAGGCCCGCAAGCGGGGGTTCTAGCGTTTCAGGCGCGGCGATCAGTAGAAGAAGACCTGCAGCCACTCGCGGTTGTGGGCATGCACCAGCACCAGGAACACCACAAGGTCGAACAGCAGGTGCACGCACACGACGTAGGGGAGCGACTTCGTCTTGGAGAAGATGTAGCCCTGCAGCAGCGCGAACGGGATGGTGAGCAGCGGTCCCCATTCCTTGTAGCCGAGCTCCCAGAGGAACGACACGAAGATCACCGCCTGAAGAATATTCGCCTGCCACATCGGAAAGTGGCGGCGCAGCAGCGCGAAGACGGTGCAGATGAAGAACAGCTCGTCCCAGATGCCCACCGCGTTGACGCCCACAAAGAGCCGCGCTATCTCGTCGGGTGTGTTGATCGCCGGCCAGTTCTGGTACGCGCCGGAGCCGATGAAATAGAACGGCAGGATCGTCCAACCGAGCACAAGCACGATCGCGAGATAGGAGCGCTCGAGCGTCGACCACTTCTGGCCGGTGCGGATCGGGAACACGATCGTGCGCCGCTTGTAGCCGTACCGGTCGATCAGGAACGGCACGAGAACCGCGAGCGTCAGCACCGTGCCCATGAGCAGCATGTTGCCGTAGCTGATGTCGGCCGCGACCGAGATGGTGGAGATGATGCCCATCCCGATCCCGATGAGCAGCAGGTCGCTCGCCAGCGACCGGTCGATGATGAAGGCGAGGATCAGGCTCCCGACGAGCACCGCATACCCGGCCGGCAGGTTCAGCAGGCCGAAGATGAGAATCGCGGATGCGGAGACCCCCGCCGCCGGAATGAGGCCCCACGACAACTGCTGCTTGACCTGTGGTTGCACCGTGACCATACGTCTAGCATGCCAGCACCCGACCGGGAATACTCAGACGAATCGGCTCCCAGCCCGCCGTGACCGCAAACTGAGGGAACAGCGCCTCGGGGAGGTGCCCGACGCGCGTAGGGTTTCGATGTGATCGACGAATGTATTCATGGACTTGACCGGGATCGCTGCGACGCCTGCAGCCCGAAGGCGCCCCCCACGCCAGCATCCGCAAAGGCGCCCGTCAAACGGGCTGCAGCGCGAACAACAACCAGCCTGCGAACCACCCCGAGCAGCCTGAGGGCTCCGGCCATGAAGGCCGCCGCGGCCAGGCGGGCCGCCCCGGCCGCCCCGACTAAGCCCGTGCCGAACCTCGGCGAGCAGCGCATCTACCACGTCACTCACGTGAGCAACCTCCCCGGCATCCTGGGCAGCGGCGCGCTGAACGCCGAGCCGAGCCCGGTCACCGACGTCTCGTCGGAGGAGGCCCGCACCGCCCGGCGCGCGACAACGGTCGCCGGCCCGGACAGCGCAACGGTCGCCGAGCACGTGCCGTTCTATCTCTCGCCGAATGCGAGGCTCTGGGAGTCGATGCGCGCGGGATCCACGGATCCTCGGCTCTCGCCGACCGCCCACGGCCTCGCCGCCGCTGAGTTCGTCATCCTCGTGAGCACCGTGAAGACCGTCGCGACCGACGAGGCATCCATCGTCGTGACCGACGGCGACGCGGCCGGACCGCGCACCCGGATCGCCGCGACGGACGAGACCTGGAAGCGGATGCTGTACCGCTTGATCTCCGACGACGAATCGGATGGCCTGCTGAGCGCCGAGTTCCTCGTGAAGGACTCCGTTCCGTTCGACGCGGTGACCCTCATCGGCGTGCCGCACGACCGAGCGCGGGATGCCGTGAAGCTGGCGCTCGCCGGCTCGGCGCACGTGCCGCGTGTCGCGGTGCACCCGCCGTGGTTCGCGGTGCCCTCCGAGGACTAACCGCGGCCGTGTTCTGCCGGCCGCGCGCTCTGGCGCGCGTGTCGAAACCAGCTGTGGGGTGTGCGGGTCTCGACACGGTCGCTGCGCGACCTGCTCAATCTGCTCAATCTGCTCAACCAGCTCAACCAGGGTTCGCGCGACCTGCTCACTCGGTCGCCGGACTCGACCGTGACGTCGACGCAATCGCGTCGCGGGGGGCAAGTGCGTCCCTGCTGAGCATCGTCGCGCCAGCGACGGCGGCGGGCATGATGACGATCGCGCCGAACGGAACGAGGAAGAGCAGGTAGGTGAGCACCCCGAAGCCGAGGGTCGAGGCGCGCCGGGCACCCAGCATCCGTCTCCGGTCGCGTAGGCGCAGTCCGCGCGCGTCGAACGCGAAACCGGTGAGCTCGAGCGTGAGGAACCAGCCGCCCAGCAGGGCGCCGAGCACCGGGACCGCCGTCTGGCCGACGACCGGGATGAAGCTCATCGCGAAGAGCGAGAGGCCGACCGTGGCGGCAAGAGCGAACAACCGGATGCCGCTGCCGATGCTGCGCGCCGCCGAGCGCCAGAGCGGCTCGTCGATATCGGCCGGGGCGTCGCCCATCCGAAACTCGACCGCTCGCCAGATGCGCTCGTAGAACGGGTCGCCGACCACGAGCGTCACCGCGACAAAGGTGTACACGGCGAGCAGCACGGTCACCGCGACGAGCGCGGTGCCCGCGGCGAATCGGGTGCCGGCGCGCAGCGGGGCGTCCCAGCGGTCTGCGAACGGGGTGATCCAGACGGCGATCGACTCGAGATTCATCGCGAACAGCACCAGCGCCGCGGCGAAGACGAGCCCGACCACGAGGGCGGGGAGCGCGCCGAGCAGCATCAGCCGCGGGGAGGTGATCCAGAGGCGAAGCCCGCGGACGAGGTAGCCCATTCCGCCCAGGAACTGCCGGACGAGACCGGGCGGCCGTGAGCTCGTTCCGCTGCTGTCCACCCCTCCACACTACGAGGCGATCCGCGTCGTTCGTCAACCTGCGGCAGACATAATCGAGGAGTGACCATTTTTGATCGGCTCCGGCGGGTGAAGGCCCCGCCGCTGCATGTCGCGATCGATGACGGCACCGGCCCGGTCGTTGTGCTCGTTCACGGAATAGCCTCGTCGGCGGTCACGTTTGAGAACCTGATCCCGCTGATCACCGACCGGCATCATGTGATCGCGGTCGACCTGCTCGGCTTCGGCGAGTCGGTCGCCCCCGAGTCGGCGACCTTCACGATCGAGGAGCACGTCGCGGCGCTCGGGGACACCCTCGACGCGTTGCGGCTCAGGCATCCGTTCGTGCTCGTCGGACACTCGATGGGAAGCCTGATCGCGAGCCGCTACGCCGCCACCAACCGCAAGCGCGTCTCCAAGCTCGTGCTCGTGAGCCCGCCGGTGTACCTGAACCCGGAGGCCCTCGGCGACCCCGTCGAGCGTGCCGCGATGGGGCTGTATCTCAGGGCGTACGAATTCCTGCGCACGAATCAGAACTTCACGATGCGCAACGCCGCGATGCTCGCGCGCATCTCGCCGATCAAGAACGTACTCGAGGTGAACGCCCGCAACTGGAAAGCATTCGTGCTCTCGCTCGAGAACGCGATCGAGTCGCAGACCACGGTGAGCGACATCGCCTCGGTGACCGTGCCGGTCGAGATCATCTACGGCGCGCTCGATCCGTTCCTGATGCCCGGCGGCCTGCGCATCGTGGAGCAGATGCGGCACGTGACGGTTCACAAGGTCGACGCGAGCGATCACCTCGTGCGCAAGCGGCTGGCCCGCGTCGTGGCGGTCGCGATCGGGTGACAACCCGGCGGTGAGGTGGTTCCGGGGAGGTCAGATGACTCCCGACAAGTCAGCTGGCTGCGGGCTCCCTGGGCTCCTCGGCGACCGCTGGCTCCTCCGGCTTGCCCGGCTCGTGCTCCTCAGGATCGTGCCGGCGGGCCGAGAGCCGAAGTGTCGCCATCAGTCCGACGACGAGGAAGCCGGCCGCGGTGAACGCGGAGTACCTCGTTCCTTCGCTGAAGGCCGCTCGGGCAGCATCCGCGATGTCGGCGCCCTGCGCATCAAGGGAAGGAATCGCGGCACCCGCGCTATCGACGACGGTGGCCACGATTTGCGAGCGGGACTCGGCGGGCAGGTCGCTCAGTTTCGCGTCGAGTGAGGCGCCGACAGAGGTGAACAGGACAGTGCCGAGCACGGCAATTCCGAGTGCGGAGCCGATCTGGCGTGCGGTGCTCGAGGTGCCGGATCCCTGCCCGCTCTGGGCGACCGGGACGTCCTTGAGCACCACGCTGGTGAGCTGCGCCGTGGCGAGGCCCACGCCGAGCCCGTAGACGAAGAGGAACGGCACGATGCTGAGCCAGGTCGCCTCGGGAGAGATGGCGACGCCGAGACCCACGACGCCGACGATCTCGGCGATCAGGCCGACGCGCACGATGGTCTCGGGCGAGACACGGTTGCCGAATGCCCCGGCGACACCGCTCGCAACGAAGGAGCCGATCGCGAGGGCGAGCAGCACGAAACCGGTCTGCAGCGCGGTATACCCGAGCACGTTCTGCAGCCACAGTGGGAGCGAGAGGATTATCCCGAACTCGCCCAGCGACACGATTAGCGCCGCGATGTTGCCGTTGCGGAAGGAGGCGATGCGGAACAGGCCGAAGGCGAGCAGTGTGGACTGTCCGGCCCGTTGCCGACGGATGCCCCAGCGCACGAACGCAATTCCCGAGACGATGGTCACGAGGAACACCAGGGGAATCGGCGAGAGGTCGAACGGCCAGGTCCAGGTTCCGATCGTCGGTGCATCATTCGTGGTCCACCACCCGAAGGTGCGCCCCTCGATCAGCCCGAAGACCAGACTCGCGCTTGTGACCACCGACAGGATCGCGCCAACCACGTCGATGCGTTGCGGCTCGCCGGCATCCTTCGACTCGATCACGTACAGGAGCACGCCGACGATGATGATGATCCCCAGCGGCACGTTGATGCCGAATGCCCACCGCCACGAGTAGTAGGTGGTGAGCCAGCCGCCCAGTAGTGGTCCGACGGCGACCATGCCGCCGATCGTCGAGCCCCAGATGGCGAAGGCGATCGCCCGATCCCGACCGCGGAACGTCGCGTTGATGATCGACAAGGTTGTCGGCAGCACCATCGCGCCACCAACACCCTGGATCACGCGAGATCCGATCAACAGATCTCCACTGGAGGCGAAGGCGGCGAGAACGGATGCCGACGCGAACACCACGACGCCGGTCAGCAGAATCCGTCGTCGGCCGTAGCGGTCGGCAAGGGCGCCGAACACCAGCAGCAGGGCGGCAAAGACCAGGGTGTAACTCTCCTGCACCCACTGCACCTGGGTGGAGGTGATGTCGAGATCGGCCACGATCGACGGGATGGCCACGTTGATGATCGTCGAGTCGACGATGATCAACGCGACCGCGATGCTGATGAAGAGCAGGCCTATCCAGCGCGCCCGCGGGGACTGCACCCGCGGGCGTGTGACGATCTCGCTCACGCGGTCCCGGCCGACGCGGACAGCGTCGGGGTCATGAGCCGCAGCGCCACGGTGAAGCCGATGACCGCGAGCACGGCGACGAGCGCGGCGGCCGCGGCGGGCTGGGAGACGAGGTCACCGGTGATGCGGGCGACGGCGACCCACGCGAGTCCCCAGGACAGCGAGATCGCGGGGCCGAGCCGTCCGCGGCCACGGAAGGCCAGCAGCACGCCGACCAGGCCTGCGACCGAGATCACCCCGACGGCCCAGGCATCCGAGGCGAGACCGAACCCGTCGAATCCGGTCGTAACGAGCCATGCGGTGATGTTCGCGGCCGTCGCGACGCAGACCCAGCCGAGGTAGAGGCCGACGGTGCCGTCGGCGACGACCGCCTCGACGAGCGTGCGCGGCCGGGTGATGATCGTCAGCCGAAAGGTGTAGGCGAGCACCGCGAGCAGCAGCACGATCACGGGAACGCTGAGCGGCAGCAGGTCGAACTGGATGCTGAGGATCCAGGCCGCGTTGAGGAGGAGGGTCGCCGCGATGGGGTAGCCGAGCAGCCGCTGCCGCGGATCGGACTTCTGTGCGGGCAGGAACTGCCAGATCGCGTAGGCGATGAGGCCGAGGTAGATCACCGACCAGATGCCGAAGGCGGCACCGCCGGGGGCGATGAGGGTCGCGTCGGTCGCGAGCGCGCCGCCCGCGGCATCCTGAATCGGGGTTCCGCCTGCGGCCCCCGAACCGATGAACGAGCCGACTATCGCAATGACCGCGCTCGCCGCCACCATCGTCTGACGGAGGAGGTCTTTACCCGCATCAACCGTGGCGGTTATCATGTCGTCCCTATCCGTGATCTGGCTGCTCAACGAAGCTAGCATTGAGGGTAGTCGAGTGACGATCCTGCAGGGGAGAGCACGGTGAACGACAGAAGTTCAGCAGAGGCCAAGGTCTTCGGGGCGGCGCAAATTGACGCGTGGCCAACCGGCAGACTGCTCTCGACGGCCGCGCGGCTCGTCGAACACGCGTGGCATGAGTCCCTCGAGAATTTCGGGCTCAGCCACGCCGGCCTTGTGGCCCTGCACCATCTGGGCGAGGGGCCGCTGAGTCAGACCGAGCTCGCCCGTCGCGCACGAGTGAACAACCAGAACCTGTCGCGCACACTGGAGAGGCTCGAGAACGACGGCTACGTCGTGCGGGTGCGCTCGCCGGAGGATGCGCGCCGACGCGTGGTCACGCGCACCCCCGCGGGGAGTGCCATCTGGGAGAAGGCGGCGCGGCTCGAGGCGAACATGTTTCCGCCGGTGCCGCAGACTGAGGGGCTCAGGCGGGCACTGCTCGACATTATTGCGGCATCGCCCGCGAGGCGCTGGTAGCTACTCGATCGCCTCGCAGCTGGTGACTACTCGGTGCCCTCGGAGGCCCCGCGCTGCGTGGCGATCTCGGCGTGGACGACGTCCATGTCGAGCTGCTTCACGGCGGTGATGACCTGCTCGAGCGCCGGGGCGGGCAGGGCGCCGGGCTGGGAGAAGACGAGCACGCCGTCGCGGAACGCCATGAGCGTGGGGATGGAGGTGATTCCGGCGGCGCCGGCGAGGGCCTGCTCGGCCTCGGTGTCGACCTTCGCGAAGGTCACGTCGGAGTGCTGCTCGCTCGCGGCGTCGTAGATCGGGGCGAAGGCCTTGCAGGGCCCGCACCAGTCCGCCCAGAAGTCGACGAGGGTGATGCCGGGACTCGTGACTGTTTTTTCGAATACATCGTTTGTCAGTTCGACGGTGGCCATGGGGTCCTCATTTCTGTGGATGATGGGTTGTCTAGTCCACAACAACGTCGACGGCCGGTCAAATCTTCCCCGGCCGCGTGTGCATCATTCAGGAGCCGGGCGGCGGATGCCGGTCGCCGACACAATAATCTGGCCCGCCACCGCGCTCCACGCGGCTATTCGTCCCGAGGCGGCGAATGAATGTGGTGAGTGCGGAGGTTGGGCTGGCCCGACTCCTGAATTGTGAAAATGGTTGCGCTGGCCTGGCTCCTGAATGATGAAAGTGGGGAGGCAGTCGGTAACGTGCATCCATGACCTTCAACGACGACTCGAACATCGGCAACAGCCGCGTGCGGCGACGCGGCCGCTCGACAGGGCTGGCGGTGGGTGGCGGCGGCATAGGCATCGTCGCGATCTTCCTCCTGTCGCAGCTGCTCGGGTTCGACCTGTCGGGAATCCTCGGCGGCGGCGGCGATGCGGGCGGCACCGCCCCGGAGGATGCTGCGCTGAGCGAGTGCCAGACCGGCGCCGACGCCAACGAGAGTGTCGACTGCCGGATGGCGGGAGCGCTGCTGTCGCTCGATGATTACTGGATCGAGGCTGCACCGGCGATCGGCGTGAAATTCCGGGAGCCGGACTTCATCCTGTTCGACGGAGCCACGACGACGGGCTGCGGCAACGCGACGAGCGCCGTCGGGCCGTTCTACTGCCCGCCCGACGAGACGATCTACATCGACACGACCTTCTACGACACGCTGCGCGAGCGGTTCGGAGCCAGCGGCGGTCCGCTCGCCGAGCTCTACGTCGTCGCCCACGAGTACGGCCACCACATCCAGCAAGCCGCCGGCTTCTTCGAGGGAACCGATCGCTCCGACACAGGGCCCGGCTCCGACGCGATCCGCCTCGAGGTTCAGGCCGATTGCTTCGCCGGCGCCTGGGTTCGAGGAGCATCCGAGACCGAGGACGAGTCGGGCACGCCGTATCTCGAGCCCGTCACCCCGCAGCAGATCCAGGATGCGCTGAGCGCGGCATCCGCCGTCGGCGACGACCGCATTCAGGAGTCGGCTGGCGGCGGGGTCAACCCCGAGACTTGGACGCACGGGTCAAGCGAGCAGCGCCAGAGGTGGTTCATGGCCGGGTATGACAACGGCCCGGGGGCCTGCGACACCTTCGCGGTCGGCGCCGACCAGCTGTAGCGGGGATGCCGCGGGGTCAGCGGCCAGCCGGGCTCAGGAGCAGCAGCCGCCTCCGCAGCATCCGCCCTCGGCCTTGTCGTCCGTTTTGTCTTCGGCGCTGTCGGAGGCCTTGTCGGACGGTGCGGATGCCGCGACCAGCGGGATCATCGCGACGGGCTTGCGGGCTACGACAGCTGGGGTGACCGGAGCGGGCGCGGGCACAACGGCGGCCGGCTTGGTCGTCACACGGATCGCGCTCGGCGCGTCGTCGCGCGCGGAGGCGGCGGCAGCGGCGTCGGTTTCGGCGAGGTCGAAGTGGCGCTTCGGCTTGCGCGCCGTCGCGACGGAACCTTCGGTCGACGGGGTGGTGGTGGAATCTGGCACGGGTGTCTCCTTTGCCTGCGGTTAGCCTCAGTCTGTCACCGGTTGCTGGGCGGCGCGCAAACTGTGCCCACGCGGTGTTGTGCGGTCTCGTGCGGTCTCGTGCGGTGTCGTGCGGTGTCGTGCCCGCTCGCCGTGTGCCACATGAAGGCAGCTTCGGCGAATCCGACCCACTCCGATGCGATCGGCGGCCGCCACCGGCCGAATTGCCTTCATTTGGCACGAGGATGGCACGAGGATGCCACGAGGACGCCACGAGGACGGCACGAAGACGACGCGAGGACGCCACGAGGACGGCACGAGGACGCCACGAGGACGGCACGAGGACGCCACGAGGACGGGAGGGCGTAGCCTCAACCCATGAAGCGCTCGCTCGCCGCTGGGCTCGTTGCCGTGCAACTGCTCCTCATCGCCGCGCTCGTGCTCATCCCGAACGGAACGCTGTGGCCCCTCTTTCCCGGCGTTCTGACGCTCGGAATCCTGCTCGGCATCGCCGGACTGATGGTCGCCATTCTCGGCGTGCTCGGCCTCGGCCCGGCCCTGACCGCGAGCCCGATCCCGCGCGACCGGGCGCCACTCATCACGGGCGGGCTCTACGGATGGGTGCGGCATCCGATCTACACCGGCCTCCTGCTCGGCGGCGTCGGCCTCGTCGTGCTGGGCGCCTCGGCGTCGCACCTCGCGCTCTGGCTCGGGCTCTTCCTGCTGCTCGCGGTCAAGTCGCGGTGGGAGGAGCGGATGCTGCTCGACGAGCATCCCCTCTATCGCGACTACGCTGCCGACGTCGGTAGGTTCGTTCCGGGCGTCGGGAAGCTCCGCCAGTAGACGGCGGCGCGGTCAGCCGATCCCGCGCGGTCAGCCGATC
>Ga0335397_10004405_pt1 | contig 18618 bp, 19 predicted proteins | sample MAT04_FD_205740 | JGI IMG/M metagenome (GOLD analysis project Ga0335397, IMG submission 205740) | Freshwater microbial communities from Lake Fryxell liftoff mats and glacier meltwater in Antarctica - MAT-04 (spades assembly) (version 2) ... | reverse complement strand
CTGGAGCCATCGATCAACGCCGATGACAACTTGGCATGCACTGCGCTTTGCCAGACCCGGCTCGGCCAGCCCGCCGCAGCGTTGTCGACGGTCAACACGCTGCTCAACCGGCTGGCTGGCGAACTGGCGCAGGAGGACGCCGACCAGACGATCGCCCTGCGCTGGAGCTGCCACCAGGTGCTGGAAGCCTTGGGCGACGAGCGCGCCGCGCCGCTGCTGGAACCGTTGTTCGCCGACGTGCAGGCGCGAGCCACCCTGCTGACCGACGCCGCCGACCGCGAGCGCCTGATCCAGGCGCTGCCGATCTTCCGCGCCATCGTGGCCGCGCACGGGCGGCGCGGCGAAGCGGGCCGCATCGGTCACTAATTGCCGCGCCCGCGCCGGCGGGCCGAGGCACCACGAACATGCGTGCACCGCGCCAGACGATCCCGCCAGACTGCCGCGAGCCCCGCGTGTCCAGTGCAGCCGCTCCGGAGTCCCCGCCATGCCCACCGCCGCCCTTCAGAAGCTCCCCGTCGCCCTTCGGGTGCCTGCCCGTCCGAAGCGCAGGCGCCCGGTGGCGCGCCGTGGTGCCGCCCGCCTCGACGTCGGCATCTGAAGTGGCGACCATGCACCTGCTGACCGCCGACGCTGCGGGGTGGGTGGCGGCAGCCCTGACGGCCTGCTGCTTCGCCTCCACCCGCATGCTGCGCCTGCGCGCGTTGGCGCTGCTGGCCAACCTGGCCTTCATCACCTATGGCAGCCTGGCCGGGCTGGCGCCGGTGCTGATGCTGCACCTGATGCTGGCGCCGCTGAATGCCTGGCACCTTCTGCGGCAGTGGCGCGCCGCCCAGTCCGATCGCGGGCCGGCGCGCCGCGAAGCGCTGTCGCAGGCCCTGCCCCCGACGTTCGGCGCGCTGCAGGCGCCGCAGCCCGTCGTCGCTGCCGGGCGTCTGCCGAGTCGGTATCGCCATCGGCCGGGCAGCTGGGCCCCGGCTCCTCGACAAGTACGTCGTGGCGAGTCGACAGACTCATCAGGCCAGTGATGAACTTGTGCAGCCGCGCATGCTGAGGACCCCTGGCTGGCACACGTTGCTTCCGAGTTTGAAAGCTTGGCCAGCCGCGAACTCCATGACGCATCGCAATCGCTCGGTCTGACACCGGTCTATCGGTGGCTGGCTTGGCGTGCCGACCTTCAGCTGGCAACTCCCCTTCCGCCCGGGGCGTCGGAGAGACGCGTTGATTTGCCAGGAAGCTGCCTTTCCCGAAGGTCAACTGATGGCCGGTCTCGGGTTTTCCCGAATGCCGGCTGCCTGGCAGTCCAGCTCGAACGACCGCAGTCCGGCAGTGCGATCGGCGAAGCGGCTGGCTGCCGTCGACCCGCAGCTGAAGTTTCGATCCAGCGATTCATCGCCGGAGAGCGGTCGCTCAACGTTTGAGCCAATGCGAGAGCTGAGATATCGACAGCGGCGTGTCGGGCCCATCATCGTTTTGCGTTGGGACTTGCGCGCTGCGCGCATGAGCGACCCGGCGGCGACCCTGGTCTCATGGGCCGACCTGATTAGCAACGAACTTCAGCCCGACGACTGGCCGCTGGCCACCGACACCCTCACCCCAACCCTCTCCCGCAAGCGGGAGACGGAGCGGGGAACCCAGCATTGCTCCCTCTCCCCCGTACCCGGGGGAGAGGGCTGGGGTGAGGGGGCTGCGCATGGGTCATGCTGAGCTTTGTTGCTAATCAGGTGGGCCGATGCGCGTCGCGCACGACCACTGTCGCGCACGCGCGGGGCTGCAGCCCTAGCGTTCGAGCTTCAGTTCCAGCTCCACCGTGGCGCCGCGCCGCACGGCCACCTTCTCGCTGATGTTGCGGTAGCCGTCGAGCTTGAAGTGCAAAGTGCTCACACCCACGGGCAGTTCCAGCGCGATCGGCGTGAGCCCGTGATAGACATCGCCAACGTACACCTTCACACGCGTGGGCAGCGAGGTGACGAGCACCGCCCCAGTGCCCTGCTGGGCCGGTGGCGCGGCGGCCGGCGGGCTCGCCAACTGCGGCGCGGCGCTGGCCGGGCGCGCGGCCGCAGCCAGCGCGGACTGCGCCTGTCGCACCTGCGTGCCGAGCTGGTCGACCACCTTGGCGATGCCGCCGCCCAGATAGGTTTCGAGGTCAGCCCGGCTGTTGCCCGAGACACCGGCAAAACGTTCGTCGCGGTCTTCGACGGTGCCGCTCCACAACACCCGCCCGTCGACCACGCGGCGCAGCGCGGCCTGCACGGCAATGTGCCTGTCGTCGCGGGCAGCGACGTTCAACGTCAGCGCCTGCAGCGTGGTGTCCAGCCGCAGGTCGGCTGTGGCCCCGGCGGCGGCCAGCGTGATGCCCTGGACGGCCAGGCGGTCGCGCAGGGCCGCGCCCAGCACGGTGGCCGCCTCGCCGTCGAGCGCGAGTTCGCTGCCGTGGATGCCGAACACGGCGGCGCGCACCGCGCCCAAGCGGCGCCCGGGTGCGCCCGGGCGCTGGTCGATCACTTCACCGAGGGACAGCGTGAACACACGCCCGTCGGCACCCAGTGCCGGTGCGGCGGCCGGGGTCGGCGGCCAGGCCGGCTTCAGCAGCGCAGCGGTGGCGGCAGCAGCGCCCGTGGTCGCCGCAGACGTCATGCAGGCGCCGAGCAGCAGCACAAAGCCGCGGCGCGAGGGCGGCGCCACGTGCGGCTCAGCGCGGGGCATCGCGGTAGTCGGGCAAGCGTGACATGAAACTCGCCAGCGCCTTCAGCTCGGTGTCGGAAACACCCCTCAACGTCTTGACCATGTCGGGGTGCGAGTTGCCGCGCTGGCCGGCCTGCACGTGCTGCATCTCGCGCAGCAGGTAGTCCGCGTGTTGCGCGGCCACCACCGGGTAGACCTTGACCTCGTTGCCCTCGCCGGCCTTGCCGTGGCACTCGTGGCAGCGTAGCCGTGCATAGGCGGCGGCACCGGCCACAGCGAGGGCCGGGTCGCCCTGGCCGTTGTCGACCGTGCTGCGCGCGCGCGACAGGTACACGGCAATGTCGGCAATCTCCTGCGGCGTGACGGCGTGCCGGGACGAGAAGGGCTCCATCTTCGGGTTGACGCGCAGGCCGGCGCGTGTGTCGGTGATCTGCTTGATGAGCACGATGGCGTGCTGGCCCGTCATTCGCGGATAGGCGCCGTCGCTGCGGCCCACGCCTTCGGACCGGTGGCAGCCGCGGCAGGCGCGGTAGGCCTCCTTGCCGCGCACCGGATCGCCACTCAGCTTGAGCACCTGCACCTGTTCGGGCGTCATGCGGTTCCAGACATAACCCTTGCTGCCGAAGCCAAGTGGGCTCGACGCGGCATCGGCTGGGTCGGCGTGTGCAGTCACGGACAGCAGCAGGGCCGCGGCCAGGGCCCACGCGCGATGGGCATTGAGCATCATCTTCATTCCTTCAGGCCGGTGAGGAACTGCGCCACGGCGCGGATCTCGGTTTCGCTCATGCGCTTGGCCACGGCGCCCATCACGCCCTTGAGGTCGTTGGCGCGCTCGCCCGACTTGAAGGCGAGCATCTGCCTCTCGACGTAGACGGCGTGCTGCCCGGCCAGGCGCGGGTACTTGGCGTCGCCGCTGCCGTCGCTGCCGTGGCAGCTGCCGCAGTCAGGCACGGCCGAAGCGACGATGCCGTCCTCGAAGATGGCCTTGCCCTTGGCGGCCAGGGCGGGGTCGGCCACGGTGCCGCCGGTGGCCTTCTGCTCGGAGAAGAACTCGGCCACCGGCCGCAGCGAGTCCTCCTCCAGCGTCATCACGATCTGGCCCATGATCGGGCTCTTGCGCTTGCCGCTCTTGAAGTCGGTCAGCTGCCGCATCAGGTAGCCTGCGTCCATGCCTGCCAGGCTGGGGTTGTCGGGGATCACGCTGTTGCCTTCCGGGCCATGGCAGGCAGCGCAGAGCTTGAGGTGCAGTTCGGGCGGGGATGCTTGCACGCCGCAGGTCGCGGCCAGCAGCACCCCCCCGAACGCCAGTCGGCGCAGGGCGGGGCTGTCCACGCTCAGAAGCCGGCCGACAGCATGAAGGTCGTCATCGTGTTGCCACCCGTTGTGCCGTTGGCAGGGTCGTTCGGCCCGTAACGCCCGACGCCGTTGGCCCCCTTCTGACGCGATGAGTGCGCCAGCTGCAACTGCACGTTCTGGTAGATCTGGTAGGTGGCGCCCAGCGTGAAGGCGTTGTCCGAGCCCGAACTTGCCGCGCCGTTGTCGGCCTTGCGGTAAGCGACGATGACGGTGGCCTTGTTCGGCAGCACGCCCAGTTCGGCGGTGACGGTGGTCGCGGTGCGCGCATTCGGCCGCGCATTGAAGAGGTTGGGGCTGGCTGCACCGGCGCTGGTGCCCGGCGCCTTGGCGTGGGCCAGGTAGACGCCCAGCGGCATGCCAGCCACGCTGCCCTGCGCCTGGCCGTCGATGGCCCAGCCCTTGGTGCTACCAGTGACGATGGTGCCGCCATCGTCGAAACGCACGTTGTTGCCCGACCAGACCTGCACCCCGGCCCCCAGCGACCAGCCGGCCACCGTGGGCGTGACGGCGGCGCGCAGGTAGGTGGACTTCAACCCGCCCAGGTTGCTGCCGGCACCCGGCAGGTGGTTGGGCGTGTAGGGCGCCACCACGACGTAGAAGCGCGGGTCGTGCAGCACAAACGAGAAGCCGGTGGCTGCGCCCAGGTTCTGGAAAAAAACGTACTGCTGTGCCGAGGTCTCGTTGCGGTGCTCGCTGACACGCACGTTACGCACCGCGCCAGTGTTGAGGAGTTCGAAGCCGTAGGACGCGCCCAATCCGTCGGTGGTGTAGGGCACGACGCCGCCCTTCAGGCCCGAATCGCCCAACGGCCAGATCATCGGCATCTTGAAGCCGGCCAGCGTGGCATCCTCACCGCTGGCGAGCTGCGCCTCGATCAGGAAGCCGATGTGCTCGCCGACGCGGCCGCCGAACAGCAGGGCAAATTCGTCGGGGAACTGCAGCTCGCCGCTGTGCGTGCTCTTGACGGCATCGCCGTTGCCGTCGACGCCGTCGGTGCCGTTGCTCTTCTGGTATCGGATCTTGGTGAAGACGCTGCCATAGAGCGAGTCGGCCAGCGACAGGTCCTTGCCGGCGAGCGGCTTGTTCTTCATGTCGACATAGCCGCCGGCCTTGAAGTCCATGCCGAAGTCGTTCAGCGCCGGGTAGTGCTGGAAGTGGCAGGACGAACAGGCCTTTGCGGTCTGGCGCGCGTAGGCCGGGACGGCCGCGCTGGGCATGCTGGCCAGCAGCGTCGAAACCGACGCGACCAGCAGTGCCAGGGCACGGTTCAGGGTGAGGGGAAGTCGCATGGAATCTTGTCTCCTTATGGCCGTGCACTGTGGGAAGCGGTCACCGGTCGATACAGCGAACGCTGGCAGATACAGTCTTAAGGACGCGCCCCCGATGGAAAACGGGCGAAGGGCCGAACTTGTCTGGGCCTTTGGTCGCGCTTGCCTCGGACTTTGGTCTGATGCCGGCCGGCGGCGGCGCCTAAAATTCCCCACAGGATGTACAAGGCGATGCCCTCATGAACGGGTCACCCCCCCGGGCAGCGGCCCCCGGGCGGCGGCCGTTCGAGCGCTTCAGCCTGGCGCGGCAGTTCCTGCTGGCCAGCGCGGTGGTGCTACTCGTCGGCGTGGGCGCCACCGGCACCTGGGTCGGGCAGCAGATCGAGGACAGCGTGGTGCACCGCACCGCCCGCATGGCGTCGATCTACTTCGAGAGCATCGTCGCCGGGCGCCTGAACGAACTCGTTGCCGGCGGCGAACTCAGCCCCGTCACGCGCCAGTTGCTCGATGACATCTTCATCCACGGCCCGCTGGCGCAGAAGGTGGTGCGCTTCAAGCTGTGGACGCCCGACGGCCGCGTGCACTACAGCAGCCTGCACGAGCAGGAGGCGCAGCGTTACGCTTTCCACGACCACCACGGCTACGCCTTCGCCGGGCAGCTGGTCGCCAGCATCAGCGCGCTCGACGGCCCCGACAACGCGCGCGAACGCGAACGCTGGAATCGCCTGATCGAGATCTACGTGCCGCTGCGCGCACCGGGCAGCGACAGGGTGGCGGCGGTGGCTGAGTTCTACCATTCGATGGACGGCATCGACGTCGACATCCACAGCGCCCAGCGCCAGAGTTGGCTGGCCATTTGCCTGGGCGCGCTGCTGCTGTACTCGGGCCTGTACGCGCTGGTCTACCGCGCCAGCCACACCATCCGCGGCCAGCGCAGCGACCTGCAGGCGCAACTGGTGCGCCTGCAGCAACTGCTGGCCGAGAACCGCAGCATCCACCTGCGGCTGCAACAGGCCGGCGCGCAGACGGCGTCGCTGAGCGAACTCTCGCTGCGCCGCATCGCCGCCGACCTGCACGACGGCCCTGCGCAGGACCTGGCGTTTGCGCTCCTGATGCTCGACGAACCGGGCGCACCGGCCGGGGCGGATCCGTCGGCCGCCCCGGGCCGCCTGCGCACCAGCCTGCAACGCGCGATGTGCACGCTGCGCGACATCGCCGGCGGCTTGGTCGTGCCCGGCATGGCCGCGCTGAGCCTGGCCGACGTGGTGCGCCGCGCTGCCGCCGACAGCACGCAGAAGAGCGGCGTAGCGGTGGCGGTCGACGCCGACGACGAAGTCGGCGCTGCGCCCGAGGCGGTGAAGATCACCGTCTACCGCTTCATCCAGGAGGCGCTGGCCAACAACCTGCGCCACGCCAGCGGCCATGCACCGCGCGTGGCGGCACGGCGCGACGGCGCGCACGTCACCGTCGAAGTGGCCGACGACGGCCCAGGTTTCAGCGCCGAACACGCGCCGCCGGCCGGCCACTTCGGCCTGGCCTTCCTGCGCGAACGCGTGCAGTTGCTCAGCGGCACGCTGGAGATCCACTCGGCCGCCGGACAAGGCACCACCTTGCGCGTGCGCCTGCCCCTGAACGAACCCCAGACCGACCATGCCTAGACCGCTGCGCATCCTGCTGGCCGACGACCACCCCCTGCTGCGCGAGGGCGTGGCGCACGCGCTCGAGGGCGAGCCCGGCTGGCTGGTGGTGGCGCAGTCCGAAAACGGCGAGCAGGCCATCGAGCACGCGCTGCGCCTGCAGCCCGACCTGGCGCTCATCGACCTCAGCATGCCGGGCATCGGCGGCATCGCCGCGGTCGGGCGCATCGCCACGGCCTGCCCAGCGGCGCGGATCATTGTGCTCACGGCCTCGTGTGAAACCGACGCGCTGATGGCGGCGTTGAAGGCCGGTGCCCACGGCTACGTGCTCAAGGGCGTGTCGGCGCTGGAAATGCGCAACGCCGTGCGCCGCGTTGTTGCCGGCGAGGCCTACGTCACTTCATCGCTAGCCGCGCAGATGCTGGTCGAGTTCTCGCGCGGCCAGCCCGCGCCTGTGGAGCAGCAACTCACTGCGCGCGAAGCCGAGGCGCTGAACTACCTGGCTAAGGGCCTGACCAATCGCGAAATCGGTGCCAAGCTGCACGTGGCGGAAAAGACGGTCAAGCACCACCTGACGCAGATCTTCACCAAGCTGCACGTGCGTTCGCGCACCGAGGCGGCACTGCTGGTGCACCGCCGGGGGCGGCGCGACCTCTAGCCCGGTCTGCCAGCGCGAACGGCGGCAATCAGAGCCGTAGCCCTGGCGCTGGCAGTTCTGGTGCAGGCGTGTCTCGTACTCGGTGTGGATTGAGTCGACGTCGTCGAACACAGTGCTGGCATGCACCTGCTCGCGGCTCAACCGAACCTGCACCTTGCGCGTCGCCCAGTCGACGCCCGCGGCCCAGCGGGCCGCGACGAGCACGCGGTGGCCGCCCTGCCACAAGCGGCTGGTGTCGACCATCAGGTAGCGCAGAGCCCAGGTCTCGTCGTCGAAGTCGAAGTTCCGTACCTGGCCGATGCTGTCGTCGTCGGCGTGGATGTCGTAGCCGGTGACCTCGTTGCAGCCGCGCCGGTGCACGTTGGCGCTCGTGAATTCGCCCTTTGGCGGGCCGGGTTCGACCGCGCCGTGTGTGGCGGCCTCGGCCACCGACGCGGGCCAGGGCATCGCCCCATGCCCCACAGGCTGCCGCTGGGCGTACTAGCAGGGCCTGCAGAGTCCGATTGGGCCGATCGGGCTGAGTTGACCCGGTTCCTGCCGTTCGTGATCGTCGGCAAATGGCCGGGACTGCGAGTAGCCGAACGTCAGCAGCCCGGCATCCTGGTTTCAATGTCGGCTGCCAGGCATCCTGATCACGCAACCGTCTGGTCGCCGTCGACCCCAAGCAGTCGCCCGCGACCCAAGGTAGCCAGCCGCAAAGAAGTCAGCGACCAGCAGCAGGGCTTCGTGGTCTACGGCGCGCTCAAGGTCACCATCGGGCTGCCGGTGGCGCGGGAAATTGCAACACGAGGGCGTCGACCTATCGATTCACGGGATCGGGGCGACGCGGGAACCGGAGGCCAGTTGGCAAGCCGGGCTCCTCACGGCGCAGCCGCCGGTCGCGACTTTGATCCCGCCGCCGGCTGTGGGTAGACCTGAACGATGGCCATCGCCAGCTTGGCCAAGGTGACCTGCATGGCCTTGATCCCGACATCGGAATCCACGGCCCAGGCGTGGACTGGAACCGTCTCGCGCTGGCTGACCATCGCCGGGAAGGGCGGCGTGCCCAGCGCCGCGTCATCCGTCGGTGCGGGGCCGCGTTCGATGTGCAATCTGGCCAAGGCCTGGAACTGCGCCAGGAATCCGGCGGCGATGGGGCTGACTGCGAGCGACACATCGGCCAGCAGCTGCGCCGGCGCCGACAGACGGGCTCCGATCTCGCGGATCGATTGGCCGCCGTCCGCGTTCTTGACACCGTCTGTAGCGATCTCGATCACAACCGTTGGGGGGGATCCCGGCCGACGCTGGGTCAGCTTCGGTGAGCGAAACCCGGGGCAACGTCCGTGAGCGCCAAAGGTCGAGGAAGCGCGCGACATCTACGGCCTGCGCCGGCGGCTGGAAAGCCACGCGGCCGAGCAGTTTGCGCTGCTTGCCAGCGACGCCGAGATCAAGCGCCTGGCGGGCGCCGTGGCACGCCTGGGCAGCGCGGCACGCAAGCGCTCGACGGCCGGGTGCTGAAGGCCAAGACCGACTTCCACGCCATCTTGCTTTCCGGCGCGCGCAATGCGCTCATCCAGGAGACGCTGCAGGGCCTGCTGTCGCGCATCAGCCTGCTGCGCGGCACCTCGCTGATGAGGCCGGAGCGCCTGCCCGCGAGCCTGGAAGAAATCAAGACGCTGCTGGCCTGCATCCAGGCGCGCGATGTGGCCGGCGCACGCCGCACGGCGGACCTGCACCTGCGCAACGCCGAGGAGGCGGCCGTGCGTGTGCTGGCCGCCAGCCTGGCCGCCAGCCTGGCCGATTCCCCCCGGGCGGCCAGAATCCGCATCAACCACCCCACACACCACGAGCCCCCATGAACGACGAAGCATTTGAAAGAGGCCTTGAGACCCGCCGCGCCGTGCTCGGCGCCGACTACGTCGACGGTTCGATCAGCCGCGCCGACGACTTCGACATGCCGATGCAGCGCCTCACCACCGAGTACTGCTGGGACGGCATCTGGAACCGGCCCGGCCTCGACCGCCGCACGCGCAGCATGCTTAACCTGGCGATGATCACGGCGCTGAACCGGCCGCACGAACTGAAGCTGCACGTGCGCGGCGCGCTCACCAACGGTCTGACGAAGGCCGACATCCAGGAGGTTTTCCTGCAGGCCGCCGTCTACTGCGGCGTGCCCGCGGCGATAGACAGCTTCCGCAGCGCCAAGGAAGTGTTCAAGGAAATGGGCTTGTGAGCCTGGAGACCCGGTGCATGGTCAACGGCATCGACCGGCGTGTGACAGCGGCGCCCGACACGCCGCTGCGCTTCGCGGTCGAGACACGTCAGCCCCAACCCGTAGCGACCCGGTGAACTACCTCGGCTTCGACCTCAGCGAGGGCGCCGAAGGCGTCACCACGCTGGAGGCCATGGCGTCCACCACAGCCGCGCAGCACGCCGCCGTGATGGCCGAGGTGCAGCAGGTGATGGACTGGGCGTGGCGCCACTTTCCCGACAGCCACGGCCCCCTGGACGACGGCCGGGACTGGGACCATGAGCTCCAGCTGACACAGGAAGACGGGCACTGGCACACCGTCACGCTGACCTTGACCGGCTCCGCGCGCTTCGTCGAAGCGTTTCTCGAGTTCTTCGACAGCCCTGCGGCCTGATCAGCCGTCGTGCCGCCTCACACCCGCTCGAGCACCACCGCGATGCCCTGGCCCACGCCGATGCACATCGTGCACAGGGCATAACGACCGCCGCCGGCGTGCAGGCGGTTCACCGCCGTGGTGGCCAACCGTGCGCCCGAGGCGCCCAGCGGGTGGCCGAGCGCGATCGCGCCGCCCCAGGCGTTGACACGTTCGTCGTCGTCGCGCAGCCCCAGCAGGCGCAGCACCGCCAGGCCCTGGGCGGCGAAGGCCTCGTTGAGTTCGATCACGTCCATTTGCGCCAGGGTCAGGCCGGTCAGTCCCAGCAGCTTCTGCGTTGCCGGTGCCGGGCCGATGCCCATCACGCGCGGCGCCACGCCGGCGGTGGCCATGGCCACGACGCGGGCGCGCGGCGTCAGGCCGTGGCGTGCGGCGGTCGATTCGTCGGCCAGCAGCAGCGCACAGGCGCCGTCGTTGACGCCGCTGGCGTTGCCGGCGGTGACGGTGCCCTCGGGCCGCACCACGCCCTTCAGTCGCGCCAGCGCTTCGAGGCTGGTGGCGCGGGGGTGTTCGTCCTGTGCCACGACGAGCGGCTCACCCTTCTTCTGCGCCACGCTCACGGGCGTGATCTCGCGCGCCAGGTGGCCGGCCTGCTGCGCGGCCACGGCGTTCAGCTGGCTGGCCAGCGCCATGCGGTCCTGGGCCTCGCGTTCGATGCCGTATTCGGCAGCCACGTTCTCGGCCGTCTCGGGCATCGAGTCGACGCCGTAGGCTTGTTTCATCAGCCGATTGACGAAGCGCCAGCCGATGGTGGTGTCGTAGACCGCATTGCTGCGGCTGAAGGCGCTTTCGGCCTTGGGCATCACGAAGGGCGCGCGGCTCATGCTTTCGACGCCGCCGGCGATCATCAGCCCGGCTTCACCGGCCTTGATGGCGCGCGCAGCGCTGCCCAGCGCGTCCAGCCCCGAGCCGCACAGCCGGTTGAGCGTGACGCCAGGCACTTCGGCCGGCAGGCCGGCGAGCAGGCTGCTCATGCGCCCGACGTTGCGGTTGTCCTCGCCGGCCTGGTTGGCGCAGCCGAAGATGACGTCGGTGACGGCCGACCAGTCGACCTTGGGGTTGCGCGCCATCAGCGCCTGCAGCGGCACGGCGCCCAGGTCGTCGGTGCGCACGCCGGACAGGGCGCCACCGTAGCGGCCGATGGGGGTGCGGATGGCGTCGCAAATGTAGGCGTGGTTCATGTCGAGTAAGCAGGCGGGCCGTGGCACGGGGCACACATTCTGGCGCGGCGCCGAGGCCGCCGGGCGCAGGCGCCATGACAGAATTTGCGGCTGTCGGCAGCGTCCTTCCCGCACCTCATGAAAATCCTGCTCACCGGCGCCGCCGGTTTCATCGGCATGACCACCGCCCTGCGCCTGCTGGCGCGCGGCGACGAGGTCGTCGGCCTGGACAACCTCAACGACTACTACGAGGTCAGCCTCAAGGAAGCGCGCCTGGCGCGGCTGACGCCGCACGAGCGCTTCCGTTTCGTGAAGCTCGACGTCGGTGACCGCGCCGGCATGGAGCAGCTGTTCGCCGCCGAGCGCTTCGACCGCGTCATCCACCTGGCCGCGCAGGCCGGTGTGCGCTATTCGCTGCAGAACCCGCACGCCTACATCGACAGCAACATCGTCGGTTTCATGAACATCCTCGAAGGCTGCCGCCATTCGAAGGTGCAGCATCTGGTGTACGCGTCGAGCTCCAGCGTCTACGGCGGCAACACGAAGATGCCGTTCTCGGAACACGACAGCGTCGACCACCCCGTCAGCATGTACGCGGCGACGAAGAAGGCCAACGAGCTGATGGCCCACACCTACAGCCACCTCTTCGGCCTGCCGACCACGGGGCTGCGCTTCTTCACCGTCTACGGGCCCTGGGGCCGGCCCGACATGGCGCTGTTCCTGTTCACGAAGGCCATCCTCGAGGGCCGGCCCATCGACGTCTTCAACCACGGCAAGATGCAGCGCGACTTCACCTTCGTCGACGACATCGTGGAAGGCGTGATCCGCGTCATGGACCGCACGGCCGAGCCCAATCCGGACTACATCTCCGACACGCCCGACCCCGGCACGAGCAACGCGCCCTACCGCGTGTTCAACATCGGCAACAACAACCCGGTGCAATTGCTGGACTACATCGGCTGCATCGAGGATGCGCTGGGCATGAAGGCGCAGAAGAACCTGCTGCCATTGCAGGACGGCGACGTGCCGGCCACCTATGCCGATGTCGACGCGCTGCGCGACTGGGTGGGCTTCACGCCGGCCACCGACGTGCGCACCGGCGTCGGGCGCTTCGTGGCCTGGTACCGCGACTACTACAAGGCCTGACCGACCCGACCGCCGCGTGGGCCGTCAGAGCTCGCGCAGCAGTTCGCGCAGGTAGGCCACCGGCACGGCGTAGGTGATGCCGGTGGGGCTGCTCAAGGCGCTCTCGCGGCTGCCCTTCACGAGCACCATGCTGACGATGCCCAGCACGCGGCTGGTGCCCACGTCGAGCACCGGGCCACCGCTGTTGCCGGGGTAGGCCGTGGCGTCGAGTTGCAGCAGTTCGAAGTTGCCCTGGCGCAAGCGGCTTACCGCGCGCGGGTCGAGCTGGCTGGCCGTGGGCGCCGGCAGCGCGCCGGTGGTGACGCTGGACACGATGCCGCGGTGCGTGACGACCGAGTAGCCGAGCACGCCGCCGATCGGGTAGCCCATCAAGGCGATGTCCTGGCCTTCGCGCGCGGCGCCGGCATCGGCCAGCGCCAGCGCGGGCAGGGGTGCGCCTTCGATGCGCAGCAGGGCCAGGTCGCGCACACGATCGGTGGCCACCACGCGCGCCAGCCGCGCCTGGCCGTCGCCGCTGCCGCGCCCGGGAAGCACGGCCATGCGCACGCCGCTGTCGGTGTCGGCACCAGCCGGCAGCACGTGGAAGTTGGTGGCCACCAGCGTGCCCTCGCCGCGGGCATCGGCCACGACGAAGCCGCTGCCGCGGAAGCCGAAACGCGGGCTCTCGGTGGCGTTGAAGGTGCCGACCGGAAGCACCGAAGGCCGGGCGGTGGCCACCAGATCGGGCAGGCTGGCGGCGCCCGCTGCGCCTGTCCACGCGCTGCCGGTGAAAGACGCCGCAGCAGCCGCCCCCAGCAACGCGCGGCGCCGCAGCTGCGTTTGCGGCGAGGTGTTCAAAGGGTCTTCAGCAGCGCGGCCACTTCGGCCTGACCGTTGAACTTGTCGCCCAGCCGGGTGAGGGCGTCGAGTTCGTTGCGTGCCAGCACCTTGTCGCCGGCCTTGATGTAGAGCTTGGCCAGGCGCAGGCTCATGCCCGGGTCCTTGGGCTCCAGCGCGATGGCGCGCTTCTGCGTCTCGATGGCTTTGGGCAGCTGGTTCTCGGCTTCCAGCGCGCTGGCCAGCGTGTCGACGATGGGCGCGCGGTTCGGCAGCAGTTCGTTGGCCTTTTCGGCCATCGCCACCGCGCCCGGCTTGCCCTGCCTGGCCAGCAGCCAGGCCACGTTGTTCATCGCCAGCGCGTTCTCGGGCTGCACCTCGAGCACGGCGCGGTAGCGCCCCTCGGCCACGTCGAGCTTGTTCTGCGCCAGCGCCAGGTCGCCCAGGTAGTAGTTGAAGCCGGCGTCCTTCGGGTTGGCCTTCAGCCAGTCGGCCGCGAGCCGATCGGCCTCGGGCGCCTTGCCGCCGGCCAGCAGCACAGTGTGCAGCTTGGCCATCGTCTCCGAGGACTTCGCGCGCTGCAGCGACGCGCCGTAGGCGGCCTGCGCGGCGTCCCAGTTCTTGCGGCTGCTCTCGACCTCGGCCTCGATGTTGTGGCCCAGCGCATCTTTTGGAAAGCGCTGCTGCAGGTCGCGCGCGATCTTGAGCGCATCGTTCGGGCGCTTGTCCATCATCGCCAGACGGGCCAGCGCGCGCTGCACGTTGACGTTGTCGGGTTGCAGCACGGCGGCGCGGCGCAGGGAGTTCCCGGCAGCCTCGAGGTCTTTCGTGGCCACGTAGGCGTCGGCCAGGCGCAGCTCGGGGTTGGCGTTGCGGGGCTGCAGGCCGGCCAGCTTCTTGAAGGTCGATACGGCGCGCTGGTTGTCGCCGGCGGCGAGTTCGGCGCGGCCCTGGGCGTCCATCACTTCGTAGCTGTTGGGCAGCGCGGCCGCGGCGTCCTGCGCAGCCAGCAGCGCGGCCTTGCCGTCGCCGCTGCCGATGAGGTGGTTCACCAGCACGATGTGCGGACGTGCTTCGGATGGATTGATCTTCACCGCCTCGCGCAACGAGGCGGTGACCGTTGCCGCAGGCGCGCCGATGCGCGCGTCCAGCTCGGCCATCGCCAGACGTGCCTGCCAGCTCTTGGGTTGGGCCTGGATGTAGGCGGTGAAGCGCTTGCGTGCTTCTTCGGGCTTCTTCGCGGCGAGGTCCAGTGCGGCCAGGCTGGCCACGGGCGGAAAGTAGGCCGGCTCCTTGGCGATCGCGGCCTCAAAGCTCTTGACGGCGCCGGGAAGGTCGTTCTTCAAGGTCAACACGCGGCCGCGCAACTGCAGCGGCAGCGCCTGGTCGGGCAGCTTCTTCTCGAGGCCGTCGATGGCCTTCAGCGCGCCGGCCAGGTCGTTCTGGCGCAGTCGGGCGCTGACCAGCGCCAGGTCGGCACGCGGCCCGCTGTCGCCGGCGGCGACGGCTTCGAGTTCGCCGATGGCGCCACCGGCGTTGCCGCGTGCAATCTGCGCCAGCGCGGCCGAGGTGCGCACGCGGCTGTCCTGCGGCGCGACCTTCAGCGCCGCCGCGAAGGCCTCTTCCGAGCGCCTGGCGTCACCGAGCTGCAAGTAGGCCTCGCCGGCCAGTGACAGCGTCGTGCCGTCGGCCTTGCCGGTGTCGATCACGGGTTTCAGCACGTCCAGCGACTTGGCCGGTTCACCGGTGCGCAGGTAGGTCTGCGCCAGCAGCAGGCGCGTCAGGCCCTGCTGCGGCGCCAGCTTCAGGGCCTTGGCCAGCAGCGCTTCCGCGGGCAGGTAGTTGCGCAGGCGGAACTCGGCGGCGCCGGCCAGTTCCAGCACCCGCACGTTGTTCGGGAAGGCCTTGAGCACCTGGTCCGTGATCTCGCGCGTGCGCTTGTAGTCCTTGTCGGCGAAGGCGAACTGGGCTTCGAGGTGCAGCGTCTCGGGGTGGTTGGGGGCGGACTTCTTGAGCAGATCGAACTCGGCCTTGGCCTCGGGCTGCTTCCTCTGCAACAGCAGGATGTTGGTAACGGCAGTGCGCGCGGCCACCGAGTCGGGGTGCGTGGCGAGCACCTGGCGGTAGCTGGCGATGGCGCCATCGATGTCGCGCTTGCCCTGAAGGAGCATGTCGCCCTTGAGCACGCCGGCGCGCTCGTTGGCGGCGTCGGTTTTGAGGACCTGGTCGAGCAGGCCGAGCGCGCCTTCGAGGTCGTTGTCGAGAGCGTGCAGGCGGGACAGGACGATCAGCGCAGGGGCATGACCGGGCTTGGCCTGGAGCGCAAGTTCAGCGCTTCGGCGAGCCTTGCCAGGATCGTTCTGCACCGCATAGGCGGTCGCCAGCGCGGTCTTGAGTTCGGCGCGGGACTGATTGCCCTTGAGCTCCAGGTCGGCATATTGCGAGATGAGCCGCGCTTCCTCGCCAACCATCAGCATGGCCTGCGCGATGTCCGGGACCACGTCGTCGTCGCTGGCCTGCAGTTCCTGCGCCTTGCGCAGTTCGACCAGAGCCGCGGTGGGGTCGCCCGACTTCAGCAGTGCGCGGCCGAGCATCGTCCGCGCTTCGACAGATTGCGGATTCTTCTGCAGCGCGTTCTTCAACTGGATGATCGCGCCCTTGGTGTCCTGCTTTTCGAGCAGAGCCCTGGCGGAAGTCACCAGTTCAACTTCCGACGTGCCGCCGCAGGCCGCAAGCGCCAGCAGACCTGCTGTGGCCAACCCGGCAAAGACTTGTCTCTTCTTCATTCTCAGATGCCTCGATGTGATTCGTGGAACCGCTGACCGGCGTGGCTTCGCTCGGCCACGCCGTTTCCCGTCATTGAGCGGACTTCTGGTTGCCCGCAGTGTGCGCAGGCGCAATGCTGGACGATCGCATGCGTCGAATCGGTGGCGTCATACCGCGATGAACCCAACCCGCCATTCAGGGCGTCACTTGATCGATAGACGGCGCATGAGATCGTAGAGCGTAGGACGACTGACGCCCAGCAACTCCGACGCCTTGACGATGTTGCTGTTGCTGCGCGCCAGGGCGGCCACGATAGCCTGCCGTTCAGCTGCCTCGCGGATGGCGCGCAGGTCGAGATCGGAGCCTCCGCCTTCGGTCTCCGTGGTCGGTTGCCGCAGGCCCAGGTCGTCGCAGGTCAGGCGATCGGTCTCTGCCATGATCGATGCACGCTTGATCGCATTGAGCAACTCGCGCACGTTGCCAGGCCACGCGTGCTGTTCGATGGCCCTCAATGCCTCGTCGGTGAAACTGAGGTTGCTGCGGCGCTGATCCTGTGCGAAACGCCGCAAGAAGGCGTGGGATAGAAGCACCGCATCGCCGGCGCGGGCACGCAAGGGCGGAATGTTGACGACGATTTCGGCCAGGCGGTAATAGAGATCTTCGCGGAAGCGGCCTTCGCTGATCAGGTTCTTGAGGTCCTGGTGCGTGGCGCACACGACACGCACGTCCACCGGAATCTCGTTGCGCCCCCCCAGCCGTTCAATGGTGCGTTGTTGCAGGAAGCGCAGCAACTTGGCCTGCAGCGAGTGCGGGAGATCACCGATCTCATCGAGCATCAGCGTTCCGTTGTGGGCCGTCTCGATCTTTCCCGGCGTCGTCTTGCCGGCGCCAGTGAACGCGCCCTTTTCGTAGCCGAAAAGTTCGCTTTCGAGGAGATTTTCCGGGATCGCGGCGCAGTTGATGGCCACGAAGCGGCCGGCGCGCTTGCTCGACGCGTGAAGGCCCTGGGCTAGCACTTCCTTGCCGGTTCCGCTATCGCCCAGCAGCAGCACCGTCGCGTCGCTGGAAGCCACGCGTTCGATGGTGCGTGAGATGCGAAGCATCTCGGCGTCGCGGGAAATGAGGCCCGACAGGGCATCGGGCTGGTGCAGGGCTTGAAGGCGACGGTTCTCGCTCTGCAACTCGGCCATGCGGTAGGCCCGGTCCACGGTGAGCGTGAGCACCTCGGGCTCGAAGGGCTTGGCCAGGAAGTCGTAGGCGCCCAGGGCGACCGCGCGCAGTGCGTTGGCCTGGTCGTTTTGCCCCGTCAGCACGATGACCTTGGTGGCCGGCTCGATGGCCAACATCTGCTCGAGCAGCTTGAAGCCTTCCGACACCGAGTCGGGGTCCGGAGGCAGCCCCAGGTCCATCGTGACGACAGCCGGTTGGTGGCGCCGGAACTGGAGCAATGCGCTCTCACGGTCGCTGGCGGTCACCGACTCGAAGCGGTCGAGCGACCACTTGATCTGCTTCTGCAGTGCGAGATCGTCCTCGACGATCAACAGCGGGGTCTCGGCGTTGCTCATCGGCCGGCCGGCCGGAGGAGATCGGAGCCGTGTTGTGCCTCGAACAGCGGCAACAGTACCGTCATCAAGGTGCCACGCCCGACCTCGCTGTCGACTGCAATGCTGCCGCCCAGTTCGCGGATGTACTGAAGACCCTCGTAGGTGCCGATGCCCATGCCGTTGTGCTTGGTCGTATTGAAGGGCCGAAAGAGTCTGCTACGAACGAATTCCTCGGGCATGCCCGTGCCCGTGTCACCGATGTCCACTTTCACCTGCCCGCTATGGCGCTGCACGCGTATCCAGACGCGACCCGACGTCGGTGTGGCGTCGAGTGCGTTCTGTACAAGATGACCCAGCACACGCTCCAGCCTCTCGTCGTGGCCGCGTGTCGCAAGGCGATCAGCAATTTCGGCCTCGAGCGTACGTCCCTGCGCCTCGGACATGCTTTGCAGTCGACGGACGATCGGTGCCAGTTCGACACCCCTGCCTCCGCCGGGGGGAGTGGCCCCTTCGCGAAGCTGCAACATGAGACGTCTCATCTTCTCAAGCGAGCTTTCCACCGTCAACAGCATGTCTTGCTGGAACTCTCGATTGTCGTGCAGCCGTTCCGCATTCTTCAACATGAGCGAGAGCTGGGCCACGATGTTCTTCAGGTCATGGACAACGAACGCCGACATGCGGTTGAAGGCTTCAAACTTGCGTGCTTCCAGCAGCGCTTCCGTGGCCTGCATCTGCGCAAGGTATCCGGCGGCCTGACGGCCGGCGGTCTTCAGCAGGTCCAGCACCTCCCAGTTGACCTTCAGCGTGGTCAGTGGACGCGCCAGCACGACGAAGCCCATGAGTTCGTCGCCGGCCATCAGCGGCACCACCAACCACCCCTTCGTCGTGCCCAACAGCCAGGTCGGCAGCGCCAGCGCGGTGT
>Ga0335397_10004402_pt1 | contig 18622 bp, 16 predicted proteins | sample MAT04_FD_205740 | JGI IMG/M metagenome (GOLD analysis project Ga0335397, IMG submission 205740) | Freshwater microbial communities from Lake Fryxell liftoff mats and glacier meltwater in Antarctica - MAT-04 (spades assembly) (version 2) ... | reverse complement strand
CATGATCCGGACCACTTCGCCGCGCGGGTTGAGCACAAGCATCGCCAATGCCGCCGGATCAACCATCACCGACGAATCGCCGGCAAACGACATGAGGCCCTGTTGACGCATGCCGTACGGAATGGCTGCGCTGAGCGTATCGGCCAACACCTTGACCTGCTTGAGCGCCCCGTCAAACATCACCACGCGACGCTGCGAAAAGTCGTTCAGGAATACGGTGCCGTTGGTGAGCACACGCATCGAAGTAATTCCACCGACGGACTCGGCCGTGCGTGCTTCTGCAGCACCCAGCTTCGTGACCGGAATTTTCTTGACGGCAGCGTCCTGCGCAGTCGCAACTGAGGCGCACAGCGCGCTCCAAGCTGTTACCACGAGGAGCAGGCGGGATCTATGCATCACTGATTGGCTCTTGTTGGTCTGAGAAATATTCGAATGACGGTTCATGCTTAACGACCGCGTCCACCACCACCACCACCACCGCCACCGCCACCACCGCCACCGCCACCGCCACCGCCGCCAGCTACGGTGCTTGAGCGAAGCGTCTTCAGCGTGTTCTTGTCCATGAATGAAGCCGTCTGCACGCTCAACAAGCGGAATTGCTCAGGCGTCAGGATCTTCTTGATGCCCGGAGCGATTTGCAACAACACGTCGACCTGTGCTTCACGCGCGTGGCGCGCTTCACTGTAGGCGTCGCGACGATCAAATTTGTCAGGAAGCCCGGCAAGCTGACGAGCAACGGGCGCCCAGATGGAATCCTGCTTCAGCACGTACATACGATTCAGGACCGTCAGCGAGTCGGCCTGCTTGCGCGTGAGTTTCAGCGAATCCGATTGCACGAGGATCTGCTGCATCGGGTTGATCAGGCCACTGTTGCCCGTCTGCCGCAGCTGCTGCGCATTGACTTTGTTGCCCGGGCGGGAACGTCCGCGATCGAGCTGCTGCATCAACTGATAACGCTCGCGCGTCTGACCCAGGTTGTAGCGCAGCACGGCGGTCAAACCTGGCACCAGACGTTGCGTGATCTGTGCCGCGCTGGTCGAACCAAAACGCTGGTTGACTTCGTAAAGGAACTGCTTGGTCGTCGGATCAAAACCGCGGACGTAGAGCAAGTTGCCGTCAGGGCGCGGCGTCTGACCCCAGCCGTGAATCTTGTCTTCGCCGTGCAGGACGCGGTCAATCGCGACCAGTGGATTCGAAACCTGGATGCTGAGGTTCGCGCGCTGCGGCAACCCAATGCGTTGCGAGTTGAAGCGCAACTGAAGGTTCTGCGAAGCCGTCCAGGTCGTCATGCAGGAATTCCGGCCAGCAAGCTGGCCGAGCTGCGAGCGCAAGCAGTTGGAGGCTTCTGCCGTTCCATTGTCGAGCAGATACTGCAAGCCTTGCGCAACCAGCGGATTGGTCGTAGCAAGGGCCGGATCGAAGATGTAAGCACGATCGTTGCCGTAGCTGTCGCCGTTCACGTCGCCGCTGACCTGTGGCGTGTAGCGCGTGCCCGAGCGGAAATTCATACCCGCGCTGAGCGTCACGATATTGAACAGATTGCGATTCACCGTCACCTGCACCTGATGGCGCGAGTTGCCGGCAATTGATGAAAAGATCTCCGATGGGTCGCCCACCGTGCTGGAGAATCCGAACTGGTCTTCGCGGACATCCTGCAACACGTAGTTCAGGCTCCACGAGAAGTTCGAGCTGAACGCAACTGGACGAATGCCGAGTGTCAGCTGCTTGCTGGTGGACGTCAGGTCGGAACGCTGTTCCGTCACGCGGCCAAACTGTGTCAACTTGCGTGCGTTACGCCATGCAATGGCACCCGTCGAAGCAACGATCACCGAAGGATCCACATAGACCGGCCGACCGCCTTCGAGCCCAAGCGCGAACTGCTGCGTCGCCGGGAAATTCAGGTCGAACTGACCGGACTGGGCGTAATTCTTCGAGAACGTGACATCGGCGTTCGCCGCAAACAGATCGCGCAAAATCGCGCCGCTCCACGAAAGGTTCGCGCGGAGTGAACGCTGGGCCGCATACTCAGGCGAGAACAAGAGAACGTTTGGCGTGCTGTTGGCAAACACCGTGCCGTTGGTTCCATCGGCACAGGTTGACGGAATCGCATCGACGTTGTTGGCATAAGCCGCCCAATTCGGAATTGGTGTCGCGGCACCAACACAGGTGAGCTGCTGAATACCGCTCGGCAAACCGGTGTTATCGATGGCGTTACCAATCAGGCCCGTCTGTGGCGTGTTCTGGAAGATGCCGACCCCACCGCGAATTACCGCCCGCGGCGCGCGCACCATTCCGGGGGAGAGCGCGAGCTGGTTGGACGTGCCGTAGGTCCACGAGAATCCAACGCGCGGGCTGAAGTACAGCCGGCTGGGGACGTCTGTGTTATCGGAGCCAAACGCGGTGGTCACCGCTGTGTTCTCAGTTGGACCAACGAGGTACCTGTTGCCGTCCATGCGAATGCCGTACTGAATCTGCAGATCGTTGGTCGGGCGCCATGCATCGCCCAATGAAAGCGCGCCAATGACCTGGCGGCTTTCGCGAGTGCGAATGCCCAGCAGGCGGCTGTACGACGATGGAATGCCAGCCGCCAGGTCGGCGAGCGTGTTGAACGAGAACGTGCCGTACTGATTGCTGATGATTTCCTGCGTGTTATCCTCACGACGGAGTTCCGACGTCAGCTTCACGCGGTGACGATTGTCATTGCTGAACCAGGAAAGCGTATTCATCATGCCGAACGTCTGGTTGGTCGTCGTGCCGCCCAGGCTCGTGCTGCCTCCGAACGTGAGGTTCCTTACCGACGATGTTCCGTCATCCAAATTTGAGTTCACCTGCACGCGGCCGGACGGCAACGTCACGAAAGGATCCGTGGAGTTGTTCGTCATGCTGAAACCAAAATTCGTTTCCGTCAGCAACCCCTTGAATCCGACCAGGCCGCTGTGACGACCTTGCGTCGAGACGCCGTAGTTCGTGCCCGTACCGGAAATAGCTGGCGTCTGCAGAATCGTGGCACCGCCGCCGCCGAATCCGCTGCGCGCAGGTTCAGTGCTGGCGTAATTGCCGGAAACAGCGAGAGAGAACGTATTGCCGCGATTCGAATTCGCCTGATTGAAATCGAACGAGTTCAACACGTTGACGCGCGTATTGACGTTCTGCGTGGGGAAGCCCGGGACCGTCACCGGCACGCCCTTCGAATTCAGAATGCTGAGCAATTGTGCAACAGAGTCAGGAGCAATGCCCGACGTCGTAAATCCAAGATCGGATGTGTTCAGCAGGGTGTTGAGATCGCTGGAGTTGCGATCGAACTGCAATGAGCTGTTGTAGAACAAGCGATCAATCCTGATCGGGCCGGACGCCGACCCACCGAATGAGAGCTGCGTTTGCTGACTCGCGGTTGCGGTGCTGATACGATCCGGAAACTGCAACGCCGGCATGTTGATGTTGGAGCTGGCCGTCTTGGTGGAGAAGTTGTTACCGGCACGCGTGCGCAGCTGCAACTGACCACCGGAGAATCCGCCGCGCGCTACATCATAAGGAGACGTTGACAGCGTCGCGGTGATCTGAGCATCGCGAGGCACATTGGCATCACCAAACGACAAACCGTTGAGCTGCGTGTTGTTTTGATCGCCGCCCAGCCCCAACACCGAAAACGCATCTGCGGCGCCGTCGGCACCAGGAATGAGTTGAACGCCAGGAATCGCTGAAGCCATTGCCGCGAGATCGCCCATCTGCTCGGCCGTCAACAACGCCGGATCTACGGCGAGCGACTTTTCCGTACCGGACACGTCAGAGACCGTGTCTTGTCGGCTGGCCGCTGTTCGTTCGGTGACGTTGAACTGCGCCAGATTGACCGCCGACGCCGACATGCGCGCATCTGCAATCAGAATTTCCTGATCGGCCGTGCGCTTGACCTGACGCCGATAGGGCGTAAAACCAAGCGCCGTGAAGGTCACCCAGTAGTCGCCTTCGCCACCCGGGAAAGTGATCGTGTACCGGCCGTTCTTGTCGGTACGCGACTGGCGCGTGTTGTCGCCGGTCAGGGTGGTCGCGACAACGAGCACGCCTTGAACGGGCGTGGTGTCGGCGCCAAGTACACGACCACGAATGATGTCCACCCCTTGGGCGGCAACTGGATGAGCGGCGATGGACACAGCCGACACCCCAGTGAGAAGCAACAGGGCCGCAAGGGCCAGGAATTTTAAAGTTTTCACGGCAAGTTAGACGGGGGCCAAAGCTGGGCGTTAAGACGCGGCTGGGGTAGCTTCGGAGCGTTCGATAGTAGACGCAGGGCCGCGGAATTCGTTGAGTGAATCTCTGCTTTCCGGCCCGAAGCCTGCGGACAACGAAATTCCTGTAAACGCTGCTCCCGCATCACTTTGCACTGAGACGATCGGCAATATCCCCATGCATTTCGCGGTAGTCACTCACCGCTGAACGACATTCCAGCTACCGTCGCAAAACCGCCGCGCTTTCATTCGCCGCGCGCACCCCGTGCCACTGTGCTTCCTCGAACAGGGACAGTCCGCTCATGTCCGAATGCGCAACAAACAGCCGTTCTGAGGGAACCCACGCGTTAAGCGCCGCGGCTCGCGACAGAACCCCCGGTACTGGTCGCGGCATCGCGTGCCCCCAACGCCGTACGTCAATACGCGAGACAACCTCCCGAATATTCGGATGGGCGCGCTCGAGATCGGCCAAGATATAGTCGCGCCACCAGGTCCACGGTGTGTTTTGCAACCAGGTGCGCCCCGCGACCGCCGGTCTATCGACGACCGCGTGATACCACGTCCACACCGTGCGCGGGCCGGTCGCCCCCAACTGCTGATGCGTCGCGACGACGTACCCCAGTGAAGCGCTGTCATAGATGACGTTGTCCCACGACGGCGGAGCGCCGCGTTCTGCCGGCCAGCGGTCCAGCGTCACGTTGGCCACCACCCACGGAGCGTATTCGGTGCTGACGGGCACCCTCACGTTCGCCACAACCTTCGGCATGACAAACAGCGGCGCCGCCCAAATGACCACATCACACGTCACATCAAGTTTCGGGGTACGCACGAGCCACTTCGAACCCTTGCGCTCAACGCGGTACGCTGGCGCGCCGGTGATCGCGCGGACACCCGCGCGCGACGCCAGTTGCTTCACAATCCAATGATTGCCCTCTGGCCACGTGAGCGGTCCCTGCTCGTCCGCATCACGTCCGGCAAAGTAGTGTACCGCCGCCCACGCACTCGCCTGGCCCAGTGATGATCCGTAATCGTCACGCGTTCCGTATTCCATCCACCAACGCAGCGCGCGCGAATTGAATCCGTTGCTCTGCATCCAACTGTCCGCCGTTTGTGCATCCAGCGCACGCAGCCGTTGCTGCAGGGTCGTATTCAACTGATTGAAACGCACATCACCGGTCGGCACCTGAAACGCGCGCGTTGATCGCCAATCATTGATGATGGCATCAAACCGCGTAAGCTGTTCACGTTCCACTCGCGGCAAACCGTCTACAGGCTCAAGTCCTTCATGCCAACGCCCGTGTTGCCACAAGCGCTCCTGCGGACTGTGACACAGTGTGCGCTCATCCCAATTGCCTTCGGCATCAAGCAATCCGAGCTCGCGGAAGAGTTCGCGAACGTGCACGGCGTTCCGGCCGGGCACCGGCACATAGTGCGCACCCCACGGATATTTGCTGACATCGTTCTGTCCACCACGTGAATTGCCTCCGAGATCCTGACCGAGTTCGAGTAGCAGCCAATCGCGAATGCCGAGTTTGTCCAGGCGCCAGCCGGCGGAGAGGCCACCCATACCGCCACCCACAATCGCCACCGATGTCGTGCGTTGTTCGCGTGCACCGGTGAATGTCGAACCGTCGCGCAGCTGATGACCAATCGTGCTGTCGTCGTCAACAAAACCACCGGCGATCGCGCGTGCTGTTTTGCGAGACAGTCCGATGAGCGCCGGCGCAATTCCCAGCGCCGCCAGGAACTCCCGGCGCGAAACTTCGTGTGATGACATGTGTGTCTTTGCGCGCGCGTTACTGCGGTTTTGTTGCGTTGGGCAGGCCGATGCTCCAGATGATGACGCGAACCGATCCGTCAGTATTGCCGTCCAGTGTTGCGAGATATCCGCCGCGCAACAATTGTGGATTGCCGCTGAACGGCAACGTTTGGGACCCGAGACTCTTGCCAGTGGTCAGGTCCACGGCTTCGACCACGGAATCATACCATCCGTTAAACTGGTTCAGTCGCGCGCCAGCGCTGTTTGCAGAATCAGTTTTCGCTGCACGCGCGACCGATGTTGAATCGAACCGGTAGGGGTTGGTACGTTTTTCCCAACCGCGTTTGGGCTGCATCCCCAGCAAGATCGCCACGCGCTCAGCCAACATGACACGCGCCTGCCGCACCTGCGTTACCGGCTGCGCAGAAATTTGTCGCACGAAACTGACTTTGCCTCTCACGGAATCGATCTGTTCCAACATTGGAGCCGGTTGCTCCGCAGTCGGCAACCACGACGGTTGATACCGAAATTCACGCAGGCGTTTTCCCAGTATGTCAAATTGCGCAAGGCGGAGTGGCGTCGGGTTCATCGTCCAGACATTGCCCGACTGCGTTTCATCGATGGACAGCACGACGCGTTCCGTTCCCGCATCGGGATCGACATGTATGGAATCACCCATCGAACGCTGAAACGCACCGGACCGCCCGTCAAATCGATGAAAGGGATACTCAGCACTCCCCTTCTCGTCGCGCGGGGCCAGGGTTCCGAAGGCGCCCGATTGCAGCGCAACAAAAATCCGTCCGTGGCTGTCACGCGCGACTCGCAAACCAAACTCCGTGAACCGCAACGAATCCTTCTGCGTTCCCAACTCCAGCACCGGCTTCAATTCGAGTCCGCAGGCCGGACAACCGTTCTGCGTGGTGCTGTCGTTGCCAGACGGGTTGGATTTCGCCGAGTCAACCGTTCGGGTGCACGCGGTCGCGACCACGATCACGGTCGCGATCAGCGTTGCGCACCACGGGCGCCATCCTCTGCGCATGCGTTTGCGTCGTGGCGCAAACATTACCGGTTAATCGCGTCGTACTCGTGTTCGTAATACCGTACGAGCACCTGATCATTCAACCGATTCGGCAACGCTTCAACGCGGGCCATGTCGGTTGGGAAATCAAACAGCGACGGCAACGCGCCGGCGGTGAGGTATCGCAAGTTATTTGGCAGCGTCGTTGGCATCGTGTATCCGCCACGTCCAGCCAGCACAAATCCCCACTCACCGAAACTCGGCACATACGCGTGATACGGCCAGGTCTCAAGCCCCGCTGCCTTGAGCGTCGTGACGATGCTCCAAAACGACTGCCGCGCGAACATTGGCGAAGTGGCCTGCACCACCAGCAATCCCTGCGACGAGAGATGTTGCTGCACCAACCGATAAAAGGCGCTCGTGAACAATTTGCCCACGTGATAATTGCTGGGATCCGGGAAATCGATCACAACGAAATCGTATTTGACGTGCGTCGAGTCGAGCCACGTGAACGCGTCGGCATTCACCACCTTGACGCGTCCGTTCGTCAACGAGTGTGCATTGAGTTCGGTGAGTCGCGGATGCGTCTCGAACAACTTGGTCATCTCCGCATCAAGATCGACCAGCGTGATGTGCTGGACCTCGGGATACTTCAGAATTTCACGCACGGCCAACCCGTCGCCGCCGCCCAGCACCAGCACTTCGGATTTCGTGCTGCGTGCCGCCAGACCGGGATGCACCAATGACTCGTGATAGCGATACTCATCGCGCGAGGCGAACTGCAAATGCCCATTGAGATAGAGACGCATGTCATCCTTCCAGCTGGTCAGGATGATGCGTTGATATCGCGTGTCGCGCGCGAGAATCACTTCATCGGCGTACATGCCATCTTCTGCCAGCGACGTAATAGCCTGCCCTTTCCAGAACCCCAGGCCGAGCAGCCCGATCACACCCAGCGCCAGCACCTGTAACGGACGGCGGTTCGGTAACGCGTCGCGGAAGAGATGAATGCTCCACAGTGCGACCAGCACGTTGACCAATCCGAACAGCAACGCCGAGCGTACCAGGCCGAGTCGCGGCACCAACAGCAAGGGAAACAACAGCGACGCGCCCAGACACCCGATGTAATCGAACGTCAAAACGTTGGCGATGACATCCTTGAACGCGAAGCGATCGCGCAGGATGCGCATGAGCAACGGAATTTCGAGCCCCACCAGCGTGCCGATGGACAACACGGTTCCGTACAGCACGGGCCGAAACGCGCTGGTGTACGCGAAGGCGAGAAACAACAGCATTGATGAAAATCCACCAATCACTCCAACCAACAGCTCCACCTGCACGAATCGCGCCACCACACCCTTCACGATATAGCGCGACAACCAGCTGCCAATTCCCATCGCGAACAGGTACGTGCCGATTACCGTTGAGAACTGCGTGACGCTGTCACCCAGCAGGTACGACGCGAGCGCACCGGCCACGAGTTCATAAATGAGCCCGCACGCGGCGATGAGACACACGGATACAAACAGCGCGATACTCACGAGGAGATCCGGTTGCTGCGGGTGCGTCTACAATTGTCGCCGGACACCCGCGTGTTAATGGATGGCCGCCGCGATAATGATGCCCATGGCGATTGCTACCGACCCAATCAGAATGGCGCCCGCCTGATTGTGTTTGTTCACGATCTCATCCCACAACTTTCCGGGCGTCAACACGTCGATGATAACAAACACCAGGACGAAGAGCACGAAGCCAAGTCCGGCAAACACGGCGGCGCTTCCCACGTTGTTCAGCAAAACGTCAGACATGGTACGTAGTCTCCTGTTACTTGCCGCGGAGCGTGCGCCCCGGAATGAAGTAGGGTGAACGATACGATCCGGGATTATCCCGCACCGAACGGGGATTGACCTTGCCGGTAGAGGCGCTCGTGAACGACCACCCGCGCCACTGCGCGGTGCCTAACAGCATCAACACCGAAACTCCCCAGATTGCGTAAAAGGCCGCTCGCATCAAGCGTGCTCCGTGAAAGGGATTCGCGTGGCGTGTGATAGCCTGCCGATCGCTTGCGCCATCAACTTATTCATCATCGTCGTCGCTGCTGGAACTCACGGGCGCATGATCACTCTCGGCCCACCGACGCTGCTCAAAACTGGCCTTGGGTGCATACGAAAACATCGCTGGAATCGCCAAAGCGAGAAACGCGAGGAAGTAGAACAGGTACTGCGGCACGTCACGTTTGACGGTCAGTTTGTAATGCACCGGTTGCGTTGAGAGGTTGTCGCCTTCGGGCGCAACACGCAAAATGTATTTACCGGATGGCACCGCCCCCAAACGGAAGTGATCGTTTCGTGAACCTTCCCTCCACGACCCGTCGCTGTCCTGTCCGTGGTAGTAGCTCACCTGGCGACCAACATCGAGTGCCTGGCCGCTCGTCTCTTCGATAAACGCGAGATTCAAGTACATCCAGTCGTTTTCGAGATCGGTCTCGATACGGACATCAACGTTGGAGTCCCGACCTTTGAGCTCAAACGGATCGGTCACCAACGCGATGGTGTCGCCCTTGCTGCGATCAAAATTGAACTGCCCCGTGAACACCGTATCCTTGCGTGCCATCGCGACGTTTGCCACCAGCATGACGACGAGTGCCAGGAACATGTAGCGAAACGTACGCCCAACCGTGCTGGCCGAAGCGATGTGTGGATTGGGCTCGTTGGCAAACACACCAACCGGCGAACGCAGATTGCCGCCAATGTTGAACGCACGGGCCAGCGCCTTGCCGTCGGTGTAGGCCCCCAGCGACCACGTCGTTTCCGCGTCGGTGCTTTCGGCGGAGAGCATGTACGGTGGCGAGATGTAGTCGTGCGCGCGCACGGTGTCGCCGATGTTTACTTCCCACGGAAATTCGCCCAACGCGAATGTCGTCACCGCCGAGGCGGATTGGAAATGTTTGAACGTCAGTCCGTTGAACCGGATCGGATCTGTCGTTCCCGCATCTTCTACCGGACGACGCTTGAGTTTCTCGACAACGTTCCAGTGTCCCTGATATTCGGTCAGGTACATGAATCCGTGAAATGGATTGAAACACACATACTCCATCCACGAGTAGTCGGTGCCTTCGACCGTGATGGTAACCTGCTGGCAGCCGACGACATCCCACGGCAGGCCTTTCCAATTGCCGCGCGTGCCCATCGCAATGCGCGGCTGCACGGTGATGCGATCGGTCTGACGCTGCAGGATTCGAAGATTGGGATCCTGCGCATCGAGTACAGCACCGCAGGTCGGGCACGCGATCGTGACGCTCCAACCCGCGGTCGAAAGCGTGAGACTGGCGCCGCAGCCAGGGCAGTTGAATCCGGCTGCTTTCGTTTTGACCGGGGTTCCGGCGGTCGCTACCATCCTTCGAACTCCCGTAACCCCTTGAGCGCGAGGTCATTGAACTCGACGTATTCGCCGACATACAACAGCGGCGGTGATTCACTGCCATCGAGCGTAGCGAGTTTACCGTCGCTGTTTTGCAAATCGGCGAACCAATATTCCGCTTTGTCGTAGGTGGTAAACGGTAGTTCGCCTTCGGTGCCGATGTAGACCGCCGCGGTGATGTTCGCGACGCGGTACGTGACGCCGGCCCACTGGAATTTCTTATTGACGTTGAGTGTTTGCGGGTTGGGCAAATCCCGCTCGCCCTCGAGCTGTGCGGTCATCGCGTATTCGAGCTGCGCGTCGGACAACCACGCACTGGTGCCATCGCTCACGCGGCAGTGCCATTCGTTCCAGCGTCCACCTTGCCACTGGTACGACACGCGTCCAACGACCATGAAATTGCGTTGGCGCCACGTGCCTTCCACGCCCAGCTGAATGGGTGAACCGGTTTGCGGGAACTCCGCTTGTGTGCCGACTTTTTCGAGATCGAGCCCGTGACGGACCAGCAGAGACTTGCAGAAGTCGCACGTGGTCTGCACGGCCTGCGCCCAGCGGAAGCGAACGGGTGCGCCGCAATTGGGACACGCGGTGGAGCCAGTGGCGGGGACGGTCATTGGGTACTCATCGCGTTGCCGACTGAGCCCGAGCGAAGATGTCGTGAAGTTGACTGTCTACGCCTGGGCGCTGAGCCCGAGCGAAGATGAGGTGAAGTTGATTTTTCACGCTTCGGCGCAAAGCCCGAGTGGCGAGAGGGTGAAGCTGATTTTTCACGCGGAGGCGCGGAGGCGCGGAGAACGGCGCTCCGATGGGAAGCGCCATCGCGAGACGCAGGAGTTTCATTTTTTGGTAAACTGCGCACGCGCCTCGAAAACCGGTGCGGGAAATTCAAAAAGAATGAACCGAAATTGACGCAAATGCCTGTTACCCAACGATTAGTTCTCCGCGTCTTCGCGCCTCCGCGTGAAAAAAATACGACGGTTGTCATGACACGGAGCTCGTCGGAGACGGGCCAACGCCACCTGCGCCATCACCTGATGCAGCCCCGACCGACGCATACTCGCGCTCCAACACACGCACCGTTACATGCGAGGCGCCGACATGCTCCGCGAGCTTTGCCGACCAATCCCACGGCTCACGCGGCGTACAGCAAAACAAGTTGAGACACAACGAACCGTGCTCGGGAAACGTGTGCACCGTGAGATGCGACTCCGCGAGTATACACGCACCCGTGATACCGCCGGGCGCGGGAAACGTGTGCCACTGCGATGCGCCCACTGGATTCAGTGCGAGATCGGCAATCACCGCGTCGAACATCGCGCGCAAGGTGCCGGAATTGCAGAGGCGCTCGGGCTCGCACCCGAACGCCTCAACAACCCATTCACGACCGTTCATGAATGAGAGTGTATGGGCGGGTTACTGCTTGCCGCCGCACTCAGCACAGAACTTCGACACCGCGGGAATTGATTTGCCGCAGTGGATGCAAAACTTCGTGGCACCATCGGGCGCATCTCCCGGATCCGGAGCTGCGGCGCCTGCCGACGACGCCGTATTTCCGCCGCCGCTCACGCCACGCATCGCGTCGGCCATCGCCGCACCCATCCCCATACCAGCGCCAAGTCCAACACCGAGTCCAGCAACGCCGCCGGGGTTAGCCGCGGCAATCGGAATGCTCTGCGCCGCCTGGAACTGCGTGTACTGTCGCATGTCGCCAATCATGTTCATCGAAATGCGTTCGTCGAGACGTTTCTGCAGCTCTTCCGGCAGCGACAGATTTTCGACCGTGAACGTTTCGAGCTTGAGCCCATATGCCTCAAATGCCGGCGCCACTTCCTTCGCGATCAGTTTCGCGAGCTCGGCCTGATTAGCCGCCATGTCGAGAAACGAAACCTGCGAGTTGGCAAACGCCGTCGTAAACGCAGTGATGACCGTGTTACGAAGCTGCGGCTCGAGTTGTTCGGTCGTGTATTCCGACTGCGTGCCCGCCACGTTCAGCTGAAACGCCAACGGATTGACGAGTCGGTACGAATACACGCCAAATCCGCGCAGGCGCACCGCGCCAAATTCCTTGTCGCGAATCGTGATGGGCTGCTGCGTGCCCCAGCGCTGATTCGTCTGCACGCGCGTGGAAAAGAAATACACGTCGCTCTTGAACGGAGACTGAAACATCTTGTCCCAATTCATCAGGTTCGTGAGCAACGGCAGGTTCGCGGTGGTGAGCGTGTGCAGGCCCGGGCCAAACGCGTCCGCCGCTTTTCCTTCGTTGACAAACAGCGCCATCTGTGACTCGCGCACGGTCAACTTGCCGCCGTTTTGAATCTCCATGTCTTGCATGGGATAGCGGGCCATCAACACACCGGGACCGCTTTCGGTCCATTGGATGACATCGATGAACTGCTTGCGCAGGAAATCGCCGAGCGCCATTGCGTGTGCCTCCGAGGGGGCGTGGTAGCGGGAGTGATACGAATAACAGACGGTGGTTTCACCGCCCGATCCTTCGTGCTACGTAATTAGTGCGTCTGGAGTTGCAGAACCACAAGCGGACTGACGCAACGACTGAACGGTTTTTGGCCTTCCAGCACGGCGCCCGAATGCAGCAGGCGCCTGGCTGTTGACTGCCGACGCGACGACCTCCGCCGCTTTGGCAAGGTGCATCACCTTACTTGAGGCGCGGGTTCGTCGAACGCGCAGCGTCCGAGCACACGGGCCACGTGAACGAGGCGGGCGCGCCGCCACGACCGGCACCTGCGCCCGCGCCCGCGGCAGCCGCGCGTTCAGCGGCGGCTTTGGCGAGATCAACACGTTCGCGGCTCACAAACGTTGGATCTTCAGACGCGAGATATGCGAGCATCGCGGCGATCGTCGCGTTGCCCTTGAGGTCGTCGAACACAACTTTGTCAAACGTGTCGCGATCCGTGTGCCACGTGTAGGTGCCGTAGTCCCAACCCGCGCCACCCAAACCGAACGAGGGTGCGCCGGAGCACGAAAAAGACGCATCGTCAGTACCACCGCCCGAAGGAGAACCCGGCCCCGCAAACGCAAGCTGCGACTTGAACTCGGCCGGCAACTTGTTCAGCCACGGAACGATGTGGTTGGGTGAATCTACCAGGCCGCCGCCACTGATACGCTGTACGCGGCCCGTGCCGTTATCCTGATTGAAAATCGCCTGCAATTTGTTGACGATTTCCGGATGATCTTTCGCAAACGCCTTCGAGCCTACGAGGCCGATTTCCTCGCCAGACCAATGTCCAACGATGATGGTGCGTTTCGGTTTGGGATACGCGGTGCGCAGAATGCGCATGGCTTCGAGCGCCATCAGTGAACCAGTGCCGTTGTCGGTCGCGCCAGAGCTGGCGTCCCACGAATCAAAGTGCGCCGAAAGCATGACATATTCGTCAGGCTTTTCCTGGCCTTTGATCATTGCAATCGTGTTGAACACCGGCACTTCACCCAGCAATTCCGCATCGAGGTTCATGCGAATTTTTGGATGCTGGTTGTTTTCCGCCATGCGGAAGACGAGGCCGTAGTCTTCGCAATCCAGCGCAATCGTGGGCACTTTCTTGGTGTACGTCTCGAACACTTCCATCGCGCCGCGCGAGTTTTTGGGACGTGAGCTGATCACACCCGCAACTCCGCCTTCTTCAAGACGCACTGCGAGTTCACCGCCGCCCAATGCGAGACTCAAGCCGGTTCCGCGCACGCCGGTGCTGTTGCCGCGCGCGTCGCGACCATTTGTCCACTCGGCCTGCGCAGCGCGCTTGAGCGTGTCCATGCGCGCGGCTGATTCCTTCGTGGCGTTTCGGTCCCAGTCGTCCGCTGGGCGACACGTTGGCAGCGCGGCAGAAACCATGACAATCTTGCCTTTCGCTTTCGGCAACCATTGCACGAACTGCGTACTGTCGGCGAAACGCGGCAACACGACAACTTCGGCATCAATGTCTTTCTTGCCGGTGCCCGGGCTGTAGCCAAGCATCGTGCCGGTCAGCGTGCGCTGGCGCGGTTCAATGAGATCGATGTGGGAGTACCCGCGGCGCCATCCGCGCCAGGTGCCGAACTGTTCGTTTTTGGCTTCGACGCCCCAGCCCTTGTAGGTGTCGACGAGCCACTGTTGGGCCTTCTTCTGGTTGGGCGTGCCCTGCAGGCGCGGGCCAATGGAGTCGAGGAGTTGCTGCGCCAGCTTGTACGTCTGAGAGCTGTCCATGCCAAGGCGCCACATGCGTTTGATGACGGCGTCGTCGGTCGGGAAGGTCTGGGCCGCGAGCGGGTCGGCGAGGGCGGCGAGGGCCGCAACGGCAAACGCTGGGAGGAAGAGGCGCGAGAGCAACTTTGTGATGCGCATGTGCGGGAATTGGGCAGGCACGGGGAGGGGCGCGGAGTGGACTGCCCGGCCATGGGTGGTGGGCGGCTCCGTTCGTGGATGCAAATATATCACACTCGACTACTACCTCCCGACTCTGGCGCGGGAACGCCAGGACGGCTGTGGGTCGGCGCCGACTGCAACCGACTACTGCAACCGCCGACTGGCACCGACAATTGGCACCGACAATTGGCACCGACAACTGCCACCGACAAACAACAACCGACAACTGCCACCGCAACTGACTAACGGCCTTTGGACTTTTCGGACACAACGGTCTTGCCGGATTCGCTGCCGTCTCTTCTCAGGCTCACTTCGGCTGCGCACGGCCGACGAACGCCGCAATCGTTTTGAGGAATTGGAAACTCAGATCGAGTTGGAATTCTACCGCCTACAGTCGCGGTTCCTTCTTCGCGACGCTCGCTGGCTTTCCGTTGGCGCCGGTTTCATCGGCGGGTTTTGCGTCGCCATTTTCGTCGGTCTTCAAGTCAATCGCAATACGATCAAGTTTGACTTCGAGTCGAATTCGCGCGAACGCGCTCATTTGAAAATTCGCGACCCACACCAACGTGAACCAGGCGACAATCGCGCCACGCCAATCGGGCATCAATAAACGATACCCGGTGCCAAGAATGATGCCCGCCGACACGTAGTGGCTGAAGCAGTATTCGCAGGTGAACAGATAGAAGAACTTGCGAACGAGTGCGTTCTTTGAAGTCTTGCTACGGACCACGCAATATTCGCGCGGTTCACGAAAAACTTCCTCGTGCGTGACCGTCCACGCTACACACGCGACCACGCCGCTCAGTACGAGCAGTACGAGTACTTGCACAGTGAGCGGTTGTTGTAGAATGTCGTTCACGGTGTGTTCGGATTGATCGTGGGTGATGACTGCGTGCGGCTATCGTTCCCGTAACGTTATCGTCTTGCTCGACCATATGTGGGCCGATGACGCGCCCGCGGTCAGGCGACCGGGTTCGTGCTCCACTACCCAAGCGTGCGTACTGGCGTTCCAGCCGTAGGTTTGCTTCCCGCGTCGCATACGTCGCTCGCGAAAAATGCCGAGGTGTAGCGGGTGTACCCCTGTGCCCGCAAATGGCTGTTGTGTCCTGGAATGCCTAGCCGATTGGTTGCCGGCGCGACATCCTTCATCTGTTCCACCTCTTCTGCCTGCGCGAGGCGCTTCACGATGTCGACCGGGCGCAATTCGAAACTGAGCGCTTCGTTCCGGAAGCCCGCACTCTCGCGGGCAGCGTGCTACGCGCCCAGTGTGAAGGACGCTGTTGTGACGAGCAGAGCAGTCGCAGTGACTCGACAGGACTTCATTGTGTTACTCCGCAGGAAAGAAGGCGCGATTGAACCATTTGGTGATACCCCATGCGACGTGCACCACTGAAACTCACGACACTAGCGTTGGCGCTGCAGCTCGCCGCCTGCTCGGCATCCAATCCCTCTCGGCCCCCGGGTGACGCTAACATCATTCGTCGCGACGAAGTGATAGCGGGATCATACCAAACGGCCTACGACGTCGTGCGGGCAATCCATCCGAACTGGCTGGTGAAGCGAAGCCCGGGCAACTCAAGCACGCCAACGTCAATCTGGGTGTACGTCGATGGCAGCAAATACGGCGATGTCAGCTGGCTGCGCAACGTGCTCGGATCAAGCGTCGGCAGCATCCAGCGTATTGATGCCGGCGCCGCCACCACGCGTTGGGGCACCGGACATTCGGAAGGGGTTTTGTACGTCACCACCTACGTGCGCAACTGATCGTTTGCAACGACTATGAGTTCCCGTGCCACATCTCGTCCCACCATCATTGATGTCGCGGCTTCCGCCGGGGTATCGAAGTCATTGGTATCCCTGGTGCTGCGCGGGGCTGGCAACGTGTCGGAAAAACGGCGCCGCCTCGTGCTCGCGGCCGCCGCCGAACTGGGATATCGGCCCAACGGTGCGGCGCGAAGTCTGGTGCGACAGCGCTCAAACCTGATTGGAATTCTGTTGCCTGACCTCCACAACCCGTTCTTTGCGGAAGTGGTCGACGGTGTGCAGGCTGAAGCCCGCGCGCAAGGCTACAACATCATCATCAGTGTGGCCGATCCTCGTGCATTAGCCGAGCGCCGCGCGTTGGACACCCTGCTCGAACTGCGCGTTGACGGCTTGATCCTCGCGAGTCCGATGCTCGAGACCAACACGATCACGCTCGTCAGCAAGGAAGTGCCAGTGGTGCTCGTGGCGCGTCGGGCGCACCTGGGCAGTGTCGACAGCGTCGGCAATGATGATCCAACCGGCGCGGCATTGGTGGTGCAGCATCTCGCCGATCTTGGGCATCATAACATCGCGTACATCGAGGGTGGCGGCGCTGCCGGCGCAGCTGAGCGTCGCAAAGGATATGAACGGGCGATGCAGCGTTGTGGTCTCGACGCGTACACGCGTGTCATTCCGGGCAACGAAACCGATGAAGGTGGACGACAGGGTGTGGCCGCATTATTTGATGGCGATGCTCCTCGACCAACCGCAATCTTTGCTGCGAATGATCTCGCGGCAGTGGGCGCGATGAGCGCGCTTGCTGAACGGAGCTTACGCGTCCCGAAAGATGTATCTGTCGTTGGATACGATGACACGGCACTTGCGGCTGCCAGTCAGATCAATCTCACAACAGTTGCTCAACCGCGCGCGGACATCGGACGCACGGCCGTCACACTACTCCTGGAACGTCTGGCCGGCCGACGAGACTCGACACGCCACGTCATGATGCCGCCCACATTGGTAGTGCGTGGAACGACCGCGCCTCGACGTACTACACCGAAAGGCCAATGAGATGAACCACAGAGAATGATATCGCACACCCACGACTCACTATTTCTGGGACTGGATATTGGCACGAGTGGTGTCAAAGCCATCCTCGTCGAACAGTCGGGTGACGTGGTGGCCACCGCGCTGACGCCGCTCACGCTGCAAACGCCACGACCGGGTTGGGCTGAGCAAGATCCGGAAGCGTAGTGGCAAGCGACTACTTCCTCTGTACATGCACGGCTCGCGAAGATACCAGAGGTCAACGTCGCATCGATTGGAATTTCTGGGCCGATGCATTCGTCCGTTTTTCCGGATCGCGCAGGCGCAGTCATCAGGCCGGCGTTGTTGTGGCGATGGACGTACAACCAGGCAGTGCGGCGAGATCACACAGCACGCGGGTGGCGAAGGAAAACGGCGCGGCTGGGTGCGCAACCCCGCGCTGGAAGGTTTTACACTGCCGAATGTCTTGTGGCTTCGCGATAAAGAACCGCAGGCGTATGCGCGATTGTCTGGACGTGGGCTGGTCCTCACAAATACTCGGCAACGTGTGTGTTTCGCATTGATCGACTCGCTGTCCGTGCGCGCGGTAATCAACCTGGGCCAGAACGCAGCACCGACGGCCGACTCAACCGCCACCCCTCTCCGAAACTATCCGTTGTGTCCGTTGTGTCCGTTGTGTCCGTTGTGTCCGTTGTGTCCGTTGTGTCCGTTGTGTCCGTAAAGTCCAAAGGCAGTTAGTCAGTTGCAGTTAGTCCGTTGCAGTTAGTCCATTGCAGTTAGTCCGTTGCAGTTTGTCCCGCGAAGTTTGTCCCGTGCAATTAGTCGGTCTCGCTAAGCAGTCCCAATTTGACCGCCAGCTTCACGTAATCCGCGCGGTGGGTCAGACCAATTTTCTCACCCACCCGCTGCTTATACGTATCAACCGTTTTCGGACTGATATGGAGCCGTTCACCAATCTCTGGTGCACTGTAACCGGCCGCCACGAAACGCACGATGTCGCGTTCACGATCGGACAACGAGTTGTACTGTTCACGTTCGCTCTGAAACCCCGCACG
>Ga0335397_10004396_pt1 | contig 18642 bp, 19 predicted proteins | sample MAT04_FD_205740 | JGI IMG/M metagenome (GOLD analysis project Ga0335397, IMG submission 205740) | Freshwater microbial communities from Lake Fryxell liftoff mats and glacier meltwater in Antarctica - MAT-04 (spades assembly) (version 2) ... | reverse complement strand
CCGCTTGCCGACGGAGAGCACTTTCTGATTGAACCGCCGCCGGCCGTGTTTTCGCCGTGGAAGTTAATCGCTGTGCTGGCCACGGGTGGGTTTCTCTCCGGAGTCCTAGTCAACGCGTTGGCGCCGGAGGCCGAGGGGCATGGCACAGACGCAGTCATCGAGGCCTACCACTTCAAACGTGGATTCATCCGGCCGATTGTTCCGCTCGTCAAATTGGTTGCGTCAGCGCTCACGATTGGCTGCGGCGGATCAGGCGGACGCGAGGGCCCGATTCGGCGCCGGGTTTGGTTCGTTCCTCGGAACCACGCTAAAGCTGCCGAACCGCGACCGTAGAATCTTGCTGGCGGTTGGAATGGGCGCTGGCATCGGGGCGATCTTCCGAGCGCCGATGGCCGGCGCACTGTTCGCCGCGGAGATCCTCTATCGCGAAGCGGATCTGGAAGCCGAAGTAGTCGTTCCCGCCGCGGTCGCCTCGACAATTAGCTACAGCGTCTTCTCCTATTGGCTCCCGGAAAGAATTCGGTTCTCACCGTTATTCGGCGACTCAGTCAACTTTCGGATGGAGTCGCTCGTAGAATTGATTCCGCTGACGCTGCTATCGGTAGTGCTGGTCGCGGTCGCCGTCCTGTACATCAAGTTCTTTTATGGCATTCATCGACTTTTCAAGCAATCGCCATTATCCCGCTGGGTGAGGCCAGTCGTTGGCGCGGTAGTCGCCGGACTCCTTGGCCTCAGCATCTGGTGGTTGTTTGATGGAGACGCCCGGGCTTTGGCGGTGCTCGGGACGGGTTATGGCAGTTTGCAAATTGCGTTAACCGATCCCTCGGCGCTCGGCGGCGGACTGTTAGTAGCGTTGGCGATTGGCAAGATAATTACTACCGCGGCGACGATTGGCTCCGGTGGATCGGGAGGTGTATTTGGACCGTCGATGGTCATTGGCGGATGCACAGGCGCCGCGGTTGGTCTGGCGCTCCACCAGGTCTGGCCGGAGATCGCGCCCCAGCCTGCGATCTATGCGATCGTTGGTATGGCCGGATTTTTTGCCGGCGTCGCGTATGCGCCGATCTCGACAATCGTCATGGTTACCGAGTTAACCGGCGACTATGCGCTGCTGGTGCCAACGTTATGGGTGTCAGTGCTTTGCTTTCTGCTTTGCCAGCGCTGGACACTGTATGACAAGCAACTTCCGTCCCGGCTCGACTCACCTGCCCATCGCGGAGAGTTGCTGGTGGACATTCTTGAGGGAATTACCGTTCGCGATGTTCCTTGGAAACAACGCGCGACAGTCTTCCAGGGAGTTCGCCTCAAGGACATCGCTCGCTTGATCGCAACGAGTAAACAGCATTACTTTCCCGTTTTGGACGCCGAGGGACGCCTGGTGGGAATGTTCTCAACAGATGATGTGCGGGGACATCTTTTTAACGAAGAGCTTTGGGAACTCGCCAACGCCCGCGACGTAATGACATCTCGGGTCCTCTCCGTAACGCCCGACGATGAACTCAACACTGCCCTCAGGCGTTTTACGGAGCTTAACCTGGATGAGCTGCCAATTGTCGATCACGAGCATCCCAAGCAATTGCTAGGAATGCTTCGCCGGAAGGATGTCATCGCCTGCCATAACCAGAAGCTACACGACTTTCAGCGGGAAACCGACGAAGGTGAGCATGTTTGACGTCGTGCACTCAACTTGTGGAGCGGATCGCTTCCTTCCTTGCGAGCGATCGCAAAAGTTTAAAAGTCGACTGCCCGGAGCCTCTTTCCTGCAGGCTATAATGGAGCGTAGAACGCTGCCTGCGGTGAACGGTCCGCATTGAGCGCGTGCCCATGGCAAATCGCGAGGCAAACTCAGTGAGTCCTGTTAAAGATGACGCTCGCTATTCGTTCCTGCTTCAGGGAAAAGAATACAGCTTGACTTTCCAAGAGGCCTTCTCCTATGGCCATACACTCATGGCCGGAGGTCATTTCGAAACCGCTGCCACGATCTTCACTCGTCTGGCAAAGGTTCCCAGGCGTGGTCCGCGCGCCAAAGTAATGCTGTCGGCCTGTGCGGCCGGGTTAGACAAATACTCGGTTTGCCAGGAGATCTTGAAGATCGCATTTGACGGAGAGGATCACGCTGTCATTGAATTGCTGCAAGCGGCCTTCGTTTACCACAAGCTAGGCATGCAATCTGACGCGATTCGCGAAATGACGAAAGTCGTTCAACAGTTTGAGAACGTGCCTTCTGCTTGCCTTCTGCTTGGAGATATGTTCGCCGAGCAGGGCGCAGGCAAAAAAGCTGCCTACTGCTGGAAAATGGCGATTAAACGTGATCGTAAGGGCGGAGCTGTCGGATTGACGGCCCATAAACAACTTGAGTCGATGCAAAAAGCGCGTCCAAGCCGCCGTAGAGGCAGGGCATGAACCGCGAAGCCTGATTCGCACCTGCTCGAAAGCGTCTGGCTAGACCTCGGAACACGAGTGACAATCGCTGAAACGGCAGCGCGATGAATGGCTTTGTCGGCTTGATTTTTTAAAGTCGAATGTACAGAATCACGGACTTGAGATTTAATAGTCGCTGCCCCAGATCCTGCGATGCTACAGCGAGTTGAACACAATCCGTCAAACGAGCACCTTCTCTACATGGTGCTATTCCTTACAAACGGCGGCGGAATCTAGAATTGCTGGTGCTGGACTGTGCGACCGTATTGGTCTAGCCCGCTGTTCATTTTCGTTCGTCGTTCCAGGAGTCTGATCTTTTCTTGCTGCGAAGCAACAATGGTCGCGCTCCACCGCGATTTATTGCTCTCACTTTTCAGCAGCTTATTCCTGGTGTCGCCGCCTTGTATTTGCGTCGGATATCGTTGCCGGCGGCGCCCACCGACGAAGTGTCCCGCCCAGGTTTTTGGAATCACGCGAAATAACTGCAAACATTGCCGGCCGACGCCTCGTTGCGTCGGCCCGAAGGAAGGCATAGTTTATGCTCACAATCATGTGGTTGACGTTGATTTTTTCCGCGGGGCTTGTCGTGTTGTATTTTGGCGCCGAAGGAACGCTGCATGGCGCCGTGGGCATCGCCACCCGGATGGGCGTGAGCCAATTGGTCATCGGCCTGACCTTGGTCGCGTTCGGTACCTCTTGTCCAGAATTGTCACTAGACATCTCGGCGGCAATTCAAGGCAACGCAGATCTTGCATTTGGCGATTTGGTGGGGAGCAATATCGCCAACGTCGGGCTGATTCTGGGAGTCGGAGCGATTGTCTATCCATTGCGCGTGCAGATGCGTCTACTGCGCGCTGAAGTGCCAATCGCAATTTCAACTTCACTGCTTGTGCTGGCCGTGGCCATGGACGGTGTTATCAGCAGGCAAGACGGCATAATCATGCTGGCCGCGTTCGTGCTATTCGTAGGCTATTCCTACCGGGCAGCGCGCCAGGAATCAGCGAAAGTGCAGCGACAAATCGAGGAGACTGTTGAAGATCACTCAAGCGTGGGAAAGAGCGCTGGCGTAATTGTAGTTGGACTGATCGGGCTGGTCGTGGGCGCGCAACTGATGGTCTACGCTGCGGTTGAAGGAGCGCAATTGCTCGGAATCAGTCCACTGATTGTCGGCCTTACGATTGTTGCGCTCGGCACTTCATTGCCGGAATTAGCCACCTCCATCGTGGCTGCGCGCAGGAAGGAAGGCGACATTGTCGTGGGAAACGTCATCGGCTCGAACATTTTTAACATGCTGTTGGTCCTGGCGATCGTGGCTATCATCTGTCCAGTGAATGTCGCGACCGAGTCGCTGAGAGTTGACCTGCCGGTCATGATCGCCTTTGTAGCTGTACTCCTACCGATAATGGTGCGTGGCATGATCGTAACCCGCGCCGAGGGGATACTGCTTGTCATTGTCTACTTCGGCTTCCTGGGCTGGCAGGTATTCCTGGCGTTACGAGACGTCGCTGTCGGCGCATAGGCAGTTCTGATACCAGATCCTACTTGCTTGGGAGCTGACGTCTCCAGATGGAAAGCGCGACGCATCGCGATTCCGGACTCGAATTCAACGCCTGGAACCGGAACGGCCTGGCACTGATACAATGGCCGGTGAAGTAATGCAAGTGCTCCTGACGCTCCCCTTACTCTTACCTGCGCCGGACTTGAACCGCTGGCAACGCTGGCGATGCTAATGCCCGCAGATGCGGTGATTCGCTAGGTCAGTCACTGCGCAGGGAAGAGTAAACTGGGTTTTCGAGGAATCTTATGAAGTTGTGGCTGGGGAATAAATGGGACGAACTGCGCGGGAGTTTCTGGTTTCTGCCTACTCTGATGGTGGTTTCGGCAATCAGCTTGTCGCTTGCTACGATTCATCTCGACAGAGTAACGACCAATCGAAACTGGATTGCGACGTTGGGCTGGACATTTTCGCGCGGTCCAGAGGGTTCCAGAGCACTGCTTGCAACAGTTGCCGGCTCGATGATGACGATCGCCAGCGTCACCTTTTCGATTACGATCGTTGCGCTCCAGTTGGCCTCCTCGCAATTTGGTCCGCGGCTACTTCGCAACTTCATGCGAGACCGCGGCAATCAGGTTGCGATCGGGACATTTATCGCGACGTTCACCTATTGCCTGTTGGTCCTGCGGACGGTCAATGGAACGGAGCGTGAACAATTCGTGCCCCATATCTCCGTTACCGTTGCCTTGCTGCTGGCCCTACTGAGCGTAGGAGTCTTGATTTACTTCATACATCACTCGGCCGAATCCATTCAGGCTGAGAATGTGATAGCGGCCGTAAGCCGAGACCTGCACTACGCCATCGATCGACTTTATCCTGAGTGCATGGGGCACGAGGCTCCCGACGAATTGAATCGCGAGAATCAGCCGAACCTCCCCACGGGCTTCGATCATGACCATTGCACGGTCGACTCTGTTCGAAGCGACTATTTGCAAGCAATCAACGTCGACCGCCTGTTACAAATTGCTAATGAACACGATCTTGTGTTCTCCATCGTGCGACGTCCCGGCAAATTCTGCTTCAAAGGCGATCCAATCGCACTCGCCGGACCGTCGGCGAAGGTCGACGACGCAATGGTCGAGTCGATCCGTTCAGAGTTTTTCTTCGGCCATCGACGCACTCTGGTGCAGGACATCGAATTTGCCATCGATCAACTCGTCGAGGTCGCAGTACGAGCCCTCTCGCCAGGGGTGAATGACCCGTTCACGGCCATCAACTGCGTCGATCGGTTGGGAGCGGCGCTCTGCGCCCTCGCCGAAAAGGCGATTCCGTCCCCTTACCGATACGATGAAGACGGGAAACTGCGTGTCGCCACAGACGCGTCAACGGTGCAGGGGATCGTCGACGCCTCGTTCGATCAGATTCGCCAGGCGGCGCGCAAGGATACCTCGGTCACATTGCGGCTGCTAGAAACGATTGCCGCTGTCGCCAGACAAACCCACGATCCAAGATTCCGAACCGCTCTGCAGCGTCAAGCGGATGCGATCCACCGCGGTAGTCAGGATGGGCTAGCGGATAGTACAGATCGCGAGGACGCCAAAAAACGCTTTCGTGAAGCAGTCGAGGCCTTGAACGGGACCGGTGAATACTCTGCTGTCGGCGCGCCTCGCCCATGATGCTTGCATTCATATTCGCCCTGACGCTGCTAGCGGCAGTCCTTATTTCGGAACTCGCCGACCGTAGTGTTCTTTCGACTGCGGTTCTGTTTCTACTGACCGGCTTCGTCGCGGGAGAGGGGGTTCTGAATACCGTCTCGTTGGGCCCGAACGATCCGGCCGTGGCCATCCTCGCTGAACTCGCACTCTTCAGCATTCTTTTTACAGATGGGATGCGACTTGGGGTCAAGGAGTTAGTATCGGCCTGGAACCTGCCGGGAAGAGCATTGTTGCTTGGCCTTCCGCTGACCTTGGTCGGAACGGCGTTCCTTGCTCATTGGATCATTGGGCTTCCCTGGGCAGAATCGTTGTTGATTGGCGCAGTCCTGAGTCCGACCGATCCCGTCTTTGCAGCTGCGATCGTGGGGCGGGCCGAAGTTCCCGCCAGACTTCGTCGGTTGTTAAATATTGAAAGCGGCCTAAATGACGGTTTGGCCCTACCGATCGTGATAGCGATGCTCGCCATCGTCAACTCGGAAGCGTTTAGTCCTTGGGAGGTCCTGGGCGAAGTACTGGCGGGTATTGCCATTGGCGTCGTAGTTCCTTGGATCGCTATTCGGCTGGAACACAGCCGTTACTTTTCGGCGCACGTCACTTATCAGCCGCTCAATGCGTTTGCGATCGGGCTGCTGGTCTACGCGATCGCTTCGCTATCCGGCGCCAATCCATTCCTGGCGGCATTTGCAGCTGGAATCACGGTGGCGAGCGTCGGGCCTGAAGTTCGGGCGGCGTTTCACCAATTCGGCGAACTTATTTCGGAGTTATTGAAGCTCGCGGCGCTACTGGTTTTTGGCGCCCTGATATCGCCGCAGTTTCTGCGCGAGATTCCCGCATCCGGCTATCTCTTCGCACTGCTCGTGCTCATTGCCGTCCGGCCCGTGGCTTTGTCACTGTCGCTCGTGCGAAGTTCATTGGGGTGGCGGGAACGAGCCGTTGCGGCCTGGTTTGGACCCAAGGGCTTTGCTTCGGTGGTCTTCGGGCTGCTGATCCTGAAGGAAGCAGAAGTCGGAAGAATGGACCTCCTGCGGGCCGACCATTTGTTCCACCTCGTCGCCATATGCATCGTGGGGTCGATCGTCGCCCACTCCTCGACAGACGTACTCATTGCCCGCTGGCTTGGTCAGCGGCAGAACGACGTCGCCGCCGGGTCAGGTGGGACATAGCATCATCGTCCCATAGAACCGCTGCAACAGAGGAGGTTGATTTCGGCAAGGTGAGTTGCATATCCGGCGTCGTCCACTTTCATAGTTCGGATGATTCACTCGGCGTCGGATTTTCGCCCTTCACCATTGCCACGCAAAAGGTTTTCCTCGTCGTCGAGCGGTTGCGCCTGCTTTGCCTGCTGCTTAATGACGTCAGCCTCGCTATAGAGGCCCGCTTCAGCTTTCGTGGATGCGACATTTAGTCTAGGCCTTTGGTCTGTGACGGGAGCGGAACGTTTTCGCGCGTTGTTGACTTGCGACTTGGACGTCTCACCATCGAGCATGGCGACAGGAACGCCTTGCGGAAAAACAACCTCACGGGCTTCGTCGGGCATCGAAATGCCGTTTTCTTGAAAGGCGAGCTTCACGAGTCGGATTACCGACGATCGCACCTTGAGCCAGCTGTGCTCGCGACCGTTAAGCCAGAAGTAGACGCGTAAGTTGACGGTAGCTTTCCCCAAACTATCCGCCAGCACCGATGGCTCGGGATCTTTCAAAACGGCAGGATGTTCGCCCAACACTTTCCGAGCAATTTCCTGCGCTTCATTGATCGAATCGTCGTAGCCAATCCCCACAACAAAATCCTCTCGCCGGTTCGCATTGCTGGTGAAATTCCGGACATTGCTCTTGTAAACCGTGGCGTTTGGAATTTGCACGAGATTGCCATCTAAGGTCATGAGGACAGTCGTCCGCATATTCAATTGCTGGACGTAACCAGTCACACCGGACACCTCGACCAGGTCGCCGGTCTCAAACGGCCGTTGCACGCTGAGAAAAATGCTCGCGAGAAAGTTTTCGGTGATATCACGAAATGCGATCCCAACGGCCAGACCGATCAGTCCGGTGCCACCGACGACGGTCAAAGCGAGTTGTGTCAACCCGGAAACCCGTAGGACGATATAAGTGCCGATGAGAAATACGATGACACCGACGCCGCGAGCGACGACAGTTCGCAGCAGTTTGGCTCGCAGCCGTCGTTGCAGAAAAGTGCGGGTGGCTCGTGTGGCAAATGCTCCGGCCCCCACTGACAATATGAGGATCAAAAGCCCGAAAGCGAGAAACGGTAGCGAACGCATAACATCTCGCCACAAGGCCAAGAGTCCGCTCCAAGCCGGCTGAAAATCCCACATGGAGGGCGCGGCGACCTCCATTCGATTCGCAACCGCGACGACATCCTGCGTATTGCGCGCTAGGTCCCCAGCCCATTTTTTAAGTTCGTCGGATTCCACCGGGCCGTTCAGAAAAACGACCCCTTGCTCGACGCGGACGCGCGGCTCAACGAACCAGCCGGTGGCTTCCAGAACGCTTTGTAGTCGCTGGCGAATCTCTTCGTCGTGCGCGACTGGCTTTACGTCTACTTTTGTCGCCGCGGGTGCAAGTTCTTCCTTGCTGATCGCGGACGCGTTCTTCGACTCACCTCGTGTGCTAGCAGGCGGCTGGGCCGAGACGGTTGAACATAGTAGCAATCCGCTGAACGTAATTAAACCGGCGCGTAGCAGATCGTCCAAGAGCCAAGATAGCTCCCTCGTCACACAGGTTATACATTTGCTTGGAGGCATCGATTCCGCCCTTGGCGTGTGCGAGAGTGAAACGATCAACAGTTTACCCACTTGTCACACATTTAGATTGCAGGAAAGAGCATTAATCGCGCCGTTTGGCTGCGAACTGAGCCTCAGCACTCGCCATTGCCCGGCGACAGGTAGGAGCGATTGTAAAAAAGGGTAATCCGCGCCGGTCGAAGGACATCCTGCTGAGGAGGTGACTGTATGGCAGCATATCAAGAGAACTTTCGAGTTTCTCACGTATCGCCCTGCGCCAATTGCCGCTGCGGCATCAACGCGTTTTCGCGCTGCCGACAACCGCCCGTCCCGGCTACCGCTTTCGTCAATGTGCCTCAGCCCAGAGGTAACAGAACAACTTTCGCAAGTCGCTGCCCCGAGTCAGGCACAGGGGTGGCGCCCTCGCCGTCGCGGCGCTGCGGCGGGTTCTCTCTCGAATAATAACGGCACATTCGGCCATCGAGTCTCTCTGTGGTGGAATTCGGACGTGTCGCGATTTCCAAATCTCGCGTCGGCAAATCCTGAATCAGGGCACTGCGGCGCCAGGCGAGGAACGTTGGCGGGGCGAGTTGGGATCAACGCTTAATTCTACCCACGCTGCCGATTACAATGCCAAACGCCGAATACTCGAAATCTTCTGTTTGAACCGTCGACTCGACGACACAACTCTTGTCTGCGAAATGTGCCGCGCTGCAAACAGGCCACCTCAAATGGCTCGAACTGGCATCGAATGACGCCGAGTTGCAGCAACTGATTGTTGCTTGGAGTTCTGTTCCGAACGTGATCCGTAAGCCTATTATCGCCTTGATTGGATCGCAAGAGTAACCCCATGATGCGTGTTGTCACCACGTCTTCGGCATACCAACGGTTCACTCGACCGAGTTCAGGTCCTGTCTCCCGGTCGTGTGGCAGCCAATCGCCTTGGTTCGCCTCTTCGGCAGCTGTTCTGCCAATCGAAATCCTGGCCCAACTCCAAGGCTGTCACACTGGTCCCCGGTCTGTGTCTAAGGGGCAGATGTTGTTCTCTCCGACTAGAATGTCCCTGCGCACCAGGAGCCAAATGATGTTCAATCCCTTCAGTGAGACACTTGACGGCGATATCGCGGATATCGCCCTAGTTGAGCAGGCCAAGAGCGGTGATCGGACCGCGCTGGAGAAGCTGGTTTTGCGTCATCAAGCGTGGATCTACAACATCGCCGTCCGCATGGTTTTCCAGCCGCAGGACGCAGAAGAGGTCACGCAAGAAGTACTCGTAAAGATCATCACGCAACTCAGCACGTTCAAGGCCGAAAGCAAGTTCCGCACTTGGCTCTATCGGATCGTCGCCAATCACGTGCTCAACATGAAACGCCGCAGAGTGGAAACGCAGGATTTGACTTTTTCCACGTACGGCGCCGCCATCGACCGCACGCCCGACCTCGACTTGCCCGACCCGAAGAGCGTGCCGGTTGACGTGCCGCTGCTGGTGGAAGAAGCCAAGACTGGCTGCACGACGGGCATGCTGCTATGTCTGGACCGCAAGCAGCGACTAATTTTCACGCTCGGCGAGATTCTCGGCGCAAGCGACACCGTGGGGGCCGAGGTTCTGGAAATGACCGCCGATAATTTCCGTCAGTGCCTAGCTCGCGCTCGTCGCGACCTTTATAGCTTCATGAACAATCAGTGTGGCTTGGTCAATAAGAATAACCCCTGCCGCTGCCCCAAGAAAACCAGGGGCTTCATCGAGCTGGGCCATGTCGATCCTCAGCATCTCTTGCTTGCGGGCCAGCACGTCGAGCAAGTCAAGCATATCGCTGCTGAAACCGCCCGCCAATTCGATGACCTCGTTGAAGGACAGTACGCGGAAATTTATCGCGATCACCCGTTTCTCCAGCCCTCGGACCAGGTCGATTGGTTCTGGCGGATGCTGGAAAACCAGGATTTTCGTGCCGCGCTGCACCTGAACTGAAGAATCTTGGGCGGCGGAGTTGTCACAGTCGGTCTCGGGCGGTGTCCAAGTGTTAGAGGGGGCTCCAGAAGGCTCTCTAAGCAAAGCACCGGATACAAAGGAGCTGAACGTGCAACTCGAACTGCCGACACCCATCGCCGCCTACTTCACCGCCGATGAGGGCGACAGCGAGGCGATTTCTCAGTGCTTTACTGAAACTGCCGTCGTGACGGATGAGGGACACACCCACCACGGCCAGGCCGCGATCAAGCAATGGAAAGCGGAGGCCACGACCAAGTACCAATACACGAGCGAACCGTTTGCGTGCGAACACAAGGACGGGAAGCTCGTTGTGACCAGTCGACTCACCGGCAACTTTCCTGGCAGCCCCGTGAATCTTCGGTTCTTTTTCGGATTGGAAGGCGACAAAATCGCGTCGCTGGAAGTCATTCCGTGAAATGAGGGTTTCCATCAAAAAGAGGTGAAATCAGATGTTTGCGGTCTAGGCCACTCACGCTGCTCCTAACGATCCACTCGCTCCACTGAAGATCGGAGAACAACCCAAACCGAACGTGCCCGCGGATTGGGTGCGCGTGAAGATCACCCACGCCAGTTTGAATCGCCACGACCTTTTCACGCTGCGGGGGATCAGTGGACATTCTGAGGGCATCGGCTACCCCATCATCTTGGGCAACGATGCGGCCGGCACTTTGGACGACGGCACACCGTTCCTCATCTACCCTATGATGGGTAGCGATGACTGGCGCGGTGATGAGACGCTCGATGTGGTACATCCCCAGCGAATTCGTCCACGGCACTTTTGCGGACTACGCCGTCGTGCCGAGGCGCAACGCAATTCCTCTACCCAAGACCCTATCGCCCCTTCATGCCTCGATACTTGGCACTGCCTGGCTGACTTCCTACCGTGCGCTTGTTACCAAGTCGGGAATTCGGGCTGGCGAGACAGTGTTGGTCCAGGGTGCGACAGGCGGCATGGCGACTGCTCTCATCCAACTCGGTCGGGCAGCAGGCTTCGAGGTCTGGGCAACAAGTCGCTCGGAAGAAGGTCGAGCGCAGGCCAAGGCACTCGGGGCCCACCAGAGCTTTCCTTCCCATGAGGCGCTGCCCCGGAGAGTGCCGGTAGTCATCGATAACGTCGAAGCAGATTCCTGGGCTCACAGTATGTCATCACTCGCCCGGGGCGGTACGACAGGATTCGAAGTGGTGCTGAATCTCCTGCCGATTGTTGCCGACCAACTCACGATCACCGGTTCGATCATGGGCACGCTCAAAGACATGGAGAACCTGATGCGGCTGATTGCCGAGGCCGGGATCGAGCCAGAGATCAGTGTCGTACTTCCGATGGAGCGGTCTGAAGAAGGCTTCCGTGAAATGTGGCAAGGTCGGACTCGGCGTAAGACAGTTTTCACCCGATGAGTTTTGGGGTGCTGTCCAGGGTGCGGCATCAAGCCGCACGGACGATCACACGGTGCGTGCCGGTGCGTAGCGCCTGCGGCCGAGCACAATCGTCGCAGCAGACGTAGATCTGATTCAGTCGTAGGAGCCCCGCATCATCAACGCCGCTCAGATCGAATAACTGGTCAGTGCGCGGCAAATGCGCTGCATTCTCGTGCGCTGCATTCTCGGCGGAACATAATGTGCACGCGGAATACAGGTTCCGCTAGGTGTTTCCGCCCCCAGAGCCTTTCGAGGTGGCGGGTAGCGCTTGGCGCCTCACACCAACAAACGGAGGGGCGACAGGAAACTGGCCTGTCGCCATGCACGCCGCAAGTGTTTGTCGTGAGATGGTTTGCGGATACATTAATCGGGGCGACAGGATTTGAATTTTCCTTTTTTACGTTTCTCTTGCGTGGCATTTGGTGGACAGTAGCGTTGGCGAGCCGGTTTGACAGGCATCGAGCGTCGCTGCGATAGTCGATTTTGTATGGCAACAACTGGGCTCCAGGATGGACCACGCTGTGTCAGATTTGTGTCAACGGTTTGGCGTCGCGTTCTGGATCGGCAGCGCCCACGATTGCCCGTTTTCTCGATTCGCGGCAACTGCCGAACACAAAGCTCGTCGGTTTAGGTTGCCCTCAAGACCTCTGCAACGAATGGAATAGGGCGAGTTCGCCACGCCTCGAATGGATCGAGCGATTTCGCTCACCATGGATCGAGCGATTTCGCTCACCGTGGCTTTCTCTGCTAACAGGAATGCGGGCAGAAACCTAAGTTGCGCCAGTTTTTCGATCGGCATGATTAATGCATGCAGCATCTCGGTCAAATACGATAAGGGCAGTCGCGGCAGGTGTCGTGCCGATTCCAGGCCTGTTAGACGCCGATTTGGCCAGACCGCTTGATCTCGTCCAATTTGCAACAGATCTATCCACTGCCATCGATATCCGAGGTGACCAATGTTGTGGACCATTTTGCTTATTCTGCTCGTGATGTGGGCTTTGGGACTTGGTTTTGGTGTCGCAGGTAACTTGGTGCATATTCTCCTGGTCGTCGCGCTCGTCGTGCTGATCGTCCAAGTCCTACAGGGACGCAGAGTTGTCTAAGTTAGGTGGTCATCGCCGGCGCGATTGCTCGACGCCTTCGGTGTGTTGTGGGAATTGTGCTTACTAAATGGCTAAACTCACGGCTAGTTCGAAGCGCATAAACGGCTTCAACTAAACTGCCCCAAGGGACTTAAAGGACTAGCCGATGACAACTCACACTGCCGTTATCTACCACTGCATTTTGTGTGGCCTGGTCGAGCATGTTGAATTGGAGGCCGCGCAACCGCAATGCTGCGGCCGCGCGATGGATAAGGCCTACTCTGAAACAGTCCGCGGATTTGACGCCAAAGATAAGGCGATCGGCTACTCGGTAGCGGACCCGCCGGACTCGGAGGCCAGCAAGAAGCCACGTTAAGCGTCAGTGGTTAATGAGCTTCGGCTCAAAACAGATCTGAACTTTGGCGAGACCGTATCTTTTGACTTGCCATCGGAGATGTCGACTCAGCGTTAGCGGCTTGTGGGAGAAGGTTGGTATGGCCCATTCCGAATCGTTTGCCAAATCGGCATGGGTGTTGGCATCGATTGTTGTGGTGGTTGCGGTCCTATATCTGGCTAAGGCCGTGCTGGTCCCCCTGACACTCGCCGTACTTTTGAGCTTTCTGCTCAGCCCGGTGTGTGACTGGCTTGAGCAGCGCAGTTTTGGTCGTATTCCGGCTGTCTTGGTTACGGCCGTGTTGGGCTTCTCGTTGTTGGGCATCGTGACCTGGTTGGCGGTCGTTCAAATGACCGCCTTGGCGCCGAAGGTCCCTGAGTACGAGACGAATCTTCGCGCGAAGCTCCATTCCGTGAATAACTACTTTGTCGAGGCGTTGAGTAAATTCACAGAGACAACTGAGGATATCGGCCAGAGTCTCCCGCAATCACAACAAGCCGAGCCACCGCAAGGGACAGACGAACGCCCCTACTCGGTTCGCGTGCTTTCAACTCCTGCAAGCCCCTTGCAAGTCTTGAGCGGAACCTTCGGCACGCTGGTCGAGTTTCTTGGCTTAGCCGGCGTTGTCATTATTCTCGTGGTGTTCTTTCTGGTTCGTCGTGAGGATTTGCGTGATCGATTCATTCGGCTTGTGGGAACAAGTCAAGTGACTATGACCACACAAATGCTCGAAGACGCCGCCACACGGGTCAGCCGATACCTCTCAACGCTCTTTGTAATCAATGCCACTTACGGCATAGCGGTTGGCATCGGGCTCTATTTGATCGGCGTGCCGAACGCCATCTTGTGGGGCATCCTGGCTACCACACTCAGATTTGTTCCCTACATCGGTCCGTGGATCGCCGCTGCAATGCCAGTCGGGCTGTCGCTGGCGATCTCGACGGGCTGGGTAGCGCCCATCCTCACGGTTGTGCTGTTCGTGGCGCTGGAACTCTTCAGCAACAACATCATGGAGCCCTGGCTTTACGGTAAGAACACGGGCATGTCCGCAGTCGCAGTTTTGCTGGCAGCCGTCTTTTGGACGTGGCTGTGGGGGATTGCCGGGCTGCTGCTGGCTACGCCGTTGACCGTCTGCCTGCTGGTGATCGGCAAACATGTTCCCCAGCTCTCCTTCTTAGAGGTGTTGCTGGGGAGTGAACCGGTATTCAAACCGCATAGGCGGGTGTATCAACGGCTCCTGGCCGGTGATCAGGAAGAGGCCACCGAATTGGTCGATTACGAACTGCTGAATAAGCCAATGGCCGAGGTCTACGATAAGCTGCTCATCCCGGCGCTGGCTCTCGCTGAAACCGACTGGCATCGCGGCGAGCTGGACGAGCGGAGACACCAGTTCATTTTGCAGAGCCTGAAGGAGATGATTCGCGACCGGTGCCCACTTCCACAGGCTACGCAACCCACTAAGGACCTCCGGGACAGCACTTCGAAGCGACCGTTCATCCTCTGTTTGCCGGCCCGAAACGAAGCGGACGAAATCGCTGCAATGATGCTGGCACAATTGTTGACAACGAGCGACTTTCTTGCAGAATCCGTCTCTTTCACGACCGATGCAAACGAGTTGACGCGTATTTTCGAAGCGCATAAACCCAGCGTGGTCTGTATCTCTGCCACGCCTCCCGCTGCCGTCATGCATGCTCGGCACCTATGCGAGCAACTCCGTGGAAGTTTTCCCGAGTTCCCATTGCTCGTGGGATTGTGGAATGCAGATTTCGATTTGGCGAAGGCGAAAGAGCGGATCGGACGAGTCGCCACCACGCATGTCGTACCGACGCTGGCGGAGGCACAAGCGCAGGTCGTTGCGCTGGTACAGCATGTATCGCCACGCCCAGAGCAGCAGCTACAGGCGGATAGTGACACAGCGATTGTCGCGGCCAGGCGTTCTTTAATTGGCATGTAGAAGCAACACGGTCGAATTTCTCTGGTGTATCTGAGTAGTAAAAAGATATCCATTTTTAACAAGAGGAGTTTCTGTCATGGGCGGGAAAGCAGATGAAGTCAAGGGCCGAATCAAGGAAGCTACAGGCGCACTGACCGGAAATGACGAGCTGCGTGACGAAGGAAAGGCTGACCAGGCAGTCGGCAAGGTTGAGCAAGTCGCCGAGAAGGTCGTCGACAAGGTCAAGCAAGCCGTGAAAAAGTTACGTGACTGACACTGCCCTCGTTATGTGCAAACTCCAACGCGTAGCGAATGCGGAAGTGTGCTGAGATTCGCATCGATTTAATTTTCGAAAGGAGAACGATCATGAACAACACCCAGTTGATCATCTTGATCCTCGTATTGCTCTTCCTGTTCGGCGGCGGCGGCTTTTTTTGGAGCCGACGAAGATAGTGCGAGTCCGATGCCAGTTTGGCGCCCGGCCAGTAATCGTGAGGGCCGGTCGCCACCGGCTGAGTACGTGCCCAACCGTGAAACCAGTGTTGTTGATCCCTAATTCCAAGAAGTCCATTATGATCGCCGACTCCTTCCGACTGCTAGAATGGGCGTGACCAGAGTCTAAGAGTCGGGTTTGGGCATGTCGCAATTGCAATCGCGTTGGCGGCGCGAGTTTCACGGCGAGTCGGTCAAGTATGGTATCGCTGTCCACTTATTGGAGCGTCACGCCTGAGCAACTCCTAAGCGAGTTGCACGCTTCGCCGGAGGGACTTAGCGAGGATGAAGCCGCGCGGCGACTGAAGGAGTATGGCCCCAACGCACTGAAGGTGGGGAACCAGGTCACTCCGCTGAGACTGCTGCTCAATCAGTTCAAGAGCCCGCTCGTCCTGATTCTTGTCTTCGCGGCGATTATTTCCATCATCGCCGGTGAGTGGCCCGATGCCGTCATTGTGCTGGCGGTCGTGCTCGGAAGCACAACGCTGGGATTTGTCCAGGAATACCGCGCCAGCAACGCCATCGAGAAGTTGCGTTCGACGCTGACACTCAAGTCGAGCGTGGTGCGCAACGATCAAGCATCCCTGGTACTCTCTGAACAAATCGTCCCGGGGGACGTGGTACAGCTTTTTGCGGGGAGTCTGGTACCGGCCGATGGGATAGTTCTGGAAGCCAATGACCTGTTCGTTAATCAGGCAGTGCTGACAGGCGAAGTTTTCCCGGTGGAGAAGAAACCGGAAACGGCGGAGGCCAATGCCAGCCTGTCTGAGCGAGTCAACTGCGTGTTCATGGGCACTAGCGTGCGCAGTGGAACCGCACGCGTGCTGATCGTGCAAACGGCCAAGTCCACGGTCTTCGGCCAGATTGCTGAGCGCCTCAAGCTGCGTCCGCCCGAGACGGAGTTTGAGCGCGGTGTGCAGGGATTCGGCTATCTGCTGACTCGGGTCATGCTGGTTATGGTGGTGGTCGTTCTAGCGGTCAACATTGTACGCGCCAAGCCCGCGTTGGACTCCTTGCTTTTCGCGCTGGCCCTAGCAGTTGGGCTGGCGCCCGAGCTTCTGCCGGCCATCATCAGCATTACGCTAGCGCATGGCGCGCAGCGGATGGCCAAACATGGCGTCATCGTCCGCAGGCTGAACGCCATCGAGAACTTTGGCAGCATGGATATCCTCTGCACGGATAAGACCGGCACGCTGACGGAAGGGACTGTGCTCCTCAAGGATGCACTGGATGCCCAGCAAAAGCCTTCAGCGTCGGTGCTGCGTTACGCCTATCTCAACGCTTTCCACCAGACCGGGTTGAGCAATCCCTTGGACGAGGCAATCAATGCCTTTGGACAGCAGGCCAACCTGGATGTCAGCGCCGAACGAAAGATCGACGAAATTCCCTACGACTTCATTCGCAAACGGTTAAGCGTCGTTGTCGGAGATGAGCAAGGGGCCCGCACCTTGATTACCAAGGGGGCGCTGCTGAATGTTCTGCAGACGTGCAACACAGTTGAGTACGAGGGGGAAGCTTGCCCACTAGACGATGCCAAGCAAGCAGAAATCATGGAGAGCTTTCGCCAGTGGAGTGGCCAAGGCTTCCGCGTGTTGGGAGTGGCGATCAAGTCGACGGATTGACCCCCTTCCCGAAACCTGATCCAGGGAATATGAGAGAATCCAGCCGGCCTGTTGGGCCGGAAAGGATTCTTTATGAAGAAGCGACATGGTGCAGAACAGATCGTAGCGTTGCTGCGGCAAGCGGATGTGGCCTTGGGCAAGGACCAGAAGGGTCCCGAGGTCTGTAAGCAGTTGGGAATCAGTGAGCAGACGTACTATCGTTGGCGGACGAAGTACGGTGGGATGGATCCGCAGATGGCGCGTCAGCTGCAGGAGTTACAGAAGGAGAACGCGCGGCTGAAGCGTCTGGTGGCGGACCAGGCGTTGGACAATCAGATCCTGCGGGAGGCCGCCCGCCCAAACTGGTAAGCCCTGAGCGACGGCGCAGGACCGTGGAGACGGTCCGCAGTCGCTTGGGGCCAAAACCCATATCGGAACGACGGATCTGCCGAGTGCTGGGGCAGTCTCGCTCGACGCAGCGTTACCTTCGCAAGAAGCCGGACGACGATCGTCGATTGATCGAGGAACTGCGTCGCTGGTGCGAGTGGTACCCACGTTACGGCAGCGAGCGAGCTCACCAGATGCTGATTGGGACCGGTTGGCGGGTGAACTTTAAACGAGTTCACCGCCTCTGGAAGCAGGAGCATCTGCAAGTGCCGGGAAAGCAACGAAAACGGCGGCGTTTACCGGGGCAAAGCGCCAACGGCTGCGTCCGCCATAAGGCTTTGCATCGGAATCACGTCTGGAGCTACGACTTCCTCGTGGATCGGACGGAGGACGGCCGGCAGTTGAAGCTGTTGGTGGTGATCGACGAGTTCACCCGAGAATGCTTGGCGACGGAAGTCGGTCGGACGTTCACGTCTCGGGACGTGATGCTGACGTTGCAGTACCTGTTCGCGGTCCGCGGCGCTCCGGAACACATCCGCAGCGACAACGGCCCGGAGTTCATTGCGAAAGAGTTGCAGCGATGGTTGGATCGTGCGGACGTCCGCACGCTCTACATCCAAAAAGCGAGTCCCTGGGAAAATGGCTACGTGGAGAGTTTTAACGGTAAGCTGCGGGACGAGCTCTTGAACCGGGAACTGTTCCTGAGCGTCCCGGAGGCACGGTACGTGTTAGACGAATGGCGTGTGGAGTATAATCATCGCCGGCCCCACAGTGGATTGGGCTGGCAGACCCCTGCGGCGTACGCCGCGAAGTTGGTAGATCGGCAGGCCGGGGTGTTCCCGACCGCGTCGCGTGTCGAGTCTCCAGTCGGGGCTGCGCCCCTCCCTCCGACTCAACACGCGAACTAAACAAGAACCGATTCTCTCACAGACACTGGTACTGAAATCGGGAGGGGGTCAGGTCGTATCAGCGACCG
>Ga0335397_10004395_pt1 | contig 18642 bp, 19 predicted proteins | sample MAT04_FD_205740 | JGI IMG/M metagenome (GOLD analysis project Ga0335397, IMG submission 205740) | Freshwater microbial communities from Lake Fryxell liftoff mats and glacier meltwater in Antarctica - MAT-04 (spades assembly) (version 2) ... | reverse complement strand
CACTTACTACGAATGAGGTTGTTATGAACGCCCAACCGATCCGTTATCGGCAAATTCATCTTGATTTTCACACGTCGCCTGATTGCCTGGATGTAGGCGTCGACTTCGACGGCGATGTGTTTGCGCGTACGCTGAGTGCGGCACGGGTCAACGCGATCAATATCTTCGCCAAATGCCACCACGGGTATTCCTATTACCCGACCCAGGTGGGCACCGTGCATCCAGGGCTTCAGTTCGATCTGTTGGGGCAGCAGATCGAAGCATTGCACCGCGTCGGCATCGCCTGTCCGATCTACGTGACGGTGATGTGGGACGAACTGGCGGGCCAGCAGCATCCCGAATGGGTGATCGTAAACAAGGATGGCCGTGTGGCTTCGCGGCCGCCGCTCTCGAACGCGTGGGGCTGGACTACCCTGGATGTTTCCAGCGGTTACGTTGATTACTTGATGGCCCAGGTCGAGGAATTGACCCAACGATATGAAGTCGATGGCTTCTGGTTCGATATCTGTTTTCCGCGGCCAAATTATTCACCCTGGGGCCAAGCCCAGATGCGTGCCGCCGGGGTGCCGTTGGACGACGATGCAGCGGTGTGGGCGTTTGCGCGCCAGAAACAAGAACGTTTCTTTGGCAGGATGAGCACGTTCGTTCACCAGCTAGTTCCCACTGCCACGATTTTTTATAACGGCACGATTAGCCGCGACATGCGGCGGATTGCCGAATATGAGACACATTTTGAAGTCGAAAGCCTGCCCACATCAGGCACATGGGGCTACCTGCACTATCCCGTCATGGCGCGCCAGGCGCGCACATACGGCAAACCCATGATCGGCATGACCGGGCGCTTTCACACTTTCTGGGGGGATTTTGGTGGGATCAAAACAGTTGACCAAATGCGCTACGAATGCGCCACGACCTATGCTGCCGGTGGGCGCGTTTGTGTCGGCGACCAACTTCACCCACGCGGTGTTTTGGATCCTGCCGTCTATCGTCTGATTGGCGAAGCCTACACCCAAGTGGAGGCGCTGGAACCCTGGCTGATCGACGCGCTACCGGCGGCTGAAGCTGCAGTGCTTGCGATTGGGCCACTTGAGGAGGAGTTGGACGGCATCGGCACGCAGAACCCGGACGCAGAGGGTGCCGTGCAGATGTTTATCGAGTTGGGCATACAGTGCGATCTTGTCGATGCCGATGCCGATCTAGCCGGCTATCGGATGGTGGTCTTGCCCGATGGCACGGAAGTAGGCAACGGGCTCAAAACGAAGCTCGACCAGTTTGTCGCCGATGGTGGGTCCCTGATCTTTAGCGGTACAGCAGGACTAGATGCCGCGACAAAGACAACCTGTCTGGCAGATTCACCGATTCGGTATGTGGGGCTAGCACCTACACGGCCGAGCTATTTGCGTACGTCAGGCATCGAGGCGCCGGCTACGGAACTTGCGGCAGACTATGACTATGCCTACTATGATCAAGCCTACCTGGTCGAAGCAGTTGAGGGGGCAACGGTCTACGGAGAAATCGAGAGTGCCTATTTTACCCGAACGTGGGACCATTTCATGGGCCACCAGCATGCACCCGTCGATCGCCCATTGGGTGCACCCCTTGCGGTGCGCAAAGGGCGGGTGCTCTATTTGGCGGCTCCGCTCTTTCGGGCATACAAGAAGCACGACTACTGGGCCTATCGGGCCATGGTTGAAGGTTTGCTTCACGATCTGTTGCCAGACCGTCTGCTTTGTCCGCGTGGACCGGGGTGGGTGGAGTTCACCCTACACCAACAGCCGGCAAGCACAGAACATCAGGCACGGCAGATTATCCATGTGATCGCCTATCAGCCGCGGCGCACTCTTCAGCCGATCCCGCACGCCGACCAGGGATGGCCGGTCAGCGGATTGGGCGTCAAGGTGCGGGCCAACGGCAATGTACAGAAAGTCTATTTGGCCCCAGAACAAGAGCTGCTGCCGTACGCGATCTGTGATGGCTATATCGACATTGAATTGCCACCGCTGCGTACGAGTGCAGTGGTTGTGGTGGAATATGATTCGGTGGAGGTGATTGAATAAACTCTCTGAAGTCTGGGCTGAGTATCATCGTTCCAGCCAAGGTATTCGCGTCGAATTGCCTCGAGTGCAGCCAGCCGAGCCGCAGGAGGTTGACTCTGCCAGTAGGCAAAATCGGTGGGCTGGTCGCGCAGGTTCACTTTTCGGTAGACTTTGACGATCTGACGCTGCTTTTGCATGGTCGAATTGTGAGCAGCCTGCCGATGTAGCCAATGCACAGATTGCGATGAACTGTGTGCGCCAGGGATCCACCTGTCTTTTAACAGAGGTTAATTCTTCTGCGAAGCAACGCCGAAGCGCGGCGATGGGGCAAACCAGCAAAGATCCCCTTGATAGTGAAAGGGTTTCCCTCTATACTGATGGCGTTGCTAAGGATGAACGCGTAGGTGCCCCTTAGAATCCTGGATTCGTAAAGATTCCGCTGTGTTACCTGCTTTTTGATGGGTCCCATCCGGGCGGCCACAATTCTGAATTGATCTCTGAAGAGTCGCAATGAATCCGTTGAATTCACAGTTTCCGTTGACCATGGTAGCAAGTGGTCAGCCCGTCAGGTTGATCAAAATTAGCGCAGGACGCAAGCTGACGCGCCGTCTCACCGAGTTGGGATTGACCCCAGGCGTGAGCTTTGAGGTTGTGCACAACCATGGTGGCCCGCTACTGTTGGCTGTACGCAATTCACGATTGGCGCTCGGACAGGGCATGGCCAGCCAGATCCTCGTAGAAACCGCCTAAAGACACCCCAGCTATGCGTGAAATCACAATCGCCCTGGTTGGTAATCCCAATGTGGGCAAAAGCACAGTCTTCAACGCGCTCACAGGCGCCAACCAGCATGTCGGCAACTGGCCTGGGAAGACCGTTGAAAAGCGCACCGGCACATTTCGAGTTACGAACGGCGCGCGCGGAACATGTTCGCCAGGAGAAACGCGCCCGCAACGCGAACAAAATATCACGATTGTTGACCTGCCAGGGACCTATAGCCTCTCCGCCTACTCGATAGAGGAAGAGATTGCCAGGGATTTCATCGTCGAAGAACGGCCAAACCTGGTGATCAACGTCGTCGATGCCTCGAATATCGAACGCAACCTCTACCTGACGACGCAGATTCTCGAAACGGGTGTCCCTCTGATTATCGTCCTTAATATGCAAGACCAGGCGGAATCACGTGGTGTCAGGGTCGATCCACATCGGCTCTCCAGCCTGTTGGGCAACACGCCGGTCATCCCATTGGTCGCCCGGCGCGGACAGGGCATGGACGCCTTGATAGACATCATTGTTACCCGTTTTACTGGCGGCAACCGGAGCATCGGCGAATGACGGTCATCACACGTGGCCCAATGCAGCGCCCAGTTTACTTCGCGTATGGCGCGGACATTGAAGAGGCAATTGGGTTGCTAAGCGCAGCGATTCAGGCGGCTCCTCTGGTGGCGGAGGCGTATGACCAACGCTGGCTGGCAATTCAATTGCTTGAAGGGGATCAGTCGTTGCGCGAAAAGGTCAGCCTCTATCCGGATGCGCAACCAGTGGTCGACGCATTGGCCGTCAGTCGCGGCCGGTTGCAGCAACTCTACGGCGATGATGTAGATGTGGCTTTGGTAGATCACCGCTATGAGTTTGTCCATCGACTCGTGCGCGAGGCCGTGGTCCAGACAAGAGGGCGGTACGTCAGCAAGTCGGACAAGATCGACCGCATCGTCACCCACCCGGTCTTCGGTATCCCCATTTTTCTGGCATTGATGTGGGTGGTCTTCAAGGTGACGATCGACCTGTCGGCACCCTTTTTGGACTGGATCGCCGGTGTGCTCGACGGCCCGATCACCAACTGGACGGTAGCCCTGTTGAGTGTGGTGGGGCTTGGCGGCAGTTGGGTTGAAAGTCTGGCCGTCGACGGTGTCATTGCCGGGGTTGGCGGCGTGCTGGTCTTTGTGCCGGTCATGGCTGCGCTCTATCTGGTATTGGCCGTACTGGAGGATTGTGGCTACCTGGCGCGGGCGGCGATGGTGATGGATCGGGTCATGCGCAAGGTCGGTCTGCAAGGCAAAAGCTTCCTCCCCATGGTCGTGGGGTTTGGTTGCTCTGTGCCGGCGATCTATGCCACGCGTACATTGGAGAGCCAGCGCGATCGCGTCCTCACCGGGCTCTTGGTGCCTTTTATGAGCTGCAGCGCCCGCCTCCCGGTCTATGTCCTCTTCGCTGCCATCTTTTTCCCCCAATATGCCAGCCTGGCCATCTTTGCCATGTATCTGCTCGGCATCGCCATCGCCATGATCGTGGGCCTGCTGCTCAACCACACACTGTTCAAGAGCGATGAACCCTCATTTTTTGTCATGGAATTGCCGCCCTATCGTCTGCCCATGGTGCGCAACGTCTGGCGACAGATGTGGAACCGTACATCTTCCTTTCTCCACAATGCGTGGACCATCATTTTGGTCGTGAGCATCGTGCTTTGGTTTCTCCTGGCGATTCCTGTGCGTGGTGCAACGAGCTCCTTCGCCGATGTTCCTGTGGATGACAGTCTCTTTGGCGCGTTGTCGAGCGCCATCGCACCCGCATTCGCGCCGCTCGGGTTTGGCAGTTGGCAGGCAAGCGGCTCGCTGCTCACCGGCTTTGTGGCTAAAGAGGTTGTAATCGCTACCATGGCTCAGGTCTATCAGGTTGATTTGCCGGCAGAGGCTGCGACTCCGCCCACAACATTCAGCGAGGATATTGGCTTCATCGCAACCAGTTTTGTCCAGGCGACCGCTGACACGGTGAAGTCGATCCCGCTCATGATCGGCATCAACCTTTTCGAAACTGAGGATGCGGCCAAACCAACGACGCTCATGCAGACTGTGCGGGTTGATTTCGATCAAACGAGTGGCGGACACGGCGCACTGGCCGGGTTGGCCTTCATGGTCTTCGTTCTCCTGTATACGCCTTGCATGGTCGCCGTGGTGGCAGTGAAACACGAGCTGGGAACAAAATGGATGTGGGTCAGTGTGCTCGGCCAACTGGCCATTGCCTGGCTGGTGGCTTTCATTATTTTCCAGGGCGGCAAGCTATTGCTGGGATAAATGACTTATGTTATGGAAAGTATTGCATGCAGTCGAGGAGGCTAACGCGCCGCTCGATCTCAATGAACTTAGCCGCCGCCTGGATGTTGACCGCAGTGTGCTGGATGGCATGATCCAGTTCTGGGTGCGCAAAGGGAGATTGGCAGACGATGCGACTGTCGCCGGGCAAGCAGCCGTCGTATGCGCCACGCACGGGTGTCGAGGAAGCTGTCCGGGGCCGCAGGGATGCCCATTTACCATGAAAATGCCGCGAATGATCTCTGTGAGTTCCCCAGCGCCTGATTGATACGCACGGGAGCGCAGACTATGGCAAGATCGCGACGGTCAGAGTTGGGTGCGGCGATGAGGATAGCCTAGCCAATCCACAAATTATCCACGAAGGTTGGGTCGGACCGCCTCAGAACCGCTCGATGGACACTTTTCAGCGCTTACGCTTCGTTTTCTTTTTCTTACTCGACCGCATCACCGGCTTGCGCGTCTTCTGCACGTCTGCTTTGAAGAGTAGGTAATGCCGCTTCAATCGCTCCACATATGCTTGATCCTGCAAGATTTGTGTGAATAGCCGCAACAGTGCACCCGCGTATTCACTTTGCAGATTGATCGGGTCAAGCGTTGCACCGCAGGCATCGCGTGCGGTTTCCTTATGCCCCACCCACTTCTCGTAAAACTCAAGACTCTCCCAACCGTAGTTGATCGTCGCCCATACATTCGCACCGGATGTAGGGGCGATGACTTGAATGACGGCCCGCCGGCAGTCGCACGCGGGGTCGTCACAGTAGAGTTCGAGAAAACCATATTCACCGTCAGGGAGACCGGGCATTCCTCGAACAGTTGCGGAGCGCGTTTCTCGGAGCGCCAGATCTTTAAAGCGCGTGTAGAATGGAACCATGGCCGTGGTCGACTCCTACACCGCCGTTGCGCCCGGCATGGATGTTGGCTGTGGACTCACCGACGAGGAACCAGGGGCACCGATAGCACCGGTAACCAGCGTTGCCGCACCGGGCACCGGCATGCTGCCCTTTGTCCCGCCGCCGGTGTCGCCGGTCTTGAGCACTTCCTGGATGCCGCCGAGCGCCCCCAGGATGGCCGTGGCCTCGTATGGGATAAAGACCTTGGACGCCTGCCCGTTGGCGATCTGTTTGAGCGCATCCAGATACTGCAGCGCGATCACGCGATTGTCGGGGTTGGCATTCAGAATCGCCGCATAGACGGTTGCAACCGCATTCGCCTGACCGGCGGCTTCGACTTCCACCTTATACCGCTGGGCGTCGGCCACACGCTTGATCGCCTCTGCTTCTCCTTCAGCATTGAGAATGCGCGCCTGGCGGAAGCCCTCAGCTTCCAAAATATTGGCACGTTTCTCGCGCTCGGCCTTCATCTGGCGATGCATGGCGGCCGTCACGTCGGCGGGCGGGTCGATCCGTTTGATCTCGACGCGCACCACGCGCACCCCCCACTTATCGGTGGCGTCGTCGAGCACCGTGCGCAGCTTGGTGTTGATCATCTCGCGCGAAGTCAGCGCCTCATCCAACTCGGTCTCACCGACGACGTTGCGCAGGTTGGTCTGGGCCAGCTTAGTCGCCGCGCCATAAAAGTCGGCCACGTTGTAGGCCAGTTTTACGGGGTCGGTCGCCTCATAGTAGACGATGGCATCGACCGTCACTACCACATTGTCTTTGGTGATCACTTCCTGCGGCTGAACATCTACCACCTGCTCGCGCATGTCAACTTTGCGCAGGGTGTCGATAAACGGCATGATGAAATTCATGCCGGACTGTGCCGTATGGTGATAGCGGCCCAACCGTTCGACAACGCCCTTTTGATAAGGCGTCACGATGCGGATACTGGTCGCGGCGATGATGAAGACCAGGACCAGCACCAAGAATGTGATACCCAACCCGCCCACTAATTGAAGCGTCATGTTTGCCTCCTTCGCGATATCATTGCGTTATTGAATCACCAGGTCACTGCGGTGTTTGACCAGCACACGCGTGCCGGTCACACTGACCACTTCCACGATCGCATCCGTGGGGATCTTCATATGATCCACAGATTCGGCGCGCCATTCTTCGCGATCAATGCGCACCAGGCCCGTGCCGAGCAGCGGGTCGATTTCCTTTAGCACGACCGCGCGCTTGCCCACCACGCGGTCGATACCGCCGGGGTTACGGGTCTGGCCGCCGACGCGGCTGGCAAACGGGCGCAGAAAGACCAAGGCTGCCGTCGACACGCCGAGAAAGGCCACCGCCTGCCAGAGAATGTCGACATTCAGACCCGCCAGGATCGCGGCGGCGATGGCGCCGATGCCAAAACAGACCAGGAAAAAGCCGGCGGTGAAAATCTCGGCGACGAAAAAGATCAGTGCGGCCGCCGCCCACACCCAGATCAGGATGTTGTTCACTGCGAATTCCCTCCTCTCTCTTCCATTCTAGCCCCTTTTGCGCCGCGTGGCTGACCGGCGCCTGACGTGATCAGGACAGTTCAGGAACACGATTGATCTCAGCGGCCAGCAGCACGCACGAGCGGGACTGGACGTGATAGGTTTTGGCTTCCACCAGCGGGGCGGTTGCCAACGCGTGGAAATCCATGGGCGACTCACAATCCGTGTCGATCACGCGTCGCCATCCGCTTACGGCAAAGGGGGGCGCCGGTAGATCGAAATCGAGCGGTTCCCAGTAGGCGTTGCAGATGACATAGATCGCCTCACGCGTGCCCGCCACCAACAGCGCCATGGTGCGCGAGTTGTAGCTTTTGTCGGGTTGGTCGAGCTTGATGCCATGCCATTCGATTTTCGCCAGTTGTAGCAACTCGATCAGGCTAAGGCCCTGGATCTCTTTGAAGATGTTCAGATGCAGGCGGAAATGGATAAGACATTGCACAAAGCGATGGATATCGGCGTTCTGGGCAAGTCGCGACCAATCAAACCAACTGATCGCGTTATCCTGGCAGTAGGCGTTGTTGTTGCCCCATTGCGTGTGGCGCACCTCATCCCCCATCAACAACATGGGCACCCCGACGGATAAGAGGGTAATGGCCAGCAAGTTCTTGATTTGACGCCGGCGGAGTCGTTCGATGGCGGGGTCAGCGCTCGGCCCTTCTACGCCGCAGTTCCAACTGAGGTTGTCGTTATTGCCGTCACGGTTGCCCTCGCCGTTGGCTTCGTTGTGTTTGGTGCTGTAGGAGACCAGGTCGTTGAGCGTGAAACCGTCGTGGCAGGTCACGAAATTGATGCTCTGATCGGCCTCGTGTTCTTCAAGGCCATAGATATCGGGGCTGCCAAAGAGCCGCGGCGCGATGACTTCCGCCATTCCCGAATCGCTCTTGATGAATGAGCGCACGTCGTCGCGGAAGCGACCATTCCACTCTTTCCATTGTTCGCTGAGAAAACTGCCCACCTGATAGAGACCGGCGGCGTCCCAGGCCTCGGCAATCAGCTTGGTGCCGGCCAGAATGGGGTCGTTGGCGATGTCCCAGAGCACGGGAGGGTTGGCGAGCGGGCGCCCCTTTTCATCGCGGGAGAGAATCGAGGCCAGGTCGAACCGAAAGCCATCGATGTGCATTTCCTGCACCCAGTAGTGCAAGCTCTCGATGATCATGCGGCGCACCGTGGACTGGTTGGCGTTCAGCGTGTTGCCGGTGCCGCTGTAGTTGGCGTAGCGCGCCTTGTCTTGCTCAAGGATGTAGTACACCTCGTTGTCGATGCCGCGAAAACAAAAGGTAGGGCCCGTGTGGTCGCCCTCGGCGGTATGGTTATAGACCACATCGAGGATGACCTCGATGCCGGCGCGATGCAGCGCCTTGACCATGTCGCGGAATTCGTCGATGGCGCCTAACGCATCCGGCTGTGAACTATAGGCGGCGTGCGGCGCAAAAAACGAGACGGGGCTGTACCCCCAATAGTTGGTGAGCCCGGCCGGTGCGTCGAATTTGTCGAACTGGAAAATCGGGAGCAGTTCGACCGCCGTGACGCCGAGGTCGACCAGGTAGGGAATTTTTTCGATCAGGCCGGCATAGGTGCCACGTTTTTCGGGGGTGACCCCTGAATTGGGATGAATAGTGAAACCACGCACATGCATTTCGTAGATGACGGTGCGGTTGAAGGAGCGACGCAGCGGTTCGTCATCTTCCCAGTCATACGTCTGGGGATCGACGACCACGCTCTTCATGGCATGGCGCGTATTGTCGCCCGGTAACCTGGCCGCTTCCCGGCTATAGGCGTGTGGGATGGCGACCCCACGACCGTACGGGTCGAGCAGCAGTTTGCTGCTGTCGAACCATTGGCCGAGGGCCGGGTCGTAGGCGCCTTGTGCGCGATAGGCGTAGACCTGCCCGGGCTTCAAGCCGGCTACAAACACATGCCAATAGCGATAGGTGCGATTCTTGCGGCGCTCCAGCGAAATGACCCGTTGCGGTCGGGCGTCGTCGACATGGTCAAAGAGCAGGAGGTCGATGCCCGTGGCGGTGCGTGAGTAGATGCTGAAGTTCACGCCTTCGGCGTGCACGGTAGCACCGATCGGGAAGCTCTGCCCGTTGCCGAGTCCGTTTTGGCCAGGTCGCGGGCGCAGGGCGCGACCGATTCTGTTTGTGGTCATTGTTCAGTTCCCAGTTCTGTAGGGGATGTGAAGAAGCGTCCGCACCTCTTCACATCCTCCGCCGTACATCCCCACGTGCTTACTGCGGCTTGTTGCCCAAGATGCCGTCGATCTGCGCCATGACATCTGCCGTCAGGCTGGGCACGACATCCAGCGCCTTCATGTTCTCGGTCACCTGGCTGGCGCGGCTGGCGCCCGTGATGACCGTGCTGACATGCGGGTTCTTGACGCACCAAGCAATGGCCAATTGGCCCAGCGTGCAGCCGAGGTCAGCCGCCACCGGCTCCAACCCTTTGACCGTGTTGAGACGGGTCGGGTCGGTCAGCATGGGGCGCAACCACTCGTAGCCGGGCAGGGCGGCACGGCTGTCGCTGGGCAGCCCGGCGTTGTACTTTCCGGTCAGCAGACCTGAGGCCAGCGGGCTCCAGATGGTCAGGCCCAGGCCGATGTCGTCGTAGAGCCGTGCATACTCTTTTTCGACCTTCTCGCGGTGGAGCATATTGTATTGCGGCTGCTCCATTTGCGGCTTGTGCAAGTGGTGGCGTTCGGCGATCTGCCAGGCCGCCATGATTTCGGCGGCACTCCATTCCGAGGTGCCCCAGTAGAGCGCCTTGCCGGCACTCACCATGTCGTGCATCGCAAACACGGTCTCTTCGATGGGGGTATTGGGGTCGGGCCGGTGGCAAAAGACCAGATCGACGTAGTCCATTTGCAAGCGCTTGAGTGAGCCGTCGATGGCCTGCCGGAGGTACTTGCGGTTGAGCGTGTTGCGCTCGTTGGGGCCGTCGTTGAGCCCCCAGAAGAACTTGGTCGAGACAGCATAGCTGGCGCGTCGCCAACCGGCCTTCTTGAGCACCTCGCCCATGATGACTTCGGCTTCGCCGGCGGCGTACGACTCGGCGTTGTCAAAGAAGTTGACGCCGGCGTCGTAGGCCGCCACCATGCAGTCGTAGGCCGTGTCGCCGCCCAGTTGGGTTTTGAAGGACACCCACGCGCCATAGGACAGTTCGCTGACCTTGAGGCCGGCACTGCCCAATCGTCGGTAGTTCATAGCAATATCTCTCCGTGTGATGAGTTGAATGGTTAGGTGGAGACCCGTTGTTGCTGCGTGTCGAACCTCGCGCGCTTATGATAGCAGATCGGCGGCTGAACTACGGTAATCGTTTACACTTCCATCGACCGCGCTACGGCGCCACCGGCTCAATCGTCATCTCTTGCACGCGCGGCGGGACCGTCGGCGCCATGCTGATCGACACGCGACACTCGCCGCGATCGCCGGCCATTTTCCAGGCGCCGCGCAGCTTGTTCTCGACTTCAAATGCCCCGTCTGCCTGTAAGTTACCGTAGTGGGCGCGCAGCGTTTCCAGCCGCGCCTGCCAGCGCCCCCGATCCTCGTCGAGAAAGAAATTGCCGGCAAACAGGCGGTCGGCCAATGCATCATCCCAGCCCGCCAGCAATTGGATGACATCGGCACGCGCATCGGCGAGCGCCGCGGCTGGTTCGACCGCAGGCGGGCATATGCCGCTCTGCCCGATCAACAGGTCCATGGCCGCGGTAGCCGCCTGGCGCATGGGGGCGTAGGTCAGATTGGCCAACGCGACAATGGCGATCCCATAGTCGGGCGCCCAGCTCATGTTGGAGCCAAAGCCCGGTAGCCCGCCCGAATGCGTCACCAGCGGATAACTGCCGTTGTGTAGCGTGAAGAGCCCGTAGCCGTACCCCCGCAACGCCGGGTTCGCGCCGTCCGGCGGCATCACTCGCCACGTTTGCTGCATTTCGCGCAGCGAACTGCGGCGCGCGATGCCGGTATCGGCCTCATCACGCGCCGGCCAGGCGGAGAGGAAAAACGCCACCCAGCGCGCCAGGTCGCGCACCGTGCTGATGAGACCGCCGAAGGCGGCAATATCGCCGCCAGAAGGCAGCGCCGGCTCTTCCAGCCAGGCATCGTCTTGCCAGCGATAGCCAAGCGCCAGCCGGTCTGGCGGCACATCTGCGTCCTGCCAGCACGAGTCGTGCATCCCCAGCGGCTGCAGGATTTGCTGGGTGATGTAGGCAAGGCAGGGCACACCGGACACATTGCGGATGACCCGGCCCAGCACCATATAGCCAAAATTTGAGTATTCGAAGGCAACACCAGGTGCATTGGAACACGACACGCCGGCGCGCAGTAAGGCGGTGAACGCGTGATCCGGCAGCCCGACCTGCCGGTCACCCCACGCGTTATCTTCGGGCCAACCGGCCGCCATGGTGAGCAATTGGCGGATCGTAATCGGGGCGCTGTCGCGGGTCGGGTAGACCAGGGTGGCCAGTTCCGGCACGTAGGCGGCGACCGGGTCGTCGAGCGCCAGTTTGCCGGCATCGCGCAGCATCATGATCGCCAAGGCGGCGAAGCTCTTGGTCATCGACGCGATCCGGAAGGCCGTATCCACGAGGGCCAAAGGCGTTGCCCCCACCCGGGCAATGCCGATCGCGCCGCTGTGCACGAGTTCGCCGGCGGCGACGATGCCATAGGCAACGCCGGGAATGGTGTGGTCGTGGGCGACGGCCTGGAAGATGGCATCGACCGATGGGAATACCGGAGCAAGTTGTTGGCGCCGGTGGGCAGGAAGCGTGTCGTTTGGCATAGGTTGTCTGAATCGCAAGCGGTTCGCCGCGTCCCAGCGGGACGCCTGACCGGAAAATGCGTAACCGCAAAGAGCGCAAAGAACGCAAAAAAGACATTTTCATTGTTGGTTGTGCCCCGCAGGGGCATGGGTGACTGACTGTAGTATACAACGGAGTTGCGCTGGATGAATACCGGCGAATATCCCCAACCCCAAACGTCCGGCGCGAAAAATAAAGCCAGCCGTCTCAATGACGGCTGGCTTTATATGCTGTGTGACGCCACGACCGCCACTCACTCGATGAAAACTTCGACGTGATCGCCTTTTTCCTCATCCATCACGTCGACGATGCGGCCGCTAATTCCGTCGCGCAGCGCCGTGCGGATCGTCTGCACGTCGACGTTGGCGCTGGCCGGTACAAAGCGCAGGCCAAAATCCACCAAGCCCAGCGGGATATTGATATTGACCTTCTGCTTGCCGGTGGCGGCGTTGCTGACGCGCACGTGAAAATAGCGGCCGTTGCCTAACGGTTCATAGGGCGGTTCGGCCGGCGCCGATGCGGCCGGTTGCGACGTGGCCGGCGTGCGTTCGCCCAGTGCTGCCAGCAGGCGGGCGCCTTCCTCCGGGCTAACCTTCCCTTCCTCGACCATGCGCAGGATCATCATGCGTTCTTCACTAGATGGCATTGTTCTCTCCTTCACTCACAGGGTTTCCATAAAAGTTTCGATATGCGTACGCCTGGCAGCGACTATCCATTCAGCGCCGCCAGCAGTTTCTCAGCCTGCTCGACCGAGACCTTGCCCTGCTCGACCATGCGCAAGATCACCATGCGCTCCTCGTCGGTCGCTTGCGGACGCTTGGGCGGCATTGGGGAAGGCGGCGCAGGGGGGGGAGGCGGCGCCTGCCAGGCATAGCCTTTGCGCCGGCGTCCGTCAGCATCGGCCGTGCGTTGGTTGGTCTCTTGCGTGCGCACTTCCATTTTGCGCATGGCCTCGGCAAGCTTCTCCTCGGCCTTGCGCAGGGCACTGCTGACGCGCTCCTGGATCTTCTGTGCCATTTCCTCGTTGTTGCCCATGCGCGAGAACTTCTCCTCGAGTTCGCGGGTCAATGTGCCCATTTGCATTTCGACCTGGCTGGTGATCTGCTGGCTCATTTCTTCGCTGATCTCGGCGCCAAACGGTTGCACATCCGCACCGGACAGGTTGATGTTACCGTCCGCCTTGAGATTCACGGTGGCACGACCGTCGCCCACCTTGAAGGCGAGCGTGGTGTTGCTGGCCTGCCGCGGCTCGCCCAGATTATTGACCCGGATCTTCCCATCGGCCTGCAGGTGCGCGTCAACGCCAGCGTCAGCCTGTACCTGACACGCAATGTTGCCGTCAGCGTCGACATGCACGTGCTGACCGGCGATCAGGTTGAAGATCAGCCTGGCATCGCCGTCGGTCTGCGCCTCAAAATTGCCGGCGACTTCGCTGGCGACCAGGTTGCCGGCCACCGCACCCAGGTGTACGTCGCCCGCAACTTGTGCGACGCGCACATTGCCTTCCACATTGCCGACCTGAAGCCCGCCCGCTACAGCGCGCACAGTCATGTTGCCCTCGACGTTGCCGATCACCAGCGTGCCCACATTACTGGCGCTGAGACTGCCCTCGACGCCGCCAATGTCGATGGCGCCCAACAACATGCTGATGGTCGCATCGCCGTCCAGTCTCTCGATGTGCACGCGGGCCTGCAACGGCGCCTGGATGAAGCAATTGCGCTCGGAACGGATCTCAACCGTCTCCGTCTCGGCCAGCACCGTCACCTCCTCGGTACGCGAGCCGGTGACCTGCAGTTCAGGCCGATCCCAGCCACTGAGGACGAGGTTGCCATCCACCTGCTTGATGTGGACGGTGGGCACACGCCCGACCGGAATAATCTGTGGGGCGCCCATGTCAATCACCTCCCTGAAGCATCTGCATGGCGTCATCGAACGAGATGCGGCCGGCATCCAGGTCAGCCAGGATGTTCTTGCGATCTGGGACAGGCGTTGGGGTCGGGGCCGGCGTCGCTTCCTCCTTGCCGGGTTCGTAGCCCAACGCCCGGATGATTTCGAGCAGGCGGCTGCGAATCGTGGGATAAGAGAGCCCCAGTTCGTCTTCCATCCGGTTGAGTTTCCCTTCATTGCGGACAAAGATTTCGACGAATTTGAGCTGATCCGGCGCCAACTGGGCGAAGGGCGGTTGCTCGACCGCAAAGCGTCCTTCGATGGTCAAGTCGGCGTCGGGGCAGTAGATGCGCGTCACGATGAGTTCGCCACCAGTCAACGGACATTTGCGCGGGAGTGGAAGCATCGGAAATTCTCCTCTTGACAAACCACACAGCGTTTTCAGTTCCTAAAATAATGATAACAGAAATATTCTGATTGTCAATAGCCAATTTAAATAATATTGATTTTGATATTGATTATTTTGATTAATATATTAAATAGATTGGGTTTTCCGCTATTGATGGTTCGGTTTGTCAAACTGTCCAGGCAAGGGCTGGGGGGGACAAACGCAGTGCGGCGGGTTCTTCCCAGAAGAACCCGCCGCACTTGAAGTCTCGATTATCTTGTTCGTTTATGGCGTTGGCTTTGCTCGCTTACGCTCGCGGCTCTGGCCGTTCTACAGCCAACCCTGGTCACGCAGGAAGCTGGTCAGGCCGGGGACGGCAAAGCGCCGCCCTTTGTAGGACTGAAAGCCGTAGTAGAGCAGCATCATCGCCTGGGCGAACCAGGCTAGCGGCACCATGCAGGCCATCATCAGGCCGACCATGAAGCCGATGAAGGGCACAATTTGCATCACGGTCGTCACCATGGCGGTCAGCACGATCAGCCCCCAGAAGAGCGCCACAAGCGCCAAGCTTTGGATGGCGTGGTAGCGCTGGAAGGGGCGCTTCTTGCTGCTTTCGCTCAACAACACGATGATTGGCATGACCACGGGAATGACGATCTGCGTGGCATAGCTCAGCAGGGCAATCAAGCGGTCGTCGCTGTCGGCCAAGGGATCAATTTCACTGTTTTGCATGATCTCGCCACGGCGCAGGGCGCCGGCGGCCTCCGTCGTATGGGCATAGGCGTCACTCGCCAACTTCTCCGCGGGCGTCTGTTCGACGGGCAGCGGGGTGAGGGGCGGGCGGTCAACCGGCGGCTGCCCTGCGGGCGATGCCGGCTGCTGATTCATCTTTTCGGTTTCCATCAGGATATCCTCCATTATCTATTTGGGCGACGGTCTCAACCCGTGATCCGGGCGCCTCGCACTGTTGCCCCGGCGTGGCTCATGGCCGTCCGCTTCGTTATCTGCTTGGTCAACAATACGCAGGGCGTGTGGGAAAGTTTCGCGCGGTCTGGTCGTGGTACAATAGACCGCATGAGTGCACAGACCGCGCATCGAATTGTTTTTATGGGCACCCCTGACTTTGCGGCGCCGGTGCTGCACCTGCTGCATGCACAGGCGGCGCCGCGCGGCTGGCAAGTGGTGGCGGTGGCGACGCAGCCGGACCGGCCGGCTGGGCGTGGCAATCGGGTAATTGCCGCGCCGGTGAAGCAGGTGGCAGCGGCGCACGGGCTCCCGGTATTGCAGCCGGCCAGCCTGCGCAAAGAACCCGACGCCATCGACGCCTTGCGCGCGCTGGCGCCTGATCTGCTGGTGGTGGCGGCCTATGGGCTGATCCTGCCACCCAGTGTGCTGGCAATTCCGGCCTTCGGGTGTATCAATGTCCATGCCAGCCTGTTGCCGGCCTATCGCGGCGCCTCGCCGATCGCGGCCGCGCTGCTGGACGGGCAGGCCGAAACCGGCGTCAGCATCATGCTGATGGATGAAGGCATGGACACCGGCCCTGTGCTGTGCCAGGCGCGCCTGGCGATCGCCCCCGACGATACCACGGCCAGCTTGTCAGTGCGGCTGGCGGAACTAGGCGCGTCGTTGTTGGTGGAAGCGCTCCCAGCCTGGGTGCGCGGCGACCTGGCGCCGATTCGTCAAGACGAACTGTCCGGCGTGCCGTCGATCTGCCGTCTGATCAAGAAAGAGGCGGGCCTGATCGACTGGAAGCGGCCCGCCGCGATCATCGAGCGGATGACCCGTGCCTACACGCCGTGGCCGGCGGCCTATACCATCTGGCGCGGCGAAGTGTTCAAGGTGCTACAGGCGGTGGTGGCGCCGGGGCGCGCCGACCTGGGGCTAGTGGTGGCAACCCCGGCCGGGGTTGGGGTGGGCACAGGGGAGGGAATTCTCCTGCTGAAGACCGTACAGCCGGCCGGCAAACGCGCCATGGACGTGCGCGCCTTTGTGAACGGGGCGCATGATTTTGTGGGATCGCGGCTGCCGGGCTAACACTGGCTACGATGAGGAACGATTCTTTACAGGTCGTTGCCTGAATACGACTGGTTGAACGATTTGTTGCAGAGGGGGAAGTCCGGCACGATGTTTTTGAGGACGGCGAATGAGAGCGCCGGCCAGTTGACGAAGGAAGGGTCCTTGACTTTCACACGGTAGAGACGGCCATCCCCGCCGACCATCACCCAATGCAGAATGGTGCCCCGCCAGCCTTCAACCTGTTGTTCAGACTGATCGTCACCACTTCTGTGAAATCGGCCAACACGGATCCTAACTCGGACCCTAAGTTCAGGTCACCGGGCAGGTCGCAACCGAACTGCCGACGACCGCATAGCTACCCCGGAATACGCCGCACGTTTGGGCGCAGTCGCCCACCGCCACCACGAGTTTGGGGCCAGGTGTAGCTTCATAGGTTTTGCGCAGGGGCACTTCCCTGTTGCGCGTGACGGGACCGGTCACCAGCAGCATATCGGCATGGCGCGGCGAGGCGACAAAGTGACAGACCCGGCATGCGCTTGCTACGCCTCTTCCTCGAGTTGCTCCAACATGGAACGGGTGTCGATCAGGTGATTGTTCAAGACTGTGCGTGCGGCATCCAGCAGGTCAAACAAAGCCGGGTCGCGTACACTGTAATAGACGCTGGTGCCAACCTTGCGCGTGTCCACGATGTTCTTGTTACGCAACACGGCCAGTTGTTGCGAAACACTGGACGCCTCTACGGCAAGGACTTCCTGCAATTCCGTGACGCTGCACTCGCCGTGACGCAGCGTCTCCAAGATCTGGATGCGCGTGGGATGGGCCAAGGCTTTGAAGAATTCGGCTTTGAAGCGGCGTAGGGTGTCTTGCATGGGCAGTTCTTCTGGGTGCCAGTCGTTTCGCACGGCGCATTAATAAGTACAAATATTGTAATTATTGCATATACAAAGATAATTGTATACAAAGATTTAACGGTGTCAAATTGGCGCACTATGGAGAGGGACGGTGACCGCCGTTGTCGGGGCAGTGGACATCTGTTTTCGACTCAGGTTCGGTATTGACAGATCCGTGCCACGGCGCGATAATATATGCCATATTCTGAATATATTATTTTCTGCATTTAGAAACAACGATGATGATTATAAATCCTGACTACGAACTGCTTAGTACGCGCCTCAAGTTGCTGGCGCATGCGGAACGGTTGCGCATGCTCGACGCCTTACGCCGCGACCCGGAGTGCGTCTGTCATCTGGAAGCACTGTTGGGTAAGCCGCAACCCTACGTCTCGCAGCAATTGCGCCTCATGCGCGATGCCGGGATCATCCGCGATGAGAAGCAAGGGCAGAACGTCTTTTACCGTTTGGTGGATGCCGATGTGTCGGCCTGGCTGGATACGATCCTGGGACCGGTGATTGGCCCACATCCCGCCATGACGCTGCACAAGAAACTGATCGCTTGTCCTTGCCCCAAATGCGCTGAGGAACTCGAGATCGAGGCCGTCGCGATCGCGTAGGCAAATGACTGACAACTAGAAGATAATATACTGATGAACAAAGAACTGCTTGCTCACCCTCCTGGTGAAACAAATCCAAATTTGCTCGACCCACAACAACCTACGATCAACCGCGAATGGCGCGTCTGGGGTCTGCTCGTCGTGGCGGCAATGGCCTGGTGGATTGCGTGGAACAGCCTGCAACCGCTGGCCGACTGGATCACTTACGGGCTGCTCGGTTTGTCGCCCACCTCGGCGTTCGGCTCGGCGCTGGCCTTCTTTCTCTACGACGTGCCAAAGATCCTGTTGCTGTTGACGGGGATGATCTTTGTGGTCACCACCATCCGCACCTTCTTTAGTGCGGAGAGCACGCGCCAACTGTTGGGCGGTAAGCGCCAGGGTGTCGGCAACGTGTTGGCCGCCTTGCTGGGTGTGGTAACGCCCTTCTGCTCGTGTTCGGCTGTGCCCCTTTTTATCGGCTTTGTCGAAGCCGGCGTGCCGCTGGGGGTTACCTTCTCG
>Ga0335397_10004387_pt1 | contig 18654 bp, 10 predicted proteins | sample MAT04_FD_205740 | JGI IMG/M metagenome (GOLD analysis project Ga0335397, IMG submission 205740) | Freshwater microbial communities from Lake Fryxell liftoff mats and glacier meltwater in Antarctica - MAT-04 (spades assembly) (version 2) ... | reverse complement strand
CCACTGGGGCCACAAGAAGCTCAACGTCGTCAGTGTGTCATCGCCAACGGGCACACAATTCCTACAGGGCGTCGGAAGCGCGGAAGCCACGTATCGCGCGGCGCTGACGGGCAACACAGACGGTTTTTTCAGCGACGAAGTGACCCTCATCACGACGGGCGACGGCACAACCAGTGAAGGCGAATTCTGGGAATCGCTGAACACGGCGTGTAATCTGAAGCTGCCCGTGGTGTATCTCGTTGAAGACAATGGGTACGCCATTTCCGTGCCGGTCGAGGTGAACACCGCCGGCGGCTCCATTTCCAAGCTCGTCGCGTCCTTCCCCAACTTGTACATCGAGGAAGTAGACGGTTGCGACTTCCTCGCCTCGCATGCCGCGATGCAACGCGCGGTCAACTACGCGCGCGAGCGGAAAGGCCCGGCGTTTGTGCACGCCAAGGTGATTCGTCCGTATTCGCATTCGTTGTCGGACGACGAGGTGTTGTATCGCCCGGCCGACGAACGCAGTGAAGATGCGGCGCGCGATCCGCTCGTCACGTTCCCAGTCTGGCTTGTGGGCGAAGGGCACGCGACCGAAGCGGAACTGGACGCCATGCGGACAGCAGTTGATGCTCTCGTCCTGGAAGCCACCGACGACGCACTGTCGCAACCACAACCCGACCCCAGCACCATTCATTACGCTGTGTATTCGCCTGACGTCGACCCGACAGGCGAACGGTTTGACACCGAAGACGACCCGCAATACACCGGCGATCCCACCACCATGGTGGAGTTGCTGAACGCGTGCCTGCGCGACGAAATGACGCGCGACGAAAAAATTCTCGTGTTCGGAGAAGATGTCGCCGACGTGTCACGCGAACAACACCTGGGCAAAGTGAAAGGCAAAGGCGGCGTGTTCAAAGTCACGCATGGCCTGCAGACAAAGTTTGGTGGCACACGCGTGTACAATTCGCCGTTGGCCGAGGCCAACATCGTCGGTCGCGCAGTGGGCCTGGCGCACCGTGGATACAAGCCCGTCGTCGAAATTCAGTTCTTTGACTACATCTGGCCCGCGTATATGCAGTTGCGCGATGAAGTGGCCACCATGCGCTGGCGCTCGAACAACGCGTTCAGCGCGCCGATTGTCGTACGCACGACGTACGGGGGATACATTCGCGGCGCCATCTACCACTCCATGACCGGCGCGTCGTTGTTCACGCACTGCCCCGGACTCCGCGTCGTGTGCCCAAGCAGCGCGCTTGACGCCAACGGCCTGTTGCGCACCGCCATTCGTTGCGACGACCCGGTCATTTTTCTCGAACACAAACACCTGTATCGGCAGACGTACAACAAGAGCGCGTATCCGGGCCCGAACTTCATGATTCCATTCGGCAAGGCGCGGGTGGTGCGCGAGGGCTCCGACATCACGCTCGTGACCTACGGTGCCACTGTCAATCGCGCGTTGGTTGCGGCCACGCAAATAGCAGATGAAGGTGGCCCGTCTGTTGAAGTCATCGACCTGCGTACGTTGTCGCCGTGGGATCACGAAACGGTGTTCGCCAGCGTCAAGAAAACCGGCCGCGTGATTGTCGCCTACGAAGACTCTATTTCGTGGGGCTACGGCGCCGAAATTGCCGCACGCATCGCGGATGAGTGTTTTGCGTGGCTTGATGCGCCGGTGAAACGCGTCGCGAGCACCGATACATTCGTAGGCTACGCGCCAAGTTTGGAAGACGCAATTCTTCCGCAGGTGGAGACGTTCCGAAAGGCGTACGCGGAGATTATGGCGTTCTAGCCTGCGCGGCGAGAGAGGCAGCACAACAAAATCGCGCGGCGCCTTCACTGGGCACCGCGCGATTTTTGCCGTTGGCAAACGGTAGCGCGCACTGGCGCAGGCGTTGGCAGTCTTACTTGTGCGTCGCCTCCGGCTTGCAGCCCTCTTCGACCATGTCAAACGTGTCGTGAAGTGTCGACAGCTTGGCCTTGAGCGTCGCGTCATCAGCACTGCCCTTGGCCACCAACGCCGCCAAATCGGCCGTTTCGGTGTTCACCTTGACGACCGCGTCTTTCAGCTTCGGCGCGTCGCAACCTTTGGGCGCCTTTGAGTCGGCCCAGAGCTTCGCTGACTTGGCCATGTCGGCGGCCTTGGCCTTGAGCGGAGCCATGTCGCCCGTTCCCTTGGCCGGGTGCCACGTGGCCATCATGAACTCGTGGTACGCGTCCATCTCTTTCCACGCGCTCTTGCCATGTTCGGCTTCCATTTTGGCGTGGTCCATCTTGTCCATCGGCTTGGTGGCCGGTGGCGTGGTTTGGGCGGCGGCAGACGCGGCGCTCATTACAACTGCGAAAGCTGACACTGCCAGGCTGCGCAGGGCGGCCTTGGTCATGTTGGGGGTCACGAAGTACACTCCGGTAGGTGGTATGGATGTCGGTGATATCCGGATGAAAACTGCCTTGTTCCGTGCGCGTCGCGCAATTGGGGCGATGGATCTGTTTGCGGCTTTCTGGCTATCCTAACCGCGCTGGCGCCTGGGGCCACCCAGCGATCCAGCACCCAAGGGACAAGCCCCAACGTCTCCCCTCGCTCGGTCGTAAATTTGACAGACGGTTGCCGACCGTCCCCGTTCCTACCCCCCGAGTCCCCCCCGCATGAAACTGCGCCACGTCCTCGCTGGCCTGACCGTCGCTTTGGCGACCGCCCCGGGTCTGCTCTCCGCCCAAACCAAAATCACGTCGCCCAAGGAGTTTTTCGGGCACGAAATTGGCGCGGATTACGAGCTGCCGAACTACACCAAGCTGCACCAGTACTTCGCCAAGGTCGCGAACGAAAGTGATCGCGTGTTGCTCGATACCATCGGTTTCACCGAATACGGGCGGCCACAGGTCATGGCGATTGTCTCCAGCCCGGAAAACCTCAAAAACCTGGCGCGATACAAGGAAATTTCGCGAAAGCTGGCGCTGGCCGAAGGGGTGGATTCGGTCGAAGCCAAACGGCTCGCCAAAGAAGGCAAAACCGTTGTCTGGATTGACGGCGGCCTGCACGCCACCGAAGTACTCGGCGCACAGCAGCTTATCGAAGATCTGTGGCAATTTTCCAGCATGAACGACGAGGAGACCACACGCTTCCGCAACGAAACCATCATCCTGCTCGTGCACGCCAATCCAGATGGCATGGAGATGGTGTCCGACTGGTACATGAAAGAGCCCGACAGACTGCGCCGCACGACGAACATTCCCGACCTGTACGAGAAATACGCGGGCCACGACAACAATCGCGACTCGTACATGAACGCCACGAAGGAATCGACAAACCTGAGCCGCGTCGCGTTCCTCGAATGGCATCCACAAATTCTGTACAACCATCACCAGACAGGTCCTGCGGGCACCGTGATGTTTGCGCCGCCGTTCCGCGATCCGGCCAATCCGAATTTTCACAGCGGCATCATTACCGGTATCGATCGCCTGGGCAGCGCATTGCACAGCCGCATGATTGCCGAGAACAAGCCAGGCACGACCATGCGTGCGGGCGCGAGCTACTCGACGTGGTGGAACGGCGGTGTTCGCACTGTCGCGTACTTCCACAACATCGTCGGTTTGTTGACGGAAACCATTGGCAGCCCGACACCGTCCAGCATTCCATTCATGGCCGACCGGCAGATGCGCTCCTCCGACCTGCCGCTGCCGATTGCGCCGGGACCGTGGCACTTCCGCCAGTCCGTCGATTATTCCGTCACGGCCAATCGCGCCGTGTTGGACGACGCATCGCGCAACCGCGAATTCTGGTTGTTCAATCGCTGGCAGATGGGCCGCGACGAAATTGCCAAGGGTAACAAGGATACGTGGATCGTTACGCCGCGCGGACTGGCAGCGGTGAAAGCGGCCGAAGCGGCCGATCGCGGCAATACGCCCGCCGGTGGTGCAGGTGCAGGCGGCGGTCGTGGCGGTGGTGGTGGAGGTGGACGCGGCGGCGCCGCCGCTGGCGGTGTCGGCACGGCCAACAAGTACTATCAGATGATGTACGCGCCCGATAAGCGCGCTCCGCGCGGCTACATCATGAGCGCAGCGCAACCTGATTTCGCAACGGCCACGAAGTTTGTGCAGGCGCTGCAGAAGTCGGGCGTGCAGTTCATGCGTGCGACAGCTCCGTTCACCGTTGCCAGCAAGCAATACCCGGCCGGTTCGTGGGTCGTGAAAACGTCGCAGGCGTTTCGTGCGCACGTGCTCGACATGTTTGAGCCGCAGGATCACCCGGACGACTTCAAGTTCCCGGGCGCGCCGCCAACCCCGCCGTACGACAACGCGGGTTGGACGCTGGCCATGCAGATGGGTGTGCAGTACGATCGCATCCTCGATGGATTTACCGGCCCGTTTGAGAAGGTGACGACCGATGTGTCGCCGGTCATCGCGACCATCGCAGCGAAGGGTCGCGCGGGTTACTATGTGCGCCCGGAAGTGAACGATGCAATGACCGTTTCAAACCGTCTCGCGAAAGCGGGTGCAACAGCATTCCGCGCGCCGGAAGGATTTCAGGATGGTGGCGTATCGTGGCCCGCTGGGACGTGGTTCATTCCTGCCGGCACCGCGGCCGATCGCGTCGTAAACGAAGCCGCGAAAAACCTCGGCGTCACGTTTGCGGCGGCGAACACCAAGCCGGCATCTGCGCAGCAAGTAAAGCCGCTTCGCGTGGCGTTGGTTGACCGGTACGGCGGATCGATGCCAACGGGCTGGACGCGTCTCGTCATGGAGCAGTTTGAAGTGCCGTACACGCTGGTCTATCCGCAGGAACTCGACAAAGGCGGTCTGAAAACCAGGTACGACGTCATCGTATTGACGGACGGCATGGTTTCCGAACCAGGTGCAGGTGGTCGTGGCGGTGGATTCGGTGGGTCACCCGACACCATGCTCACTCCGGCACAGTACCGGAACCGCCTGGGCCGCATCTCGCCGGAAACGACCGTGCCGCAGCTCAAGGCGTTCATGGATGCCGGCGGCCGAGTGATCACCATCGGCAGCTCCATCGCGCTTGGCAAAATGATCGGCCTGCCAATCGAGAATCACCTCATGGAAGGTGGTCGTGCGGTTGCGCGCGAGAAGTATTACATCCCGGGTTCGCTGCTCGAGCTGAAGGTTGATACGACTGCGATGATCACGACCGGCATGCCGTCGCGTTCCATTGTCATGTTCGACAACAGCCCGGTCATGAAGTTTGGTGCAGACGCCGCAGCCAAGGGACTTCGGCCGCTGGCCACCTTCGACACCGACGCGCCGCTCAAGAGCGGTTGGGCGTGGGGCCAGAACTACTTGAAGGGTGGCGTGGCGATGGCCGAAGCAAAGGTTGGCCAGGGACAACTGTTCCTGTTCGGACCGGAAATTCTGTTCCGCGCACAGCCACACGGCACATTCAAGTTGTTGCTGAATGCGCTGAACCAGGGGTTTGATCGTCCGGTACGCACTGGAGTGATGTAAACACGCGGTGCATACGTGCTGCCCAGTGGTCAGTGTCTCAACGCGAGATGCTGACCACTGTTTATTTGGCCCCTGCAGCCACCTGCCCGCCACACGCCACACCATGGATCGAACGGCGCTGCCCTTTGATCAACCAACGTCCTTGCCCCTCCCGCATCCTGACGGAAACGCTGCACGGTTTCGAACGCAGCTCCCACCCCCCGCAAACGCAATGGACAACCCCGAAGAATATCTGGACCAGGCGCAAATCGAGCTCGAGAAAATCGCGCCCGAAGTGGAGCATCACACCGGTGTTGATCGCCGCGCATTTGTGTGGCGTTCACTGGTGACAGCGGCCGCGGGCACATTTGCCGCCAAAGCGGTGCATGCACAAACGGGAATTCTGAACCCAATGGTGACACACCTGGGCGATGGCGTGGACGTGAGCTACGCAGTACGCGCGCTGATTCAATCACCGCAAGCCCCTGCACCATTCCCACTCGGCAACGGCGAAGCGCCGGCTGAACAATTCATGCCGTATCCGGGTGGCACTGGCGCGTTGCTGGAAAAGATGTACAAGGAACGTGGCGCCGCGGCATTCAACCGCGCGGTATTCAACGTACCCAAGTGGGAAGGATCAGTACCGACCAACGATGAAGACATCGCATTTCTCCCGGCGCACCGTTTGTCGGCACTGCTCAAAGAGAAAAAAATCACGTCAGTGCGCCTCACGAAGCTCTATCTCGATCGACTGAAGCAGTACAACCCGGTGCTGCTGTGCGCCGTGAACATCATGGAAGCGCAGGGCATGGCCGAAGCGGCGCGCGCGGACGCCGAAATTGCGGCGGGACGTTATCGCGGGCCCTTGCACGGATTGCCATATGGTGTGAAGGATTTGTTTGACACCAGGGGAGTACCAACTACGTGGGGCGCGAAAGATTTTGAGACACGCGTCATTGACAACGACGCCGAGATTGTGGTGCGGTTGCGAAATGCCGGGGCGGTGCTCATTGCGAAGCTTTCCACGGGACTGTTCGCGCAGAATGACCAGTGGTTTGGCGGACGCACGAACAACCCGTGGAACTTGTCGCAGGGATCGAGCGGATCATCGGCGGGGCCGGCGTCGGCGACGGCGGCTGGGTGCGTCGCGTTTGGCATTGGTACGGAAACGTCGGGCTCGATCGTGTCACCGGCCACACGGTGCGGCATCAGTGCGCTGCGTCCGACCTTCGGTCGCGTGTCGCGCGCCGGTGGCATGGTGTTGTCGTGGTCGATGGATCGCGTGGGACCGATGACACGCACGGTGATGGACGCGGCCATGGTGTTCAATGCGGTGCACGGCGCCGACGAGAAGGATCCGTCAACGATTACGGTGCCGTTCCAGTTCGATCCGAACATCAAACTCGCGGGACTGCGCATTGGTGTCGATCCGGGTCGTGCACCGGACGCTGGCGGACCACCACAGGGCGGCGCACCTGCAGAATTTATTGCGAAGCTAACGGAGCTTGGCATGAAACCTGTCACCATCGGTGCGCGGCCTACGGTAGCCGGCATGGGGGGCGGCGGATTGAACGCCGAGTACGCCGCAGCGTTTGATAGTTACGTGCAGCGCAAGGCGAAGGAAACGGGGTTGGATTTGAACAACCTGCCCGAGCCAGCGGCGGGACGTGGCGGTGGCGGTGGCGGTGGCGGTGGCGCCGGAACTCGCGGCGCGGCTGGTGGTGCGGCTGGTGGAGCGGCTGGTGGTGCGGCTGGTGGAGCGCCTGCGACACCGCCCAATCCCATGGCTCCAGCCGATTGGAATCCGCGCTTTGTCGGTGGGCGCACGGTTCGCGCATTCGATTTCATCAACAGCCAGCGTCGTCGCTACGTGCTGATCAGTGAGTGGGGCGTGTTCATGAAAGATCTCGACATGTTTATCGCGTCGCCAAGCGGCGATGTGGGGCAGAATGCGCAGACGGGACATCCGTGTGTGGTGGTGCAGTCGAAGTTCGAGGTGCCGCAACAAGGTTTTGGCGGCGGCGGACGCGGGGGAGCGGGTGGGGCGGCCGGCGGCGCAGCGCCACCTGCATCGACGCTCAACCCACAGCCCATTTGTGCGACAATCATTGGTGCGTTGTACAACGATGACAAGATTCTTTCTGTCGCGCATCAGTATCAGACGCACACGGATATGTTGAAACACCGGCCGAAAATCGCGTAAGGCTTTTTGCCTGATGCAATGGAACGGCGGTCGTTTGGTGAGCGGCCGCCGTTTTTTTTGTGGAGAAAATGCGCATGTAGAATAGTTTGACGCGCTGGCCTCGGGCTGCGTTGTGGAGAATCGGAGCAACTACAACGACAAACTGCGTTAAGCGGAGTAATTGCAACGACAAACTGCGTTAAGCGGAAACTTGCGGCTTTTGCGGAGCAAACGGATGCAACAGGCATGCGCACCTGGGGATTTGAAAGGAAGTGGCGCTCGAACCTGGGAGCTGGGCCGAAGTGTAGCAGCAACGCGACGTGTAGTTTGCCGGCTTTGAGATAGTTATAACACTGGGCGACGTGGGCCGTGTCAATTTTGGGGACAGTCTTCACTGCGACGATGATCTTATTTTCAACAACGAGGTCTGCGCGATAGTCTCTGACGTTCACGCCAAGGTCGTACACGGTGAACGGCCGTTCGAGATCACTATGAAGTTGTTTATTTCGCAGCGCCACGACCAGCGCACGTTTGGAGACGGACTCGAGGTGCCCATAGCCAAGCGCGTTGTAAACCTCAAAAAATGACCTGACAATCAGCTCCGAAATTTCTCGATGCACCAACGCCCCATTCGCACAACCGTATCACCATTGCATTGCAACCAGTAACCATTCAATCGACCATGAGTCTGGCGTTATCCGACTCCCCCGAACACCACGCGCCCGCCCAGCACCGTCATCACCACCCGCGCCTCCGATATTGCATTCACCGGCACGCGCGTCAAATCGCGATCAATCACCACAAAGTCCGCCAGCTTGCCGCGCTCAATCGACCCAATCCGCTTGTCCTGAAACCCCGCGCGCGCCGCCTCAATCGTGTGCGCACGCAATGCCTGTTCGACCGTCACCTTTTCCGCCGGAATCCAGCCTCCGGGATGCAGCCCGTCCAGCGTTCGCCGACTGACGGCCGCATCAATCGCCAGCAACGGAATAGGCGGCGCTACAAACCAATCGCTGCCAAACGCCACCGATGCCCCATTCGTAAGCAGTGAGTTGAATGCGTACGTTAGTTGTGCACGATCGGGTCCGATGACACGTTCGGCCCAGCGCCCATCGTCAATGGCATGGTACGGCTGCACACTGGCAATCACGCCCAACGCTCCGAACCGCGGCACATCCGGCGCCGACAGATGCTGCGCATGTTCAATGCGGAACCGACGGTCGCGCAATCCGTTTTCGCGCATCACCCGCTCGTACACATCCAGCTGTATCCGTATCGCCCGATCGCCAATTGCGTGCACGATCACTTGCAGTCCCGCCGCATCCGCGTCGCGCGTCCAGCGATACAAATCTTCGGGGTCATTCACCAGCAAGCCCATGTCATGGGGCGCGTCGGTGAACGGCTCCAGCATCGCAGCCGTGTGCGAGCCCAGCGAACCATCAACGAACGCTTTCAACCCGCCAACGGTCAGCCAATCATCGCCACGACCGCGCGCACGAATCTCGTCGCGCAACTGCTCCCAACTCGCCAGGGGCACCGCCGCGTAAATGCGCGTGCCAAGCACGCCGCGGTCGTGCGCCCGTCTGAATACCGCGAGCTCGTCCCAGTAACCCATGTTGTGGACAGTCGTCACGCCGTGCGACGCGACGTACTGCATCGCATCGAAGAGCGCCGCATCCCACGCCGCCTCTGAAAGCGCCGGGATGGCTCGACGCACCAACGCCATGGCGTTGTCCTTGAACAAACCCGTTGGGTTGCCAAGCGTATCGCGCACTATCGTGCCACCCTCTACGTCGGGCGTGTCACGCGAAATGCCCGCAGCGTTGAGCGCGCGCGTGTTGGCCAATGCCATGTGGCCATCCAATCGGTTAATCCACACCGGGTTGTTTGGCGTGATCGCATCAATCCAATCACGGGTGGGCAGTTCGCCGCCCCACAGCTCGTGATCCCAGTCGCCCCGTTCAATCCATGCGCCGGAATTAGCGCTGGCAGCAAAACGCGCAATGCGCGCGACAAATTCCTCGCGCAACCGCGCATCGCGTAACTGCACGGACTGCAGCGCCAGACCACCCTGCAGAAAATGCACGTGACTATCCACAAACCCGGGCACGACAAACTGCCCCTTGCCATCCACCACCCTATCTGGCCGCACCAGTTTCTTGATCTCGGCACTCGAGCCGACCGCAACAAGGGTGTCGCCCGCAACCGCGAGCGCGTCGGCCCACGGGCGGCGGGTGTCGCCAGTCCAGATTTTCGCGTTGACGAGCGCCAGCGTGACGGAAGCGTTCATGTGTCGATGCGGGGTCAGCCGTTCCAGAAGTACGCGCGAAAGAGACGTGAGTCGAGCACGGTGCTGCGTTGAGCGGCATGCTGAGAAGCGGCATGCTAAGAAGCGGCATGCTGAGAAGCGGCATGCTGAGAAGCGGCATGCTGAGAGCTTCAGGATGCATGATACGTCGCTGGCGGCCGTTCTGGCTTCATGACTTGGCTGCCACTCGGCTATTTTCCACGAGATGCGACGTCACTTCGTAAATCTCGGGCGCCTGCTGGGTATCGCGCTCCCCCTCGTGGGCGCGGTGGCGGCCGGCAAACTCATCGCGCCCTATCAACCGGCTTTCACGGCCTGGGTCGGCACACTGGGCGTGTGGGGGCCACTGGCGTTTATCGCCGTGTATGTGTGCGCCGTGGTGTTTGTGCTGCCGGCCTTCCTGCTCACCATTGCGAGCGGCGCAATTTTCGGTGTGGCGCGGGGCTCGTGCTACGTGATGGCCGGTGCGATGCTCGGCGGCTTGGCCGCATTCCTCATCTCGCGCTATCTCATTCGCGATTTCGTCGCTCGGCACATCGCAAAGAATCCCAGGCTGGGGGCCATCGATCGCGCCGTCGGAGAAGATGGCCGTCGTCTGGTATTTTTTCTTCGCCTCTCGCCCGTCGTTCCGTTTGTGCTGTCCAATTACGCGCTCGGCGTCACTCGGGTGCACTTGTTGGACTTCCTGATCGGCACGCTGGGACTCGCGCCTATTGTGATCAGTTATTCAGCCATGGGCAAGGCGGCGGGCGCGACGAACGCAACCACAGGCCAATCGGCGCTGTCGTGGCCCGTGCTGGCCGTCGGCGTGGCCGCAACGGTGTTTCTCGCCTGGCTGATGACCCGAATCGCGCAGCGTGCCATTGCCGAAAGTGAGGCCCAGGCCGGTGTGCCGGAATCTCTGCGACGGTGAGTGAACCCTCCGCCAATCCGATGCGCCAGGCGTTACGTGCGATGACGCATGGCGTGTACGTGTTGAGTGTGCGGCACGCGGAGCATGACGAGTACATCATTGTCGCGCTCGCCATGCAGTGCAGCGTCGAACCTCCGCGCGTGGCACTGGCGGTTTCCCACAACGCGCGTATCCTGGAACCGTTGCTATCGGCCGGAGGTGCGGTGTTCTCGGTACTGAGCGTGCACCAGGTCGCGGCTATTCGGCGCTACGGTACGCCCGGTGGAGTGCGTCATCGATTGACAGAACGAAACCGTTCGGCCAACGGGCACCCCATTCCGCCCGAGGGGTCGTTTTGGATGGAGCTTCGCATCGTCAGGGAGAGTGACGGGGGTGATCACCGGGTGCTCATCGCCGACGTGATTGATGCGGGAGCAAACGCGAGCGAGAAGGCCGAGGGCTTCGAACCGCTGACGCTGGCGGCCAGCAAACTTCCGTATGGCGGATAACCGCACCAGCGCACGGGGCCTACGCCCCCTTCCGCTCCACCGCGTCCCGCACATCCAGCAATATCTCGAAATACAACTGCTCCCGTCGATACGCCATGTCCAGCTGCGCCATCTGCACGTCGTCGCCACTGGCGCGCGCACGGTCAAACGCTTCACGATACATCTCTTCCAGATTCGTCAAAATACGATCGCGTGAACGCGACATACGCAGGGCCTCAAGCGCTTTGAAAGTGAGTCGGGGCGGAACATCGTGTGGCGAACTCGCCGCTTCGTCGGAAACTTCGAAGAGGCGCTTCGCCTGGGACAACAAAAAACGACGTGAACTGTCCGGGATGTTCACTGGCTATGTGTCGGTATGAAACGCACTGACCTGTTCGAACGGGATGGCTATCGGTGCGTGTACTGCGGAACGGTGTCGGCTTCCGATACGCTAAGTGTAGACCATGTACAGCCACGAGTGAAAGGTGGCGATCACTCTGGCGGCAACGTAGTCACGGCCTGCATTCCCTGCAACACCGCCAAGGGTGCACGGTCGCTGTCTCAGTACCTCATGGACGTGCCGGAAGCCCGGCGGAACTTCTTCGAATTTGCGCGGTATGTATGGCCAAGACACATGCAGGCGGTTTTGGAGGAGCTCGCGCGGCGCGGGTGCAGTGGGGGGCTTTCGGGTCACGTGGAGGGACGCCGGAGGGCGCGCGGCTCCTCCTAACCGCTTGTGTAAAAGAGCAGCGCTGAACTCACCCGAGTTCGGCGCTGCTTTTTTGTGCAGCCGTACAGGGGCAGGCATCAGACACCCAGTCGGTGAAACACGGCCTCCTCAATGACGCGGCCCTGCTTCAGGTGCTCCATCACAATCCGCTCCAGCAGCTCCCGCGTCACGCCCGCATACCACACGCCCTCGGGATACACAGCGACAATCGGGCCACCCGCGCACACCCCCAGACAGGGCGCCTCACTGCGCTTGACGCGCGTGGGCCCAAACAACAGGCCCTCCCGCTGCAGAAGCGCGGCAAGGTGACTATAAAGGGCCCGCCCCTGACTGGAGTGATTGCAGAACCCTCCGGTGCAGACCAGCACGTGACGACTGTACCGCTCCATGTAAGCCGCGGGCTTCATTGATTCTGACAGAACTACTTCCTCGAATCGGATTCGTTGGCGGCGCGGCGTTCGGACCGTTCCTTTACCAACACGTACATGCCCATCATGGCCACGATGGTGCCGATCAGCGAACAGGCAATGCCCACGCGCCCGTAACCCTGCATCCAGCGCGCCGAGGCAGCGCTCAGCAAAAATCCGGTGCCAGACAGCAGCAAGCCGCGACGCTGCACCGGGTTGAAGCTTCCGCCTCGGTGCGTTAACCCGGCGCCCACCATCCAGGCGCCACCAGCCCCAACAACGGCCGTGGTGATTGCTTCACCATTCCACTCCATGGGGCCTCCAGTTGGCGCCGCGTTCACGCGCTATGCACGGTGTCGGCAGAACGGTACATGTCGCACCTTCCAGGCCGCCCGGCGGACGGCCACCTGCGAAAGCTACTACGGAAGCCTGTCAGCGACGACCCGTTGCGGCTCGACGGCCCCACTTTCATCGGACTCGGCTTTCGCTGGCTGAGTCTCGCCGGGAATACGCGTGCCTGGCCGAACTTTGCTTGGGGGAGCGCCGCCGGGGCGAGGCTCTGCGTGTGCAGATGTAGTCGGACGAACCTCGACGACATATGTCTGCCCGTCGTCTACAAGCGAAATAACGTCGCTCCCTATGGCCACGCCATCCACGGTCACAAACCCGCCACGTTTGGCAACAGCCGCCGGTGCATGCACCGTGATCTCGTATACCGATGTACCAAAGCGATAGGAGATGGAATACTCGGGCCAGCTGGCCGGCACACAAGGACGAATACGCAGCGAGTCGCCCTCTCGCGTGAAGCCCAGAATGTGCTCGAGACCAACCCGATACATCCAGCTTGCCGACCCGGTGTACCACGTCCAACCACCACGCCCGACATGCCCCTTGGCCGTGTAGACATCGGCAGCGACAACATACGGCTCCACTTTGTAGCGCTCAATCGCTTCGGGCGTATCACCATGCGTGAGTGGATTGATCATTTGATAGAGCGCCAACGCCCGCTCGCCCTCGCCACGCATGGCGGTCGCCATGACGGCCCACAACGCGCCATGCGTGTATTGCGCGCCGTTTTCACGCACACCCGGCAAGTAGCCTTTGATGTATCCCGGATCATGCGCGCCTTTGTCGAACGGCGGCGTCAGCAGCATGATCAGACGCACGTCTTCACGGACCAATTGCCGGTCCAGGGCGCGCATGGCTTGCTCCTGTCGTTTCGGTGAGCCCGCGTTGGAAATCACGCTCCAGCTTTGCGCGATCGCGTCAATGCGGCATTCGTCACTGGAGGCCGAGCCCAGGGGCGAGCCGTCATCAAAATACGCGCGACGATACCAGTTACCGTCCCACCCGTGCTGTTCCACCGCTTTGGTGTATTCGGCGGCTCGTCTGCGCAGTTGCTGTGCGACGTCGGCATCCCCGTGCGCGTCCACCCGCAACGCAAATTTTTGAAGCGTAAGAATCAGAAACCACGCCAGCCACACACTTTCGCCTTTCCCCTCGGCACCCACCCGACTGAAGCCGTCATTCCAGTCGCCAGTTCCAATCAGCGGAAGACCATGTTCGCCAACGGTGCACGCTTTCCGCAGGGCGCGCAGGCAGTGCTCATACACGCTGCCATGTTCGTCGGTGATTTCGGGGAGATCGTACACTTCATGTTCATGTTCGTCGAGCAACCGCATGTGCAGGAATGGCACATACTCGTCCAGCACCGATTCGTCACCGGTCACCCGCACGTAGTGGTCCACGACATACGGCAACCAGGCCAGATCGTCCGAGAACCTGGTGCGCACGCCACGGCCCGTGTGCGGATGCCACCAATGCTGCACATCGCCCTCCAGAAATTGCCGCCGCGCCGCACGCAGAATGTGGTTGCGCGCCACCGTTGGCTCGGCGTACACAAACGCCATGACATCCTGCAGTTGATCGCGAAACCCATACGCGCCGCTGCTTTGATATAGCCCCATGCGCGCCCACATGCGCCCCGACAATGCCTGATACAACGTCCACTTGTTGAGCATGGCATCCAGCGCGGGTTCGGGCGTGCGAACCGTCACCACACTCAAGCGATCGTCCCACGCTCGCCGCGCTGCGGAAAGTGCGGCGGACGCGTGTTCAACCGTGCGCAACTCGTCCAGCAACCGATACGCGTCCGCTTCGGTGGCGCCCGACCCCAGCAGCACGGCCACTTCCCGCGTTTCACCGGGCGCAAGCGTGACAGCACATTGCAACGCCGCACACGGGTCGAGCCCAACACCGGTTTCTCCATCCATTGCGGGGCGGCGAAAGGCCAGCGGGTAGGCCAGCGAGCCATTGCGCCCGATAAACGCCGCACGACTCGCCGTAAACGAGCGCACGGGCTCACTGAGCGTCAGGAAGGCCACGCGATCGGCAAACCCTGCTTCAAATCGATTCTGCGCCAGCAACGCCCCCACGTCGTCCGCAAACCAGGTGCGCACGTTGTGTCGGGTTTGTGCGCGCTGCGCGCCCAACGTCCATTCCGCATACGCGGTGAGACCGAGCGTGCGCTCGCGTGCGCTGGTGTTAGTCAGGCGCAGTATCGAAATCTTGACCGCGCCGCGCACGGGCACGCCGATGGTCAAATGGGACGCAATGCCGTGTTGCTCCGCTTCGAACGTCGAGAATCCGGGGCCATGCACGACGTTGAACGAAGCCGCGGTTTTTACCGGGGCGGGCGTCGCGCTCCACAGCGCACCAGATTGTTCATCACGCACGTACAACGCGTCGGTTACCGGATCGGACACGGGATCGTTCTGCCACGCGGTGAGCCGGTAGAAATAACTGCTTTCCGCCCACACACATCCGCCCCCGCGCTCGGATATCTGAAAGCCTCCGTCTTCGTTCGCCACCACATTCGACCACGGAGCCGGCGGCAACTTGCCGTCCACCAGGTGAATGTGGTAGTTGTCATGTTCGTCAAGCCCGCCATAGCCGTTGTCGAATCGCAGCGGCTCCACGCGCGCCATCGAAGCCGGCGACGCGCGACCGGGGGTCAGCGAGTGTGCGCCACGCCGTTCGACGGGTGTGTAGCGGGGAGTCGTGGCGTCGAAGGTCTGGCGAATAGGCACGACGGGCACGAGTTCGGTTTCGCGCGCACACGCGACCACTTCCGACAGCGACCGCACGTCACAGGTGATGACCACGCGCGCCGATGCCGCAAGCATTAACGCGGCTTCGTCAGTCATGGCATCGCTGCGCCGCAAAAATACACCGCCTGACCGTTCCGCATGGTCCGCGTCGGCGGCGCTTAACATCGCTTCGTGCACGCGACTGGTCAGTTCTTCGAGGTAGCCATGCGCTTGTGCGTTGATGACCACGAGGTCGACCAGCAATCCGCGACGTCGCCAGTAGCGATGGGCCGCGAACAGTTGACGCAACATGGGCAATCCATGTACCGAGTGAATGGTCGCTTGCAAAATGGGCAGGTCGCCGGAGATGCCCAACGACCACAGCGTGCCCTGCGACGCTCGGTTTTGTTCGCGCACGTCGCGCGCCGGGCCCAGCGCGTCGGCCGCGAAGTACAAGTGACCCGCCAGCTCCTGAAAGTCAGCGGCATCCGTTGCCGAGATGCCCAACTCGTTCAGTTCGATTTGTGTGGACGTCCACGCCAGATCGAGCGCGCGCTGCGCGGCATGTGGATTGCGATAGCGGTCGGCCATCTCGAACGCGCGCTCACGCGTTCCGGCCACCAAGGTGGTAAACGCGACACTTATCGAGCGACCGGCGGGTACCGTCACGATCGTACGCAGTGAAAAAATCGGATCGAGCACCGCGCCCGTGGTGCCCGACAACGCGCCACCCTCTTCCAGAATGACCGGATTTCGTACGGTGCGGCCGCGCCCCAGAAAGCGGGCCCGATCTGTTTCGTGCGTAATCTCGCCGTGCTGGTCAGCGCCTCTCGCCAACACATGCACACACCAGGCGGGACTTTCCGAAGCACTGCGCGGCCGTCGCGTCGCGGTGAGTGCGTTGCACCACGCGTGCCATTCGGTTTCGACAAAAAGATTGGAAAATGCGGGATGCGCGCTGTCCGCCTCGGGGGGGGCCAGCACAATTTCTCCGTAACTCGTGAGCTGCACGTCCCGGTCTTCGGGACCGGTATTCGTCAGCGTCACGCGTCGTACTTCGGCGGCGTCGGCCGGAATCGCGACAATGTCCGTGCGTGTTTCCAGGTCGCCATCCTGTCGCGTAAACGTCACGCGATCGGTCGCGAGCACGGCAGAGTATCGGTCGGCCGGGATACACGTTGGCTGGTGCGACACCGACCAGTACCGGGTGCCGGACAGGTCCTGCACGTAGCAGAAGTGCCCCGTATTTTCGAGTGTGGCGTCGGCCTTCCATCGCGTGACGGCCAACCCATTGAACCGGCTGTACCCACTGCCACTTTGCGTGAGCATCACGGTGTAAGGTTGATATCCCAGCAACGCCACCTGCGGGGCCAGCGTGTTCGGCGACGAGAATTCGCGCGCCACCGGTTGCGCCTGCCCGTCGTCCGCACGCACCGCCGGCACATGGGTTTCCTGCGGGTCCTGCAACACGACACGTCGTGGAATACGCTCGTGCAGCAGCAGCTCGACCGACCGCACGCGGCTATCACTATGAAAGCGTCGCTGCCAGACAAAGTCCCGGAGCACGTTGGTCAGCGACACCAGCGTCATGCCGATGTGATGCGACATGTAGCTCTGCACAATGGAAAACCGCTCGCCTGGCGCCGGGCGCGTGTAGTCCAGCGCGTCGTAAAAACCGTACGGGCCCAACAGCCCCATCGACTCCAACCGTCGCAGGTTCTGCAGCGAGCGGGCCGGGTCAATCATGGCAGCCAACGCCGTGGCATACGGCGCCACGACGAGATCGAGCCCCATACCACGTTTGAGCGCGAGATCGGGAATGCCGAACGCCCGATATTGATAGGTGTATTCCCGGTCGCGGGTATTGTAGGCACTTTCGCTGATGCCCCAGGGCACGTCGCTCTTTTCGGCATACGATATTTGCCGCTGCAACGCGGCGCGATACGTCGAACTGAGCACCGTCGACCGGAACGCCCGCATAATCAGCACGGGCATCAGATATTCGAACATCGTGCCGGTCCAGGACACCAGCGCCGTTGCGCCTTCGGTGTGGGTCAGTCCACGTCCCAACAAGAACCAATGTTCGACCGGCGCCTGATTGTTGGCAATCGCGAGAAAGCTGGCCATACGCGCTTCAGACGCCAGCAAGTCGTAACAGGAGGCGTCCGCGGTGTGAGACGCCGTGTGAAATCCAATGGTAAACAGTTTGCGTTGTTCATCAAACAAGAACGAGAAGTCCATGTGTTGCACCAACACATTGGCGCGTGCTGCCAGCCGTTCAAGTCCGAGCTCGAGACAGGCCTGCTGCAACGCCACCAGATGTCCCGCCAGATTGCCGCTGTCCACCGTCGAGATATAGGCGGGTTCCAGCACACGCAGGGAGTGCAGGTCGTACCAGTTGAAGAAGTGCCCACGATAGGTGGGGAGTTGGTCCAGCGTCGCGAACAACAACTCCAATCGCCGCTCCATTTCCGGGAGGCTGATGAAACCCAGGTCGCGTGCCGAGACGATGGCCAGCATTTGCAGGCCGATGTTGGTCGGCGATGTGCGCATGGCCACCACCGGCGACGGATCTTCCTGAAAGTTGTCTGGCGCCAGCCAATGGGTATCTGCGGTCGCGAATCGCTCGAAGAACTGCCAATGCACTTCGGCGTACCGCAAGGCATCGGCCAGCGCCGCTGGCGAAAGCACGCTGCGGCTGGCGCGAATGGGCGCGGAGAGGAGGCGCGCAATTTTCGGTGACCACATCCACCACGTCGCCACGGCCCACACGGCACCCAGCGAGATCAATTCGCCGGTCCATCCCGCACCGGGCACTGCGTGGGTGCGTTTCCAATATTCGTGCGCCGTGACCGTCGCGGTTAACGCGAGTACAAACAACAGCGCGGGCTGCATGGCCCGACGCACGGCTTGCTGGTCATTGGCGTGCAGACGCTCGGTGCGTTGAGCCGTCTGCCACTCCAGCAGATGCTTTCTGGAAACGGACAGGCGGTAAAGCGCGCGCACGATGGCATCACCCGCCGTCCACACCTGATGTGGAAGGAACGTGATGGCCAGCGCCGCTTGTTTGGCACTGACCAGTGCATCGTCAGCAGCGGCTCGATAGTATGAGCGCCACGACCTGTCGGCTGGCG
>Ga0335397_10004386_pt1 | contig 18654 bp, 18 predicted proteins | sample MAT04_FD_205740 | JGI IMG/M metagenome (GOLD analysis project Ga0335397, IMG submission 205740) | Freshwater microbial communities from Lake Fryxell liftoff mats and glacier meltwater in Antarctica - MAT-04 (spades assembly) (version 2) ... | reverse complement strand
ATTGATAATGTAAAATCAGCCTTTCGTAAACTTTTACCATCACCAATTATATAACCAACTGAAAATACGATATAAAAAAATACATACGATGTCATTATTTACTTGACAACAGCTGGTGAAAAAAATTTCTTATATTTCTAAGTAGTATCAAACACTTACAGGTGTATAAATGGGGTCAGAGTAAAATTAAAACATAATTTATCATCAAATTTAACTTGACTCTGACCCCATTTATTGACCCCATTTATACCTTGGCAACCGCGACGAGACCGGCCCGCAGAGTCAGGAGATGTTTCTCGATGGCTACAAGCGGAGGTATTTGATACAGCGTCGCAGCCGCAAGCAGCAGGGCAACGAGCAGGATCAAATGGGTAACGGAAAACAGCCGGTGTTTCATCAATTTCCTGTCATCTCCGTTCACAGGGGCAACTCTGCGTACCATCAAGCTCTTTGATTTTCGGCATGGAACGGGTGGCGATCACATTGATGCCGGTGCCGCCGACGTTTTCGACAATGACCGCACCGATTTCAACCGGAGCCGTGACCGACAGAAGGTGGAGAATGCGGGCGATTGCGCCCATCATTGCCTTGGGAATGGCCTCGGCGGTCTTGACCGGAAGTCGCGGCCAAAGGCCATCCCTGCAGGCAACTGTGGTTGAAAGCATGCGGCGTGGATCAGTGAATTCCTGCCTGGCGTATTTTGGTCCAACCTTGCATTTATTGCCCTCTACCTCGCTGATTGCACCGTCCTCGATAGCAAGGTGCATCTGGCAGCCCATCGGACAACAGATGCAAACGAGTTCCCTGTGACTCTTCATTCTGCATCCTCCCGCGAAACAATGTCTATGCGTAAAGTGGTGCCGTAAAAGCGCTGGAGGATTTCCGGTTTGATGGTCAGGTGGATCATTTCCGAAGGTATGGCCAGGCGTAAGGGTTTTTCAAGGAAATTGCCGAGGCGAAGGACACAATCCTTTTGCGGCCGGATGCAGCGCAGGTATACCGAGATTTCCCGATCGGGTGACAGGGTGTGCGGCACACAGTAGCGGACGTTGTCGCCGGCCTGGAGTTCGATGTTGTCCTGGGGACGGCGTCGACCCTGGGCCAACTCCCCGGCGAAGGCCCCTGCCCGCAGGGCTTCTTCGCTGACGTTGTCCACCAGGTCGTGAATATGCAGAACATTGCCGCAGGCGAAGACGCCCGGCAAAGAGGTCTCAAGGGTGCTTGATACCCTTGGACCGCCGGTAATGGGATCCATCTGCAGGCGTAATTGGCGCGATAGCTCGTTTTCGGGAATGAGTCCTATCGACATGAGGATGGTGTCGCAGTCGACATCCCAAGCCTTGCCCGGCAGAGGCTGAAAATCGTCGGCAACCGGTGCGACAGTTACCTTCTCAACGCGATCGCGGCCGTGAATAAAGGCCATCGTCGTTGAAAGATGCAGCGGGATGTCAAAGTCCTTCAAGCATTGCACAACGTTACGCGTCAGGCCGTTACAGTAAGGCATGATTTCGTAGACGCCGGTGACCTCACAGCCTTCAAGGGTCAGGCGACGGGCCATGATCAGGCCGATGTCTCCTGAGCCGAGGATGGCGATCCTTTTGCCCGGCAAGAGACCCTCTATGTTGACCATCCTCTGGGCCAGGCCGGCGGTCATGACCCCTGCCGGGCGATAGCCGGGGGTGCGGATGGCACCGCGGGAGCGCTCCCGGGCTCCCATCGCCAGCACGATTGCGCCGGTCTTGATTTCGCATAAGCCGATGGTGCTGCCCATCAAGGTCACCCGAAGATCAGGAGAAATGTTCAAAATGAAGGACTCGGAGAGAATGTCGATTCCCGGTTCACAACGTACGCGACGGATAAACCGATCGGCATATTCAGGTCCGGTCAATTCCTCCTTGAAGTTGTGCAGGCCAAAACCGGAATGGATGCATTGGTTGAGGATGCCACCCATTTCTTTTTCACGGTCGACGATCAGTATGCCGCTGCATCCTGCATCCCGAGCCCCAATTGCTGCCGCTAGACCGGCCGGTCCACCGCCGACAATCACCACGTCGTAATGCGCGCGCAGAACGGTCATTGTGCCTCTCCCTTGTTGTCGTGACTGGGCTCTTCATCTTCCGGGCGGGGATAGAACACCTCCGACCCTTTGCCGCGCTTGGAGATGCGCTGCAGGGGGACCCCCTGCTCGCGGGCGAGAATCTCCATGACACGCGAGGTGCAGAAGCCACCCTGACAACGGCCCATGCCGGCACGAACCCTGAATTTGACGCCGTCGAGGGTGGTTGCGCCGTGATGCACGGCGTCGAGCACCTCCGCCTCGGTCACCAGTTCACAGCGGCAGACAATTTTGGCCCGTTGCGGATCGCCGTTTACCCAAAGGCGGCGTTGCTTGCCATCCATAAGGGCAAAGCGGGCCGGACCATCGATTGCCGGTTGCCAATCGCTCCGTTCCTCGGCCGTAAGCCCCTCGTCCCATAAAATTTCCCGCACATATTCGGCAATGGCCGGGGCGGCGGTAAGTCCCGGCGACTGAATTCCGGCGACGTTGATAAAGCCCTTGACCCTGGTCGGCCCGATGATGAAATCATTGGTGTCGGCAACGGCACGCAGCCCTGCGAACTCGGTGATAACATCGCGCTCGGATATTGACGGGCAGTATTTTTTCACCTGGCTGAAAACCCTGTGCGCGCCGGCAAGAGTGGTGGAAACGTCGTAACGGTCTTCCACATCCTCGGCCGTTGGCCCCACCATGATAGTTCCGTCGAAGGTCGGGATAATGAGGATGCCCTTGCTCTTTGGCTGGGGAGTTGGAAAAATGAGATGGTTGACCACGCCCTTGAGTCGCTTGTCAAGCATGTACTCCTCGCCCTTGCGGGGCTGGATTTGAAAATCGGTAAGACCGACCATTTCGGCGATTTTGTCGGCAAACACCCCGGCAGCATTGATGATGAATCGCCCATGGATTCCAAGGCGCGAACCTTTGGCGACAAAGACACCGTCATGGAGATCGATGGCGAAGATCTGATTTTCACGATAAAAATTGACGCCATTTTTTTCGGCGCTCTCGGCCAGACCGAAGCTTAATTCGTAGGGATTGATGACCCCGGCTGCGGGTGCATGCAGGGCGCCCAGTAAATTCGAGCTGAGATTGGGCTCCTCGCGCAAAAGGCGCTTGCGGTCCCACAGTTCGAGTCCTGCCACGCCTTTCTTCTCGCCTTTTTCCTTCAGCTGCGCCAGGATCTGCAGATCTTCTTGGTTTTGGGCAATGTCCAGCTCGCCGATGCGTTTGAAGCCAAATTTCAGGTCTCGCTGTAAATCGTCGTACAGTCGGTTGCCCCGCACTACCAGCTTGCCCTTCAACGACTCGGGTGGAGAGTGATGCCCCGAATGAATGATGCCGCTATTGGTCTTGGTGGTGCCGAAGCCGACTTCGCAATACGCCTCCGTCAGGGCAATCTTCAGCCGGAACCTGGAGAGTTCCCGAGCGATTGCACAACCCACCACTCCTCCGCCGATAATGACTACGTCATAAAGCATAGGTGCTACTCCAAGTTGGGTTGACAACATAATTGGAAACATTTCCCACGGTTAAATGCCTTTACCTGTATCGGATTCAGGCATGCATAATAATCTGTTTCGAAAAAAAAATCTGCTGGGAACTATGAAGAAATCTGGAAACCAAACGAATAGTTCAGAGATGAGCGCCGTCTTATACATAGAAGATTTGCGGGGGGCCGGATCTCGGCGAGCGCATCGTGGAAATCGCACTGCCATTGGGTAGGGTTGATTTCAACGGTTTTCCATGGAAATATCAGGTATGATCAAGCAATATTCCATTTATTTTAAACGGATCACGCAGAGTGCCGTCGACTGCCGGAAAAAAAAAATAAGAAGCCTATGTATCGATTCATAACTGTCGGGATTATCTTGGGGCTGCTCACTGCAGTATCCGTCTTGGCCGAAGAATTGGCGGTCGGTCGTTTCTCTACCGAAGGTTTGACTGGGTGGGAGAAAAAAGAGTTTAAGGGGCTCACCGAGTATGGCCTTATTCGGGATAATGATAGGACCGTTGTTAAGGCCACCAGCCAGGCGGCAGCGTCCGGCTTGGTGAAGAAAATTGTTTTTGATCCGCATAAATATCGTTACCTGCGCTGGTCGTGGAAAATTGACCATACGGTAGCGGGGGGCGATGAAAAAACCAAAGTCGGGGACGATTACGCGGCGCGAATCTATGTCGTATTTGCCGGCAAATACTTCTGGCAGACCAAGGCGATTAACTATATTTGGGCGAACCATCTGAAAACCGGCGATTCTCTTCCCAACGCCTATACCGCCAGTGCAATGATGGTGGCGGTTCAGTCGGGACCGAGTAACAGCGGACAATGGTTGGTCGAGCAAAGAGATATTTTTGCCGATTATCAAAAATTGTTCGGATCCGCTCCGGGCGAGGCCAATGCCATAGCCATCATGACCGATACCGATGATACCGGCAGCAGTGCGCAGGCCTGGTATGGGGATATTACCTTGTCAACCGATCGATAACAGAGCTTTTTAAACGCCATCAAAAGGAGAAGTCGCAATGCCCAAAGCACTCATCGTTTATGCAAGCCGTACCGGTGAAGACCTTTCTGTTTCTTGCCGAAAGGGCTGAGTTGAAGGATAAGAAAGGTGGGGCCTTTGGTTCGTTCGGCTGGAATGGTGAAGCGGCCGAGCGGATTTTTGATACCATGAAGAACGTATACGGCATGGATATGGTCAGTGCACCGCTCATGTTAAAAATCTCAGTTCGGTCGATGGCGGCATCAAGGTAGCCCAGGCCTACGGCAAGGAACTGGCGGCCAAGGTCGCATAGTAGATTTTAATTCTTGAGCCGTTTATTTTTTCTTCCGGCAGAAAGAGTATTGCCAAGGCAAATGAAAAGAGCGGAATAGAACCGGAGACGGCGCCTACTACGCCGGAAAGAAGCAGAGAGGTTCCTTTGACAAAGGCATAGTAATAGAGCGTGGTTGCGAGAAGTGGCATAACGAGAAAATGTCCGGCGTGTTTGAGATGGTTCAAGGCTAAAGCGCCCGAGAGGTACGCGTAAATCAGCACCGGAAGAAAGCCGAAAAGAACCCTGAGAAAGACGATCTCCAACGGATTACATGTATCATTCGCATCTTTGCTGCGAAAACCTACGGTTCCGGCAGAGGCGAACCGCATAAAGGCACTATCTATGAATACATCTTTGTGACCAAAGGCACATTAAAGATAACCATAGAAGGCAAATCCTTCACGATAGAGGAAAATGAATTTTTCCATTGGGCGCAAAAACCGTTTTACCCGACAACTCCGCCTACGGAATAAGAATCGAACTGCCGGTGGTTTTCCGATTTTCCATATCCCGGTGCGCCTGCGCCGCATCCTGCAGAGCATACTCCTGCATGATCCGTATCTTCACCACCCCGGCGGTGATAACCGCAAACAGATCTTCGGCATGGGCGAGAAGGTCCTCTCGTTTGGCGGTATAATGCATGAGGCTTGGTCGTGTCAGGAACAGAGAACCTTTCTGGGCGAGAATGCCGATGTTGAAAGGTTCCAGCGGCCCTGAAGACTGGCCGAAGGAGACCATGGTTCCCATCGGCCGCAGGCAATCGAGGGATTGCATAAACGTCGCAATACCGATGGAGTCGTAGACCACATCGACTCCCCGGCCGTGGGTGATCTCTTTTACTCTTGCGGCAAAGCCCTCCTGCCCATAAAGAATGGTATGGGTGCAGCCGTTTTCCTTGGCTAGCTTGGCCTTTTCAGCATTGCCGACGGTGCCGATGGTGGTGGCGCCGAGGTGTTTCGCCCATTGACAGACAAGCGAACCGACGCCGCCGGCGGCGGCATGGATGAGAAGGGTGGTGGTGCCACCGACCTTGAAGCAACCTTTCAGCAGGTAGCGCGCCGTCATGCCCTGCAACATCATGCCGGCGGCATCCCGAGTGGAAATTGCCTCGGGCAGTTTGACTAGCCGATGCGCCGGGATACAGCGCACTTGGGCATAGGCGCCCGGCGGCACCCCGGCATAGGCGACGAGGTCACCTGTTCTAAATTCGTCAACTCCTTCACCGACCGTATCGACCCTGCCGGCCCCTTCAAGCCCGGGAATAGCCGGCATGGACGGCAGGGGATAGAGACCGGTGCGCTGATAAACGTCAATAAAATTAAGACCGATCGCCTCATGGATCAGTCGTACTTCGCCCGGTCCCGGGGTTCCGGGGTCATAACTTTCCCGGGAAAGAACCTCCGGGCCGCCGGTTGAGTGCATTCTTATTGCATATGGCATAAAGTTTCTCCTCTGTGGAAGTTTGACGGGTTGCGAAGGGTGAACTGATCCTGAAGTGGTTTTCGGCAAGTTCCACCTCCCGAACCTCCTTATCTGCCTCAACGCAAAAAAATTTTGTAAAAAAACCCATATCTTGTTCCTTGATTGATTTTTTGGCCGAAGAAATACTCCAAACGGCATCAGGGGGAGGAGTTATGGTCCTTACTTTCCGATTGCCGACAAGAAATCCAATGATGGTTGTAAAAACTCCAGAGAGTGGCTATCATAATCTTCGGAGTCAAGAATAGCCCCTCAATTTTCTGTTTCTGCGGTTCCAGCCTCCTGCAGACCGGCTCATTGCCCCAACTCCCTTTCATCGAAGGCCATCTAAATCTAAAAACTTGCACAAACAAGAGGAACAGGATAGTTTTGCCGCAGCTGTGTTTATGAAGGTCGGACGGGATGTGCTCTTTCCAAATATTCCCGTTGCCGGCTCTGCTCGTTAACCTCTGTTGAATGAATGAAAGTCATGGATTTAATTTTACAAGTATTTGATTTTTGCATGCATATCGATAAGCATCTCACTGCCCTTGTCGCCTCACATGGACCATTGGTATACGGTCTCATTGCCGTGATCATTTTTTCCGAGGTAGGGTTGGTTGTTGCCCCCTTCCTTCCCGGCGACTCCATGCTCTTTGCCATCGGGGCACTCTGCGCCACCGATGCAATGGACTTGAATATCGTCCTCACCCTGTTTCCGGTGGCCGCTATCCTCGGCGACAATTTCAACAGGCTGATGGGAGTCTGGTTCGGGCACAAGGCGTTCAGCGGCAAGGACGGTCTGTTTTTTAACCAGAAGAATTTGAATAAAGCGCACGCCTTCTATGAAAAACATGGTCCAAAAGCGGTGACACTTTGCCGGTTTATCCCATTTTTCCGCACCTACATCCCCTTTATTGCCGGTATGGCGGAAATGAAATGGCGGGCATTTCTGCCTTGGAGCATACTTGGCGGAGCGGGGTGGGTCTTTGCCTGTACCATCGCCGGCTATTTTTTCGGCAACATTCCCTTTATTAAAAATCACTTTGAGCTCGTGGTGCTGTCCATCATCACCATCTCTTTGATCCCTATCGTTGTTGAATTCTTCAAGAGCCGGTCAAAAAGCCAATTGATGAAGGCCGACGTGGTAGTTGATTAAGATATTCCCCCCTTGTTGGGATATGACCGACGGAAGGGGGGCAACTCAGTCGCCCTATCAGGAAAACGGCAGATACAGGCCCAAGACGGTCAACATCACACCGGAAACCTTTTGCACCCAGAAGATTGAGCGGCCGAGTCGGTCGCGAACGCCCCTGTTGTCTATGGTCATCACCATAGCTGCATCCCAGAGAAAAACCACCAGAGTCATCCAGAGCCCATAAAAACATCTCGTTGCAAGACCGGTGTCCGGGGCGATCATAACGGTAAAGAGCGACAGATAGAAGACCTTTGTCAGCCGGCAAGTTTTTCTGCCCTGGATTAATTCCTTTTGTTTGTGATATAAAAAAGCAGGTACAATTACCTTCTACTATGGTGCCGGTAAACCTTTTATCGGAGGGCCTTTACATGGCAAAGCACGAGAGAAGGAAGGGGAATCGTAACAACAGACAGTTTGCCTTTCAATTGAAAACCATTGATGAAGAATAAATCGGGTGAATTCGAAGTAGGCACAAGGTTTGTTGAAAAGGCGCCGGCGGCGTAAGCCGTCGTACACCCATAAGGAGTTCATTGTGAAAAAGCCGGCCAATAAATTTCGAGATGCGATTTTCATTGTCACCGAAGAACGCTCCTGTCCCATTTACAACGTTGGCGAAGAATTCAAGATCGACAATTTCAGCCTTACCGTTCCCGCCCACAAACCAGGCTGTCTGTATTTGGCACAGGCGATAGCGGCTGTTATGACGTCTATGGAAAAATACAGCGGATTTGTAAAAATAGGCGGGCAAAAGTCGAGGTTTGACTGTGGCGGCTGCGATGGCTTGATTCATTTCGAGTTAAAGAAGGAAAGGGACTTTGCCACCCTGCAGATGAAGTTGCTCAATGAGACGGAAGAACGACGGCGACGGCAGCACCTTGAAAAGTTTTTCAACATCTTGCGCAATCTCGATATCTTCGAGACCCTTGAAGATGATGCTCTCAGCGATTTGACCCTGCTCCTTGAGTTTACCACCATCCCCGTCGATAAGGTGGTCATTAAAAAAGGCGACCCCGGCAGCAATATGTATATCGTTTTGACCGGTCAGGTGGCGGTGCTGGCCGGTGACGGTGCAAGAATTGCCGAGATGGGCGATGGGGAGATCTTTGGCGAGATGAGTCTTCTCTCCGGTGAACCGGCGGTCAGTTCCATCCACACCTTGGCCGAAACCCAGGTGGCCAAGCTGAGTGTCAAAAACTTTAAACATGTTCTGAAGAAATATCCGGTCCTGCAGCTTTTCCTCTTTAAACTCCTGGTTGCTCGGGCCCAGACCATGACCCTGCGCTCCGGCAATATAACCTCCGGAATGTCCGGGGAACTGGCGGAAATCTCCATTGTTGATCTGTTGCAGCTCATCAATTCTTCACAGAAAACCGGGCGCCTTGATCTGGCACTTGAAGAGGGCAAGGCAATGGTTTTTTTCAAGGAGGGGGAAATCATCCATGCCCGCCTCCTTGATCTTCGCAATAAAGAGGCGGTGTATGCCCTGGTGCGTATAAAAAGCGGGCACTTCGCTTACACCAAGGGAATCCCCAAGGAGCTCGACAAGCTGCCGCCCATTGGCGGATTCATCGGCATACTCATGGAGGGCTTGCAGCGAATAGATGAGAATAAAGAATAAGACCCATCCCGGGAATGAATAACCTTCCCATAACCGCGGCTCAACTCTTCTTGTGCTCTGGAATCCGTGTCAGCCCTCGGATTTGTTGTTCATCAGACCGAAACGATCGAGGAAATAAAAAAGCAGCGAAAGAATCATGCCGACCACGGTGGCGAGAGCCATACCCTTCAACTGCACCTGGCCGATATTAACCGCCGCACCACTAATACCGACGATCAGGACGATGGCGGTAAGCGACAGATTGATCGGTTTGGAGTAATCGACCTTGGCCTCGACCAGCATCCGGACACCGGAGGCGGCAATAACCCCGAACAGCAGCATGCAGATGCCGCCCATAACCGGGGTGGGGATCGACTGGATGAGGGCCGACAGCTTGCCGATAAAGGCAAGACCAATGGAAATCACCGCCGCTCCGCCGATCACCCAAACCGAATAGACGCGGGTGATGGCCATGACCCCGATATTTTCGCCGTAGGTGGTGGTCGGCACTGAGCCGCAACAGCCGGAGAGCACCGTCGACACGCCGTCGCCCATCAGCGATCGATGCAGGCCGGGGTCGACGGTGAGATCGCGTCCGACGATATTGCCGGTGACTACCAGATGGCCGATATGTTCGGAGATGACCACCAGGGCCGCCGGGATAATGATGAGGATGGCGTTAATGTCGAACTTTGGGGTGTAGAAGGTGGGTAGTGCCAGTACCGGAGCGGTCGCTACCCCGCCGAAACTCACCATGCCCATGAGAAAGGCGACCACATAGCCTACGGCAATACCCATCAGCACCGGAACGACGGCGAAAAAGCCGCGGAAAAGCATGGAACCAAAGGTGACGACCAGGAGGGTGATAATCGAGACGATGATCGCCTTGGTATCAAAGGCACCGCTCTTGTCCGGCATAATACCGGCCATGCCGGTGGCGACCCCGGCCAGTTCCAGGCCGATCAGCATAACGATCGGTCCCATGGTTGCCGGGGGCAGGACGACCTTCAGCCAACCGGAGCCATAGCGCCAGATGATCAGGGCGACGAGAATAAAGATGCAGCCGGAGGCAATGAAGCCGCCGAGGGCGTAAGAATAGTTGCTGCCCCAGAGAGCTTTGTTGCTGCCGAGGACGACAAATACCGGCGAGAGAAAGGCGAAGCTCGAACCGAGAAAGGCCGGTGCCTTGCCCTGGCACAATACAAGATAAATGAGGGTGCCGATGCCGTTCATAAGGAGGACGATCGCCGGATCAATGGCGAAAAGGGTTGGGACCAAAACCGAGGCGCCGAACATGGCGAAGAGATGCTGAAAACTGAGTGGAATCGCCTGGAGCAACGGTACCTTCTCGTCCACCTGAATTGCTTTTTGAATCATAATCAAACCCCTCTGAAAGTTATAGCTGAGTTGAGCAGCTTGTCTGCTCGTACGAAACTTATGCCCTTGCGGTATATAGCTGAGTTGAGCAGCTTGTCTGCTCGTACGAAACTTATGCCCTTGCGGTATATAGCTGAGTTGAGCAGCTTGTCTGCATATGCGAAACGTATGCCCTTGCAGCTATTTCCACCGAGAATTAAATTTCCAATCCCGTACCATATCAGGCCCACTATCGGCAACCTTTTGTTGTGCTCCAACCGCTTTCGTCACCACCTTTTTGCCATGGCATGACGGGAGGTAAACGAGGAACGAGACTCCGGGAACCAGCGACCTCGACAGCTGAAGGTAAAGAGATACTCATGCTGACAATCGGAGCAGCGTACTGGGGCAAAACCCAATACCTCACGGCCTCGGATCGGCGAGGTTTGTTTGCCGTACCTTTAAGTTGCGGTGTTGTCATAGGTCTAAAGCCTTCGATTATCAATAACCTTTTTGCGCCCTGCACGCCGTGCCCACATCTCGGGACGAGGGCAACCGTACCAAGCGCATTTTGTGCACCCAACGTTTCGAAAGGCGCAAATACTGTCCGCCACGCCTGCTTTGCAGAACCCTTGGTCAATTTCCAGTAATCAATTGTTAATAATATAGATGTGGAGAAAGAGTGTTGGCCGTAGGACCCCGGCAAGCCATCTGCAAAGCAATGTCGATGCCTGACCGCCTGGATTGCCGGCTGGCCTGGCCGTTTTTTTTTGCCGAGGCCTATGGTGGCACGTTGTGGCATCATAATTGCAAAAGCTTCCCTGATGTCATAATTTGGCAAGGCCATCGGCAACGGCGGTCATACTGGTCTTGTCCAACATTTCAAGATGGAGCAAAAACGATGAAAAAAACAGCAATCACGGTGGTCTTGTGTGTTTTGATGGGGGGCAACGGTTATGCAGCTGACCGAACCATCAAAATGTCGACAACACCAGTTCAGGCAGTACTTGGTCAGGGTGTACACTTTGACTGCACCGGTGCCGGGGCCTGGAGGCCTCCCTTGATCTCGGCGCGAATTTCCATTAATAACCTGCAGAAACCCGCAGGGCAAACGCTGATAACGACCCAGAAGATGGCGATCAACCAGCTCACCGCCAGTTACGACTTCACCATTCCGGCGAATGAACAGTCCGGTAACTGGAGTTACACTTGTGAAATCAGCGATAAGTCGAATAACCTGAAAAAGACTGCAAAGTTCATTGTCGGCAAAGCGTCGGTTGTCAATCCGCCGCCTCCTCCGGTCGACCCGCCGCCACCCGTGGTCCTTGTCAATGGGTCCATTGCCGCCCATAATACCATCACCGCCTACAATGGTCCGTCGACCTGTATCGCCTGCCACCAGAAGGAGGCCACGGAGATGCTGCAAAGTTTGCATGTCAAGTGGTCCGGGCCGACACCCGAGCTGACCAATGCCAAAGGCGCCGAACTTGGCAAGGCAAAGGGCGGCATCAACACCTTCTGCACCTATGCAATGTCCTCGAAATCAGCGTGTTTTAACTGCCACGTGCGCGCCGACGGCAATGCCCCGGATCTGGCAAAGGCGGAGGATGTCGATTGTCTGATGTGCCATAACGATACCTACCAGAGGAAATTTGTAACCGACCCGAACAACGCCCAAACGGTAACCAATGTTCTCGGGCAACTCAAAACTTACGTGTTCGGCAAGGTGGATGCGCATGGCAATTATCTCACCGTTCCTGATTTCGCGAAAATGCCGGCGGGCACCGCCATGGTCAATGTGGCAAGAACCGTTCATCTGCCGACTACCAAATCCTGTCTGCGCTGTCATGCCACCGCCGGTGGCGGCGACTGGACCAAGCGCGGCGACATGGGCCTCAATTCGGCAACAGCGACTGTTGATCAAGATGTGCATCTTGCAAAGGACGGCGCCAACCTTTCCTGCACCAGCTGTCACGCCGCCCTCAACCATAAGATCGCCGGGCGTGGAATCGATCTCAGGGGGACGGAAGCAGCCGATCCGACCTGTCAGTCTTGTCACAATGCGGCACCGCACGCCAATGCCACCCTGAACCGCCATGCCCAGGGGCAGGTCAGCTGTCAGGTTTGCCATATCAAGGAATATGCCAAGGGTGGCGCTACGGAAATGTCCAGGGACTGGAGAACGCCTGTGTGGAATGCAGCCTTCTGTTCAGGGCAGGGTGGTTTTGTCGGTGAAGAGGTCAAGCAAGCCATGGTGAAGCCGGAATACGTCTGGTTTGACGGCACCTCAAACGTTTACAACGTCGGGGAAACCATCACCGCCGATGAGCGGGGCGTTTATCCGATGGCCAAGGCCAACGGCTCCCCTTTTGACGGCAAATCGAAAATATTTCCAATAAAGCGGCATGCTTCCTACATGCCGTTACATGAGAGCGGCAAGATCATCCCGCCGGTAATCATGTGGATGTTCATGACCGGCGATTTTGATCTGGCCGTTAAAAAAGGCATGGAGGAGCAAGGCATGACCGGCAAGTATGCCCTTGTCAAGACGGATGCCGAAATGCTCATTACCCACGGCGTTGAGCCAAAGGCCAAGGCACCTTCCTGTACTGAGTGTCACGCCGGCAACGGGTCCACTGCCGACGGCACAGGCATGGTGCCTTTTGAGGCTCTTGGCTACCAGGAGATGCCGGTCAAGGTCAAGTCATGCACCCTTTGTCACAGCAGCAAAAGTGGTGACTGGGAGTCCATGCATGGAACGCATCGGAGTAAAAATGTTTCCTGCAGCAGCTGTCATACCAGTGAACCGACCGGCCTGGTCAAGGTGCAGAACCAGCTTTGCTCCAGCTGCCATGAGAATAAATCCTGGAGCAGCAGCAACCACAGCACACATATCAAGAAAGGCCTGGCCTGCATCAAGTGCCATGCCTTCTCGTAATCCCGGCAACCGGGATAAGTAACTCCGGAATGATTTTCTACCACTCTCCGCATGCTTCTTTGCGGCAGAGGAGACAGGAAATCATTCTGAAGCCCCTGCAAGATGTTTTCTTGCCCGGAACCTCAGTGGGCAAGAAAACAGAGAATAACTCATTCCGTTACACGGGATAAGTACCTTCAGGAAATTCATTGAAAAAACCAAGCAATGGATTTCTGAACTACTAATGCGCAAGGAGACGAAAATGCAAATATGCAGGCGACAATTTTTAAAATATTGCTTTGGCTCTGCAGCCATGCTTGGACTGCCGATGACCGTCATCGGCAAACTCGAGAACGCTCTGGCAGCGGCAGGTGCGTCCTTACCGAAGGTCATCTGGCTGAACGGTGCAAACTGTACCGGATGCACGGTTTCCCTGGCGAATCTTTTTAGCAACACCGGTCCCAAGGATATTGCCGATCTGCTTTTTAATACCATTGACCTGACTTTCCATGCCAATCTGATGGGTGCGGCCGGCGACCTGGCGGTACAGCAATTAAAAGATACCGCCGCCGGTAACTACATCCTGGTGGTGGATGGCGGCATTCCCACCGCCTTCAATGGTCATACTTGCCTGTTGTGGACCGATCAGGGTAGGGATGTCACTGCCATGGAGGCGGTGAAGGTGCTGGCCCCAAAGGCTGATGTCGTCCTGGCGGTGGGTACCTGTGCAAGTTATGGCGGTATCCCTGCGGGAAATCCTAATCCCACCGGCATTGCCAGTGTCAGCCGGATTTCCGGGGTGAAAACTGTCAATATTCCCGGTTGTCCAACCCACCCCGACTGGATTGTCTGGACAATCGCCCATCTGCTTGCCGGGGAGATGCCGCAATTGGACAGTTATAATCGTCCTGTGGCGTTGTTCGCCAGCGAGGTTCACAAACAATGCCCGCGTAGAGATCAGGGAGAGGCCAAGGTGTTCGGCATCGAAAACCAGTGCCTGAAAGAACTTGGCTGCAAGGGGCCGAAGACCAAGGCGGACTGCCCGGCACGGAAATGGAACAACGCTACTAACTGGTGCGTAGGCGCCGGGGCACTGTGCATCGGTTGTACCGAGCAGGGATTCCCCGATGCCTTCTCACCCTTCTATAACATTGAATACCAGTACCTTGATTATGAGAAGCCGCCTGAAGAGAATCCACCTCCCGCCAAGGACCCGTTGAAAATTACCAAGGCATCCTGGGATGCTAAAAAAACATTACTCAGTGTCGAAGGTGTCGGAGGCAAAGGGAATATCGTCACCGTGTATAATGCGGATACCGGAAAACAGCTTGGCGCCGCCTCGGTGGGCCTGGATCGCAAATGGAAGTTCCAGCAGAAAAAGCCGTCACCGGTTCCAAAACGTTTGCGGGCGCAGTCCGCCGGGCAGACCGTGCTTTTCAATGTCGTCTGGAAAAATTGACAGACCGGAAAACAGAGGCGACATTCGACAAAACTCCAGGCAACTATTCAATAACAAAGGAGAAGAATTTTGAAAACTATAACCGTGATGGATCCGGTGACGCGGATTGAAGGTCATATGAAGGTGGAAATCGCCATTGATTCCCTGAACGGACAGATGCAGGTCGTCGATGCGCATTGCACAGGGACACTTTTTCGTGGTTTCGAGACGCTGTTGAACGGGCGGAGTGCCCTTGACGCCCCGCTGATCACCCAGCGAATTTGCGGCGTCTGCCCTATTTCTCATGGCATGGCCGCCGTGCAGGCCCTGGAGAGTGTTTCCGACTGGCTGCCGCCAAAAAACGGTCGACTGCTGCGCAATCTGACTCTCGGGGCGAATTATCTTCAATCACACATTTTACATTTCTATTTACTGGCCGCCCTCGATTATGTCGCCGGGCCGGCTGCATCCCTGTGGTCGAAGGCCTGGCAGGTTGATATGCGTTCCGGCCTGGAAAGCGTTGCCGCGCACCTGCCGGCGGCGCTGACTGCCCGTCGGCAGGCCCACGAGATGGGTGCCGTGTTCAGCGGAAAAATGCCCACCACCAACACTATTATTCCCGGCGGCTTCACGGCCGTCCCGAGCAGTGCGGCTATTGATAAGTATCGTAAGCACCTGCAGACACTTACCACGTTCATCCGGAATGTGTATCTTGCCGATGTCATGAAGGTCGGAGAGGTTTACAGTGATTATTTCCAGATCGGCAAAGGCTGCCGAAACCTCATGGCCTATGGGGTTTTCGAAATGGATGACACCAACACCTCCCGACTTTTTGTCGAAGGCTACGCTGAAAACGCCGCTTCGCAGGTGCAGAAAAACTTTTCCACCACCGATATCAGTGAGTCGGTAAAATATTCCTGGTATGCCGATCAATCCGAAGGCCTCAGCCCGACAGCAGGGGATACCCGTCCGGAATATCCCAAAGGTGAGGCGTATTCCTGGCTTAAGGCCCCTCGCCTGCTAAAGAAACCCTTTGAAGTCGGACCGCTGGCACGCATGTGGGTGAACGGTGACTACCGGGTCGGCATCTCGGTCATGGATCGACATGTCGCCAGGGCGAAAGAGGCGATCAAGATCGCTGAGGCGATGAACGGCTGGCTGGATGGCCTGACCCCCGGGCAAACCGCCTATGACACTAAATTCGATCAATATTCAGGAGTGGGCATGGGCTTGCTGGAGGCCCCTCGCGGCGCTCTCGGCCACTGGATTGAGATTAAACAAGGCAAAATCTCCCGTTATCAGGTCATTACCCCTACCTGTTGGAATGCCTCGCCCCGTGACAGTCAAGGCGTCGCCGGCCCGATGGAACAGGCCCTGATAGGAACACCGATCGAAAATCCCGACCAACCTGTTGAGGCATTGCGGGTTATCCATTCCTACGACCCATGTCTTTCCTGTGCGGTACACATTATCCGCCCGGACAAAACACCGGTGGTGACCTTTGCCCCCGGGCCGAGGTAGGTTTCTTCAGCCCGGGATGCACACTGGGCAAGGAATTTGCCTGCTGAAGAATGGCGAGTCGAGGAGTGCTGCTTTTGAAAGATTTTACGCCAAGGGATTTTCTGCCTCACAGGGGCAGCATTGGTGCCTTGAAAATTCATTATTTGTTTTTAAGAGAATTTTCAAGGCACTTATTTCGGTAGTCGGGATTACAGGGCATGCATAGACAAACAGTAATTTTGGGACTCGGTAATGAACTCCTGGGCGACGAAGGCGTCGGGGTGCATGCCATCCGTTATTTAAAAAAGGAAAAACTCCCTCGGTCGGTGAAACTCGTCGAGGTTGGCACGGCCATACTCGATGCACTGCCGGAATTTGAGCACGCCGACCGGATCATTGTTTTAGACGCGGTGCAGCATGGCGGCATGCCGGGAACGGTATACAAGATTCCCCTTGGCCATTGCAGCCGGCCAACCTGTATCGCCTCGATGCACGGGTTTGACATTTTTCGCGTGCTGGCCCTTGTCGAACGTCGGGAGGTACCGCCGGTGATGGTCTTCGGTGTCGAACCAGAGCTTCTGCAATGGTCGCTGCAACTGTCACCCCAGGTAGAGGCTTCGCTGCCGCACCTTGTAGCAGCGGTCCGCACAGAACTTCTGGAAGTGTCGTAACTCGCAGGTACGCGCTCACTGGCGAGCATAAATGGGGGTCAGAGTAAGTTTATTTACCCTCTTTCCGCCACCCTAATGGGCTTCCTCTTTTCCTTGCCTGTACCCTCACACCGGTTAAAGCTTCAATTTGTTCCATAAAACGGTCATTTCCAAACGTCAGTCCCTTTTTCGTATTTGCCCGTATTGCCATAAACAATTCTTTGTCGATAGGTGAGCTCAACAGAGCCCGATAGTTCTATATATCTGTACACTTCCAGCAAGTAACGGCTTTCTTGAACTAGGCATGATTTGTAGCGGCCTTCCCACAATGCAGTCCCAGATCAAAAACGTCGCCATGGTCCAGGACTACCTCAAACTGGTTGATAACGCCCAGCGCCTTTCTCTCAATTTCCGCTTTAATACCGGCAAGGTGACACTTGACAACCGGGGTGAACGCGACCTCAACAGGGTGGTGGATTTTCTCAAAGAACGGCTTGACAAAAAATCATTCTTGCCGGTTTTGCCGACAACGCCGGGGACTACGATGTCAACCTGAAGCTGGCAAAGCTCCGAGCCGACACGGTGGCCACCCAGCTCCGGTCGAGGGGATTGCGGTTAATTATATCGCCAGTGCCGGCGAAGAACTCCCGGTAGCATCAAATCTTTCGGCGGTCGGTAAGGAAAAAAACCGCGGGGTGGAAGTCTGGCTCAAATGAAAGAAGTTATTTGCAAATTTGTGCTGACCGCGCAGCATTATATATTATGAAAAAAACTGCCACTTAGTAGCAGCATGAGATTTTAATTTGACTCTGACCCCATTTACGCCTTGCCGAGATCCGCCTGCCGGCGAAAAGCGCCGGCGAGAAGATTGCCATGCGTATGGAAAACCAGCGATTGCGGGCGGCCCTCAGGAGCAATGCCGGTTTGAGTGCTATCATCGGCAAGAGCCCGGCTATTCAGGAATTGTTTGTCCTCATACGAAAATCGGTCTCATTTTGACTATCGCCATGTTTACCGGTTTTACATTGCAAAACACTACCGTATTTTCCATTTGACCGAATATAGTTAAACGTTTTGCCGTTTACGCCTTATTTTTCCGATGAAAAAACCTTGCCTGTTTGTTTCTTTTTCGAGTAGGTTGCACAATGATTTTCTAAAGGTATGGGCATCACTGGTTAAGCGACATAAATTGAAAGGAGGAAAGTGCATGAAAAAGATGTTGGGCAAGACTCTCTGCGTGTTTGCAGCCACCTGTCTGCTGGCGGTTCCGTCCGTGTGGGCCGAAAATATCAAGGTGGGCGCCTTATTGGCTGTTACCGGTCCTGCTTCGTTTCTTGGAGCTCCCGAGGCCCGGACCATAGAGATGCTGGTTGAGCAGGTCAACGCCAAGGGCGGGATTAATGGCAAGAAGGTTGATCTCCTAGTGAAAGACACCGCCGGCAATCCGGAAAAGGCCATCTCCCTTGCCAAGCAATTACTGGAAGAGGAGAATGTTCTGGCGGTCCTCGGACCATCCAGTTCCGGCGAAACCATGGCTGTTAAAAAGATCTTCGAGGACGCCAAAACCCCGCTGATTTCCTGCGCCGCCGCCGAAGTCATCGTCAATCCACTCGCCTCCTGGGTGTTCAAAACGCCGCAGAACGATTCTTTTGCGGCAATCAAGATCT
>Ga0335397_10004380_pt1 | contig 18663 bp, 18 predicted proteins | sample MAT04_FD_205740 | JGI IMG/M metagenome (GOLD analysis project Ga0335397, IMG submission 205740) | Freshwater microbial communities from Lake Fryxell liftoff mats and glacier meltwater in Antarctica - MAT-04 (spades assembly) (version 2) ... | reverse complement strand
TCAGGTGACAGTCATCTTTAAGATGACTGTCACCTTTTGATTCGTGCGATAGAGGTCAAGTCCGCTTGAGCGGACTTCGCAGGAATAGCAGGGATGGGGTAGTTTGCTTTATAATAAATTAAAGGTGAAAAGAATGAAATCTCTTATTGAAAAAATTATGTTGTTTGCTTTTAGTCTGCTGCTCACTGCATGTAGCCTGTCTATTACACCCATTGCCCCTGCACAAATCAACCTCAAACCCACTAACACACCGACCCTGCCTCCAACGCAAACCCCGACTCCTTCTCCTATTTTCACCCCAACCATCCCAACGGTTGACTCTGTTTATTTGCGTGATGAGTTTGATGGAAAACTTGATCCAGGTTGGACATGGATGCGTGAAGTCCCGGAACAATGGAGTCTTGCGACTGTCCCCGGCTATTTGCAAATAGATGCTGGCCGTGGTTATGTCACCTTACAGAATATGTCCAACGTACTTCTGCGCCCAGCGCCGGCCGGTGATTTTCAAATCCAAACGGAAGTCACCTTTCTGCCAGACAGCAATTTTCAATTCGCCGGGTTGATTATTTATGACAATGACGCTAATTTTCTACAGGCTGGTCATGCCTACTGCCATAGTGGCATTTGTGTGCGCGAGGGGATTTATATGGATTACTATAAAGATGGAATTGCCAGCCCGCCTAATTTTGCGCAAGTTTATAAGGATAATAAAGTTGTGGCCTTGCGGCTTATTCGCACTGGGACTACTTATACTTTTGAGATGAGTTCGGATGGCAGGATATTTTTCAGGGTTGGTAACATTGTGAGTGATATGAAGCCGCTTCAAGTGGGGCTGATCGCTGGTCAGAATGTTGAAGGCGTAATTATCCCGGCGTTGTTTAATTATTTTGAAGTTACAAGTCCGCAATAAAAAACAAACTTAAGTTGGCAATGAAATAATCCCAGATCGGTTACCAGACTTCTTGCACAAGTTGGTGAATAGACTTTTGTCCGCGAATTGTCTTGCAAATTCGCGTGGATTTGCAAGACAATGGCAGAAAAGAATTTCAACCATCACGCGTGATGGACTTCTGCAAGAGATATAATTTCAAAACTTATGCAAAGCACACATGAAATCAAACTCTCGATTGCGGATGTCCAATGGGCGGTGGACGTTGCCCGCTCTTCCTTTGAAAGATGGGAAAGTCAACAGGGATATTACAACAACCGTCTGAATTCACATTTCAAGGGAAAGTTGGGTGAACTTGCCGTTGAAAAATTCCTGCTCGATCAAAATTTGAAACTGGATTCTCACTTCCGCTTTTCAGACAGGGAAAATCTAGCCGATCTGGTTATCAAAGTTCGCGGGTATAAAAAAGTTGTCCGCCTTGAAGTGAAAACATGGAGCAGCAACTACTGGCAGGATTTAGGCCGCTGCATCGCCGTGGATCAATACCCCGACATGAAAAAGAAAGCCGATATGATTATTTGGTGTCTGGTGGATGCCCAAAAGATTTTGGACGCGCCCGCGCCTGTAAAAGTCCTCCTTGCGGGCTGGTCAAAAATCACTGACGTATTAAATGCGCCGATCAAACTCACAGGCTTGGATGCCATGCGGAAGGTCAATAACTATCAACTGGCTGAAACAGACCTGCATGACATGAGCAGTTTTTCAGATGCTATTTTATGAGCGGGGTCGACAAGCGCGGGAAACTTGAGGAACAGCCTTTCGCCTGCCAAATCACAAAAGATGGGCAGGTTTTTATCCACTGGCATGGCAGGCAGATCATGGTTCTCAAAGGGAAATCTGCCGAGAAATTTATCGCATCCATTGAACAGGCAGATGCACAACAGGCTCAGTTATTAATGGCGCGAGTCACAGGTCACTTTAAACATGGAAATGAGAAAAGAATATAAAACCAGGTGACAGTCACTTCGCAAGTGACTGTCACCTTTGTCATGGAATAGCTCATTCAACCACAAAAATTACGAACAACTTTAATCAACGCACACTTACTGGCAGACTGGCCATTCCCTCTCTTCAATCGGCAAACCGAATGCCTCTGTTACAGGCTGTCCATCCCATTCAGGCGGAATGGACAAGCCTAGCGCAAACGCCGCAGTGGCGGCTGTATCTGTTGTGAGAACCCGTGTCGTCAACTGCAGAGGCAGCACTCCATACCCGGACACGATCCACGGAATGGTCATATCTTCGAACCTATTTGTGCCGTGCATGCTGTCGTGCCCGCCGTGGTCGGCTGTGACAATGATCAGCGTGCTTTGATATAAGCCAAGATTCTTTAACGCCTCAAGCATATAGCCAAACGACTCATCATCGCGCGCGTATGCCCTCAATTGCTGGCGCGACATCCAGCCATGATCGTGACCAGCCAAATCGCCGCTGGGGAAATGGACGAACATCAATCCAAAGCCCTTCATCATTTGTTGAATGGCAAGCTGCTCGATCGGGAACGGGTCTTTAATTTTATCGGTCTCGTCCACGAATTCAAAAAAATCCGTGCTGGCTGGCTCGGTGACCTGGCGCAGTTTTTCCTTGCCGACCACCATCACAGTCCGCAAGCCCGCCGCGTGCGCCAGGTCAAAAATATCCGTGCCGATGGCGAATCCGTTTTGCGGCACATATTCATTCCAGCGCACAATATGTTTTGCAGGGCACGTCCCAACCAGCATCGACGCATGAGACGGCAGCGTGGAACTCGGCATGATGGTCTGCGCGCCGAAAGTGTACGCGCCCGTTTGCATCAGCGACATCACGGTTTTCATTTTCGCTTCTGCAATCGCGTCGGGGCGCAAGCCGTCAAAGCTGACGATCAATACATGCTCGAATCTCGGCGCAGGTGTGGGTGTGATCGTCGGCAGGGGTGTTTCGGTGGGCGGTGGCGGCGTACTGCTTGGGGCGAGAGTCGCCGTCGTGGTTGGGACAATTGTCGGCGGGAGAGGTGTGGCGATGAATCCGCATGAGAGCAGAAAAACCATCAGCAGAGTCAAAATCAAAATGCGCCGCAGCATGTTCAGGATGATTTCCCCAGCATCGGCATTTTCAACCCGTGACGTTTGGCGGCGTCAATCGCGATTTCATAACCCGCGTCAGCGTGACGTGCCACGCCCATGCCTGGATCTGTTGTAAGGACACGTTCAAGTCTGAGGGCGGCTTCGGGCGTGCCATCAGCCACGATGACCTGACCCGCGTGCTGGCTGTATCCCATGCCCACGCCACCGCCGTGATGGAACGAGACCCAGGTTGCGCCGCCGACCGCGTTGATCAGCGCGTTGAGGATCGCCCAATCGGAGATGGCGTCTGAGCCGTCTTTCATGGCTTCGGTCTCGCGGTTCGGTGAAGCAACAGAACCTGAGTCGAGGTGGTCGCGTCCGATGACGATGGGCGCTTTGACTTTTCCGCTTGCCACAAGTTCGTTGAACATCAAGCCCGCCTTTGCGCGTTCACCATATCCCAGCCAGCAGATGCGCGAGGGCAGACCTTGAAATGGAATTTTCTCGCGAGCCATTTTCATCCAACGATGCAGATGCGCGTCATCGGGGAAGAGTTCCATGATGGCTTTGTCTGTGGTGTAAATATCTTCGGGGTCGCCGGAGAGCGCCACCCAACGGAACGGACCTTTGCCCTCGCAAAACAACGGACGAATATAAGCAGGCACGAAGCCAGGGAATTCAAAGGCATCGCTCACGCCATTGTTGAAAGCCTGCTGGCGCAGATTGTTGCCATAGTCAAAAACCTCCGCGCCCGCGCGTTGAAAATTCAACATGGCTTTCACATGTGTGGACATGGAATCCATTGCCATCTTTTTATATTTTTCAGGATTTCCAACCCGCAGTCGATTTGCGGCTGTCACGCTTAATCCAGACGGGACATAGAATAAGGCTTCGTGCGCCGAGGTCTGGTCTGTGACCACATCGGGAATGACTCCGCGCGCAAAGAGTTCGCTATAAACATCCGCGGCGTTGCCGATCAACCCGATGGATTTTGGAATTCCTTTTTTCTTGAATTCTTCCACGAGGGTCATGGCTTCTTCGAGGTTATCCACAACCATGTCAATGTAGCCAATGGCGCGGCGGCGTTCGGCGCGTTCGGGGTCAACTTCAACGACCAGACCAACGCCTTCATTCATGGTGATGGATAACGGCTGTGCGCCGCCCATGCCGCCCAGACCTGCGGTGAGCACGAACTTGCCTTTCAGCGAATCCCAGCCTTTGAGTTTGGCAAGCGCGCCGAAGGTTTCGTACGTCCCTTGCAAAATTCCTTGCGTGCCGATGTAGATCCACGAACCGGCGGTCATCTGCCCGTACATGATGAGTCCCTTTTTATCCAACTCATCGAATTTTTCCCACGTTGCCCAATGCGGCACAAGATTTGAATTTGCGATCAATACCTTGGGCGCATCTTTATGACTTTTGAAAACGATGACTGGTTTGCCCGATTGCACAAGCAAAGTTTCATCCTCTTCCAAATTCTTGAGCGACTCAAGGATCGCATCGAAAGATTCCCAGTTGCGCGCGGCTTTCCCACGTCCGCCGTAGACCACGAGGTCATCGGGCTTCTCTGCCACTTCGGGATCAAGATTATTTTGGATCATGCGATAGGCGGCTTCGGAAAGCCAGTTCTTGCAAGTCAATTGTGTGCCGCGCGGCGAGCGGACTACGCGAGATGTGGACATGGGTTACTCCTTTTTACTTTTTACTCTGCACCGATCTTAACCGTCTCAAGCATCGCATCAAAAGCGGGCAGAAGAGTTTCTTTCAAGTCAGACAGGGTTGTGAAGATAATGGATTGCGTCCCAGCTTTCACATTGAAGAATACTTGTTTTTGATAAATAGATACGTCTGCGCCGGCGGCATTGGTAAACGATGACCTGGCTTCGATCGCATCCAATTGCGTACCGCTGGCATAGGTGACAATTTTGACCGAGGTCACTTCAAATCTGAAAACCGTGGCAGAGGATGGTATTTTTTCGGCAATGGCTTTCATATCTGCGTCTGAGTTCAGGGATATGGTTTTCCCTTCATCCAAAATAAAACGCATGTCGGTCACGAAATCATTTTGAATATGTGCCGCCTTCGTGTCAACGGCAAGCAGGCGCAGGATATTTGGGTCTTCATTTTGAATGCTGAGCAGGGATTGTTGAATGGCTGTGTTGGCGGCATCCTCCAATGAAAAGGCATCCAGATATTCTTTTCCATTAATTCTTACGGTCAGCCAGCCTGCGGGCAGGTTGATCTGATAGCCTGCGCGTTCATCCGCAAAAAGCATCGAGCCGTCCCTTTGCTGGGTGAGAGCGCTTTGAGATGTCTCCGACAGAACAGCAGGCTTTTCTGTCGGAGCAGGCGTCGAAGTGGATGCGACGGTTGCAGTTGTGGCGGCAGTGACAATGACAACCGAGGTCGAGACCAGTCTCGGCACAGCCTGCTCGGTCTCTGCGATGGCGGCGGAAACTGTCCCAGCCACCATCGTTTCAATTCGTCCAGTATCAACTGTCGGGGCGAAAATGGGCGCAGATGCGGTTGGAAGTCCCGGCACGACACAGGCTGTTATCGTCGCCAAAAATATCAGGGCAATGAAAAACGTTCGACTATTGTTCATGGTCTTCTTCCTGTATTTTGAAATGTTTATGCGCCGTCCCACAGGTTTGTTTCAAAAACAGGCATGAATTAAGGCAACCTGCAAAACGTTCATATTAAATGAAATAAAAAAGCCTCCCGGCTATTATAGCCGAGAGGCTTCATGGAATTCACACGCGCTAACCAGAAAACGAATCTTTTTTCATAAGGTTATCAAAGTTTGTGGCTTTGAGCCTGCCCACCAATTGTTCATGCGCCTCACACCAGACCGGGCGCAGCGGACAGTTGTCATCGAATGAGCAAGTACTATTTTCGCCGACACACTCATTGAGTTGAATGGGACCGTCAATTGCCTCGATAACTTCGAGCAGCGAAATTTCCTTGGGAGCACGCGCAAGTGTCACGCCGCCGCGCGCGCCGCGCGAAGTGTGCAACAGCCCGGCAATGGATAATTGCGAGACGATCTTGGCAAGGAAGGATGGCGGAATGTGTTGTTCCTCCGCGATCATGTTTGTGGCAATGCGTTGGTCGCCATTGCGGGCAAGGTGAAGCACAGCTCGAACAGCGTAATCAGCTTGACGTGTAATTTGCATACTAACCTCTCTTTGTAAAACAGGTAATTCCTATCGACAATCACGATTTTATTGTGAAATGCGGTGCTAGGCAAGTGATGGAGGTCATGGATAAATTATGACCTTTTGCTCCGAGTTTCTGGATAAATCGCCGAAAGCCTGATTTTTAGGCGGAGAAACGCCTCCTGCTTAACTGGAAAATGATTCCGTCCGAAAGGCAGGTTCCAACCGATAAACAAAACAAGCCCCGCAAAGGGGCTTGTTTTGTGCGATTTCCTATTTTGTCAGCGTCACATTCCCTGCGCCGATCTCGATCACGAAGGTCAGTGTTGGACCTTCGCCTTTCTGTGTATACACATCCCCGTTTTTACTCCACCCTGATCCAGCGCTGACGTTCGATGCGCCGCTGTCCACTGTGACCACGGCATCCACACCGTCAGGAACAACGATAATGATATTGCTCAGTCCGCTTGAAATCTTGATCGAAGCATCGCGCTGTAATTCGCCTGAGAAATCCAGGGTGTAATCACCCGCGCCAGCCGAAAAATCAAAGATGCTGAAATTGGCATTGGCAAGTCCGCTCATCTTTACATCAGAAGCGCCGGTCTCATAATGGAAGGTGGACATCTCAACCAGGTTGGGGTCAGTGAATGCAAGTTCCACATTTGCCGCGCCATCTTTGATGGTGAGATTGTTGAGCGAGAGTCCGCCAAATTCAAAGGTTCCGTCATACGCGCCAGATTCAATGGTCAAGTCCATTGGCGTATCGCCGAGTTTGAAATCCCATTCGTTTTTGAGCTTTTCAAAAGATGGGAAGGATTTGATGTTTCCCATCTTAACCTGGGCGTTGCCACCGTCAATAATAATCTCAGGTTTGAAGGCATCATAGTTATACGTGGCGGTGCCTTCCACAAGTTTCTTAGCGCCGGGCGCCAATATCATTTTACCTGCGCCGAACGAGAGATCTAAACTCACCTCATCGGTTTTGGGGATTGCCACGGTAATCTCATCAGTAATTTCGGGTCCGGGCGTGGGCATCTTGGGTAGATTAATATCGGAGCCGCAAGCCAGGCTGGTTAATGCGAGCGCAAGAAATGCTAAAATAAATTTTGTCTTCATATTAAATTCTCCTTCTGGCAAACATACGCTGTAAAGGCGGGAATGGTTGCAAAAAAATCCTCTTTCATTCAGATGAAAGAGGATTTCACTTCTCACTTCTCACTTTTCACTTTTCTTCAACGCCGCATTCAACGCCTGATCCAATGACCGCACTTCGATGATTTCAATTCCCTTTGGATATGGTTCACCCTGCCGAATTGCCTTCGGCACGATCGCAGTTTTGAATCCCAATTTTTGCGCTTCGCGTAAACGTGCCACCATTTGACCCGGCATCCGCAACTCGCCTGCCAGACCGATCTCGCCAATCAACACAGCTTCAGCGCGGACAGGAATATCCTTCCAGGAAGAGGTGATCGCGGCGGCAATCGCAAGGTCAGCGGCGGGTTCATCAATTTGAATGCCGCCCACCACATTGACGAAGACATCCTGCTCCGAAAGTTTTAATCCCACGCGGCGCGTCAAGACCGCCGAGATCAACAACAGACGATTGAAGTCAATGCCATTCGGCGTGCGTCGCGCATTTCCAAACTGCGTCGGAGAAGTTAATCCCTGAATCTCAACCAGAATGGGACGCGTGCCTTCCATGGTTACGGCAATCGTCGAACCTGCCGCGTTGACCAAACGCTCCGCAAGAAATGCTTCAGAAGGATTGGTCACTTCAACCAGTCCGCCTTCGCGCATTTCAAACACGCCCACTTCGGCAGTCGCGCCAAAACGATTTTTTACCGAACGTAGCAAACGATAGGCTTGAAAACGGTCACCTTCCAAATATAAAACCGTATCTACAATATGTTCCAGCACACGCGGACCTGCGATTGCGCCCTCCTTGGTCACATGCCCGATCAGAAAAACAGACACGCCGCTGGATTTCGCCAACTCGCGCAAATGTGACGCGCACTCGCGCACCTGTGAAACCGACCCCGCCGACGAATCCAATGCAGATAAATAAACTGTCTGGATCGAGTCGATAATCAACAAGTCAGGTTTTAATTCATGGACATGGTTCAGAATCACTTCAAGATTTGTTTCCGTCACCAGCAAAAGATTCTTTGGCAATTCCTTTTTATCACTCAGTAAACGCACCGCGCGCATTTTGATCTGCCGCTCAGACTCTTCGCCTGAAACATACAGCACGCGCTGAGTGTTCGCCATCTCCATTGCCATTTGCAGCATCAAAGTGGATTTGCCAATGCCCGGATCGCCACCGATCAGGACGATGGAACCCAGCACAATGCCGCCGCCGAGAACGCGCGAAAACTCTCCGATCGGCAAGTGGACTCGATCCTCCGCATCTCCCCCGACCTCGTCAATGGGACGCGGAACCGAACGGCCGCTCAGTCCCCGAACATTTGACGACCCCTTGTTGACGGGTTCTTCATGGATGACTTCCTCCACCATGCTATTAAACGATGAACATTGCGGACATTTGCCCATATACGAAGCGACCACGCGTCCACATTGCTGACAGACATATCGGGTGTGTGTTTTTGCCATATTGATTCTCGCAATCAAAAAATTTATGAAGTTGATTATTCGTTCAAAGTATAACAGAATTTTTGTTCTGTTTTTGGCTTCGTGTTGGTGACTTCAGTTGTACTATGCTGGTAAATGACGATGAAAATTACCGCTATACCTTGCGCCTTCCCTATGTCTATGCTAAAATCTCGCGCGAACGGAAAACCCAATAGAGACGACATCGAAAAGTGGGTAACCCCCACTTTTCTGCTTGTAGTAATAGGAATAGGAGCAATGGAGCAGGGAACATGGCTAAAAATGAATTTGCATTAGCTTTCAATGAAGTGCTTGAAGAAAAACAACTCGCCAAAGATGTGGTGATCTCCGCAATTGAGTCGGCCATGGTATCTGCATACAGGCGGGCTGTAAGCGCGTCCACAGCTCAACAGGTGGAAGCTAAACTTGATCCTGAAACCGGAGTCGTTACCGTTTACGCCGAGAAGGAAGTGGTTGAAGATAACGTTGTTGATGAGCGCACCGAAGTATTGTTGGAAGTGGCGCGCAAGGTCAACCCTGAAGCCCAGCTTGGCGACATGGTTATTGTTGAAACTACACCCGCAGATTTCGGCCGCGTAGCCGCACAGACTGCGCGTCAGGTGATCCAGCAACGCATCCGCGAGGCTGAGCGTTCCAATCAGATGCAGTATTTCGAGCGTCAGGTTGGCGAGATCGTTTCGGGATTGGTGCAGACCAGCAACGCGCAAAGCACAACCGTTGGCCTTGATATGAAGGCCGAAGGCGTGATGCCCAATAACCAGAAGATCCCCGGCGAAAGACTTAAATTACATGATCGCATCCGCGCAGTGGTGATGGAAGTAAAAGATGGCACACGCGGACCTCAGATTGTCCTCTCCCGCGCACATCGCAACTTCCTGCGCCGCCTGCTTGAAAATGAAGTACCTGAAATTTATCACGGCATTGTTGAGATTCGCGCGATTGCGCGTGAGCCAGGTGCGCGCGCAAAGGTGGCTGTTTCTGCCACACAGGCTGGAATTGATCCAGTGGGCGCATGTGTAGGTATAAAAGGCGTCCGCATTCAAGCCATCGTCAAGGAATTGCACGATGAAAAAATCGATATTATCCAATGGGATCAAGACCCCATTGTTTATATTTCCAAAGCCATCAGCCCGGCGCGTGTGAACGGTGTTTACCTCGTTGATAACGAAGGTGCGCGCACAGCGACAGTGGTTGTGGGCGAAGATCAATTGAGTCTTGCCATTGGCCGTGATGGACAGAATGCCCGCCTTGCCGCAAAGTTGACCGGCTGGCGCATTGACATCAAATCATTGAGCGAGGCTTCAAGCGACTCATTGAGAAAATTACAGCACAATGCAGAACTCGCCGCGCTGATACCAGCCGCTGTAGAGTCGATTCCGCAAATACAGGAAATTCTCGCGAAGAAAGCAGAGAATCGTCCGCTCACACCTGAAGAATATACTGCGTTGGGACAATTTGTAGACCGCGTGGAACGCCGCACGATCCAGATCAAGGAAGAAGCTGCCCGCGTGCAGGAAGAACGCACGACCGCCGCACGCGCAGAAGTCCCTGTGGCTGCATTCACCATGCCGCTTGAACAGGCTGGTCTCAAAGAACACATCTTTAATATTCTTACTGAGGCTGGTTTTGAGACCATCGGTAGTTTGATTTTCTCGATTAAGACTGATCCCAACAAAGTACTTGGGTTGGCGGGTATTGGTTCGAAAGCCATGCAGAATATTGAAGAAGTCTTGGCCGCCCTCACCTTCCCTGAACCTGTGACGATGGAAGCGCCTGTGGTCGCCGAGGCTGTGGCAGAACCTGTCAAGGCTGAGGAAATGCCAGTTGATGTGAAACAGTCCGATGCGAACGCGAAGCGAGTCGTCGAAGAGGAAGAACTTGCGAAGGACGGCGTCCCGCTCGATGAGTTGTTCAAGATGAAGCCGGAAATTTTCCAAAATGCTGGCCCCGTAGAAGAGGAATCCAGCGATAAGAAGAAGGGTAAGAAAGGCAAGAAAAAGGCTGTTGAATTGCAGTTTGACGAAGGACTTGGCACGGTTGTAGGTCGCAAGATCCACAAGCGTGGTGATACCACGCCCGACAATGATTGGGAATAAACCTTCGGGTACATTGAAGGTGATTAAGAAACCTGTCCAACGTGTAAAACATGTGCCCCAGCGGACTTGCGTGGGATGCCGCGAAGTTTTGCCCAAAAGACAAATGGTACGGATCGTTCGCGCGGCTGACGGGGTATATATGGACCCAACCGGTAAATTAGCTGGAAGGGGCGCTTATTTACACGACAAGCGCGATTGCTGGGTGCGTGGAATGAAGGGAGCTTTGATGCATGCGCTCAAAGCAGAATTGACCGCAGAAGACCGCGCTCGATTGGAAGATTTTATGAATACTTTGCCGGCTCATCATGGTGATGAGCCGGAGACCAACGAGTAAAACCATGTGAACGATTAGCCACTCGCTTACAGACATCTCGTTGGGGAATCGAGAAATATGCAGATCTTGATATTAATATCTGCAAATTAGAAGGAGGTGGCCTATGAGTAGCAACGGAAATAAGATTGAATTGCCCGCCAGTATTGTGATCCGTGACCTGGCGTTGAAGATCGGAAAAAGTCCTATTGACCTGATCAAAAAATTGATGTCAAACGGCGTTATGGCAACCATCAATCAAACTGTGGATTTTGATACAGCCGCAATCGTAGTTGGGGAGTATGGATTTGAGGCTTTTCTCGAAGCTGTAGAGGAAACAGGAAAAGAAGAAACGGGCGAGGTGCCCCACTGGCGTCAAATGATCGCGGGAGAAAATATTGCGTTGTTGAAGGCGCGCCCGCCTGTGGTCACCATTCTAGGTCATGTGGATCATGGCAAGACCAGCCTTTTGGATGCCATCCGTCAAACTGAAGTTGCCGCAGGGGAAGCAGGCGGTATTACGCAACACATCGGCGCATATCAAGTTGAAAAAAAGGGACGTCTCATCACGTTCCTGGACACCCCCGGTCATGCCGCGTTTACTCAAATGCGCGCGCGCGGCGCACAAGGCGCGGATATTGTCGTGTTGGTTGTGGCCGCAGACGATGGTGTGATGCCGCAAACCCGCGAAGCCATTGCTCATGCAAAGGCGGCACGTGTGCCCATGCTGGTGGCATTAAATAAAGTGGATAAAGCCAACGCCAACCCTGACCGTGTAAAGCAACAACTGGCTGAACTCGAACTCGTCCCCGATGACTGGGGCGGCACGACCATGGTCATCCCAGTTTCAGCAAAACAAAACAAGGGAATTGATGATCTGCTGGAAGGTATTTTGCTCGTTGCCGACAGCAACGAGATCAAAGCCAACCCCGGTGGAAAAGTGACCGGCACAGTCATCGAAGCTGAATTAGATAAAGCCAAAGGCGTGATGGCAACTTTGCTCGTTCAAAATGGAACGCTCGAAGCCGGTGACATTGTCGTTGCAGGAACCGCCTACGGCAAACTCCGCGCGATCACCGATTACAAAGGCAAGACGATCAAGAAAGCGGGCCCATCCACGCCGGTAGCGGTGATGGGTTTAAGTGGCATGCCCTCCGCTGGAGATATTTTTCAGGTCGTAAAATCTGAAAAAGAGGCACGCAACATTGTCGCAGACCGTATGGATGCCGCCAAGACTTTGTCGCAAGCCAAGAAAAAGGTTTCTCTTGAAGACCTGTTTGCCAATGTACAGGCAGGCGAAGCGAAGGGACTCAACCTTATTATCAAGGCCGACGTGCAGGGTTCGCTTGACCCGATAGTAAATGAATTGAACAAACTCGGCGAAGGTGAGATCGGCTTGCATATCCTTCACGCGGAAACGGGCAATATCGGCAACAACGACGTGATGCTTGCTTCCGCATCGAAAGCCATTATCATTGGATTCAATGTGCAGGCTGATGTGGACGGACGCCGACTGGCTGAAAAAGAAGGCGTGGACATCCGCCTGTATGAGATCATTTACCGCATGACCGAAGACATCGAGAAGGCGCTTAATGGTATGCTTGAGCCGAAACTCGTGGAGAAGGTCATTGGCCGCGCGCAGGTTTTGGACGTATTCTCAGCCTCCAAGTTTGGCAAGGTTGCGGGATGCAAATGCACCGAAGGCGAGTTGAAACGCGGCGCGCGCGTGCGTCTTTTCCGTGGAGCGGATATGATCTATGAAGGCGACCTTTCTTCCCTGAGACATGAAAAAGAAGATGTAAAAGAGATTCGTCAGGGTTATGAGTGCGGCGTCGGTTTCAAAAGCTTCAACGACATTCAACCCGGCGACCAGTTGGTTTGTTATATTGTGGAATAATCAAATTGGTGGTTTTGGTATGTCCTCAAAAAGTATTCGGACTACTCAACCACAAATCATCAATCTAAAATCGTCAATCAGAAATCGTAAATAAAACCATGCCATCAGGAATTCGTTTACAGCGCATTGCGGACCGTGTCCGCCAGGAACTTTCGGAGTTGCTTATCCGCGAGATCAATGATCCGCGCCTGCAACATATTTTCATAACCGACGTAAAGATAGACAAGGAACTGGCTTTCGCAGATGTCTACGTCTCGGCGCTCGAAGGCTCTGGACGTTCTGTGGAGATACTTGCCGGGCTTGAATCTGCCTCTGGTTTCTTCAGGCGGATTCTCGCCGCCAAAGTGGAACTGCGCGCCTTCCCAAGGTTGCGGTTTCATTGGGATCCCACGCCCGAGAATGCGGACCACATCGAAAAGGTTCTGGCAGGGTTAAGAAATAAAAAGTAATTTATGTCACACCTGCACTTGCGTTAGGCGCAAGTGTTGCCCTCGCAATGACATACAAGTTTTGGAGGATAATCATAAGTGGACAGTAAAATCATAGGGGAAATAAAAGACAGGTTAGACGCGGCGAAAAAGATAGTCATTGCTTCGCATGTTCGACCAGATGGGGATGCAATCGGGTCATTGCTCGGGCTCGGCTTGGCTTTGCGTTACGCAGGCAAAGCGGTGCAAATGATCCTGGCTGATGGCGTGCCTTCTTCGTTTAAATATCTTGAAGGAAGCAAGTTCATCGAAAAGGAACCGAAGGGCGATCACGATACTTTTATCACCGTGGATTGCGCGGATTTCAAACGTACGGGGAAAATCTTTGAAAACTTTGGACAGCCCGATATTAATATTGACCATCACAAGACCAACGAAAAATTTGGAAAACTTAACCTGATCGAGGCGGAGGAAGTTGCCACGTCTGCGATCCTGACGAATTACCTGCCCGTCTGGGGATTTGCGATCACCCAACCGATTGCCGCCGCGTTATTAACCGGTATCATCACCGATACGCTCGGTTTCCGCACGTCTAATATTACGCCGGAAGCGCTGCGTCAGGCTGCGACTCTCATGGAAACGGGCGTGGATATGCCTGAGATATATATGCACTCATTGGTGAGAAAATCATTCCCTGCCGCACGCTATTGGGGTGCAGGGCTTTCCACTTTACAGAGTAAGAACGGCATTGTTTGGGGCACACTCACCGTTGCTGACCGCAAGCTTGCGGGCTATGGCGGTAATGATGACGCAGACTTGATCAATATGATCTCTGCAATTGATGGGAATAAAGTGGGCATGGTTTTCGTCGAACAAAATAATAATCACGTAAAAATTTCATGGCGGGCTTTGGAAGCGGGCGTTGATGTTTCAAAAGTTGCCAAACACTTTCAAGGCGGGGGACATGCCGCAGCCGCAGGAGCAGACATCGAGGGCGGCTTGGTCGAAGTCCAAAAAGAAGTTCTCAAAACGACACGCGAGATGTTAAATCTGTAGTCTTGTGTAGCCCTTTTGTCCCGTTGTAAAATCAGACAAACAGTGTCATAATCGAGTTATAAATCAACCAAGGAGGAATATAGTATGAACAGTCAGGATGTAAAGAACGCCATTTCAGGCGCTCTCGTTGTAGACAAGCCCGTAGGTATGACATCGCATGATGTGGTGCAGGCCATCCGTAATGGTACAGGGCTGCGCCGTGCAGGTCATACGGGAACGCTTGACCCGCGCGCCTCTGGCGTGCTGGTCATTCTTGTTGGACCCGCAGTACGTTTGAGTGAATACGTCTCGGCGTCTGATAAACGGTATCAAGCCATTATCCGTTTAGGCGGCTCCACTGACACCTTCGATGGCGAAGGATTGGTAACGCTTTCAAAAGACCCTGTCAATGTAACTGAAGCACAATTTGATGAAGCACTGCAAACATTCGTGGGCGAGATCGAACAGACCCCCCCGCCTTACTCTGCGGTAAAAGTGCAGGGACGCAAAGCCTACGAAATGGCGCGCGAAGGTGAAGAAGTAGAACTTGCCCCGCGCAAGATCACCGTACATCATCTTGAAGTGCTTGAATGGGCGCCGCCTGAAGTAGTGATCGACGTGCATTGTTCCTCCGGCACATACGTCCGCTCGCTGGCAAATGACCTGGGTGTGATGCTCGGCTGCGGCGCATATCTTGTTGGCTTGCGCCGTACCAAGAGCGGAAGATTCTCATTGCGCGATTCAGTGCCTCTGCGAAAATTGCAGGAAGCCTTCACCGCCGGAAACTGGTATCAATACCTGATCCCCGCCGCCGAAGCACTTGGCGACTGGACTGCCGTTGAACTCAGCCCCGATGAAGTTGAAGGCGTTCGTCATGGTCACCGCGTTAAAGTTGTCGGCGAACCCACCGAGACGAAAGTGCGCGGTGTCAGCACACAGGGTGAATTGGTGGCGCTGATGGAAATCGTCATTAATGAAGACGGTTCGCGTGAATGGCAACCTAAGAAAGTCTTCTTTACCGATTAAATAATATGTCGTTGCGAGGAGGGTGTTCTTCCCGACGAAGCAATCTCATGGTATTTGGGGATTGCTCACCTGCACTGCACCACACCTGCCCTGGCGGGCGGTGCCAGGGAACGCAGTGCGGTGCAAGTGTCGGGCGAAGAACAAGATCGCCCTCGCAATGACATGAAGCCGCCTTAACGGCGGCTTTTTTCATCCTATGCGACATTATCATTCCCTTGAAGAAGTTTCTGTGAAAAACGCATGGCTCACCATCGGCGTCTTTGATGGCATCCATCGCGGACATCGTGAGGTCATCCGCAAGTTGACGGCAGACGCGCACGCAAATAAAGCGCCTGCCGTTCTCTTAACTTTTGACCCTCATCCTGCCAGTGTCCTATCCGGCCAGGATATTAGATGCCTAACCACGCCGGATGAACGAGCGGATTTATTACGGACTCTTGGCGTGGACATTGTCATCACCCAACGCTTCACCCGTGACCTGTCATCTGCTACTGCTTTGGAGTATATGTCCCAGCTCAAGCAGACTCTTGACCTCAAACACCTGCTGATCGGCTATGACTTCGCGCTTGGCAAAGGACGCGAAGGCAGCGCAACTCGTCTCGCTGAAATTGGCAAAGAATTGAATTACGAAGTTGAAGTCATCCAGGCGTTAAGCGACGAAAGCGGCGTGATCTCTTCGACGGAAATTCGTAAACTCGTCGCGACTGGTAATGTGACCGAAGCCGCGAAGTTGCTTGGCTACAATTACACGATTGGCGGAGAAGTCATCCACGGCGCGGGGCGCGGACGAACCATCAACTTTCCCACTGCTAATATCGATTACCCAAAACAAAAAGCCACCCCGTCCAATGGCATTTACGCTTGTTGGGCGTATCTCGAAAATGAGAGATTTATGGCCGCCACCAACATTGGCTTCAATCCCACCTTTACCCCGGATCGACAGATCCCCAGCCTCGAAGCCTACCTGCTGGATTTTGACCGTGATATTTACGGACAGCATGTCAAACTGGAATTTGTTTCAAGGATCCGCGACGAGCTAAAATTCAATTCGGTTGAGGCATTGATCTGGAAAATTCAGGAAGATGTGGATAAAACCCGCGAATTACTGACAGGGAAATAATTTCATGAGACAACGCTCCGGTATTATCCTGATTGAAAGAGACGAGCTCGCCCTGATCGAACGCCATCGCGTGGGAAGACATTATTTTGCTTTTCCTGGCGGCGGCGTTGACGAGGGAGAAACTCCTGAACAGGCCGCAGTCCGCGAGGCTGTGGAAGAGTTGGGTATCCTTGTTGAGATTAAACAAAAAGTGGCTGAGGTGTTTTTCAACGGAAAAACACAGTTTTATTTTTTAGCCAAAAAACTCAGCGGTGAATTCGGCACGGGTACAGGCGAGGAATATGGAGAATATAATCCCGAGCACGGCACATATCAGCCAGTCTGGATGCCATTAACGGATATCTTGAACAACAATGTCCTGCCGCGTGAACTCGCGGACTTGGTTGTCCGTTTTACAAAAGAAGGCTGGCCTGTAGAGCCGGTACTAATTATCGAGAAGAAATAAATGACCGAAGACGGAAGAGGATGATCCTCCGTCCTCAGTCCTCAGTCCATCGTCAACCGTCCACCATGCATATCCTCATCATTCATCAGGCATTCGCATCCATCCATGAACCCGGTGGCACACGTCACCATGAATTTGCGCGCCTGCTTACCACGCGCGGACACAAAGTAACGGTCATCGCTTCTTCAGTCAGTTATATTACGGGGAGTCATACCAACCAGGCAAACTCGGAGATCGAAGGTGTGACGATCTTGCGTGCGGATGTCTATGACGCGCATCATAAATCGTTTATCCACCGCGTCCTCGCTTTCTTTTCATTTATGCTTTCCTCGTTTTGGATCGGACTTGGCGTAAAAAATGTCGACCTCGTTTGGGGCACGTCGCCGCCCATTTTTCAGGGAGTGACTGCCTGGGCACTGGCGCGTATCAAAGGCGCAAAGTTTTTGTTCGAGGTGCGCGACTTGTGGCCGCAGTTTGCGATTGCGGTTGGCGTGTTGAAGAATCCCATTTTGATCGGACTCTCTGAATGGCTGGAGCGATTCCTGTATCGCTGCGCTGATCGGGTGATGGTCAATAGCCCGGGATTTTTGCAGCCAGTTTCAGGTCGGGGCGCGAAGCGGGTGGACTTAATTCCGAACGGTGCAGACCCATCCATGTTCGATCCGGCTGACAGTGGCGCGGACTTCCGCCGATCCAATGGATTGGAAAATAAATTTATTGCGTTGTACGCGGGCGCGCATGGTATGTCGAATGAACTGAATGTCCTTCTGGAGTCAGCCAGTTTGTTGGCGGATGCCAAAAATATTCAGATCGTTTTGCTTGGCGATGGAAAGGAAAAACCCGCATTGATGGCGCAGGCAAAAGAAATGAAATTATCGAATGTGACCTTTTTACCTTCCGTGCCAAAAACCGAAATGGCATCGGCACTGGCAGGTGCCGATGCGTGCATTGCGATTCTCAAACCGCTGGATGAATATAAAACGACTTACCCAAATAAAGTTTTCGATTACATGGCGGCGGGCAGACCGGTGGTGCTTGCGATTGATGGCGTGATCCGTGAAGTAGTGGATGCCGCTGGCTGTGGAATTTTTGCGGCGCCTGGCAACGCAAAAGAAATCGCCGATGCGATTCACAAACTCTCTGCAGACCCCGAACAAAGCCGCGCGATGGGGTTGAAGGGACGCAAGTATTTGGAAGGAAATTTTAGCCGCGCCGTGATCGGCGAGAAATTGATTGGTTTGTTGGAAGCATTGATTTTAGATCATTAGCTTTCTGTAAAGTTAGGTATACGTCACCGTGACGTGAGCCAATTGAACAAAGACCTCCGAGGTTTTGAAAACCTCGGAGGTCTGGTTTATGCGGGAATTGTTGTTTACTTTATTTTCTTTTTCAAATCACTCAAACAGGTCTTTCGCTTAAATTTTGAGGGGTTTCCAAGATTTTGGGAACCAGCGTTGATACAGATTGGATGGACAAGCAGAGTCGTGCAATATCTTGCATTGCAACTCCGAGAGTGGCGTGAGCAGGTA
>Ga0335397_10004379_pt1 | contig 18664 bp, 10 predicted proteins | sample MAT04_FD_205740 | JGI IMG/M metagenome (GOLD analysis project Ga0335397, IMG submission 205740) | Freshwater microbial communities from Lake Fryxell liftoff mats and glacier meltwater in Antarctica - MAT-04 (spades assembly) (version 2) ... | reverse complement strand
AAGCTCGGCCGTCACTATGCGCGCACATTTTGTAATTCCTGCATCATTCCGCGCACATATTGCTCAATTGAGTTGATTTTATCCGAATATCTATCGATTTTTAGGTGCGAACAGCACAAAACTGAGCGCACCATCACTACCTCCACTTCCGTGCCCATGGCCTCGTTGAACCCGCGGTTTGCCGCAACTCGTGAAATCACGCAGCGCCCCGTACGCGTCGTTGCCCGTCCCGAAGAAAATGGCGTCCAAGCCCCCACCAGCGCCTGGTACGGCAGTAACACGCTGGGTCTGCGCCAGATGCGGTCGAAGCTCCCCAAGAGCACCTACGCCAAACTCGCGGCCGCCATTCGCCTCGGGAAAAAGCTCGACGGCGACATCGCCCCAACGGTCGCGCAGGTTATCAAGGAATGGGCGATCTCGCGCGGCGTTACACACTTCACACACTGGTTCCAACCGCAAACCGGACTGACAGCCGAAAAACATGACGCGTTCCTGAACTTCGACGAACAGGGCCAGCCCATCGAGCAGTTCACGGGCGAGCAACTCATTCAGTCGGAACCAGACGCATCAAGTTTCCCAAGCGGCGGATTGCGCGCGACGTGGGAAGCGCGCGGCTACACGGCGTGGAATCCGGCGAGCCCGGTATTCATCTCGGAGACGGGCGGCACGAAATACCTGTGCGTTCCGTCAGTGTTCATCGGGTACAACGGTGAAGCCCTCGACGAAATGACGCCGTTGCTGCGGAGCTCGGATATTCTGTCGAACAAAGCGATGGAATTGCTGGAGCTCATCGGCGACAAGGGTGTGCTGCGCGTCATCACGACACTTGGTGCCGAGCAGGAATTTTTCATGATCGATCGCGCGCATTTTGCGTTGCGTCCCGATCTCGTCATGTCCGCACGTTCACTCGTTGGTTCACCGCCGCCGCGCGGCCAGCAGCTTGAGGATCACTACTTCGGTGGTATTCCCGAGCGCGTGCAGGCGTGCATCAGCGAAGTCGAACTCGAGCTGTACAAGTTGGGCGTGCCGATTGTCACGCGTCACAACGAAGTCGCGCCGTGCCAGTTTGAAATGGCGCCGATGTTCGAAGAAACGGATGTCGCGGTTGATCACAACCAGCTGACGATGGCGATCCTGCGCAAAGTTGCGGTGCGTCATGGTTTACAGGCGATCATTCACGAGAAGCCGTTTGCCGGCATCAACGGCTCCGGCAAACACTGCAACTGGTCGATGGCCATTCGCGCCGACAACGCGCTGGATGGCACGAACCTGCTCAAGCCCGGCAAGACGCCGCATCAGAATCTGCGCTTCCTGTTGATTCTCGCGGCCGTGCTCAAGGGCGTGCACAAACATCAGGGGCTGCTGCGCGCTGGTATTGCCACGAGCGGCAACGAACATCGCCTCGGTGCGAACGAAGCACCTCCCGCCATCTTCAGCGCGTTTGTTGGCACCATGCTGACGAACATGATTGAAGACATCGTCGCCGGAAAAGTTGGCACCAACGCCGAGCAGGCCGTGCTCAAGCTGGGCGTGGCGAAGTTGCCGGAAGTGGAACAGGACAACACCGATCGCAATCGCACGTCGCCGTTTGCCTTCACGGGCGCAAAGTTCGAATTCCGCGCCGTTGGCAGCTCGCAGAGCATTGCGTTCCCGGTGATGGTGCTGCAGGCCGCCGTTGCCGAAGCCTTGGGCGACGTCACCGACGCACTGAAGGCCGAACTCAAGGAAACGAAGAACGTGAACGACGCAGTACTGAAGGTGGTGCGCGCCGCGTTCCAGGAGAGTTCCGCCGTGCGTTTCGAAGGCAACAACTACTCCGAAGAGTGGGTGGTTGAAGCGAAGAAGCGCGGGTTGCTCAACTTGCGTCGCACGCCAGAAGCATTGGCGCAGCTCAAGACGGATTCAGCGAAGCAGTTGTTCTCGAGCACCGGCATCCTCACCGATACTGAGCTGGAGAGCCGTTATCACATTCGTATGGAGCGTTACTCGAAAGACATTCTGATCGAGTTGCACACGCTGCAGCAGTTGGTCGACACGCAGGTGCTTCCAGCCGCGTACGCCTACCTGGGCGCCATTGCCGGTAACGCTGGACAGGGTGCGGCCGCGGGCATCAACATGCAGCCACTGGTTGATGCGGCAAACGGCGTGAGCAAGTTGTTGACGAACTTGCAGAAGAAGCGCGCCGAACTCGCGAAGGTCACCGCGAAAGCCGAAGGCATGCACGACGAAGCGGTCGCGCAGGCCGAGTTCCTGACGGGCACGGGTTGTGACACGATGGCGGGCGTGCGTGAAGCGTGTGACGCGTTGGAACTCGTAGTGGGTGACGAGTTCTGGCCGTTGCCGAAGTACCGCGAGATGTTGTTCCCGGTGTAACGGCAGATTGCGGTGAGGAAAGAACAGGCGGGCCGATCTCAACAAGAGGTCGGCCCGTTTTGTTGCAGTCCGTAACTGTGCGGCAAGGGTTTGACGAGCCGCAGGAAGGATGACGCGCGCGACGGTCGTTTGCACATTACCCGGATCTGCAACGATCTGATCGTCATCAGCGCGCTCGCTGTTGCCGCCCCGCTTGAGCCGCCTGGATTTGAAGGTCTATGAAAAGCGCCGCTCCGCCGAGTCTGACGCAGGCTGCCGCTTGCGCGCCTTATGACGAATTGCTGTCTGCAATGACGCCAGGTGAGCGCTTTTTGCGAGCACTTGCGCTCACGTCGTATGTCCGCGGCCTTTGTTGGCAGGGTGCAGCGCTCGCCACCCCGTCGCACGATCCGCTGGCGATCCGAGAACGTTTCCTGTGCCAACTTTACGGCAACGACTTCGCGCGTGAGGTGCTTGATCGTCTCAACGCGCGAGAATCTGCGTGAATGAAGCGAATGAGTTGTTGGAGGTGGTAAGCACCACTGTGGCAGCGCTCAGACGCAACGGCATTTCGTATTTCATTACCGGCTCTTTCGCAAGCAGCGTATTCGGGCGGCGCTTCAGCGTGCCGTGACGATCACGCTTCCCGGAGCGGCCGAGTCATTACGGATCGCGAGTCTGGATGACATTATCCTGTCGAAACTCTGGTGGTATCGGTTGGGCGACGAGATGTCGGTACTATGCACTTCGGCATGCAATTCGATCGCAAGGGCCGCAATGTGCGCATCGGTGGTCAGGTTGCCGGCCGACCCCAGGTGCCGCAGCAAACTGAAAGTCACTGACGCGTGTTGCTCGCCCGGATACACGATCATCACCTGCGGTTGCGCCAACCATGTCTCGACATGCCTGATCGCGGCATCGACTGACATGGGATTGGTCAAAACCCGAGGATGCGTTGTGATCCGAATGAATCCTGGAAGCACGACCCACGCCAGACCCACCGGCGACGGTTCGCTCAACAAACGCTCCCACCATGCCCGAGCACTGGCGTGCACCGGCGATTTCAGATTGTAGGCATGGACCAACGCATTGACGTCTGGAAGAATCATTTCAGCTTTCGCGCACTTTCCTCGACCGAGAGCTCGTCGACCAACTGATTGAGGCGGTCAAGATCTACACCAGGGCGAAATCCGGAAGCATGCGGTTTGACGATAAATCGTTTCGGGCGCACTGGTTTGTCAGTAACGCCGAGACCGATGCGCAGCGCCTGATTGACAACATCTTTGAGGCTACGCCCTTGCTTTTTGACTTCGAGTTCGAGTTGTCTGGCCACATCGGCCTCCAACGTCAGAGTCGTTCGCATTCTGCATAATGATGTCCGGCTATTTTGTGATCAAGATGCCTGATTTGGTCCGGTCCGAATTACGGCGTCCCCAGCCTTGTGACGTATTGGCCAAACGTCCCAGTTCTGTTCCGGCGGCTATTCCTTGGCCGAGTCCTCGAGCGCTCCCGACTCACTCACGGGCTCCGCCGCAAACAACAACCAATCATCACCATCGTCGTGCAGGATGTGGGCAGGCCCACGCGCAGGCGGAACGCTGCGACGCTCCTGTCGTAAATCGGCGCTGCTGAATTCTGTGGTCTTGCCGCGCGCTACCACCATTTCGAGCCCTTCCGTGAGGCTGTGCGTTCCGGGCGTGATTAGCGTGTGTGATTCAGCGACCGCGAACTCCACGGTCGGCACAACTGGCGATCGCAGCGTCATGGAAACGTGTCCCGCGGGCAGCGTCATTGCGAATTGCACCAGCGATTCGTACCGAGTGAATTGTTCGGGTGGCACTACCATGATCAATTCGATCGTCTTGTCGGATTGCCGTTTACCCGGTTCTGGAAAACGGGTGAACACGCAACACCTGAACGGTTCGGCGCGCACCATGTCGGCCAACGGTTCGTGCATGGTAATCGCGTCATGCAATTGCACGCGACGTCCAACCTGCTGCCACGCCCAAATGCTCCAGCTGATTGGCATTCCCGTTATCGCCGCTCGGTCGCCTTCGGCAAACGTGTTGTCACGCACCATGTGATGCCACGCGATCACGCTGCCAGTCAGCGTTGTGCGCCCCACGTTATCCGTCGGGAGAGCCAAAGTATCAACGGGCGTCTGAATGAACCACATGCGGGAGTTGGCGGGCGTCGGGTGGGCGAGCCGGATGTACTGGTCATTGATAGACGAACGAGCCAGAAAAAGGGTATCGAAACCCACCGTCGCGAAGCTAAAATCTGCGAATGGTCACCCCCCGGCGAATTCTTGTGGTCCTGATTGCAGCCTGCGCACTGACACCATCGCTTGCATCACAGGCCACCAGGCAGAAATCGAACCCGAAAAAACCGGCACCGCTGTCCGCCGAGGATTCAACCAGTCAGGCGCTGCAACACGAATCCGAGATGTTCTTTGAATTGTGGAACAAGCTCTGGAAACGCAGTCAGACCAGCGCGTGGAGCGCCGGTGACGGAAAGACGTACGCCGCGCCGTTCCGGCAAAGTCCGCTGCGCGCGACCTATCAACATTGCCACGCACCCGAGTTTCCGCGTCGCTTTGAAGCGGGCGTGAACTTTCCGGGGGAATATGCCGCCGTACGCAGTGCCACAGCGTTCTCGGTCTGTCCCACGTGGTTGCTGAGCGACAACGCCGAATACATAAAAGGGCTGAGCACCGACGAAGCAGAAATCGTTGACGCGGCCATCAGTCCCTCCCTGGTTGACTCGATCCGCAGCGCGCGCTCAACGCTGCTACGAAGTTTCGATCGCGCGCAGCGGCTCCTCCCGGCAAACAGCGCCATCACGGGAGAGCGCGTGCGTTTTCTGCTTGACCAGCAACTGCGTGACAGTGCGCTCTCGGTGGCGCGAACGTGCTCGGGTGACACCGTGTTCTGTCTGCTGTTGGAGGGATACGTTCAAGCACGACGCGGCAATGTGAGGCCGGCATCATCGCTCTTTGATTCAGCAACCGCTCACATGACAAGCGCGGAGCGTTGTGGCTGGCGTGACATAGGCGATCTGCTGCCCGACTCGACGCGCGCCAACTTCGCGTCGCTCACGTGTACGCCGCGGCAGAAATTCGTTGCACAATATTGGTGGTTGGCTGACCCGTTGTATGCCGATTCCATCAACGAACGCCGTGTTGAACACGACGCACGCGCCGTACGGATGATGTTACAGAGTGCGCTGACCCGCGACGAGCGTTTCTTCCATCGTAAAAAGGACTTCTCGCCCGAGGCCCTCACGAAACTTGTGACGCGGTATGGTTGGCCCACATACCTCGGGTGGGGTGGTACGGAAGTGGATCAGGGGCACAACGGTTGGTTACAGAGTTTCCTGTCCGATACGCAACCGCCCTACACAACGTACGAATACTCGAAGGGGCGTGTGCACACCGCACCATCGCTGGCGGCGCTGTATTCACCACTGTCCGTGAGCGATTCATCGTGGGATCTGTACGATCCGAATCCCAAAGATCGCGCCGCTAACTGGTGGCCGGACGAACATATGGTGCGCGCGCGGCCGCTGCTGACACTTCCGGCGTATCAGATTGCCATGCTGCGTCGTGAGAACGACATCCTGCTCGCGTCGGCGCATGATCTTACCGCAGCGACCTTCGATGCACTGCGAGCCGGTGGCGTGGCAACGCTGATGGTCACTCCCGCGCCCGATACTATTTTCAGACTCGCCGTGAAACGAGTGGAGAATGCGCCAGTCGTGCGCGTGCGTGGTCGCATCAGCAGTGCACGCACACTGTTCGCTATGGAAATCAGTGATTCGATGCCACTGGGTCTCGACGCACGCACGCGCATCGGTATTGCGCCGCCGATAACCTTGCGTGCCATGAAGCCTGACGAGATTGCGCTCTCCGATCCCATTGTTCTGCAAATGCCGCAAGGCAACTCGGCGCCGCTGGAGCCTGGTGAGCCGTTGCTGAATCAGATGTTGGGATCAACCACCATTTCGCTGGCAGTCAATTCGCGCGTGGGCGTGTTTTTTGAATCATACGGAGTACGCGAGGGTGATACGGTGAGCGTGAGCGTGACTCTCCGTCGAACATCATCCCTGTCTGTTCTGCGCCGACTGGGCACGTTACTCAATGTGGCGGGCGATCCCAACGGTTCCGTGACCATCACGTGGAAAGAGCCGAACCCCGCGCACGTCACGCGAACCGTTGGTGGCACGGTTCCAATTCAATCGCGCGCCCTTTCGTTGGGCATTTCGGCGTTGACGCCAGGGCCGTATGAGCTTGTCACCGGCATCAAGCGCGGCACGCAAGCCGAAGTGACGTCGCGTCGCAGCGTGACGATCGTGAAGTGAACTGCGCGGGCCCGAACGGGCGAGCAGCGCTCCAACAGGCTTCCGCGCATCGGAACCTGCCAGCGCGGGGAGGGTTCCCTCTGCTACCCAACACTCGAGCACACTTGTGATGTATCAAGAGATCATGCCGTTCCGCCCGTTAACGCGGTGCCTGCCACGAGTAACACGGCTGCTGCTGCCGCCCCTGCTCCTCGTGCTCGGCGTCGTGGGGTGGTCCACGCCGACTGCTTCCAAGGTACCGATGCCAGTAACACTTTTCGCTTTCGACCGCGCCGACGAGGCGGAGTGGGGCGTCGTCAATGACGGCGTGATGGGAGGTCGCTCCGCGGGCTACGTGACGGTGAAGGACGGCATGCTCCGTTTCACCGGCACGCTCGTGACACAGGGTGGCGGCTTCACCTCGGTGCGGGCTCGACGTGTCATCGACCTGACGGACCAGGTTGGGCTCGAGCTGCGGGTCCGCGGCAGCGGTCGCCAGTTCGAGGTCGAGCTCGACGATGGCCTGCAGAACAACGGGCGCAACGTCTCCCGTCGCGCTCCGTTCCGGTCCTCCATGGATTGGACACTGATCCACGTGCCATTCAGCGAGCTCCGGAGCACCTTTCGCGGGCAGACAGTGAATGCCCCGCCGATTGACCTGAAGCGTATCCGTGGCGCGGGGCTTTACATGGCGGACGGCCAGGACGGGCCGTTCCGCTTGGAGGTGGATTACATCCGGGCCTACAGCGCCGGGGAGAAGTAGAGCTGCGTTCTTCGGCTCCAGACGGCCTATGGCGAGCGCTTTCCGCGCTGCGTGACCTGCACCGGCGCCTCGGCAACACCACACTCGAAACAGGCATGCAAAATCCGACGGGCGCAAAGCTTCATTCCAGCGGCAACGCTTCCCATGCGCGTGACGTGGAGGCGTGCCGCTGAATGGCGGCAAAACAATCGGGGGCTGACGACGCGCTCGCACCGTTCCATCCCACGGTTCGATCGTGGTTCACGGAAACCATTGGTTCACCATCGGCACCGCAGCGCGCCGGTTGGCCCGCCATTGCGAGTGGCGCCGACACATTGATTCTCGCGCCCACCGGAACCGGCAAAACGCTGTCGGCATTCCTGTGGGAAGTGAACGCGTTGATTGTTGATGGATTGAAGGAACCGCTCGCGAACGCGATTCACCTGCTCTACATCTCGCCGCTCAAAGCGCTCAACAACGATGTGCAGCGAAATCTCGAGCTGCCGTTGGCGCAATTGAAGGAGCGTTTCGAACGCGAAGCCAAGGCCGAATACGCGCGTCGGGCCAAGAGCGATCCGGACTTTCTGAAGGAGAGGCCGGCGTTTCCGGAAATTCGCGTGGCCGTACGCACCGGTGACACACCGGCCGCGGCCCGCGCGCGCATGCTGCGCAAGACACCGCACATTCTGATCACGACACCTGAGTCGCTGCATATTCTGCTCACCAGTGTACGCGGTCGCACGATGTTCAGTTCGTTGCGCGCCGTGATCATCGATGAAATTCACGCGGTGGCCGGCAGCAAACGCGGCGCGCATCTCGCGCTGACCCTGGAACGGCTCGAGGCGCTTGCGCCGGCCGCTCCACAGCGTATCGGATTGTCCGCCACACAAAAGCCGCTTGACGAAATTGCCCGCTTTCTGGGCGGATGCGAACCAGCGAACGCGAGTGCGGTCGCGCGGGATACGACGAGTGCGCAGAATGCGCAGATGCAGAATGCGCAGACGCTGAATGCGCAGAAACTGAATGCGCAGATGCAGAATGCGCAGATGCTGAATGCGCAGAAGCCGAATGCGCAGACGCCGAATGCGATCACGCCGCACTCGGCCACGCCGAACCTGGATACGACATCCCGGTTCCGCCCTGTGACACTTGTGGATTGCGGCCTGGTAAAACGCATGGAGACATCTGTGCGTTCGCCAGTGCCCGACCTCGCGCACGTGGACGGCAGCATTTGGACAAAGGTTGCGCCGATGGTGCTGGAGCGCATTCGCGGCGCACGTACAACGTTGATCTTCGTGAACAATCGCGGCCAATCCGAACGAATGGCGGCACGCATCAACACGTTGGCCGAGGGGGAGATTGCGCAGCCCTATCACGGCTCACTATCGCGCGAGCGACGATTCCTGCTTGAAGAACGGCTGAAGGCGGGCGAATTGCACGCGCTGGTCACGACCAGTTCGCTCGAACTTGGCATTGATGTTGGTTCCGTTGACTTGGTGATACAACTGCAAAGCCCGAAACGCGTCGCGGCCGCGCTGCAGCGGGTTGGTCGTGCCGGACACTCGCTGGACGCGGTCAGCCGCGGGTTGTTCATACCGACACACCGCGAGGACGCGATGGAGCAGCTCGCCATTGTCGACGCAATGCGCGCCGGTGATGTCGAACCTACGCGTGTCGTGCAAAACGCGCTTGATGTATTGTCGCAATTGATTGTGGCAATGGTCGCGTCCGACGAACCGGAGTGGACCAGCGCCGCGTTGTTCGAGTTTGTACGCCGCTCGTATCCGTATCATTCGCTCACACGCGCGGCGTTTGACGAAGTGCTGGCGATGCTGTCAGGCAAATATCCCAGCGACATTGCGGCAGAATTGCAGGCCCGGCTCACGTGGGATCGGATGGCAGACACACTCACGCCATCGCGTTCGTCGCGACTGGTCGCAACAATCTCTGGCGGAACGATTCCCGACCGCGGGCTTTACACGGTGAATCTCTCCGACAAAACCCGACTGGGCGAACTCGATGAGGAGTTTGTGCACGAATCTCGCGTGGGAGATGCGTTTCAGCTGGGCAGCTCGACGTGGCGCATTACTGCCATCGAGCACGACCGTGTGATTGTGATTCCTGCTCCTGGGGCGCCGGCGCGCATGCCGTTCTGGCACGGCGAATTCATGGCGCGGTCGAAACATCTCACCTCGCGTATTGGCGAGTTGCGCCGAGCGCTGAACGCCTCGGCAACGCCGGAGTCCGAGCAGGCGCTGGCGCAGCGCTACAACACCGAAGGCGACACGATACGATCGCTCGCGGAGTATGTGCACACGCAACGTGAAGTCACCAACGGCGTGCCGGATGAAACACATCTCGTGATCGAGCACTTTCGCGACGAGGTTGGCTCTGTTCGCATGGTACTGCACGCGCCGTTTGGGGGACGCGTGAACGCCCCGTGGGGCATGGCGCTTGGCCGTCGCCTACGCGAGCGACTGGGTGTTGAAATTCAGGTGCAGACCACCGACGACGGGTTGATGTTTCGGCTGCCCAATCTCGATTCACCACCGCCCGTCGATGTCATTCGCGCACTCGGCGTGTACGACGCCGAGCAATTGGTGTTGGAGGAAGTGGGTGCGTCGTCGCTTTTTGGTGCCCGGTTTCGCATGAATGCCGCGCGCGCGCTGTTGCTACCGCGCGGAAATGCGAAGCGTCGAATGCCACTGTGGCTACAGCGCCTCAAGTCGTTGGATTTGTTGCAGGCTGTGCAGGAGTATCCGTCGTTCCCGATTGTAGTCGAAACGTATCGCGAAGTGTTGCAGGACGCGTTTGATATGGCGGGGCTTCGCCAGGTGCTCACTGACATCGCGAGCGGCGCAATCTCGGTGCGCGTGATTGAAACACAGATATCAAGTCCGTTTGCGGCGTCACTGCAATTCGGGTTTGTGATTGATCACATGTATGGCGACGATACTCCGCGTGCCGAGCAGCGGGCGTCGTTGTTGTCGTTGGATCGGGTGTTGCTGGATGAGTTGATGGGCGGTGAAGGTGCTGACGATGGCACGCTGGTGGTGCTCGATGAATTGCTGGCTGGGCGACGTGGAACCGCAGAAGGATTTCAGGCGCGGGATGCGAATGAGTTGGCGCGGTTGGTTGATCGCGCGGGTGATGTCACACTCGACGAGCTTCGCGCACGCGTCGCTCCGAGCGAGAACTGGCTGCTGGGCGATCCGGTTGAGCGTCTGCTCGCGAGTGGGCGCTTGGTGGGAGTTTCGTTGCCGACCGCCAACGGAGACGAAGAACGATTCATTCTGGTCGACGCGTTTCCGCGCTACGTCGCGGCGTTTGGCGCGAAGCAGTTGAAAACAGTACGCAGCGGTTTGACGTTCACATCACAAGCGGCGAAGGTCACGGTTCCGGCGCCGCTTCTGCAACCGGTGCTGGAACCGCCTGTCGCGCGTCGCGAAATATTGTCTCGCTGGATGTCGCTGGCCGGCGCCTTCTCGGTTGATGATGTTCGCGCTCGCTACAACTTTGACGCGGCGTGGGTTGAGCGCCGTTTGGCGGCGGCCGAGCAGAAGCAGATTGTGGTGCGTGGCGTGTTTGGTGGCGATCGCGGCGTCACGCGTTGGTGTTCCCGGCGATTGCTCGAGCAGGCTCGGCGACGCGAACTCGCGTTGGCGCGGAAGCAGATTGAGGCAGTCTCACTCGCGCGTTTCACGTTCTATCTGCAGCGTTGGCAGCATCTCGCGTCCAGCCGACGTGTGAGCGGAGCCGACACCGTCAAACAAGTCATGGCGCTGCTGTATGGAGTGGCGCGCCTGACGGGCGACTGGTCGCGTCTGATATTGCCTTCGCGGATCGCTGGCTTCGACGCTGCAGCTTTTGCCAATGCGTCTGCCAGCGGGCAGATGATGTGGGCGACTGAAGTTCGCACGCAAGCGACAACGAACAACGCAATTGCACCGTCGGCGACTGCATCAAAATCGGCAGTTCAGCACTCCACTTCGGCAAAATCCAGCGGTCCTTTGTCATCTGCGGTAAAGCCTGCCGTTCCCTACGCCGCAGCGAAGATTGGGCGGGTGCGTTTCTTCCCGCGCGGCACTGGCGCGTTGTGGCTCAAACCACCGGTCGAAGATTCGGCGCTGGGCGAAAAGGCATTGCAGGTATTGAATACGTTACGCGCGCAGGGCGCGTCGTTCACGCTCGACTTGTCAATCGCGACGCGATTAGGTCCGCAGGGCACGCGTGATGCGTTGCGCGAGTTGGTGGCCGCGGGGCTGGTCACCAACGATACAGTCGCTGCGCTACGCGACGTGGTGCGTTGGCAGCCGGCCTTGCCAACGAAACCGGTTGACGACCCTGATCCAACACGGTGGCTTCCGGCCAGTTTCAAACCGTCATCGGGCCGACCGTTTCAGCAGCGGCGGCAGAATGCGCGTCGCCTGCCACGGTGGCGGCGCGCGGATTGGGAGGGCGAATCGCAGTGGAGTGGCCGTTGGGCACTGGTACATGCTCCCAGCGCGCTTGGGGTGTACGACGACGCACAGAAGATTGCAGAAGCAATCGCGCGACAGTGGTTGGTGCGGTACGGCGTGGTGTCCCGTGATTGGTATTCGCTCGAACGTCCGCCCGTGTTGTGGCGCAGCATCTATCACGAACTCAAACGACTTGAGTTTCGCGGCGAGGTGCAGCGCGGCTACTTCGTCGCGGGGTTGGCGGGTGCGCAGTTTGCGTTACCGGAGGCAGTTGAGTTGCTGCGCGCGCCTGATGACAGCAGCGCCGCGACGGAAGTGATCGTCATGGCGGCGAATGATCCGGCCAACGCGTACGCGTTGCGGGTCGTGGGTGGTGCGGTCGATCCACTCACGCGTCCGCGCGGTCCGGGCGCGCTGTTGATCACGGCTGCTGGTCGCGTGATCATGACGTCGGAGCGTAAGGGTTCGCGCGTGCGCATCGCAATTGACGCCACGGAGGACGATGTGCGAGCGGCGGCAGCCTCGTTCGTAACGCACTTCGCGCCGCCGCCTGGAACGATGCGACGGCGCGATGTTGTGATCGAAACAATTGATGGTGAGCACGCGACGCGTTCGCGCTGGGCTCACGTTTTACGCGAATCTGGAATGACGGGACTGGCGGGTGCTTTGCGATTCTAAATGGAGATTAGCGCAACGGCGGACCACGCTTGCCCCACACCGGCGGTGGCGGTTCCTTCTTCGCGCGATCCGACGGCTTCGCACTAATCATCTTCAGTGCCTCGGCCACTGCTCGTTCGAGCTGCGGATCACGTCCCGCAATCACGTCCTTGGGCCAATTCTCGACCTCGACATCGGGCGCGACGCCTTCGTTCTCCACCGCCCACTTGTCATCGCGACCGAAGAAGCCAAACCTCGGCGCAATCATCGAACCGCCATCGACAAATGGTGGTGTGTCAGTCGTCGCCACCAGTCCGCCCCACGTGCGCGTACCAACCAGCGGACCGATCTTGCGGCGCTTGAACATGTACGGCATGAGATCACCACCCGAGCCGGCCATCTCGTTGATGATCATGACCTTCGGGCCCCAAATGCCTGATGCGGGGCTCGTGAACGGATAGCGATCGCCGACAGGATTGTTGAAATAGCCGTCGAAGTCGCGCCCCAGAATGTCAACGATATAATCAGCCGCCGAACCGCCACCGTTGTACCGCTCGTCAACAATGGCGCCCTGTTTGTCCTGTTGCGCGAAGTAGTAGCGATTAAAACTCGTGTAACCCGGTTGCCCAGTGTTCGGGATGTAGATGTACGCGAGTTTGCCGCCCGAGAGTGAATCCACCTTGCGCCGATTCGCCTCTACCCAGGCACGCGTGCGCAACCCCTGCTCATTCGCAATCGGCAGTACGGTGACCTGCCGCGCACCGTCCATCACCGGGCGATTGTTCACGGTCAAAACGGTTTGCCGATTCGCGGTGCCATCCAACAACCGATAGATGTTATCCGGCGCGACTAGCGGCACACCGTTGATCGCCAGAATGTAGTCGCCGCGATTCACGTTCACGCCAGGCATCGCGAGCGGCGCGCGTAGTTCCGGGTTCCAACTTTCGCTCTCGTAAATGCGATCGATGCGATACCGATCACCGGCAATCGAAAGGTCAGCGCCCAGCAAGCCCGCGACCGACGTTGGGGTATCAATGCCCATGTCACCACCGCGCACGTACGAATGCCCGATGGAAATCTCCGAGCCCATCATGTCCATGACATAATTAAGATCGGCGCGATGCATCACGTACGGCAGCAGGGGCGCGTACATCGCTTTGTCGGCCGCCCAGTCAGTGCCGTGCATATTGGGCACGTACAGGTTGTTGCGTTCGTTACGCCAACCTTCGTCAAAGATCTGTTTGAATTCCGCTTTCGGATCGACATAGGCGCGGAGCGTTGCGTTCAATCGCCCGGTTCCGGCGGCTGGCACAGCTTTGCCCGCATCAACCAGAAACATTCCGCCCGCGGCGCCACCCGTGCGATACAACAACTTCTGCGCGTCACTACTCACGACATATTGCGACACCCCTTGAGCAAACGGCGCCGCACGGCGCGTACGCAACTCATAGCGATGCAACGTATTGCCCCCGCCGGCGGCGCCCCTGCCCCCGCCTCCAGTTCCGCTTGCGGGAACCGGCTCCAGGAAAAACACCGTACCCACCGGACCTGCTTGCAATTGCGCGTAGTTCCGAAGCGCGACATCCTCCACGGCGATGATGCGCTGTTGAATGCCGTCAAAATCAATGACGGTTGCACGACGTGCGTTTCGTACGGCGTTCGCGTCGGAAGCGGTGGCCGAATCCGTACCAGCCGGTCGCGTGGCGCGAGCCGCGGCTCCGGTATCTGCGCGCGGAACCGGCGCTGCATTGGGATCACGCGGTGCCGCACCAGCGCGCGCGGCTTCTTCATCGCTTTCCGGTAGCAGTGGAGACGGTTCGGTGCGACCCAGTACGGCGAGATACAATCCTTTCGTTTGCGGATGATCATACGCCGACATATCCAGCAACGACGAATTCAATCCGTAGTCAGTCGACGCGAGAAACCACAGATATTTTCCGCCCGCGTCCCACACGGGTGACGTGGCATCGGCCAGACCATTGGTAATCTGCTCTTTTTTGCCTGTTTGCGTGTCGTACACGTACACCGCGCGAAACAGCGACGGCAGATGTTTGGAGTACGTGAGATACCGACCGTCCGGACTCCACACCGGGACAATCGAACGATCGGCACTGAAATGCATGTCCGCGTCGGCAACGGTGGCCGTCCCTGCGGCTACATCAACCAACCACACGCGAAACTTCGAGTCCTGAAACGCAATACGTTTTCCATCGGGGCTCCAAGACGGCACATACGGACGGCTGGGTTCTGGCAAATTTATTTCACGTGCCGCACTGAGTCCGTTCTGTGGTGCAATGTAGAGTTTGTATTCACCGCTCTTGTCGCTGAAATACGCGACCGAATTTCCGTCGGGCGACCACATCGGCGCAATTTCTGCCGATGCACTCGACGCCGTGATATTGCGCACATCGCCCTTCTCGGCGGGAATTGTAAAAATTTCACCGCGGGCTTCGATTGCAGCGCGACGACCGGTTGGTGAAATCGCCATCGACACTGTGCGCGCAGCAACGTCTTTCCACTGTGGCATCATCCAGGAAAAATCGCCGGCCGCCGAAATGGGAATCGTTTTTTCTTTGCCTGACGCGGGATCCAACTCGTGCACGTAACCCGCTTGCTCAAACACCAACGCACCGCCGCCCGCGTCGAGCGTCTTCACATCGAAGTCGCGGAATTTCGTAATTTGCGTCACGGCTTTTGTCTTGCCATCGTACAACCACACGTTGGCGACTCCGTCGCGATCAGAAATGAAGTACACGTTGTCGCCCACCCACACCGGATCCATATCTTTCGAATCCTTCCACTGCGGTGTCACGACTTCGTGCGAGGCGATGTCCATGATCCACACGGGGCGATTCTGACCGCCGCGATAATTGCGACGTTCTTCATCCCACGAACTGTTCATGCGGTACGCGATACGTTTACCGTCGGGCGATATTTTTCCCTGATACGCGCGCGGCATCGACATCGGACTTTCAAACCCGCCCGCCACGGGAACCGTCCAGAAGCGCGTCGTTGCCGTTGGAGCCGACGCAGCACGACCGCTCGCGAACACGATACTTTTGCCGTCGGGCGTCCACCCCTGCACGTTGTCGGCCGACGAGTGCCACGTAAGCCGTTTGGGTTCGCCGCCCATTGCCGGAATCACGTAGACATCGGTGTTGCCGCCGTAGTCGCCGCTGAATGCAATCCATTTGCCATCGGGTGAGAGCTTCGGACTGCTTTCGTTCCCGACGCTCGTCAACCGACGGGACGCGCCGCCGGCCCGTTCGACGACCCAGATGTTGCCCGCGTAGGTGAACGCTATATGCGTCGCGCTAACCGTCGGACTTCGCAGGAGTCGGGTTTGTGCGCCAGCCTGGCCCAGTGGTGCCAGCGCCAGCGCGGTCGATGCCACACCTGCCAGCGTGCGCCGGTATGCACGCGCGGTGCGTTTTCGCTCGATGAGTGACCGCGCGGTGTGTCGCGGGTGTACGGGGTGGCTACTCGCACAAAAGAACATGACAATTTGGGGAAGCGGGGTGGGGAAATCACTCGAACGGGTGATTGCGGCAGCATCCGGCGCTGACCGCAAACAAAGTGAGAGCATTCCGGGTACGAGTGCAAGCCAATTGGCGCATTTCCGTTCCCGATCAGTATTATGGACAGAACACCGTCCTTCCATCGTCACTCATTCAGGATCATTTCCGTGGCCAAATCCAGTTCAAAGAAATCATCGCCGGCTTCGACGCCTGCAGTGGCCGAGCCGTTGAAATCGGGCGAAGCAATTACGCGAGAGCAGTTGATCAAGAACCTCAACGAAGATCTGGCGCGTGAATACCAGGCGATCATCGCGTATGTCGTGTACTCGCAGGCCATCAAAGGCGCCGAGTACATGAGTATCGCCAAGGAACTGGAAGTGCACGCGGGTGAAGAACTTGCACACGCGATCATCATCGCCAAGCAAATTGACTACCTGGGCGGAGACATTGGCACCCAGCCGAAGCCGGTCAAGACGTCAGACAGCGCCAAGGAAATGCTCAGGTTCGATCTCGATAATGAGGCCGAGACGATTCGTGCGTACCGCGAGCGCGTGAAGCAGTGCGAGGCGTTGGGGGAGTACGCGATGGGTGAGCACATTCGCGAAATCCTGAAAGACGAGCAGGAGCACTTGACGGATCTGGCCAGCGCGCTGGGTATCGATCCCCCCCGCCTGTGATGGACTGTAGCGGACAGCGGGGCGGCCTGCAAACGGAAACAGCAACGACAACAACAACAACAACGACAACAACAACCACAACCACAGCAACAACCGCAACAACAACGACAACAGCAACTGACTAACTGCCTTTGGACTTTACGGACACACCGGACTTTTCGGACGGATTCCGAGAGGAAGCTGGTACCAAGCCGGTTAGCAAAATCATTCGTTCTTTTCTCTGCTAACTGCACCTGGCAATCATTGTCAGGTGCAGTTGTCAATCAAAATTGAGGGACTGTCGAATTCCTGGCCGAAACGACAAGACCACTCGGAGCAAGTCCGAGTGGTCCGTGTAGAGTCCGAAAAGTCCAAAGTCAGTTAATCGTTTGCTTTTCGTTTTTCGCTTTTCAGTTTGTGCCGCAGTCCGCAGTTGTCCTTTACACGGCGTCGGACAAACTCGAGAAGTTGAAGTCGCGCACCTTGAGACTCGGCATCACCTGACCGGTCGCCGTACGCTCGGCCTTCCCAATCTCTTCGATTTTCTGCAGCATGAACAACGGACTCTCGTTCCAGCGAAAGTTCTTGACTGACTGTGTGATCTTGCCTTTCTCGATCAGGAACGTGCCGTCGCGTGTCAGTCCGGTTAGCAACACGGTGCGCGTATCGAGACTGCGAATGTAGAAAAAGTGCGTGACAAGAATGCCGCGCTCCGTGCCCGCGATGAGTTCGGCTGTGGACTTCGTGCCGCCCACAATCTTGAGGCCAGCGCCTCCACCACCTCCGCCTCCGCCTCCGCCACCACCGCCTCCTCGACCACCGCCGCTGTTCGTCGCCTGCACGTTTTTCCTGCTCGCCCAGAAGCGATCATACGAGAAGTTCTTGAGCACACCGTTTTCGATGTACACCACTTTCTTGAGTGGCAGTCCTTCGCCGTCAAACGGCGCGCCCAGCAAATCTGGATCAAACGGGTCCGCATACATCGTGAATCGTTCATCGGCAATTTTCTGACCGAGCTTCGTCATGCCGCCGGGCAGACTGAACGTGCCACGGCCTTCATCGTTCGCGCGCGCGTTGAACGTGCCAACGAGTTGCGGCATGATATCGGCGACCGCTTGTGGCTCGAGAATCACCGTCCACATGCCAGGCTCCACCGCTTTGGGCGTTTTACTGGCGACCGCTTTCTCCGCGGCGACTTTGCCCAGTGCCACTGGATCGATCAAGCTCCAATCGCGTGCACCGGCGCTCGCCCAACCGCTGCCGGTTGCATCCGGCGTGCGCGACGTGGCCGACATATCGACGCTTGTTGCGCGATGATACGCGAACAGACCTTTGTTGTTGGCAATTGCTGACGCGCCGGCGTTGGCTTGAATGAAACCGGCCACAAACACGGTGCCCACGGATTTTCCTGCAGCCTCGGCGGCGCTGATGGTGCGTTGCGCAGCCGCTGCACGAACTTCCGGAGTGAGCTCGACTGTCTTGTCGAAATAGCCGTTGACAGTGCCATACGTTTGCGGCCCAAGTTCCGGCATCGCCTCCGGATCTTCAGGACTCAACCTGGCCAAACGCTCGGCCAGATCAACCGTGCGCTTGAGGCTTTCGTCGTCAAGAATATTCGTGCTGGCCTGCGCGCGACGTTTGCCGATCGTTGACGTGACCGTGATGGTCGTGTTGGTCGAACCACCGCTGGTCGTGATTTCGTTGCCGGCGAAACGTGTGTTGCCACTCCATCCCGTCGTAAGATTGACACGCGTTTGATCGGCTTTCGCAAAGGCGAGCACGCGATCGCACAATGCCTTTGCCTGTTCGCGTGAGAGGTAATCAGCGTCGATAAAAAGTGACGTTGGATTCATGCGTTCCGTCCTGTGTTCACAATGGTCACGCCGCGAAAGCGTGCCGGTACGCAGCCGTGACTCACCGAATTTGATTGCCCCGGTTCGC
>Ga0335397_10004377_pt1 | contig 18668 bp, 19 predicted proteins | sample MAT04_FD_205740 | JGI IMG/M metagenome (GOLD analysis project Ga0335397, IMG submission 205740) | Freshwater microbial communities from Lake Fryxell liftoff mats and glacier meltwater in Antarctica - MAT-04 (spades assembly) (version 2) ... | reverse complement strand
AGGGGTAAAATGACTTTTCGGAGTGGACTCAATATTTCTTCTTAAAATCCCCTCGTTTCCATGCTTGAATAAATTTGGCCCATGCAATCGGATTCAGTAGATTATTCGGCATAGTCTGTCCACGGTAATACAGTCTATCGGCTTGGCCACTCATATAATTGTGATAGCTTTGGCCGGGTGTAAATCCGTACCTTTCAGGATCATAATTGCGGCCGTAAATTTCGCGCATTTCCATATATGCCAGGTTGCGGCGGGCAATCTCAATATCATCATCCGGAATTTTCAGGGTCAGAAATGCATGGCGGAACTGTTCCTTGCTTGGCCAGGGATAAATTACGGTTTCGGTAAGCATAATGGTATCCGACGACATAACCTGTATCATGGAATATCGGTTTTCGGAAAGCGTATCGGGTATGCGAAACAGTCCGGATCTGTAGCCAACTGCCGAAAAAGACACCAGGTCTTTTTTGTGAACCACGATGGAGAAAAATCCGAGATAATCGGAAGAGGTTCCTTTGCCTGTTTTTACCACAGAAATGGTTGCAAATGGAACCGGCCGCAGGCTGTCGGCAGTAACCACAACGCCGGAAAACTGCACCAAGTCGTTCACGCGCTGAGCATCTGCTATTGAAGCCAAAAGCAAGACAAGGATAAATGTAATTGTGTGTAAAGTTGCTCTCATCAGATGCAAAGATATTTCTTTTCCTATGTCAAAGTTAACAACGACAATCCTGATTTCAAAAATAATGTTAAAGTGGTTTCCGTAAGCAACAAAAAAAGCTGTCACCCATAAGGGAAACAGCTCTGATAATATACATTACAAATGTTTACTTGTTGATCAGGAAGCCTTTTTCGCGGGCTTCTTTCAGGCATGCAGCAATACCTTTTTTATTGATGGTACGCAATGCAGAAGTAGAAACTTTTAAAGTTATCCACTTATCTTCTTCAGGAATAAAGAAGCGCTTGGTCTGAAGATTAGGGTAAAACCTGCGTTTGGTTTTAATATTTGAATGGGAAACAGTGTTTCCGACAATCATTTTCTTTCCGGTTAATTCGCAAACTCGTGACATAGTTTTAGGCTTTTCAAAATGGAGTGCAAAGGTCTGTATAAATTTGTATAAATCAAAACAATCTGAAAAAAAAGTTCAGGAATGATTTGTGTATTACTGATAATCGCAAATTACTTTGGCTATCTATTTGATAAGTAAAGCATTGTGGGTTTAGTTTATAGTGCTGGCATTTAGTCCGAGAGCGACTTTGAGTTGTGTCAGGACTAAAAAAGATAGTATTATTCAATGATTTTACCTCTCAACATATTCAACGCCGCAACCGATGCTTTTCTTATATTCCTTCCACGGTGATCGCCAAAGAGGAATTTTCGAGCAACAGTTCCATTTGGTGTTGCAACTGCAATCCAGGTTGTGCCGATGGGTTTTTCCATGCTTCCGCCTCCTGGACCGGCAATGCCCGAAACTGCAATAGAATAATCAGTTACGAAACGCTTACGGATCCCTTCTGCCATGGCAATCACCGTTTGTTCGCTTACGGCACCATGTTCAGTAATTACTTGCTGAGGTACGCCAAGAAATTGCTCTTTAATTTCGTTGGAGTAAGCAACCACTGAGCCTTTGAAATAATCGGAACTGCCGGCTATGCTTGTGATAAGCTGGGCGATATTACCACCTGTGCAGCTTTCGGCTGTGGAAAGTGTCATTCCTTTATCACTAAGCAGCTTGCCAATCACTGATTCCATGGTATCGTTATCGAAACCGAAAATATATTTGCCGGCATAAGGATAAAGGTCTTTTTCTGCTTTGTTGATCGCATTTTGTAACTCAGCACGGTCGGTTCCGTAAGCTGTAAGTCGCAGCCTGACCATCCCTGGCTGAGGCAGGTACGCAAGTTTGATATAGGATGGTAGGGAATCTTCCCAGGATTCGATAATGGAAGCCAGAGCCGATTCGCCAACGCCCTCGGTAAGTATGGTGCGGTGAATGATCACCTGGTTTAACTTATCAAGCAGCCGCGGAATAATTTCCTCTTCCATAATCGCTTTCATCTCGAAAGGAACGCCAGGCATGGAGACATAGATACACCCGTTCTTTTCGAACCACATGCAGGGAGCGGTTCCATTAACATTGGGAATTACCTTACAATTAGCGGGAACCATCGCCTGTAAACGGTTTATTTCTGTAACAGCAACTCCCCGGGCCGAAAATAGTTTCTCAACATTTTTATAAGCATCTTCGCTGAAAACCAATGAAGTATCGAAATATTTGCAAAGGGTATGCTTGGTAATATCGTCTTTGGTTGGCCCAAGTCCGCCGGTAATCAGGATAAGCTGAACACGATCGGAGGCTTCGGTCAGAGTTTTAAGAATATGTGTTTCATTATCCGAAATGCTGGTTATCTGGTGAACCCTGATGCCGACCATATTCAGTTGCTCGGCAATCCAGGCCGAATTTGTGTCAATTACCTGTCCGATAAGAAGTTCATCGCCAATGGTTATTATTTCTGCAAGCATAATTTGTTTGGTTGATGGTTTACTTTATATTTTTGATTTTGGCGCATAATACTCTGTGTCATTCAATAAGGAATTCAGATGTTCAAATGTTTATTTGTTCAAATGTTCATTTGTTCAATTGTTCATTTATTCAATTGATCATTTATTCAATTGTTCAAATGTTCATTGCATGCGGCGGTCAAAGTTCAATGCCTTTGGCGTTCAAGGTTCAACGTAAACAACCGAAGGTTGACGATTTGGGGAATCCTGAACGCACCCGGAACCAGACAGCTGTAAGGCGCCATCCGGATTTACGAAAAAATCGAATCCTCCCTTGTATCTGCCGGAATGATTGACATTACAGGTATTGGCGAAAGACGAATAAATTCCTGTGCATGTGAGCCAACGAAGTATTCAACAATCCCAATTTCCTGTTGTGTAAGGATTAATATCAGGTCGATATCACCTTGTTGCACTGCATAATTCAGTATGGCGGGAGCAAGAGTGTTTTCCCCGTCATCACTTTCAACAACTTCAAAAGTACAATCAATACCTGCCTTCTTAATTATTTCAGTCAACACCTCGCCTTGCTGGTGGAGCAAATATTTAATTTCAGGATTATTTTTTGTCCAAATGGCAGTAACTACCTTGATTCCTGCTCCATAAATTCCGGCTATTTCAATGCACTTTTTAATTTTCTGACTTGTCTCTTTTTCCAGATCAACCGGCAACAGGATATAGCGGCATTCATTATAAGGATGTTTGCTGTTAAAGGTAATTACCGGACATTGCGCCGATCGTATCACCTTCGAAGCATTTGCACCTAAACGCAGGTCGTGTTCTTCGCCAGTTTCCGAACTATGGGTTCCCATGATGATATAATCAGCCTTGATTTCCCTGGACACATCACTGATTTTTGAATAGATGCGACCTTTTTCAATCAGGTAGGTGATTTTTAAGCCAGAAATCAGGGAAGTTTTACCGGCAAGTTCTGCGAGTTTTTCATCAATTTTCGAAAGTATTTCGTTGTGCTGATCCTTGCTGAAAAGGCTTGCCAGTATTCCCGGCTGTTCGTGTACATACAATAATACAATTTCAGCATCAATACGCCTGGCCAGGTTGTACGATTGCAGTAACGCCAGCAGCGATTGCTCCTGAAAATCGACAGGTATGAGTATTTTATTCATTACATTGCTTGATTTGTTTACATTTGCCTGCAAAATTACCTGTTTACTTAATCATACGCTAATTATGGCACCAATTGCTGAATCCGAACTTATACTTAATCCCGACGGCAGTGTATATCACTTACACCTGAAACCTGAGAATCTTGCTGATACAATTATAGTTGTGGGTGATCCGGGAAGGGTTAAAGAAATTTCGAAGCATTTTGATAAAGTTGATTTCATGGTGCAAAATCGCGAATTATACACGCACACCGGATCAATTGGCAACAAGCGGCTCACGGTATTATCTACCGGCATGGGAACCGATAACCTGGACATTGTTATTAATGAACTGGATGCGGTTGTAAATGTTGATCTTACTACCCGTGAACCCAAAACATCGCATACCAAACTCAACATAATCAGGCTTGGTACCGCTGGTGCTTTGCAGGCAGATATTCAGCCCGGCGATTTTGTAGCTTCATCCTATGGCATGGGCATGGATGGCTTATTGTATTTTTATGCAAAAGGCAAAAGTGTGATGAATGCTGCCCTGGCAGAAGCTTTTGTAAAGCATGTAAACTGGAATACAAACCTGCCTGGAATTTATGCCGTACCCTGTTCGCAATTCCTGATGGATAAAGTGGGTATAGGCCTTATTCATGGAGTAACTCTCACAGCACCTGGTTTTTATGGTCCGCAAGGCAGGGAACTCAGGCTTAAACTGGCTTTCCCGGAATTGAATCACCTGATCGAAAGTTTTGATTATCAGGGAAGCCATATCGCGAATTTCGAGATGGAAACTTCGGCTTTATATGGGCTTGGTAAAATGCTGGGACACGAAACGCTTACTGTGTGCAGCATAGTGGCTAACCGTGTAAATCGCTCCTATGCAGAGGATTACCATGGCGATATTGAAAGATTGATAAAGCTGGTTCTGGAACGGGTAACGGAATAAATAGGCGTTGCAGATTAACAAGTAAATCAATGTTTATCAATTTATTACAATGATATCCTGTTGTAAAAATACATGGATTATTAGTCGAAATCCATAAAATTCCTGCACTTGCTATTTCGGTGCGCTGTACCTTAACTGGGAATCCATAATAAGTTTCTATAAATATTTCGGTGCGCTACACCTTTTACACAGCCACAGAGTGGCGAAATAGTTATAGCAAATGACCAAATCGCATAAATCACAATGTGCAGCGCACCGTAATATTAAATTGAAACTGATAGCTTAATTTCTAAGTATAGACTGAATAGTTGCAATACTCTGATTTGAAGAAAATCTGAAATTTGCTTCAGACAGTTCATTAATTAAAAATCATTAATCCTTGTTCGTAAATCAATTAAAAAATATCGAGCAAGGATTAACGATTTTCGCTTTCAGAGGCGGCAAAACACCTAAAAAATAAACCTTTTATTATTCTGAATAACTCCTCTGATGGCTGCCTTGAGGTTTTCCGAACATTTAACAACCATATCAATATCCGATGGAAACGGCACAGGTCCGTTTTTTGTTTTTTTAAGCTGCTCGGAACTCAATGCCTGTATATCTCCTAAGGCACGTGATGATACATATTCAAAATTAGATTGCGCCCAGATAGGATCTTTCTTAAGAACTTTGTCTGGATTAGCCTGTATCACCGAAACATCGCCATCAATACGGCAAGCTTTCCTCTGAAACGACTCCACCAGCGCACATTGAAGTGTTTTATACTTTTTAATTTTGATGTCGTTGCCAAGCGTATCTCTCATTACGTTTCCCTTTTTATCGAGGGCATAGGTAAATCCATCTTCAACATCCCTTTTAATAACTGTATCTTTTTGAATAGTCTGGTCGGGGCTTACTGCAACGATTTTAACATTCACATCTACGAAAAAATCGTACTTTGTGTCTTTATTTAAATTCTGTGTATGGTATTCAACCCATTCCGAGTTTAGCCTTGGCAAATCGAGAGCAAGAAGGTCCTGTTCAAATTCCTGCGGGAATTTTATCATGGAACTATTCTGTATTGAAACAAAAACTCTGCTCATTCCCAGTTCTCTGGCATCCTGTATTTTATTATCAATCCCTTCATAATCGCCTATATAATTCTTAGCCCTGACAAATTCATCATAAGCCTGCCTGTACGAATCTTTTAATCCGTTCTTCATCAGTTCGTTGCCATGAGCATAATAGAAATCGGCGGCCTTTCGTTTTGCCGCAACCATATCTAACAAATAGTCAATATATGGAAAATCAACAGACTTACCGTTCTTATCCAGCGGAGTTACCGTCTTTACAAGTGATTGCCTGTCGTTCAACGATTTATATACCAGGTATATATCGTCCCAGTTATTCGGTTTTCCTTCCATTTTAAGGAATCTTACCCTCTCATTGTCCTGGTCGTTTGCTACTTTGTACGACTGTTCGAGAATTTCAATTTGTTTAACATCGGTTCGGTCTTTCCGCAGTTGTTTTACCGCTTTTTCAATGGCAGCATCATAATTGCCTTTCTGAAGTTGTTTTTTAGAGGAAGAGCATCCCGACAGCAGAAGGGTAGCAATAATTACAAATGGTACAAAATTTTTCATGACAGTTTGTTTTTATCAGATGGACAAAGGTAAGGAAATCATTAAAAATTCAAATTTTAATAACAGTTTGATATGTTAACATTTATCTATTGCAGCTATGAGTCGGCAGCAATTTAAAATTCTTTTGATCATGCTGCCAGGGTTCGCAAAAATTAGCCGATAATATTCGAAGTACTCGTTTTTAAAGTCAGATTTAAACAAACGAAATGCCAAAGAAGCGCCTTGTATGTATTATTACTAGTTTCACTGGCTTTAATTCGCTTGTGTTACTACTTTGTGCTTTAAATGGTTTCCAACGAGAATTTTATCCTTTTGCCCACATTATAATCACTGAATTCCGAAAAAGTAATTGCATTATGCGAAAAAATCACACGTTTAAAATAGAAATTCTTTCTATTTTATTTCTCGTCAGCTCTAAATCCGTTGAATATCAAACCATTAACCATTGGGAAATGGTAGTGGCGGCAAGTGATACCTGCGAATTCTGATTTTAACGATGCTTCCTGGTCTTCGGGTCCGGGCGGAATTGGATATGCCGATGGTGATGTAGGCACAACCATAAGCAAAGTTCTCTCTGTTTATTTGCGAACAAGTTTCACCCTGCTTGATACCGCCAATATCTCATGGGCTATCCTTCACGTTGATTACGACGATGCCTTTGTAGCATATTTGAATGGCCATGAAATAGCGCTTGCCAATATTGGTGTGCCGGGGGTTAGACCTGAATTTTCAACGCAGGCAATTACGGATCATGAGGCCAATATTCCTTCCGGCGGCATTCCTAACCGGTTTATCATTAACAAGTATGCTTTCCGCCAATATATGATTCAAGGCACCAATGTGCTTGCTATGCAGGTGCATAATAATACCATTGGATCTTCGGATTTGTCATCAACCACTTTTTTATCAGTGGGCATTAAACACGCCGGCCTTACATATCGCCAGCTTCCTGTTTGGTTCGATGATCCGATGGCAGAGAAAACAAATTTGCCATTATTAATCATTGATACGCGGGGGCAAACGATTGTTAACGAACCCAAAATTACTGCATGCCTGAAAGTTATTGATAACGGCCCCGGTAAGTTGAATGGCTTTCTGATGCAACCAACTATGAAGGTTGTATCGGAATTGAGGTGCGAGGGCAATCATCACAAATGTTCCCCAAACAGGGTTACGGCGTAGAATTGCGCAATAAAGCCGGAGCCGATGCCAGTGTTAGTTTGCTTGGCATGCCTGCAGAAGCCGATTGGGTTTTCTCAGCTCCTTTTTCGGATAAAACCATGTTGCGAAATGCCATTACCTATGATTTAGGGTGCAAAATGGAGCCAACCTGGCAACCCCGTTACAAATGGTGCGAAATATATTTAAATGGCAATTATAACGGAGTTTATATGCTTATCGAAAAGATTAAACGGGGCTCCGACCGGGTGTATGTCAATAAATTGAAACCGGATGAAATTGCAGGCTATAATCTCACGGGAGGATATATTGTAAAAGTTGATAAAATAGCTGATTTATCTTCTGCCGAGTATTTTTATACCTATCCTACAAACAGGTATTACAATGCGCGTAATTATGCTTTCACCTATGTGTATCCTAAATATAATGAAATTGTAAATCAACAGAATACCTATATCAAGGACTATCTCACCATACTCGAAAATACATTGAACGGCTCTTCGTTTAAAGATCCCGAAAATGGATTCAGAAAATATATAGACTTGAATTCGTTTGTTGATTTCCAGATTATTAATGAGTTTGGAAATAATGTGGATGGCTACAGATACAGTACTTTTTTCTATAAAAAGAAAGATTCTGACGGCGGAAAATTATTTGCCGGTCCTCTTTGGGATTTTGATCTTTGCTATGGAAACGTTTATTACTCAGCAACAAATCTGGCAACAAATACCTGGTTGTATCCGCTTTTTGGTCCCAACGACGGCTTTCCTATGCATTGGTGGGTACGTTTAATGGAGGATGAAAATTACCACTACATATTTTCAAATCGGTGGAAAGCCATGAGGGCAGGTCCTTTGAATACCGATTCTGTCATGGATGATATTGATAACCACGTTAAGTACCTGGGTGAAGCCATTAACCGGAATTATGCCAGATGGCCCGAATTATGGCAATATCAGTGGCCAAACGCTTTTGTAGGAACCACATACGAGTCTGAGATTGATTATTTAAAAAATTGGATGAAAGCCCGCTTAACCTGGAGGGATGGCAGTATTTTACTTTCGACAGATGATTTAGTAACGGGTGGTGAAGGTTATAATGTATCCGTATTTCCGAATCCGGTTAATGATGAGCTGAATATTCGCCTTACCACCAGAGACATAAAAAAGATAGAAATTGAAATTAAGGATATGCCCGGAAAGACGATTTATTAATCAGATTATTCGCCATCATTTATTGGGAAACAGACAATTCAATTAAATCTTCCACGTATAACTCCGGGATATTAATATATTAAGATTGAAACAGAACGGACTGGTAATCAGTGTAAGGAAACTGTTAATATGGAATTAACAAAAATTGATTTGAATATTGAAGGAGCTGGCTAAACTTATAATCTTAAATTTTTTTTGAAAAACCTGATGGAAATCCTCCCTCAGGTTTTTTTTGCCGGAAATTTTCAGTGTCCGGATTTGCTGAATTCACGGGGCAGAATTTGCTTCATAGATTTCAACCTTCATTTGTTGAAAACTAATTTCCAGACCCATACCGGTTTATCGGGAACCGCCGTAATTTTAAGCAACCCAAAACTCATGCCCGTAGGCCATACCATGGAACATCTTAACCTGCTTATTCACTTACTTGAGGATCCCGACCAGGAAGCTTTTCAACAGGTGAGTAACGAGATTCTTACCCTCGGGCTACCAGCCGTTGAACCACTTGAAGAAGCATGGTTCAACACAAACGATCAGTTAACCCGGCAGCGTATTGAGGATATTGTACATAGCATTCAATACGATGGTTTGTACAGCGAGCTGGCATTCTGGGCAGCATCCGGATCACAGGATTTGCTTCGTGGTTTTATAATTGCCACCAGGTTTCAGTATCCAAACCTGGAAGAAGAGAAAATTCTGGCAGAGATGAATAAACTCACCCGCAGCGTGTGGCTCGAATTGAACGATAATCTCACTAGCCTCGAAAAGATTAAGGTACTGAATCATGTGCTTTTTGGTATAAACGAATTTGGCGGCGAAATCACCGATATGCATGTCCCCGATCATTATTTTCTGAATAATCTTTTGCTTTCGAGGCATGGGAACGCAGTTTCCATCGGGATTTTGTATATTATTATCGCACAAAAATTAATGCTTCCGCTAAAAGGCGTTGACCTCACCGGAAATTTTATTGGCTGTTTTACGCACATCCCTTCCGATTTTGGGAATGACTATAAACCGCTGAGTGAAGTTAAATTTTATGTAAACCCCTTTGCCAAGGGGGCAGTTTTTACTAAAAAGGAAATAATGCTCTACCTCGAAAAAGCGGATATCGAGCCACTGCCAAAATGTTTTCAGCCTGCTGACAATAAAACTGTTATTATACGCTGGTGCAGAGATTTAATGCACGCATACCTCGAAAATGGTATGAAAGAAAAGGCCAGGGAATTGAGGACTTTTTTAAGGATATTGAGCTAAAAAAAAACAGAAATTGAATGATTGAGTTTGTTATAAAACCTTTAATTTATCAGGATTCTGACGGCAATCAAACACTGAAGCAATCGTAATCAGCTCATTATAATTCCAATAAATTATCTTATAATTACCTTCAACAAGATACCTGAAATCTTCAGCGTATCGGGAAAGCAATTCTTCTTTTTGCCCTGAAAATGGAACGGTGTATAAAACCTCTACACTTTCAACTATTTTTTTGACAATCCTATTGGCAACGCGGGGACTTGCTTGTAAAGAGAAATAGCCATAAATGTCTTTAAGCTGTTTTTCAGCTAATTCAGACCATTCAATTCTTATTTCCATGATTTGATTTTCTTCTTTAAATCCTGGTGCGAGATTACATCTCCATTTTTGCTGTCAAGCAAAGACTGGTCAATCATTTCATGAAACGCCTTTATTGACATGGGTTTAAACTCATTATCGTGGAGTTTTTTCTTTTCCAGTTTAATGAGAGATTCCAGCTTTTCGATAATACTTTCGTCAGAAATGCTGAGGAATTCCTCAATAAGTTCTAACTTCTTTGCCTGAATATCCATAAGTCTTAAATTTATTACTACAAAGATAAGAGATTAAAATGGTACTTGCTTGATTTGTTGTTTTATGAAAATTTTAACTTCAATATCCGGTGAGTATAAAATATTACCTGTAATAAGCCTCAAGGAATTTATTGATATTACCCTCAACTCTCGATGGAACATTCGTAACATCGGCACGTTCGAATTTCTGGCCGGTAATGTTTTCATACAATTCGATATAGCGTTCCGACACCAGATTCACGAAATCGTCGTCCATTACCGGAACCTGTTGATCATCCTTGCCCTGGAAACCATGATCCATAAGCCATTCGCGGACAAATTCCTTTGAAAGTTGTTTTTGAGGCTCGCCTTTTTTCTGGCGTTCTTCGTAGCCTTCTTTATAGAAATAGCGCGATGAATCGGGCGTGTGAATTTCATCAATAAGGAATATCTCACCATTTGCTTTGCCGAATTCATACTTGGTATCAACCAAAATTAGTCCCATGCCGGCAGCAATCTGTGTGCCTCGCTCGTAAATGGCCATAGTATATTTTTCGAGCATCTCATAATCTTCCTTGCTAACAAGGCCTTGTTTCAGGATTTCTTCTTTCGAAATATCTTCATCATGCCCAACCGAAGCTTTGGTGGTAGGTGTGATGATTGGATTTGGGAACATATCATTTTCCTTCATTCCTTCGGGCATAGGAACTCCGCAGATGCTTCGTTTCCCGTCTTTGTACTCGCGCCAGGCATGTCCGCTCAGGTATCCGCGTATCACCATTTCCACTTTGAAAGGATCACACAAACGTCCAACCGTAACCATGGGGTCGGGAGTAGCAATTTTCCAGTTAGGAACAATATCCGAAGTATCGTCCAGAAATTTAGATGCTATCTGGTTCAAGACCTGACCTTTGTATGGAATAGCGCGTGGCAGCACCACATCAAATGCCGAAATACGGTCGCTGGTAACCATAATCAGTAATTCGTCGTCGATATTATACACATCGCGCACTTTACCAATGTAGAGATTTTTTAATCCGGGAAATGTGAAATCGGTGCGTGTAATGGCGTTTTGCATATTTTATGGTGTTTTATCAGGAATTAAACGAATTGGCAGTACTGATTTATGAAACGGTAAAATTACAAAGGATTTATCTGAAAGGAAATATGAAACATAAGATTGCTTACTAATGTTTTCAACAATGATGTTAATAAGTAACCAGCGTTCGCCGATCGCCCTTCTCCATTATCTCTATTTCCCCTTATCCCCATGTCCCCGTGTCCCCTTGTCTCTCCTTCTATCCTATCTACTCTTTCTTCTCATACGCATTAATAATCCTAGTCACCAGTTTATGCCTAACCACATCGCGGATATCAAGCGTAATAAATTCGATACCTTTGATATTTTTCAGGATTTTCGTGGCCTGCACTAATCCTGAACGCTGATTGCGTGGCAGGTCGATCTGAGTAATATCGCCGGTAATCACAAACTTGGAAGAACGCCCCATGCGGGTTACAAACATTTTAAGTTGTCCTTCGGTGCAGTTTTGAGCTTCGTCGAGGATGGCAAAGGCATTTTCGAGGGTGCGGCCACGCATAAAGGCAAGTGGCGCAATTTCGATGGTTCCGTCTTCAAGGTATCCGACCAGTTTCTGGGTAGGAATCATATCGCGGAGTGCATCGTACAGCGGCTGAAGATAGGGATCGAGCTTGTCCTTGAGATCGCCGGGAAGGAAACCCAGATTTTCACCTGCTTCCACTGCAGGCCGGGTCAGTACAATACGGCGTACTTCCTTATTCTTTAATGCACGCACGGCAAGTGCAACAGCCGTATATGTTTTACCTGTACCGGCAGGGCCGATGGCAAAAATCATATCGTTTTCGGCAATACTGTTCACCATGCGATCCTGGTTAATAGTTCGGGCACGTATCATCATCCCGTTTTTGCCATGTACCAGCACATCAGCATTGGCTTCGCGGAAAGTGGAAATAACTTCGCCCGCATTTCCATTCCCGGCCAGCTTGCGGATATCATCATCATCAAGCTTGCCATAATTATCGAAAAACATCAGCATGGAAGTGAACAACTGCGAAAAAATTTCTATTTCCTGTTGATCGCCGTTAATGCGCATAATATCGTCGCGGGCAATAATTTTGAGTTTAGGGAAAAGCTCGCGCAACAGGTTAATATTGCGGTCGTTGATGCCAAATATTTCAAGAGGGCTGTATGATTCGAGTGAAAATGTGCTTTCGGTCATGTATTGAAATCTGATGTGTAGTATAAGTTTGCAGTGAGACAAAATTAATGTTAATTCCACATTATCCGGGTATATTTTTTACTTTTGATGCTGCTTAGAGGGAAGGGGGTAGGAAAATAGTTAATAGAAAATAGTTAGCAGAAAATAGTTAATTGTACTTTTTGAAATTACCATTATCTGATTCACCATTAACCATTAACTGATTTACCATTAACCATTAACTGATTTACCATTAACTGATTAACCATTAACCATTAACTGATTAACCATTAACCGATTAACCATTAACTGATTAACTAAACTAATACATGTCAATTATTACATTGCTCAGCGACTGGGGACTTACCGATCATTATGTGGCGTCGGTAAAGGGTGCTATTCTCAGCCGGATTCCTGATGCTGTAATAGTTGATATATCGCACAATATCAGGCTTTTTGATATCAAACACGCATCGTTTGTAATGCGCAATGCATGGCGTAGTTTTCCGGATGGAACCATTCACATTATTGGTGTCGATTCCATCGAATCCGATAAGCATCCGCATGTGATCGTAAAATCGGAAGGTCATTATTTTATAGGTGCCGACACCGGGTTGCTCTCCATTATCCTGGACGAAAAACCTGAAAAGATCATTTCTATTTCCGTTAATCAGGATTCCGGCTATTTTACATTTCCATCGCGCGACAGGTTTGTAAAAGTGGCAACCCTTCTTGCCAAAGGCACTGCTATGGATGAGTTAGGCGAACCTTTACAGTCGCTCAATATCAAAACCCTGATGCAGCCTGATTTCGACGGGAAAACCATTTATGGAAGAGTTACTCATATCGATAATTACGAAAATGTTTTTTTAAACGTTTCCGAACGCTATGTGAATGAATGCATGGGCAAAAAGCCTTATCAGGTTAGCTGTAAAAAGCGACTTTATCCTTTGGTAAAAGCGTATGGTGATGTAAAGGAAGGTATGCACTGCGCCTTATTTGCATCCAACGGATTTCTGCAACTCGCCATGAACCGGGGGAAAATTGCATCTATTGAAGGTATTACTATCGATAAGGAGGTATTTATAATATTGGGTGACGGAGAACAGGGATAGCGAATTAGCAAGTGAAGCTGTGTTTTGCTACGCACATGCCAGCACTGTTTACCTTCGTCAACATCTGTTGTGAATTTTCTATCAGTCCGGCCCCTACACCCTGTAAATTACCGTAAAAAGCCAAACTTTTGTTCCTCCATGTTGCCATAAGAGGAAGCTCTCTCAGAAGCGACCGGCCTTATAAAAATGCGCCTGCGGTTCTTAGCCGGAGGTATGTGCGAATGGCATGTGCGTAGCAATACAAAGCAAGGTAAACTGTAAGGATTTGTTGTGCTTTTCCATGCCTTGTATTGCGAGGAGATACCTCTGGATTAGAAACGCCAGCATTTTTATAGAGCCTTGATTTTTTATGCACATATTGCTTATTTTTACTGGTGCGCATGAGACCGCGTTGCTAAGTTGGTACTTTTTGATCAAGCAAAAAGGACAAGAAAAATAAAAAAGAAATTTGATTATTGAATTCTATTCCCAGCTCATCATAATAATATTTAGCCAATATCGCAAGTTCGAAAAACTTCAGGTTTGAAAAACTTGTACAGCGTAAATTTTAAAATTAATGATTGTCTCAGATATAGAGATTCAAGTAATTTATATGATAAAGAGTTCATGATAAAGAATGAATAAAAAACGATTCCCCGTTACTTTTACCTGCCAGGGCTATTAATTATCAGACACTAACTTCAAAATTCCGCATCTAGCTAACGGGTAAGTTTGGGGTTAGCGCAAACATTTCCAAAAATTTTTCGCATGTATCATTTTATCGATACTCCTGAAATCCGTAAAGATAAACGACTGGTTTGGGCTGCCACACGGTCGGTACTCGAAAATCTTGGGTACTCAAGGAATAAGAATGGCAAAAAAAGTAAAAGTAACTGGAACCTCTTTCTGCGGCTACTCGGTATTTTTGCCTTGTTGCTGAGGGTAACAGGCTATTACCGCAAAGGATACGGCAACGCCAAACACATCACTGTTAACCGGCTCAAGCTCAACTACACAAACCTTCCCTCAGCCTTCGATGGCTTCAGGATTCTTCATCTTTCGGATCTGCATATCGACAGCATCCCGGGCTTTGCAACCATCATTAATGATAAAATCAAAAATCTGGAGTTTGATATATGTTTCCTCACAGGCGATTACCGTAAAGATGTATCAGGAAGTTTCAGTCAGATGATGAAACCGTTTAAAATACTGTCGAAATACATACAGGCTCCTTACGGAACATTCGCGGTACTGGGAAATCACGACACTTTTCTGATGGCTCAGTACGAAAAACAATCGGGACTGGAATTGCTGGTAAACGAATCGGTTGAAATAGTGAAAGATGGAATGAAAATTTTGGTGACAGGTGCCGATGATCCGTTTAGCTACTTTACCGAACAGGCAACAATGTGCCTCGAAACCAATTGCTGCGATTTTAAGATTGCCCTTGTACATACTTCCGAACTGGCAAAGGTTGCCTCGGCAAATAAATACAGTCTTTACCTTTGTGGACACACCCATGGAGGACAAATATGCGTTAAGGAAGGAATTCCGATAATCAGCCACCAGTTCGAAGGCAAAGGTTTTAATCACGGGAAGTGGCAAATTGGAAAAATGACTGGCTACACTTCAAGAGGTGTTGGCGTAAGTGGAATGCCGGTGAGGTTTAATTGCCCGGCGGAGGTTACTTTGATTACGCTGGCGAAAGGTTAAAATATAAATCTCTTTGTAATCGCTATGAATACCAACAGATTAAATGGTTAAATGAACTTGGCTAAGAAATATGATGCGTTTTCCTAATGTCACTACAGAGCTGGATTCTGTAAAAATATCAAATCAGCTCTTCCGGGTAACTTTATCCCGTGTATCTATCGGAATTACAGTTGATCGTCCTTCACCGTGTATCTCACCAAAATATTTCCGGTAAGTGATATGTCTTTTCGAAAATTTGGCACCTACGGCTTCGTGAAGCATTCTCATTTTAGGATTAAAATCGCCAACCCACGAAAGTTCTACTTCGGCAAACTGTGGTTTGCTTTTCATCACTTCGTTCATATGCCAGAACATAGCTGATTCTATTCCCGATTTCTGATAAAGCGGCTTAACACCCATGATCACAATCCGGGTGCGGGTAAAAATGTGTTTTTTCCCGATAAGTGCTACTTTCAGTTTGCCCCACCATTTTGCCTTTCCATTGAAATACCTGAGCATCTGGTTCATATCAGGAAGCATCAGCTCAAATGCTATAGGCTCATCGCCATGATAGGCAAACCATACAAACTCTGGAACAAGAAACGATTTCATGCCAGTGAGCATCGTCAAGACGGATTCGGGTTCAGCCGGCGTAAAATTTTCGTGGAACTGCCAGGCGTCGTTATATACAACAATAAAATCGGCTACAAACTTTTCGGATTCTTTGTACGAAAAATGCCGGAAGCTGTATTCCGGTTTCTTACGTACCCAGTCGGCAATTTTCCAGAACCGCTCTGGAAAAGGTTTTGTTAAATCAAGCAGATTGGTAACCTGATCAAAATAGAGTGTAAAACCATATTTTTCAAAAAAATCCTTATAATAAGCAGGATTGTAATTCATCCCGAACGATTGCGGAATAAATCCTTCGACCAGCAAGCCCCAGAAATTATCGTTTTCACCAAAATTAATGGGTCCGTCCATAGCTTCCATGCCACGCTCCGAAAGCCAGCTTCGGCAGGCATTAAAAAGAATTTCAGCAGCTTTATAGTCGTTGATACATTCAAAAAACCCCATTCCACCGGTAGGGACCTGAAAAGTATAAGCCTTTTTAGTATTTATAAATGCGGCAACTCTGCCGGCCAGCTTATTGTTTTCATCTACGAGTATCCATCGGGTAGCTTCGCCTTGAGCAAAAAATAGATTTCGGCCTGGAGTAAAAGTCCCTTCAATTAAGTCATCAGGCGGGCAAACAAAATTTTTGTCGTTTTTGTAAACCAGTCGCATTACATCATGAAAGAGATTACGGCTGCGTTTGTCGGCAACACTCATTAAGCGGTATTCCATAGGGATGCGATAGCTATCGTAATATTTTGCAAATGTAACTAAAAGTTGAAAGCTGAGTTTTAATCAGGAAAACCGGCTGTATTATATTTTGATGTGCTGGAAAGGTTAAAGCAATCATAGGAGTTATCATTTTAATAGAATTAATGAGGTTCGGGGATTTATTCGAAAATTTATTTAGTATTTATTTCTTCGTACTTTTCCATTGATGAAAAAGCACCAACTTAGCGAAGGTGTGTCCTGAAGTAAAAGTACGAATTTAAGTTAAGAGAGTTCTTTTACATGCTGTATAAAAGATGAAGGGGTTCTTGGAAGAGGATGATCCTTCGCAATAGCTGTGCAGGCAGATATTGCAAACCGCCTTGCGGTGCTGTAGCCAAAAGCTATGGTATTGAACGGACAAGGAAAAGGTGGAGTAATCCATCAGGTATAAATAACGGAGATGAACGTAAGTAAACCACTGATGACGTATTGAGATAGTAACCCGTTGTCAAAACTTCCATTTCTGCGCATGGGATTAAAGAGCATAGCGGTTACCTGATTTACTGGCTATGTGGCAACCGATATTGATGAGGCATGAACGTTATTTGGGCTTTTATACGTGTACGACTCAAAGGCAAACACTGAATTAATGTTGGCAGGAGAGCCTGAATTCCACCTGATATCCGGCTGGCAGTATAGGTACTAGTACTGGTTTATATAATCACAAATGGTTGTATATACATGTCCCGTTATTTGTTAATGTTAATTGAAAATATATTCGTAACAGTAACACAGCGTCCTTTTTCGTTAGTTTGCCAAGTAGAGTATATTCGCTGAAATTCTATGATAGACAATTTTGAATTAGCGTATTTGAAATGGTTTCCTTTTTGATTTCGCCTATGCTTCAATTAAATTAAAAATTTTCAAACTATTGTTTATTAACTGTAATTATTTCTCTTAATTCCACATCAATTCCTAATTTAAGTTCTTTTAGTTTTTCGGCAATTTTATCTCCATCAATTAAATCAATCGCTGGTGCACCATCCCTATTGGCTTCTCGAATAGCGTCTCTAGTAAAAGTGCCAGTTGTAATACATAAACCCTTATCAGTCCTTCCGACCATAGCCCCTCTAAAGTCTCATATTTCGCTTGACGCCACTTTCCCTTTATATCTTTTACACTGGAAGATTATATGAAAACTTAAAATTCCGTTTATTTTTGCGATACCTCTTCCATCAATACCACCATCACCTGTTTTGCCGGTTACCTCAACTTGTGAAAACCCTTTTTCTCTTAAAATTCTTTAAATTAATCTTTCAAAAGCACTTGGAGATAGTTTTTCGGTAATAATTTCGACTGCCACTTTTTTCCATTTTTCAGCATCTGCCACTTCTTCCTCAGCATCTTTATCTTCTGATCTTCTGATTTTCTGATTTTCTGATTTTGGTCTTGTAAAATACTTGTCGGACTATTTTCAATAAGAACCCAAATGCCTTTACCTCCTTTCGCAAGAATCCCTTTGTTTTTTAGAACTGTTCTAACCCAAGCCAAATTATATTGCAATTCCGATTGTCCGGTTTTGCCATTTATTACTTCTAATAACGTATCGCTCAACTGTAAATCCTCCACAACTTTTTCATATATCTCCTCTGTATTTGCAGAGCCACTAAGCTCCTTTATTGCATCTATAGTTGGCGACATTTAATCATTGCGTGTTGGCAGATTTTTCATTTTACTTTTTTGAATATTCGTCATCTTGTATTTATTAAACAGTAGTCTAAATTTGCTTGTAAATTTAATCCATCTTAACGTACAATCTTCATTTTTCATGAATGTTCGGATTCGGGTATATTCCCTGACGGTAAATGGGCG